>Ga0306925_10001826_pt1 | contig 17776 bp, 13 predicted proteins | sample flu12Cox44000176_FD_203755 | JGI IMG/M metagenome (GOLD analysis project Ga0306925, IMG submission 203755) | Lab enrichment of tropical soil microbial communities from Luquillo Experimental Forest, Puerto Rico - flux8day.12C.oxic.44.000.176 (v2)... | ecosystem: Environmental > Terrestrial >... | reverse complement strand
CTGCGCGGCCATCTGCATGCGCTGCGTAACAAACTTCTGGTAGGATTCGAGCGCCTCCGGCATGGAGCGGGTGACAGCAAGCTTGCTGGCGAGCTCCGACCACAAATCAACTTCCGACTTGACGCGGGCAAGCCATGCGCGGCTCGCCTCCTCGTACACGTCGAGCAGCTCTTTCTGCACGTTGACCATCGCCTCACTTCGCTCCTGACCGGGCGACCGACTCGCGCCCGGCTTGCCTTTTGCAACGCCGCCCTGCTCGAATGGGTTGTTGTCCGTCATCTTTACCTCCTACAAAGTTAATAAACGCGCACCTGCGCACTGCGGTCATTGATCTCGATCAAAAAACCGTTCGCTGAACGTGCAGTTGCCGCGAAGCAGCGGAGGCAGGGCTCGCAATGGGATGATTTCCTCCCTGCGGCGATGTTACTCCCGCGGCCGACGTTCGGCCAGTGCTTGCGTGAAAAAACCAAGCTGGAACTCGAGCGTCCGGCGGCCTGTCCATTTCCCTCCTCGTGGAGCGTACAGTCTCGAATGCTTGCATGACATCCGCATGAAATGCTTTTCCGACCTCACAGCGGCTGTGCGAGGGAGCTTGCGCAAACTCAAGTTCCGCGATTTAGAATTGACGCAGGCCAAGCCAGGAGAACCCGCATGGCGACCCAACCGGATGTGAAATTACCCTCAGCCAAGGACTACATGCAGAAAATCGCGCTGGCCGAAGCCGAGGAGGCCTCCAAGGAGGCGCGCCTGCGCGCCGAGGCGGACGCCGAGAAAAAAGCGCTGCTTGATCAGCTCTCAAAGCCGTCCGGCCTCTCCGACGAGGAGGCAATCGCGCGCGCGGTCAAGATCATCGAGCGCGCGGTAAATAATCACCTCACCGAGGTTCAAGTGCACCGGTTTCCCAACCAGCTTTGCACCGATCGTGGTCGCGCCATCAACCAGCAGGAGCCGGGCTGGGAAAAGACGCTGACCGGCGTACCGAGAGAGATTTACGTCCTGTGGGAAAAGTATTTTCGTTCCCGCGGCTACAAGTTGCGGGTGCAGATCGTGGATTTTCCCGGCGGCATGCCGGGCGATGTCGGCATGACGCTGAGCTGGGGCTAGCTCACAAATGCGTGAGACGGTGCCGGGTTGACCTGCGTCAACTCGCGCGCCGCTGACGCGGGCCAGAAAAAGGTTCACACTGGCGTTGCAAGCACGGTGGTATGCTGGCTCGCTCCGGCTGCGAGACTACTGATGGCCAGGGGCAATTGCCAGCAATGACATTGAATGAAAGTCGATGGGAGCGATCCACATGCCATCCGAACAGTCCCAATTGTCGTCGCCAGCGCTGCCCATGTTCGGTCCGTTTGCCCCGCTCATGGAGTACATGGCCGACGCGGCGCAACGGACGGTGCTGTTCTGGGATGTCATGCGCCAGCGCGGCAATCAGTACCGCGAGCATCTGGCGGAGACCGTTCCGCATGTGCTCGAGTATCAGGTGGAGCTCGTCCTCGATGGCCGAACCCTCGAGCGGCCGGTCAACTACGGGCTTGTGCGCATCGTGCCGCCCGCCGGTGTCACCGTCGATCCGCGGCGCCGACCCTTTGTCGTGGTCGATCCGCGTGCAGGCCACGGCCCGGGCATTGGCGGCTTCAAGGCAGACAGCGAGATTGGCGTCGCGTTGAAGGCCGGCCATCCCTGCTACTTTATAGGCTTCCTGCCAGACCCGATGCCGGGCCAGACGCTCGGTGACGTCGCTCGGGCGGAAGCAGCCTTTCTCGAGAAGGTGATCGCGCTCCACCCCGAGGCCGATGGCAAGCCTTGTGTCATCGGCAACTGTCAGGCCGGCTGGGCCGTGATGATCCTCGCGGCCGTACAGCCTGAGCTGTTCGGACCCATCATTATCGCGGGCTCACCGCTCTCGTATTGGGCAGGCGTGCACGGCAAGAACCCGATGCGCTACAGCGGCGGCCTTCTCGGCGGCAGCTGGCTGACCGCGCTCGCCAGCGATCTCGGCCACGGCAAGTTCGACGGAGCCTGGCTGGTGCAGAATTTCGAGAACCAGAACCCGGCCAACACGCTGTGGACCAAGCAGTACAACCTCTATTCCAAGATCGACACCGAAGCCCCGCGTTATCTCGGCTTCGAGCGTTGGTGGGGAGGTCACGTCAATCTCAATGCCGAGGAGATCCAGTCGATCGTCGACGAGCTATTCATCGGCAACAATCTCGCCGCCGCAAAGATTCAAACCGCGGACGGCACCGCCATCGACCTGCGCAACATCCGCTCGCCGATCGTCGTGTTCTGCTCGAAGGGCGACAACATCACCCCGCCGCAGCAGGCGCTCGGCTGGATACTCGATCTTTACGAGGACGTCGAGGAGATTCGCTCCTACGGGCAAACCATCGTCTACACCATCCATGAAACCGTCGGTCATCTTGGCATCTTTGTTTCAGGCGGCGTTGCCAAGAAAGAGCATGGGGAATTTTCCAGCAACATCGACCTGATCGATACCCTGCCGCCCGGACTCTACGAAGCGATATTCGAGGCAAAGGGCGAGGGTACCGCGAGCGCAGACCTGGTGACCGGCAACTGGGTGATGCGCTGCGAGGCGCGTACGCTCGACGACATCCGCGCGCTCGGAGCCAATGATGCAGCCGACGAGCGCCGGTTCGCGACCGCTGCCCGCGTCTCCGATATCAATCTTGCCCTCTACCGCACGTTTGCGCAGCCGATGGTGCGTGCGCTGGTAAGCTCCCCGCTGGCGGAATGGATGCAGCGAATGCACCCGCTACGGCTGCAGTATGAGCTGTTCTCCAGCGCTAACCCGATGATGGCGCCGGTCGCGGCTATGGCGGACGAAGTGCGCAAGCACCGCACGCCCGCCGCCCGCGATAATCCGTTCATCGAAATGCAGGAAAACATGTCCCGGCAGATCATTGCCGGGCTCGACGCCTGGCGACAGGCCACCGAAGCAATGGCCGAGCGCACGTTTCTAACGGTGTACGGGACACCGGGCCTGCAAGCCGCGGTCGGCGTCGATCCGGCCAGCAACCAGCCTTTGCGCAGGGCGCCCAGAAATCCGCTGCATGCCGACCTTCTGCGCAGCCGGATCGCCGAGCTCAAATCACACATTTCGGCGGGCGGCCTGCGCGAGGCGGTGATCCGGGGGCTCCTCTATGCGGGAATGACCCGCGCTGGCATCGACGAGCGCGGCTTCGAGGCGGTGCGCCGCATTCGCGAAACGCATAGCGAGCTGTCGTTGCCGGCTTTCAAGGCGCTGGTGCGCGAGCAGTTCAACATGCTGCTGATCGATCAGGCTGCCGCGCTCGCTGCCTTGCCTTCGATGCTGCCGCCCGATGCCGAGACGCGGCGCACCGCGTTCGGCCTTATCAAGCAGGTGCTCACGGCACGCGGCGAGCTCTCGGCGCAGGACGAGAGCAGATTGCAGGAGGTCGCGCGGCTGTTCGGCCTCGAGGAAGGCGGCACTGCTCCCATTCCCTTTCGGCCGACTAGACAGGAGCCTCAGGCCAGAGCGTCGTAGGAATGAGCCGCCGAGTGCGCCACAGGCTCAAGGTCGCGGAGAGTTGATCATGCTCGGCGAGAAGGAAAGCGAGATCGGCAACGTTGCAGCGCTCGGCCCGCTCGGCAATCCGCCGCATTCGAAATACGAACGGCTGATCGCCCGCGCCAAGCAGGTGCCGGCTGCGACGACGATTGTCGTCCATCCCTGTGAGGAAACCGCCCTGCGCGGACCCATCGAAGCGGCACAGGCCGGCATCATCGTCCCCATCCTGGTCGGCCCCGCGGCCAAGATCACCGCCGTGGCCCGCGAGCACCGCCTCGACATCGATCGCTTTGAGATCGTCGACGCGCCCCACAGCAGCGAGGCAGCAGCGGCAAAGGGCGTCGAGCTCATCCATCAGGGCAAGGGTGAGCTCCTGATGAAGGGCAGCCTGCACACCGACGAGCTCATGCGCGAGGTCACGTCCAGCAAGACCGGCCTGCGCACCGCACGCCGCATCAGCCACGTCTTCATCATGGACGTGCCGACCTATTCCGAGACCATCTTCATCACGGATGCCGCCATCAACATCTTCCCCGACCTCGATGCCAAACGCGACATCGTGCAGAACGCGATCGACCTTTTCACGCAGGTGGGACTAGGCACCCCGCGCGTTGCCATCCTCTCCGCAGTCGAGACGGTGACGGCGAAGATTCCCTCCACCATCGACGCGGCCGCGCTTTGCAAGATGGCTGATCGCGGCCAGATCACCGGCGGGCTGCTGGACGGGCCGCTGGCCTTCGACAACGCCGTCGATCCGGAGGCCGCTCGGATCAAGGGCATCCAGTCGCCGGTCGCCGGCCGCGCCCAGATCCTGGTCGTGCCCGATCTCGAAGCGGGCAACATGCTGGCGAAGAACCTCTCGTTTCTCGCCAAGGCGGACTCGGCGGGCATGGTACTTGGGGCGCGTGTGCCGGTCATCCTCACCTCGCGGGCGGATTCGGTGCGCTCGCGGCTCGCCTCCTGCGCGGCTGCCACCCTTTATGCGCATGCCCGCCGCAGCCATGCGGCGCTGCCAGCGGCCTGACCCACGATGGACGGGTTGCTGGTCGTCAATGCCGGCTCCTCGAGCGTCAAGTTCCAGGTGTTTTCGGGCGGGGCGTCCGGCGGACCTGCGCGCAAGCTCAAAGGCCAGATGGACGGCATCGGCGCACGCCCGCGGCTGCGAGTGAGCGGGGCGAATGGGAAGGGCATTGTCGATCGCGAGCTGAGCGCAGGCGAGGTTCCGGATGTGCCGGCGGCGCTGCACGCCGCAGCTGCCTGGCTGCGCGAGGAGCAGGATATCCGCCCAACAGCGATCGGCCACCGAGTGGTGCATGGCGGCCCCGACTTCGACGGCCCGGTGCGGGTCGATGATGACGTCCTCTCGCGGCTCGAGCGGTATGTTCCGCTCGCACCGCTGCACCAGCCGCACAACCTCGCACCCATTCGTTCGGTGCTCGAGCGCTTTCCCGATCTGCCGCAGGTCGCCTGCTTCGACACCGCCTTCCATCGGGGTCATGCGCCGATCGTCGATCACTATGCAATCCCCGAGCGCCTCTACACGGAGGGTGTGCGGCGCTACGGCTTTCACGGACTGTCGTACGAATACATCGCCGGGCGGCTTCCGGAGGTCGCACCGGCCATTGCATTGGGCCGGGTAATTGTCGCGCATCTCGGCAGCGGCGCCTCGATGTGCGCGCTTGCCGGCGGGCGGAGTATCGAAAGCACCATGGGGTTTACCGCACTTGATGGTCTGCCGATGGGCACCCGGCCGGGACAGATCGATCCCGGCGTCCTCCTCTACCTGATGGAGCAGAAAGACATGAACGCCGCGGCGCTCGCGGATTTCTGCTATCGCGAGTGTGGCCTCAAGGGCCTGTCCGGGATCAGCAATGACGTACGCACGCTCGAGGCGAGCGCAGACCCGCGGGCCAAGCTTGCGCTCCATTATTTCTGCTATCGCGTGGCGCTGCACGCAGGCCTGCTTGCAGCAGCGCTGGAGGGGCTCGATGGGTTCGTATTCACCGCCGGCATCGGCGAGAACTCGGCCGGCCTGCGCGCGCGCATTGCCGGCAGGCTCGGTTGGCTTGGCGCCGCGCTTGATCCGGCAGCCAATGCCGCGCATGCAACCCGCATCTCTCGTCCGGACAGCCGCCTCGCGCTCTACGTGATCCCCACCGATGAAGAGCTCATGATCGCGCGCCACACTCTGGCGCTGCTGAAATTGCAGGAATGCTCCCCGGCCTGACGTCACGAGGACCGCGGCAGTGAACGACGATTGTCGAGCTCCCATTGTCACCACCTCGAACGATGCGCTCGTCCTGCTGGCAATTCGAATCGCCTGCCTTGCGCTACTTGGCTATTGGTCGCTGCTCCTGATACAGCCATTCCTGACAATCATTGTCTGGAGCATCATCATCGCGGCCGCGCTCTATCCATTGTTCGATTGGCTTTGCACGAAACTGCATGGCCACCGTGCCCTGGCCGCTATCACGATTACTCTCCTCCTGCTGGCTGTGATATTGGGTCCGGCAACCTGGCTCGGACTGAGCCTGGCCGAAAGCGTTCGCGTGCTGATAACCCGCGTCGGGGACGGGAGCATTGTCATCCCGCCTCCTCCCGAAGCCGTGAAGGCCTGGCCGCTGATCGGCGAGCGCACCTACGAGCTGTGGCAGCTCGCATCGACCAATCTGCGGGGATTGCTGGTCGAGGCGGCCCCACAGCTGAAGCCTCTCGGCAGCAGCCTCATCAACACCGCAGGCAGCCTGGGGCTGAACCTGCTCAAGTTTATCATTGCGGCTGCGATCTCGGGCTTTCTTCTCATTCCAGGACCATCATTGGGCGGGTCCATCAAGAACGTTCTTTGCCACATCGCAGGAGCGCGCGGCCAGGAGTTTGTCGATCTGGCGGGAGCAACAATCCGCACTGTTTCCCGCGGCATCATCGGTATCGCCATCCTGCAGGCCTTGCTCGCAGGCATCGGGCTGCTCTTTGCCGGGGTCCCCGCCGCAGGCCTGTTCAGCTTTTTGATTCTGGTGCTTGGAATAATTCAAATCGGCCCATCGATTGTCATTATTCCGCTGATCGTCTGGAGCTGGTTCAGCATGGATCCGAAGACGGCAGTTCTCTTCACGATCTACATGGTTCCGGTCAATCTGCTTGACAACATATTGCGGCCGCTCGTCATGGCCAAAGGCCTTGCCGCGCCGATGCCCGTGATATTGATCGGCGTCCTCGGCGGCACCCTCGTGCACGGCATGATAGGATTGTTTGTCGGCCCAATCGTGCTTTCAATCGCCTGGCAGCTGCTCGTCGCCTGGACCAGCGAGGAGCGCAAGGGCATCGAGGCTTGACCGGCGGCCAATCTCAGGCGTGGTAGTCGGCGGCCGCGGTCGCATCGAGAGGCAGCCGTCGGCCACCCATCGCATTGAGCACCGGCGTGAGCACGATGGCCACGACCAGATTGAGAATCACCGTGTAGAGCGCGGTGTAGCCGGGGAAGGTATAGCCGCCAAGCATGAGCGGAAATGTCGGCGTGAGGTTGACGGCGATCGCCATCGCCGTGCCCGCAATCATTCCCGCGGCCCAACCGACAAGCAGCGCCCAGTCGTTGAACCAGCGTGTGTAGACCCCGAGCATGACCGCGGGCAGCGTCTGGATGATCCAGATGCCGCCGAGGAGCTGCAGGTTGATGGCGTATTGCGTCGGCACGAACAGAATGAATACCAGCGCTCCGAGCTTGACGATCAGCGATACCCATTTTGCCATCTGCGCTTCCTGGCGATCGGTGGGGTTCCGGTTGATGAACTCGCGATGGATGTTGCGGGTATAGAGATTAGCGGCCGCAATGGACATGATCGCCGCCGGCACCAGCGCGCCGATTCCAATGGCGGCAAATGCCATGCCGACAAACCATGACGGGAAGCTGTGCAGGAACAGCGCGGGCACGGCGAAATTGTTCCCGAACTGCTTGAAGCCGGCGGCATACTCGGGAAGATTGGCAACGCCTGCGGCAATAGCAAAGAACCCCACCAGAGCGAGCAGCCCAAGCATCAACGAATAGCCCGGCAGCAGCGCAGCGTTGCGGCGGATCGCGTGACCACTGCTGGCGCTGAGAATTCCAGTCAGCGAGTGCGGATAGAGGAAGAGCGCAAGCGCGGAGCCCAGCGCGAGCGTGGCATAGGCGCTGTAGGCCCCGGTCGTGTTGGCGCCGGGAGCAGCCAACAGCAGCTTCGGTGCCGGTACAGCTGCGAAAATCCGCTCAAAGCCTCCGAGCTGGATCGGAATGATGATGATGGCCGCGAACGCCGTGACATAAATCAGGATATCCTTGACGATGGCGATCGAGGCCGGTGCGCGCAGGCCGCTCGAATAGGTGAAGGCGGCAAGGATCAGAAACGCGATGATCAGCGGTAGATCGGCCATGATGCCGCTGCCGGAAATGCCGAGGCCCCCGACCAGCACCTGGATGCCGACGAGTTGCAGCGCGATGTAGGGCATGGTGGCGACGATGCCGGTAAGGGTCACGGCGAGCGCCAGCCAGCGATTGCCGAAGCGGCCGCGCACAAAGTCGCCGGCAGTGATGTAGCCGTGCTTGTGGCACACCCGCCACAGACGCGGAAACACCAAAAACAGGATCGGATAGATCACGATCGTGTAGGGCACCGCAAAGAAGGCAATCGCGCCCGCACCGAAGGCGAGAGCCGGCACGGCAATGAAGGTGTAGGCGGTATAGAGATCGCCGCCGATCAGGAACCACGTGATGATCGTGCCGAAGCGCCGGCCGCCCAGCCCCCATTCGTGCAGCAGGTCGAGATCGCCCTTACGCCAATTGGCGGCCGCGAAGCCGAGCCACGTGATAAATGCGAACAGAGCCACAAAAACCGCAAGTGCAACCCAGTCTATATCCTGCACGGCGTTTCCTTGTCCGGTCGCTTGCTCGTGCCTCCCCGTTCGAACTCGTTTGCTTCTGCTATTCCTCGGTCAGGAAATATACGAGGGCGGTGAACACCGCGCCGACAATCACCCAGAGCAGCTGATACCAATAGAAGAACGGAATACCGATCCAGGTCGGCTCCACCTTGTTGTAGAAGGCCGGCCACAGCACCGCCACGAACTGCACGAGAAACAGCAGATACCACCAGCTCCATCCGCGCCGGCTCGCCGTTGGCTGAATCATTGCGCGGCCTGCTCCTGATGCTCCTGCGCGAGATCCTTGCCAGTGTAGTCCTTGAGCAGGGCGGTTGCGATCAGGCTGATGATTGCGCAGGCAAGAATGTAGAGCGCAATTGCAGTCGAGGAGCCGTAGATGCCCATCAGCCAGGTCGCGATCAGGGGTGCCGGGCCGCCGGCGATGATCGATGCCAGCTGATAGCCGAGCGATGAGCCGCTGTAGCGCAGGCGGCCGGTAAAGCTTTCCGCGATCAGCGCAGCCTGTGGTCCGTACATCATGTCGTGCGGCACGAGCGAAAGCACGATGGCGAGAAAAATGACGGTCGCCATCCCCGTATTCACCATGCCGAAATAGACGAACCCGAACACGCCCGTGACCGCGGCGCCCAGCATGTACATGTTCTTTCGGCCGATGCGGTCCGACAGATGCCCGAAGAACGGGATCGAGAAGAACGACACGACGGAGGCCGTGAGCACCGCCACCAGCAGAAAGTCGCGCGATACATGCAACTTGCCGGTGCCGTAGGAGAAGATGAAGGCGGTGAAAATGTAGAACGGCGCCTGCTCGGCCATTCGCGCGAAGGCCGAGAGCACGATCTCTTTCGGATGCTGCCGGATCACTTCAAGGATGGGCGTGCGCTCAACCCTACGCTCCGCGAGCAGCCTGGCAAACACCGGCGTCTCGAAAATGCCGAGCCGGATGTAGAGCCCAACTCCAACGAGGACAATGCTCAGCAGGAAGGGCACGCGCCAGCCCCAGGCCAGGAACTGCTCGCCCGACATCTGGCTGAAAGCAAGGACGGCCAGATTGGCGAGAAACAGCCCGCACGGCACGCCGAATTGCGGCCACGATGCGATAAAGCCGCGGCTGTGGTTGGTGCGCGCCCATTCCATCGACATCAGCACCGACCCGCCCCATTCGCCGCCCACGCCTACGCCCTGGATGAAGCGCAGAATGGTGAGAAGGACGGCGCCCCAGATGCCGATGCTGGCATAGGTCGGCACCAGCGCCACCGCAAAGGTCGCAAGTCCCATCACCAGGAGCGTCGCAATCAGTGTGGACTTGCGCCCGATGCGGTCGCCGTAGTGGCCAAAGATCGCGGCCCCGATGGGACGCGCCACAAAGCCCACGGCGTAGATGGCAAAGGCCTCGAGCGTGCCCACCCAAGGGTCGGAGTTCGGAAAGAACAGCTTGGCGAAGACGAGACCGGTGACCGTGCTGTAGAGAAAGCAATCGTACCACTCGATGGCGGTGCCGATGGTGGAGGCAATGACCGCGCGTCGAAGCTGAACCTGGTGCTCTGTGGCCGGCAGGATCAGAGGAGCCGTGAGATCGGTGGAAGCCATTGGACAACGCCTGATAGGTGCAAAGATTTGTGATGGAACGCCCCATGGGTTTGTGAGTTCCAGCCGGTTCCACCACGAGGGCTAAATATTTGAAAAATTGCAGCTCACAATTCGTGTGCGCTGCAGCGAGTGTTCGGCATCGGACCTCACTGCTGGAATGCTGTAGCTTCATCTGGCCTGCATGTCGCACGGTTCTGAGCATTGGGACGCGAAGCATCGATGACGGATATCCTGCTGGTCCTCACGACTCCCCGCGGAGTCGCAGCACTGCTGCAGGTCGTGATGATCGACCTCGTGCTCGCGGGCGACAACGCCATCGTCATCGGGCTTGCCGCATCGGGCCTGCCGGCAAAGCAGAGGGGACGCGCGATCCTCATCGGCGTCGCCGCGGCGACGGTGCTGCGCGTGGTTTTTGCCGCATTCACGATCGAGCTCCTGGAGATTGTCGGCCTCCTGCTCGCCGGCGGCATCCTGCTGTTATGGGTATGCTGGAAGATGTGGCGCGAGCTGCGCCGCTCCGGACCTTCGGCATCGAGCGATGCTGCGGCGCCAAGCAAGCATGCGCCGAAGACGCTGGCGCAAGCGGCCTGGCAGATCGTCGTCGCCGACGTATCCATGTCGCTCGACAACGTGCTTGCCGTCGCGGGCGCCGCGCGTGAGCATCCGGCCGCGCTCGTATTCGGGCTCGGGCTCTCGGTCGCCATGATGGGAATTGCTGCCGGCCTGATCGCGCGCCTGCTCGAACGGCTTCGCTGGATCGCTTACCTCGGTCTCGCGGTCATCGTTTATGTTGCCGGCGACATGATCTATCGCGGCATGCTCGAACTGCATCCTTATTTTCCGACACATTGACCGCGCTGCCGGCCGGTGGCTCAGATCAGGGCAGGACAGAGTTCCCGCACGCCCGTTCTCACGCTTGCGTGAAGCGGGAATAAGCCGGGCCGGAACCCGATTATCCTGTTGTCTGGAATTGGAGGACTGTCATGACCGATTCTTCGAACGACGGCCGAAACGGCGTGAGCCGGCGAAAGCTGCTGGAATGCATGACCTGGGCCGGCACCGGGGTACTGTGGACCATGGCGGGGGGCGTGCCGCGCTCACTCGGGATCATTGATGGGGCGCTCGCCGCCGCGCCGAGCAAGCTCAGCTTCCTGCAGATCAGCGACAGTCATGTCGGGTTCGACAAGCCGGCAAATCCGAATGTGATCGGCACGCTCGAGGAGGCACTTGCGAAAATCAAATCGCTCCCGGCCAAGCCTTCGTTCATGATCCACACCGGAGACATTACGCATCTCTCCAAGCCCACCGAGTTCGACAACGCGCAGCGCGTCATCTCCACGTCCGGTCTCGACGTGCATTATGTCCCCGGCGAGCACGACCTCCTCGATGAGGATGCCAAGCTCTATCGCGAGCGCTATGGGAAGAACGCAAAGGGCGCAGGCTGGTACAGCTTTGACGCCGGCGGCGTGCACTTCATCGGCCTCGTCAATGTCGTGAACCTCAAGGCAGGTGGCCTCGGCAATCTGGGCGACGAACAGCTCACGTGGCTGGCGGACGACCTGAAAGGAAAGTCCGCGGAGACGCCGGTCGTGGTATTCGCTCACATCCCGTTATGGACCGTCTATGAGAAATGGGGCTGGGGTACCGATGATGGCGCGCGCGCGCTCGAGCTCCTCAAGCGCTTCGGGTCGGTTACCGTTCTCAATGGTCACATCCACCAGGTGATGCAGAAGGTGGAAGGCAACGTTGCCTTCCATACGGCCATGGCAACGGCGTTCCCCCAGCCGGCGCCCGGCACTGCCCCCTCCCCTGGTCCGATGAAGGTTGCCGACGACAAGCTGCGCTCATTGCTCGGCATCACGGAGGTGAATTTCGTGCGCGGGCAACAACGGCTCGCCCTCATCGACAAGCCGCTGCAGGGCTGAGCACGTGCGCAGGCGTGTCATGCGAACGCTCATTTCGGGCCGGCTCTGGCCAGCGGCGGCAGCGGCATTGGCCTTGGGAATGCTCACAGGCGCGGTTGTGTCCCATGCGGTAGCGGCGGCGCAGGAAGCAACCGCCGCGATCGACAACTTCACCTTCGCGCCTGCGCAGCTTACGGTAAAGACCGGAACGACCGTGACCTGGCGTAACGAGGATGACATTCCGCACACGGTCTCCTCCGCGACCCGGCTGTTCAAATCGAAGGCGCTCGACACCGACGACAGCTTCTCCTTCACCTTCACTGCGCCGGGAACCTACGAGTATTTCTGCTCGCTGCATCCGCGCATGACAGGCACCGTGGTGGTCGAGCCCTGACCTCACGCCCCGGCCGTCTCTCGCCGGGAACCTGCGTGGACGCAAAGGGTTCTTCCTGGGTCAACCAGGCGGAACCCGGCGTGTGGACGCGCAATGCTCAGATCGCGGCAGGTCATCGTGGGTGGCACCGCGGCGATCGTTGCGGTCTTCGTAGCCGTGCTCGCCGTCCGGCACTTCCAGCCCGGGAAAACGCATACGGTCCACGCCCAGAGCACGGCGATCCCCGTAATGGCCGTGCCTGCGGCGAATGAAGATGTGCCGATCATTCTGCGCGGTCTTGGAACGGTGACGGCCTTCAACACCGTCGCGGTCAAGAGTCGTGTTGAGGGCAGCATCACCGCCATCCATTTCAGCGAAGGTCAGGAGGTGAAGGCAGGCGATCTCCTGATCGAACTCGATGCCAGGCCCTTTCAGGCAGCGCTCGACCAGGCCAATGCCACACTCGCCAAGGATCAGGCCAATCTCACGAACGCGCAGACCGATCTGGCGCGCTACGCGCAGCTGTTGCAACACAACAACGCCCCGGAGCAGCAATACACAACGCAAAAAGCGACCGTCGCGCAGGACGAGGCCACGGTCAAAAGCGACCAGGCCGCCATTGATGCGGCTAAGCTCAATGTCGAATACGCCTCGATTCGTTCGCCCATCGACGGGATCGTCGGCATCAGGCAGATAGATCTCGGCAACCTCGTTCAAGCGAACAGTCAGACCCTGGTTGTGGTCACCCAGATCAAGCCGATCTACGTGATCTTCACATCGCCGGAAGCGGATATCCCGCGCATTCGCAGCGCCATGGCGGAGCGCAGGCTCACCGTGCAGGCCTATGATCCCTCCGACCAGAAACAGATCGCGCAGGGCGCGCTGAACCTCATCGATAACCAGGTCGATCAGGCGACCGGCACCGTCAAGCTCAAGGCCGAATTCGCCAACTCCGATGAAGCGCTCTGGCCGGGACAATTCGTCACCGCGCATCTCGTGCTGGACGTGGTGCACAACGGCGTAACCGTTCCGGCCGCCGCGGTGCAGATCGGCCCCAACGGCCGTTTCGTCTATGTAGTACGCAGCGACAATACCGTCGATCTGCACCCCGTCACGATCACCCAGACGGAGAACGACAGGTCGCTGATAGGCTCCGGTGTCTCGGCAGGCGATCGGGTGGTCACTGCCGGGTGGTTCAAGCTCACTCCGGGGGCCAAGGTCACGGTGTCCGAAGATAAGACCCCTGCCGGTGCGCCGGCGCCAGTGGGCGCAGCGGGGGCAGGCCCGCCGGCGACAACGGGCAGGGGCGGCACAAGATGAACATTTCCGCTCCCTTCATCGCACGGCCGATCGCCACGACGCTGCTGATGCTGGCGCTGTTCGCCGCAGGCACCGTCGGCTACAGTCTGCTGCCGGTCGCGGCGCTGCCGAACGCGGACATCCCGACGCTATCGGTCACTGCGAGCCTGCCCGGCGCCGACCCCGAGACCATGGCGTCTTCGGTTGCGCAGCCACTCGAGCGCCAGTTCGCCAACTTGCCCGGTGTGACCGAGATGACGTCGGTCAACGTTTTCGGCAACACCAACATCACGCTGCAGTTCGATCTCTCCCGCAGCATCGACGGCACCGCGTCGGATGTCCAGGGCGCGATCAATGCAGCAGCGGGCAGCCTGCCCAAGAATCTCCCGAACCCGCCGACCTACCGCAAGACCAATCCTGCCGATCCTCCGGTTCTGATTTTGGGCCTGACCTCAGCGGTCATGCCGCTTACCGAGCTCGATCGATACGCGGATCTGAACATCGCTCAACGAATCTCGTCGATGCTCGGGGTAGGCCAGGTGCTCATCTTCGGCCAGCAGAAATTTGCCCCGACCATCATGGTCAATCCGCTCGCGGTTGCAGCGCGCGGCATTGGTCTCGACGAGATTGCCGCGGCTGTTTCCACCAGCACTGCGCTGTTGCCGGTCGGCACGCTGCAGGGCCCCGTGCAGAGCGTCCAGATCGGGACCAACGGCCAGTTGTTCAACGCGGAGGACATCGGGCGCGTGATCGTGGCCTACCGCAACGGCGCCCCGGTGCGGCTCGACGACATCGCCCGCGTGGTGACCGGCGCCGAGAATCCGTTTCAGGCGAGCTGGGTTGGACACGAGCGCGGCGAGATGATCGGCATCTGGCGCCAACCCGGCGTGAACACCATCGATCTTGTCGATCGCATCATGGCCGAGCTGCCCAGCCTGCAGGCTGGCATTCCACCCGGGGTGAAGGTGACCGTCATCAGCGATCGGTCGGCCTCGATCCTGCAAAGCTTTGCCGATGTGAAGATCACGTTGCTGGGCGCGATCGTCCTCGTGGTGCTGGTGATTTTCGTCTTCCTGCGCAGCTTCTGGGCAACCGCCATTCCCAGCGTAACCGTTCCGTTGTCACTGGTTGGCACATTCGGCGTCATGTACGCCCTGGACTACAGCCTGAATAACCTGTCGTTGATGGCGCTGACGCTTGCGGTCGGTCTGGTCGTGGATGACGCAATCGTCGTGCTGGAAAACATCTTCCGCTATCTTGAGCAGGGCCGCGACCGCGTCACCGCGGCGCTCATGGGCTCGCAGGAGATCGGCTTCACCATCGTATCCATCACCATCTCCCTGATCGCCGTGTTCATTCCACTGCTGTTCATGGGCGGAATCGTCGGCCGCCTGTTCCGGGAGTTCGGCATGGTTGTCACGATAGCCGTGGTGCTTTCCGCGGTGATCGCGCTCACATTGTCGCCCATGATGGCCTCGCTCGTGCTCCAAGACCCGAAAGCGGCACGACACGGTTCCCTCTATCGCTGGAGCGAGCGCGGCTACAAGAAGCTCATCCAAGGCTATGAGCGCGGCCTTGCATTCACGCTGCGTCACCAGCGCTCTGCGATGGCGTTAAACCTGCTGCTCATCGTGGTTTCTGGCTGGATGTTCTACGCGATGCCGAAGGGCTTTTTCCCGCAGGAAGATACCGGATTGCTGTTTGGCTTCGGACAGGCCGATCCTGACATATCCTTTGCGGGAATGAGCCAGCGCATGGAGGCGGTGACGAAGGTGGTAGCGGAGGATCCCGACGTCGCGGCGTTCGGCGCCTCGATCGGCGGCACCAGCAGCTCCGGCCTGAATACCGGCCGCGTATACATTCAGCTCAAACCGTTCGACCAGCGCGCCGCAAACGCCGATCAGATCATCCAGCGGCTGCGTCCGAGGCTTGCGGCAATTCCCGGCATCACCGTCTTCCTGCAATCCATGCAGAACATCCGGATCGGCGGCCGGCTCGCGCGCACCCAATACCAATACACCTTGCAGGACGTGGATATTGACGAGCTCAATACGTGGGCGCCCAAGATGCTCGACAAGATGCGGACCATTCCCGGTCTGCAGGACGTGGCCACGGATCAGGCCATGGGAGCCGTGCAGCTGATGATCAAGATCAACCGCGACAATGCGGCGCGGCTGGGCGTGAATGTCAGCACCATCCAGCAGACCTTATACGACGCGTTCGGCCAACCCTACATCACCCAGCTGTATGGTCCGCTCAACACCTATCACGTTCTTCTCGAGGTCGCCCCACGTTATCAGATCGACGTTTCCGCGCTGACGCGGATCTATGTGCATGGGTCGGGAGGAGCCCTGATCCCGCTGAGCCAGTTTGCGACGCTCGAGCCTGCTGCAGCCACGCTTGCCATCAACCACCAAAGTCAGTTTCCAGCGATCACGCTCTCCTTCAATCTTGCGCCTGGATATTCCCTGGGCGACGCGGTGCAAGCCATCGAGAATGCGGCGGCGGAGATCGGCAAGCCCGATACCTTGCGGGCCTCATTCCAGGGGACGGCGCAGCAATTCCAGGTTTCGCTTTCCACCCAGCCGCTGCTGATCACCGCGGCGCTGTTCGCCGTCTATGTGGTTCTCGGGGTCCTCTACGAGAGCTTCGTGCATCCGCTGACCATCCTGCTCAGCCTGCCGTCCGCCAACGTGGGTGCGCTGCTCTTCCTCTATGTCTTCGGCTTCGATCTCACCATGATGGCGATCATCGGATTGCTCATGCTCATCGGCATCGTCAAGAAGAACGCCATCATGATGATCGATTTTGCCCTGGAGCGGCTGCGGGTCGAGCATATGCCCGCGGAGCAGGCGATCCACGAGGCTGCGGTGCTGCGCTTTCGACCGATCATGATGACCACGATGTCGGCCATCTTCGTCACGCTGCCGATCGCCGTGGGATTCGGCGCCGGCTCCGACCTGCGCCAGCCGCTCGGAGTTGCGGTGGTCGGCGGCCTCATCGTGTCGCAGGCGTTGACCCTGTTCACCGTGCCGGTGACCTATCTCTACATGGAGCGGTTCAACGAGTGGGCTGCCGAGCGGCTGGCGCACCTGCGCCGCCCACGGGCGACATCGACAGCAAGCGTCTGACCGGCCTGCTCAGGGACGGCGAACCAAGGCGCCCTCCCTCCTGTTGCGGGAGGCAGCGCTACTCGGCCGCAATCTTGAAGGGAGGACCGGCGGGAGGTCCTACCAGCTCCATGAGCTCCTTCTCGTCAAGCGTCTCTTTTTCCAGAAGGCGGCGCGCACCGCGCTCGAGGATGTCCCGTTTCTGCTGAAGGATGCCGAGCGCACGCTCCATCGCACTCTGCACGATCGACTGCACCTCCTTATCGATCGCCGCCGCAGTCTCCTCCGCATACTCGGGCTCGCTGCGGGGCAATTGCAAATCCGGTCCGGTGAGGAACGTGCGTGGATCGCGGTCGTAGGCGACGCTTCCGAGTCGGCCAGACATGCCGTAGCGCGTCACCATTGAACGTGCGATGTCGGTGACGCGCCGCAGATCGTCGGCAGCGCCGGTCGATAGATGCTCGAACACGACAAGCTCGGCGGCACGGCCTCCCAGCAACACTGCCATCTTGCTCTCAAGCTCCTCCCGCGTCATCAGGAAGCGGTCCTCGGTCGGCCGCTGAATGGTGTATCCGAGCGCTCCCACCCCGCGCGGGATGATGGAAACCTTGTGCACCTTGTCCGTTCCCGGCAAGGACACGGCAACGAGCACGTGACCCATCTCATGATGGGCGACAATCTCGCGTTCCTTCGGATTCAGCAGGCGATTGCGCTTCTCGAGCCCCGCGACCATGCGCTCCACCGCGTCGTTGAAATCCCGCATTGTGACGGCCTCGCTGTTGCGGCGGGTTGCCAGCAATGCTGCCTCGTTCACGAGATTGGCGAGGTCCGCCCCCGTGAAGCCCGGCGTCAACGCGGCGATCTGCTCGGGATCGACGTCGGCGGCGAGCTTCGTCTTCTTCAAGTGGACCCGCAGGATGTCGATGCGACCCTTCTTGTCGGGCCGATCGACCAGGATCTGCCGGTCGAAGCGGCCCGCGCGCAGCAGCGCCGGATCGAGGATCTCGGGCCGGTTCGTGGCCGCAAGGATGACCAAGCCGGT
>Ga0306925_10001821_pt1 | contig 17791 bp, 16 predicted proteins | sample flu12Cox44000176_FD_203755 | JGI IMG/M metagenome (GOLD analysis project Ga0306925, IMG submission 203755) | Lab enrichment of tropical soil microbial communities from Luquillo Experimental Forest, Puerto Rico - flux8day.12C.oxic.44.000.176 (v2)... | ecosystem: Environmental > Terrestrial >... | reverse complement strand
TGGCCCAGGTTGTTAGGATAGGTGCCCCACGTGACCTTGAGCTCCGGAAAAACGTTCCGGTTGTAGATAGCAAGGATAGATTTGGCGGCCAGCTGAATGTCTTGAGACCGTGCCGCGGAGAGGTCACTGTAGTTCTGCCGATAATAATCTGTAAGGGCTATGGGTAATTTTTCCGCGGCTTCTTGCTGGGAACCATAACTCGCTTTCAGCAGTTCCACTGCTTTCTTTTTGATAAAGGGCAACGTTGAAGAGAGCTCCCCGAGAGCCAGCGCGCTATCCATGCCGTGCTCGGGCAACTCAAATGTGTGCGTGGGACGATTGTGGCAATCCACACATTGCATTTCGTAAATCGGAAGACTCTTATAGGAATCCGGCTTGGCGCCGTCGCTTACAAAGGTGTGGACCGCTCCCGTATTATTGTCTCGGTATTCCACCCAGGGAATGCCTTGCCTCCGGGCGTCGGCTGCCGCAAATCGGATTCGTATGCCGGGACCGAAGTGCTTGCCGTGGATGCCTGCGAACTTGCTGCCTCCCACCATCATCATCAACACCGTTTGCGTGCGGGTGTTGTTCTCATCTTCAGCATAATGGGTAACAACTCGCAGCCTTGCCGATCCGAATTTTTGGGGCCAATGGCAGTTCTCGCAGGTCTCGACCGCTGGGACGAGGCGGTTGCTTTCGAGCGCGCTGGGTATTGGCCGTCGGTAGCTATTAAAGATGGTTTCGATTAGCTGCCGGGTGCCCGCCTTCTTGCTCGCAATCCAGCCCGCGGCGCCGGGTACAACATGGCATTCCACGCAAGCGACCCTCGAATGAGGAGAATTTTGATAGGCCGCGAATTCGGGACTCATGCTGTGGCATGCCTGTCCACAGAATTGCGGCGTCTCCATGTGCTCGACAGCGCGGTACGTCAGCTGAGTCCCAATAATGACATTGAATAACGTCGTGACCCCGAAAAACCAAAGCAGTCGCCGGATGGCAGCCTTGCGGTCAAATTCATCGGGAACGAGGCCCTCTTTGAGGCGTCTTTTTCCGAGATAGATGCCAATGGGAATTAACAGTAAGCCTGCAAAGAATAGGACCGGAAGAATCAGGAAGACGATGATCCCAATATAGGGATTATCGACGTGTCCCCTCATTTGAAGTGGCAATACAAACAGGAAGGAAAGGACAGCGGTAGTGACGATCGCGCTTCCAGCAAGGCTCACCCAGTGAAGCGTTAGCAGGGACCAAACAGGTCGCTTATTCGTTGTATTCATGGCGGCAGAAGTTTAACCCAAATGCGAGGCCTTTAGGCCGTAAACCTCGAACGTCAGTTTTAACTTCGAACCGCACCGAGCCGCTGCGATGCCCGCCCCGTTCATGGGCTTAACTCCCGGTAAGTTTGAATGGATCAGTCGAGGAAAGGGCGCATGGCGCACATGCGCGCTATTGTCGCCGCGACGAAGAAGGAAGAAGGATCGTCATAACGGTGGGCCTCGCGACGAGCCAGGGAGACTGCCAGGTAGTTACCCCAAACGGGGCGAAAAATCCGTCAGCGTCAAAAACGTCGAGTCAACCTTCTCGACCAATTTGCCATTCTCTTCCGATTTCGCCTTCACCCTCTTCCACTCCGGATCGTCCTGAAAGGCTTTCCAGTTCGCTCGAGCCGCTTCCAGGCTCGGATGCTCCAGAATGTAAAAAAAGGTGCTGCTTTTGACCGGTTCGTCGAGCGCCGTCCAATACGCCACGCTCGCGATTCCGTGGGCCGTAAAAAGCTTCATCGTGTGGTCCCGGAAGCGGGCTACCAGGTCTTCCATCTTTCCGGGAACCACGTGATAAATCCGCAACTCGTAGACCGTAGTTGAACTTGCCATGCCGCCACGCTCCTCCTTCCCCGTTGTCATCAAACTCCCTCGGGCAAATGAATCGAACGCCAACTTCATGGCCTGCGTCATCCCGCCGGGCATCAGCATCGCCAAGGGCGCCACCAGCAATGTTCGTCTCTTCATTGCGCGATTCTAGCAGAGCGCTAGAGAGCGCTGCATTCTGAACTTCGTCCTGAACCGAGAACGGATGTTTTCTTTGACCAGAGTCCACCGTGCTTCGATGCCATGCAAGGACGACATCCTCCATTCTTTTCAATCACTTGGACACACTTCCGTTTTCATCCTCGCGCATCCGGTTCCCGCAAGTCCTTTACCTGGCACTTATACCGAAACGCAGCGGGTACCCCGTCGTCTGGTATGCCTAACCGTTCTGTTTCGGAACTCCAACCCGAATCACTTCGCCATTCTCAACTCCTCTCATTTCCTCGAAGCTCACATCCCCGGCGCGGGCCGCCGGGAGCAGATTTTTCAAATCCTGTTTACTCCGGAGCACGCTTCGTGAGGTACAATGTTTCGTCCTTAGGCCATGAGCACGACACCTACAGTCATCACCGCCGGTGAGGAGAACTTTCTCCAGCGGGTTAAAGGCATTTTCGGCGCCGCCTTCTTCCTGCTCCTGCAAAGATCGCCCCAACTCCTTCGCCTTCATCGCAATGAGAAGTCCTGGACGCTCCTGCGCATCGCGCTCGGCTGTTGCGGGGCCGCCCTCGTCGTCCTTCCGTTGAGCCTCTGGAGCGGCTGGATTACCGCCATCTTCGGCCTGTCTCTATTCGTTGTTTCGATCCTGCTGCCGCCCGCCGAACTCGAGTCGGCCACCGACCGCAAGGCGCGTGAACTCGGAGCCCATACCGTCGTTGGCGGCGGTGAATATCAGCCGGGCAATGCCCCTGCGGCGCATGTCCAACTCTTCATTTCGCCCACTCACACCTGGGCTCTCGATAAGAATTTTGAACCACTGATCGTCTTTCCGACCGCGACAATTTCGGCTGTGCACGTGGAATCCTCCGGGGACCGCTGGCTCCTCCGCGTCCGCTGGGCCAACCATCGAGCTGAGTTCTGCTTTAAAGGCATCTTCGCGGAGCGTTTCGCCCGCCTCGCCGAAGAGTCTCTTCGCCAGGCGACCCCTCGACCACCGAAACATCGAGCCGCCCGCGCTTGACCGGCCGCCAGCACTGTTGAAACCAATTCCACTCACAACCCGTTCTTCTCTGTTTTCTGTGTCAAACTATATCTATGGCTCGAGGATGGGAGAGCAAAGACGTGCAAGCCCAACTGGAAGAGAAAAAAGCCGTGCCACAAACGCAGGACAGCAAGAGCCAGAAAAGCGCCGAGCAGATCCGCCGGGAACAGGAGCGTCGTGGTTTACAGCTTTCACGTACCCGCATCCTGAACGATCTCGAAAACGCAACCCATCCGAATCATCGTAAATCGCTCGAAGCAGCGCTCGCGCATCTCGACAAGAAAATCGCTGACTTGAATTAGGGTTGTCGGCGCTTCCGGCCCTGCTTTCTTCTCTACCTCTTAATCGGTGAACACCACGCCCACCGCCGTCGTTCCCTTTTCCGTCCCGGTTTCTATCCGCACGACATAACCTCTCAGCCGCATCTCCTGTACGCCGTCTGCTCCCGGAGTTTCAATCACCACTTGCAATTCGGATTGCAGTCGGGGGCTGTGTTTAAGGGAAATCAGGGCTCCCTGCAGCGCCAAGTCGCGAACCGTAGTTTCTTCCTCAAACCTTTGTCCTTCGGCGGTCAGTCCGCTTACGCATGCACGAAACTGCGCTTCTTGCCGCAGTGACGCGCGCGAACGCGGCATATGCGCCTGAACGGGTTCGCCGGCCGCACCGAGCGTAATCACCATGCCTTCACTCGCGGCAAACACGGAGTCCAACTCCTCCCGGGCTTCGCGCAGAATCGCATCGACCATGCGATCCGTGGAGTCGGGGTCGTGGTGGAACAGCACGAGTGTCTTTGCGTTTACCTCGCGGGCAATCTTCACTCCCTCTTTCCATGAGGAGTGCCCCCATCCCTTGCGCGTCGTCGCAAGCTGCACGGGCGTGAATTGCGCGTCGTTTATAAAAATATCGGCGTCAGCTGCCAGCTCCCGCAAGCTCCGGTCCAACGCCGGATCTCCAGGCTCGTTGTCCGTGGCATAAGCGATGGTTCCGGCGGAGGTTTCGATCCTAAATCCCAGGCAGCCCTGCGGGTGATTCAGCCAGCGCGTGCTAACTTGGTTATCTCCAACACGAAAATTCTCGCCTCCCTCCACTTCGCGAAATTTTCGCCGCGCGGTCATCGCCGAAAAGTCGACGGGAAAATACGGCAGGGCCATCTGCGTCTCGAATACCTGGCGGAGCGAGTCTCGCCCGAGGAATTTCGAGCGAAAGCTGTAAAACTGAAACTGATTGCTCTCCCCGTACAGAGGAGAAAAAAATGGCAGCCCTTGAATATGGTCCCAGTGGTAGTGGGTCACGAAGACGTGGGTATCGGAAGAGCGGCCCGAATCGGCATGGCTCCAACGGCTACCGAGAGTGCGCAAGCCGGTGCCGCAATCGAGAATGAATTGCGTGCCGTCCGGTGCGACAAGATCCAGGCAAGGCGTGTTTCCGCCAAAGCGCCAGGTAGCCGGGTCCACGGTCGGCGTGGAGCCGCGCACGCCCCAGAAACTTAGCTTGGCGATGGGACTCGTCATTTCCGTCGGCGCAGCGCACAGAAACCGGCGAGATCGGGGTTCTTCTTGTGCTTTCGCTGCTTTTCTCATGGTGGCAGCGGGGACCAGTACCGTCAACGAATTCGGGGAAAGGTGTTGCCATGTTTCCAATAGAGAGTGTGACCGAAGCTGCGCGAGGGCGGATCCCGACGTAGAATACCTAGGGATGCACATGCACTCTCATGGTGACGGGCGCGAGTACGCGCATTCGCATGATGACGAGCACGATCACCCGGCAGGCGAAAAGCACGCGCACCCGCCGATGAGACCCGGGGTTTTGGGCTGGGCCATGGCCGCGACGCTCGCCCTGGTGGTTGCAGAGGTCTTCGGGGGATTTCTCGGGCGCTCCGTCGCACTCCTGAATGACGCGGTGCATAACCTTTCAGACGTTCCAGCGCTGGGGATAAGTTGGCTGGCGATGCGCTGGGCGGAGCGGCCGGCGGACACCGACAAAACCTATGGTTACCATCGCGCGGGAACACTGGCCGCTTTCACGAACGCCATTCTGTTGGTGATCCTCTCGCTATGGTTGGGGTATGAAGCGATCGAGCGGTTGCGAAGTCCGGTCGAGGTCGTCGAAAGCTGGATGATCTGGACGTCGCTGGCCGCACTCGCGGTGAATGGCGGAATCACGCTGGCTCTGGTCCGCGGCCACTCCGATCTGAATCTTCGAAGTATCCTGGTTCACAATTTTGGTGACGCACTGTCCAACATTGCCATCATTGTTGGCGCGTTCATCATGCGCTACACGCACGAGCCATGGATCGATCCATTGCTCGGCCTGGCCATCGGACTCCTGGTGCTTTATTCGTCGATTGGCATTCTGCGGGAATCTGCCCACATTCTTCTCGAAGGCCGTCCGCGAGGCACACGCGTTGAAGCCGTGGCGAGGGCTATTTTGACAATTGAGCACGTCCAAGAAGTACACGACGTGCATATCTGGTCGCTTGGAGGCGCGCACAACGCGCTGAGCTGTCACGCCCGCGTTCCGGACATGCACATGGACGAGTGCGAGAAGATCCTCAAGGCCATCCAGACTAAAGTGGCCGCCGATTTTGGAATCGAGCACGTAACGGTGCAAATCGAGCGCGCCGGCCTGCCCGCCACATCCGGCTACGTGATGCCGGAACCAATGCGTAAAACCTGATCTAAATTTGAATGAGCGGGCCGTTTAGTTGAGCGGCTCGGGCTCGATGGAGAGCGCCACGCTCGACCGAAGAGACTTAGGGAAATTCACCGAGTTGCCGCGCTCTTCGTTCATGCGCTCCGTTGCCGGAAGATCGAGCGTGTCGATTCCGGTTGAGCGGCGCAGACCGTCCTTGGTGACGTACTGCAGCTTGTCTTTGGTCCACGAATAAGCGACCGCGGAGAACGTGGAGCCATCGTGCTTCACGAAGACAAATTCAGGAACCGGCTCCGCCGACAGGTAGGAACCGGAGCGCGTACGCGGAGGAGCCGCAGGCTCTTCGGCTACGATTTGCGGGTTCGATACCGGCTGCTGCGGGTTCGAAACCGCCTGTTCCTCTTCCTCCTCAGGTGTCGATTCCGTGTAGTAAGGCACGGGCATATAGAAGCCACCGCCGCCGCCCCAGGAAAGCAGTACGCCATCGACCGGGTGAAAGCGGCCCCAGTTGGGATGAACCGCGAAGAAATGCGCGTAGTCAAATCCGAGCCCAGGAACGGGGTAACCGCCGGCAAAGTTGTCACTCACTCCCGGAAGGAGGTTCGTGGGGTACGGGTAGAAGGGATGGCTTATGCCTGCAATGGGATGTTGCGGATGCGGCGTCATCCCGGGATTCCCCGGCATCCCGGGATTCCCAGTCGTTCTATGAGTTGTGACCGCTCGTGCACCCGGCGCGCCGTTATGAGTTCCCGTGCGAGTCGGTGCACCATGAGAAGCAACGGCCCCGTGCGCTGGCGCCGCCGCATGGGCCCCAACAGCCGGTGCAGGATGCGCGGCGTGAAAGGCAGGCGCCGCGACAGGTGGAGCCATAGCGCCGCGTTGCGCGGCACAAACTACGGTAGCAACCCCCAAGAAGAACAACCCAAAACCCCATACCTTGCGCATGGCGCGCTCCCGGGAAGCTCCAAGCATCGCCTCCCAATACGATAGATGCCCCTCCCTCCGCGGGGGTTTCACGGAAGCGGGCTGCAGGGCGAATTGTGCTCCAATGGTTTGCGGAAGAAAAGCGTTTTTTTTTTGGCTTTGATCAATACTTCCACGTCATGTCGGCTCCCTGTGGAGCGGTGGCGGTCATGTGGCGGGCAATCTGCGGCATGATGCGCTGGTAGAGGGTGCCCCCGCTTTCGAGGTTCGACACGTCGCCTCCACCCATGTAGCAGTGGGGCTTTCCCGGGCTGTATTCAAAGTCGGCGATGCGGTAAGGATTTCGCGGTGAGTCGAGGAAGTTCTGCATGAGGTGCACGGCGTTGTTGAGGTACCAGCTGTCCATGTCACCAACAGCAAAGTGGATTTTGCCGGAAAGCCTGGGACCGAGCGCGACGAGATCGCGTTCAAGGATATACCGGATGTCGTAGTGCTCTTTCCAGTAAGCGGCCACCGCACGATCGATAGCGCCGGTCGAAGGATTCCAGATGGGTTTGGGGTAGCCATTACTTCCAACCGGGCTGAAGACGGCCTGCCAAATCCCGAATTGCTCGGTCGACCGGCCGTGAGTGCCCAGGACTTCCTCAAGACGGACGGCCGGCTCCATGGTTGCGAGAATCTGCCCGTTTGACGTGCGCATCTCGGCACGCGGCACGGTGCCGAAGGGTCCCGCATTCCAAAAGGCGTTGGAGTCGTCATACAGATTCACGAGTTCGTAGGCGCGGAAATCAACGGGATCGGGGCAAAAGCTGTAAGCGCCGTTGAAGAAATCAGGATAGAAAACCTGTTGAGCCAAGGCTTCCCAGCCACCCGTCGAACCACCTTCGAGAGCACGCGCCCAGGGTTGACCAATGCCGCGAAATCGCTTCTCCACTTCAGGGATCAGTTCCTGGGTGATGGCGTCGCCGTAGGGTCCGACGTTGGCGGAATTTACGGCGTAAGAATCGTCATAATAAGGATTGGCGTGCTGGATGCTGACAATCAGCATGCGCGGTAGCCGGCCGGAGATCCAATCCTGATGAAAACGGTAGGCATATTGTCCGCGCGACAGTCTGTCTGCTCGCGACTCGGGAGGCGGATTGGTCGCAAAAAACTCCCAGTCGGCTTCAAAGTGGCCGTGGTGCACCAGGAGCGGGTAGTGCGCCGTGGGGTGCTCGTCAAAGCCTTCGGGAAGGAGTACGGTGGCGCCGAGGTACATCGGTCGGCCCCAAAAGGCGGTGAGCAGTTTGCTCTCGATGCGGATATGTTTGATGTATTTGGTGTCTTTGGGGGGCTCGATCGGAGGGATTTTTTCGGTGAGCTCGATGCGCACCGCGCCGGCTTGCTGCGGGTCGAGATGCACGCGGAGGGGCTTGTTCAGGAGGTTGCCGGGCTTGCGATTCCATTTTTGGCCTTCCCCTTGGTCGGGAGGAAGCTTGACGTTGTAGCCATCGGCGCGGTGGAAAGTTTCATAGACGTTGAGGACGGCCTGAACGTAGTAGTCGCCGGCGGGAAGCTGATCGAGGCTGATCCGTGGATAACCAAGCGAGGTGGAATCGATGACGGCGGTGGTGCCGGGCTTCCAGCCCTCAACGTCGAGCCCGAAAAATTGCGCGCTGAGAGCTTCTTCCTCGCGAAGTTGCAAACGCGGCTCGCTCGAGGGGTCGGTGGAAATGCCGAGCAGAATGTGACCGTCGAGCGGCTGGCCGATCAGTGATTCGGGAAAAGAAATTTCAAGGCGCAACTTGGACGCCGGTCTTGCAGGCGGCGACTGAGCGACTGATAAGCATGCAGACAGGAGACAAATCGCACCGCCAATCGAGTGGCTCGGTGAGAGGTCGCGGATTCGCGAGATTTTAGAACCGGGCAAACCGATCAAGAGAATTCTCCACCGTGACCGGACAGCATACAACAGGAGCGGAGCTTCGGTGAGCCGGGTCCGCCCAGAACGAAGAAAGCGAAAGATAGGAAGGGAGCGCGCTTCTCGCGGGTCGCTGTGCTTTCCCCTGAGAGGGGGGATGTGCTATAACCTGAGGGCCGTGAAGGGTACCGGAAAGCAAGAGACGGCCCCGGTTGAATTGCGGGGCGCGGCGGTGAGGGAATCCGCAGGGAACACGGCCGCGGAAGAAATGGCCGCCCAGGGCCACGAAGACGCCTCCCGGTATTGCCCGATCTGTTGGCAACGGCTCGAGTCGCGACGCTGTAAGCTGATTTGCAACGGCTGCGGCTATTACATGTCCTGTGCGGATTACTACTAATCGCAGGGCGGTGGTGCGGTAGAAAGTCCGCTTTGCGAAAACCTTAAAAGCGGATATGCTTTGCGGTTCCGGCCCGGGTTGCCGCCGGATCCGTGTACGGACGAGGAGGAACTTAACGTGGCATTGAAGATGACAACGCGTGAAGTAGACGGAGTTACGGTGGTGGCCATGGACGGGCGAATCGTGTTGGGCGAGGAGAGCAACGCACTGCGCGAGAAAGTGAAGTCGCTGGTCGCCGAAGGAAAGAAAAAGATCGTGCTGAACATGGACAACATTACGTTCATCGACAGCGCGGGATTAGGCACGCTCGTGGCGGCGCACCACAGCGCCAAGGGCCAGGGAGCCGCCTTGAAACTCTGCCACCTGGGTACGAAGTTCCAGGAAGTACTGCAGATCACGAAGCTGATGACCATTTTCGACGTTTACAACACCGAAGCCGAAGCGGTGGCCAGCTTCTCGAAGTAAGCCAATTCCCGATTTTCGATTTTCAAGGAAAGGGCAGGTTTATCCCTGCCCTTTTTGTTTTGAAGGAGAAATAACGCGAACAGGGAAGCACGGGGACCGATTCATTCACCGAGGCGATACATGGTGATACCGCTCAAAAGTTTCGGATAAAAATCGGTGGATTTTTGGGGCATGACTTCGCCAGCGGTGGCCACCCTCATGACCAGATCCACATCGACGGGATTCAGCAGAAAGGCAACTTGCGCGGCGCCGCGGTCCACGGCTTCCAAGGCAGACAGGGCCTCGCGCTCGTAAGTCAGGTTCGCTTCGGAAGCGACCGCGCGCGGGGTGATGCCGAGCGCCGGCTCCAGAATGCCCTGGTGCAGCAGCGCGACGTCAAGTTCGCGTTGCAAAGGGGAAAGGCTCGGCAGGATTTGCGCGATGTCCGCTTCGGGCCGAAGCGTAAGGACGTAGAAGGCGCGTGAAGCCGCATCGGCAGCCGGGTAAACGGCAATGGCGCGGCGCCGTTTGCCTTCCGAAAGATGCGCCAGGCATTTTTCCTGGGCTTCGAGCCGCTGGATATTGCTGCTAAACGGAAGCACTTCGGCGGCAAACCAAGGCTCCAGGTAACGGCGCACCGAACTCCAGGAAAAATCACGCAGATTGCCAACCACACGATGCGTTGGAAGGATGGTGAGCCCTTCGCTGCGGGTATTGATAAAGGTCATCATCGAGCATTCGTAGGGAGCATCCGGGTTGAGCTTGCCGTCGTGGGTGCGGCGCTCGTTGCGGAAATTCAGGGAAGTCTCGTAGCGATGGTGGCCGTCTGCGATCACCAGCTTCTGATTCTCCATGGCTTTTTGAATCGCGGTGACCTGGTGGGGCTCGGCCATCAGCCACAAGCGGTGAATCACGCCGTATTCGTCCATCATTTGTGTGGCGCGAGCCGTCGAGGAGACCACCCCGTCGAGAATTGCGTCCACGGTAAAGGCCGGATCGGAATAAAGCATGAAGAGTTGGCCGGTGTGCGTGCGGGTGTGGCGAAGGAGTTCGAGTCGGTCGGCTTTCGGGCCCGACAGGGTGTGTTCGTGACGGAAGATGATGCCCGCCGAGTAGTCTTCGAGTTTGCCCAAGCCGATGAAGCCCCTGCGAACACGGCGAAACGTCGTGCCCGGGACGTTGTACTGCTGCGTGTAGGCGTAAAACGCGGGAGCCGGATCCTGCAGGATGACCTGGTGCGCCATCCAATCGTTAAGGCTCGCAGCCGCCCGCGTGTAGACATTGTTTTCCGGCGAGTCGTTGGTGTTGGCTCGGCCCTTTTCAACAACAATCAAGTTGTGAGGATCGGCTGCGTAATACCTCTCCTGCATCGAAGGCGAGATTTTGTCATAAGGCTGTGTCAGAACGCGTTCGTAGGAAACGACATAAGGGTTGTAACGAAAGGCGCGAAACGGAAAGACCTGGGCCATGAAATCTCCAAACCGGATTTTTGTCGAGCAGGTGGCTTACCAGTGTACGTGATGTGGGCTGGTCCTGGAAAAAGCGTCGAAGAAAGGATGGCCGCTCGATGAGAAGTAGGCAGCGCGCGTATTACAATGAACGCATGGCCAACGGGAATTCCAGCAAAGTTTGCGCTTTCGTTTTTGATCTGGACGGCACCTTGATTGATTCCAAACAGGACATCGTTACCTCCGTGAATCTGATGCTGCGCGACACAAAACGAGAACAGCAGCCACTGGAGCTGGTGGCGAGCTACATTGGTCACGGGGCGCCACAATTAATCGCCAGTCTTCTGGGGCCGGACTCGAGCGAAGAACAACGCCGCGAGGCGCTGGCGATTTTTCTTGCGCATTACCAGGAGCGGAAACTCGATGCCACACATTCCTACCCCGGAGTAGCCGAAGGCCTGGCGAAGCTGGCGGGAAATCTGCTGGCGGTTTTGACCAACAAACCCACGCAAGTGAGCGTCGAGATCCTGGAAGGGCTGGGACTGGCGAAGTTTTTTCAGGTCATTTACGGCGGCGACAGTTTCGAAAAGAAGAAACCCGATCCGGGGGGCGCGCTGGCCATCCTGAAGGAGCTGAGAGCCACGCCAGCGAACTCCGCGATGGTCGGCGATTCGGATGTGGATGTGCAAACGGCGCGGAATGCCGGAATGCTGGCCGTCGGAGTGAACTACGGATTTGGACGGCACGACCGGGAAAAGCAGCCGGCAGACATTTACGTCGACAGTTTGCTGCAGCTTGCGGCGCTCGCGGAAAACCACCATGGCTGAAACGTGCGACGCAGTCCTTGCGTTTCCGCGCTCGGGTTTGGCAGACTCACCGCGTGCTGATTGGACTATTTCCTGAACTGGATGCGCCCGGTGGAATCCAGCGCGCGGGACGCCACCTGGCGCTGGTGCTCAGCGAATACGCCGCGAACAAGCAGATGGAGTACAGGTTGCTCAGCCTGAATGACACGCAAGAACTGCATCGAATGCGGCTGGGAGACAGGGAATATGTCTTTACCGGAGCAGCGCGAGGCAAAGCGCGTTTTGCAACCACGGCAATGAAAGCCGCGAGACGCCAGCCGAAGATGGTGCTGGCGGCCCACCCCAATCTCGCGCCCATCACCCGGGCGATGAAACTGATCGCGCCCCGAATGAAGAACGTGGTCTGCACCCACGGAATCGAGGTTTGGGAACCGCTTTCGCGCTCGCGCCGTCAAGCACTGAGGCGCGCCACACTGGTGCTGGCGCCGAGCCGCGCCACGGCTGATTTTGTCGTCTCGGTGCAAGGCGTTCGCCAGGAACGCGTGCGCGTGCTTCCCTGGGCTCTCGATCCGGATTTCGAGACCAGACTTTCCGGACACTTCCCCGGGACACTGCCGCTGGATTTCCCGGCAGGCCGCGTGATCCTGACCGTGGGACGCTGGCTCATGCGCGAGCGCTACAAGGGCATGGATACGCTCATCAAGGCAATGCCACGATTGTTGCTGCACTGGCCCGACCTGCAACTGGTGCTGGTGGGATCGGGCGACGACCGCGAATGGCTTGTGAACATCGCGAGAGACAGCGGCGTGCAACTTCATACTCATTTTCTGAGCGATATCACGTATGGCGAACTTTCCTCCTGCTATGCGGCCGCAGAGGTTTTTGCGCTGCCGAGTCGAGGGGAAGGTTTCGGCTTCGTGTACCTGGAAGCCATGGCACGAGGCAAGCCAGTGATCGGAGGAGCCCACGGCGGCGCTCCCGAAGTGATTCAGGACGGGAAAACAGGCTACCTGGTCCAACACGGAGATGTGCCGCAACTGGCGACGTCGATCGATACACTGCTCGCGAACCCAGAACTGGCGAAGCAGATGGGTGCGCGAGGGCGCGAACGCGTCGAGAAAGAGTACCGGTTCAATGTCTTCGCCAAGGGCTTCAAGAAGATTCTGCGCGAACTATGCGAATCCTGAACGTCACGCAAAGCTATTCGCCTTTTTTTGAGTTCGGGGGCCCTCCAGTAAAAGTGCGCGCGCTTGCCGAGGGCCTGGCTCGGAGAGGCCACCAGGTTAGCGTTTTGACGGTTGATTGGGGACTCGAGCAACGATTGGAGAAAATGGCAAAGGAAGCGCCGGCGAAGAAGGGTTCGTACGGAAGGGTTCGGGAAGTCCGAGGGGTAGCCGTCGTCTATTTGTCCAAATGGCTCCATTATCGGGCGGCCAGTTGGAATCCCGGGTTGAGCCGCTATCTGCGGGCGGAACTGAGAAATTTTGATGTCGTGCACATATTCGGACTGTACGATTTGCTGGGTCCCGGGACGGCCGCGGAATGCCGCACGCGAAAGATTCCATACATCGTCGAACCGATCGGAATGTTTGTGCCGATCGTGCGCAACCTGTGGCTGAAACGGATGTATCACCGCCTGCTTGGTCGGGAAATGCTGGCGGGCGCCAGCCTGGTGGTCGCTACGGCGGAACAGGAACGCGCGGAACTTGAGTGCGGTGGAATCGCGAAGGAGAAAATACTTTTGCGGCGTAACGGTGTGGATTCTCCCGCTGTCTTACCGGAGCCGGACCATTTCCGAAGGAAATTGAAAATTCCGGCGACGGCAAAGCTGGTCCTGTTTTTGGGGCGGCTGTCGGAGAAAAAGAGCCCGGATCTGCTGCTGAAGGCATTCTCGGTCGCGACCGCCCCCGGCTCGCTGTCGGAACGCCGCGCGGATTTGGCCTTCGTCGGGCCCGACGAGGGAGGGATGAAGGCACGGCTAGGAAAGATGGCGAAAGGCCTCGGCTTAAGCGAGAGAGTGCATTTTTCAGACCCGCTCGAAGGCGCCGCCAAGTGGGAAGCCTACCGGGACGCGGACATTTTTGTGCTGCCTTCGCAGAACGAGAATTTTGGCAACACAGCAGCGGAAGCGGTTGCAACGGGGACGCCGGTGATCGTCACGGACCAGTGCGGAATCGCGCCATTGTTGAAGGATGTAGCCGGGCTGGTCGTGAAACACGATGAAATGGAATTGAGCGCTGCGCTCGAGCGGCTGCTGAAAGATAACGTATTGTTTACTAAACTAAAAGAAGGTTGCACGATCGCCTATCGCCAACTTGATTGGGAGGAACCGCTCGCGGCGATGGAATCGGCGTATCGGAGCCTTGCGACGCGCCTCGCTCCGTAGGAGAATTCAGTGGTTGGGGCCCGAGGTAAAACTTGGAACGCCATCGTTTCTTCCGTGCAATTTGGTGGTTGAGCAACCTTTTGCTCGCAACGGCTGTCATCGCCACGGTCTACACGAGCGTCTGGGAATTTTCTGTCAGGAGATACCTTAAGGGCTTCTCCGACGCAGTTGTGCCTGAAACAGCCAACGCCCAGATGAAGGCGGAGGCCATCCTCGCTTGGATGCGATTTGGGCCTCCGCGTCTCGAAGTGCAACCACGAACGGACATATCTCCCCGTGACCCGCAGGACACCCTGAATTACCGCCAACTACTTGAGGTATGCGGCAGCGCCACGAATGCATTCCTGAATCTGTCGCGAAGCGCGGGACTGGAAGTCCGGCGCCTGCTGCTGCTGGCGCCAGACCGAACCACGAAGCACGTGGTCGCGGAAGTATTCATCGACGGCCGATGGGTTATCGCAGATGCAACCTACCGAACCTTTCTGAAGGACCGCAACGGCAGACTCCTAACACGAAAGGAGCTGCAGAATCCGATGTTCTTTCGCGAAGCGACAAGTCTTATCCCCAATTACCGACCCGAATATTCCTACGAGCAACTTGTCAATGTGCGCACCGCAGCGATTCCCTATGCTGGGGCGGTAGGGAAATTTCTGCTGGACAGAGCGTTTCCAAACTGGGATGAGCATTCGGATTGGAGCCTGTTATTGGAGCGGCGATCCTTTCTGTATTTCTTTTTGTCGATTAACTCGCTGGTCGTGCTTCTTCTGGTGCGCATTGCGATCGCCTGGCTGGCCGACCACCATTTCCGGGTGCCTCGCTTCCACCTGCGGGCCAACCTGAGCCGGGCGACGTCGGTTTTCTTTACCACTCCGGAGATCAAATAGAGCGTGTGCGGAATCTGTGGATTCGCTTCCGCTTCGACTGGCGGTGAGGCCGCGCGCGCGGTGCGAGCCATGACGGCGGCCATCGCGCACCGCGGGCCGGATGCGGAAGGCTTTCTCCTGGACGACGTCCGGGCCCCGAACGTGGCTCTCGGAATGCGCCGGCTGAGCATCATTGACCTGCCTGGCGGCCAACAACCAATCTGGAACGAGTCCCGGGACGTGGCCGTCATTTTCAACGGAGAGATCTACAACTACAAGGAGTTACAGAAGCGCCTCAGCGTCGCGGGCCACAAGTTCAAAACCAATTCAGACACGGAGATTCTCGTTCACGGCTGGGAAGAGTGGGGCGAAGACGTGTTGAATGAGCTCCGTGGGATGTTTGCGTTTGCGCTGCTGGATTTGCGGAAACTGTTCGCGACCGTTCCGGTGTTGTTTCTGGCGCGCGATCCGCTTGGCATAAAACCGCTTTACTATGCGCAAACAGAAAAGGGCTTTCTTTTTGCTTCGGAAGTGCGCGCGCTGCTCGCGTCCGGTGTATTGGAACATAAGCTCTCCGCGGACGCACTGACCGCCTATCTATTGTTCGGCAGCGTCTCTGAACCGGTTACGCTGGTGCAAGGAGCGTACTCCTTGCCGCCGGGCCACCGGCTTCTGCTGCATGTGCCGGAAAGGCGGCGAGCGCCGCGTGCGCGGCCGTGGTGGGATCCGACGCGCAGCCCGGCGGCGCGAGACCCGAAGCGTCCACGCGAGTTCGCTTCCGCAGCTTCACGGGTTCAGGGACTGCTCGAAGATGCGGTCCGCTCGCACCTGATCGCCGATGTGCCGGTAGGATTGTTTTTGTCGAGTGGGCTCGATTCAAGTGCGATTGCGGCCTTCGCGGCCCGCGCGCAGCACGGCATTCAAAGCTTCACGCTGTCGTTCCCGGATAGTCCCTACGACGAAGCGCCCCTTGCCCGCGTCGTCGCGCAACACACAGGAACAAAGCACACCGAAGTGCCGCTGCACGGTAAAGACATGCTGGCGCGGCTCGACGAAGCTGTCGCTGCGCTCGACCAGCCGACCATGGATGGGATCAACACGTATTTTGTCTCCTGGGCCGCGCGCGAGGTTGGTTTGAAGGTGGCTCTTTCCGGCCTGGGTGGGGATGAACTGTTTGCCGGTTACCGCACATTTTCAGACACGGCGAGACTGGCAAAGCTCGAATCGGTGTCGCGTTTTGTTCCGGCTGCGTTCCGGCGGATCAGCGCACCGCTGGTGAATTCACTTCTGGCCCACAAGGGCTCAAGGGACGCAGCCCGCAAGGCCAGCGATGCATGGACGATGCCCGATGTGCTGCCCCACCCTTATTTCTTCACCCGCTTGCTTTTTCCGCCGTCGCTGGTGAGACGGCTGGCCGAGCCGCGCTTCCGCTCCAGTACTGTTGCGTCGGACGGTGCGAGTCTGGATCCGACCTGGCTGGGGTGGCTCGAGCAAACGGCCGATCAGACCACGGGATCCGAGCCGATCGCGGCGACTTCCTGGCTGGAAATGCGCACATATATGGCCAGCACCCTATTGCGCGACACCGACTCGGTGAGCATGGCGCGCTCGCTGGAGGTACGCGTGCCGCTACTTGACACACCTTTGGTCGATTTCGTCGGCGCGCTTCCCGACGCGGCGCGAGTTCAGGCAGGACGACCAAAAGCGCTGCTGCGCACAGCGCTCGATGGCCTCTTGCCGGGTGCAATCCTGGCGCACAAAAAACGTACTTTCACGTTGCCGTGGGAAGAATGGCTCCGCACCTCGCTGCGATCTCGCGTTCAAGCCAGTTTGAATGAACCGGCCCCGGCCTTGAAGCTATCGCTGCGCGCGGCGGGCGTGAAAGCCGTGTGGGCAAGTTTTCAACTCAAAGAGACTAGCTGGTCGCGCCCGTGGTCGCTTTACGTTCTGAACGAGTGGTGCCGCAAGCATCTTCCCTGACCCGCCGGAGTAGTCGCTTCCTCCAAATGGCTGCCGCACATCAAGGTGAACAATTTAAGGTAGACTTTTTGGTTGCGCGATGAACATTCTTGGCATCAATGCTTACCACGGCAATGCGTCAGCGGCGCTGCTTTGTGACGGAAAGCTAGTTGCCGCCGTCGAGGAAGAACGCTTCAACCGCGTGAAGTATGCGGCCGGTTTCCCCGTGGCTGCGATCCGATACTGCCTCGGAGAAGCCGGCATCACGCTCGCTGAGATTGATCACGTGGCGGTGCCGCGAAATCCGTACGCGCGGCTTGCCACGAAACTCTTCTATGCGCTGCGAATGCCTTCGTTCGCGCGCGAACGGGCGCGGGTGCTTTCGAAGTTCACGGGTATTCGGGCGGCGCTGGCTCGAGCGTTTGACTCTGACCCATCGAAAATCAAGGCCACCTTTCACCGCGTCGAGCACCACCGGGCACACCTCGCGAGCAGCTACTTTGTGTCGCCATTTGAGCATGCCGCGCTGCTCTCAGCGGATGGACTAGGAGATTTCGCGAGTTCGATGTGGGGCACGGGCCGCGGCAATCGCATGGAGGTCGATGGCGCGATCGCATTTCCACATTCGCTCGGGTTGTATTACAGCGCGGTCACGCAGTATCTGGGTTTTCCAAAGTTTGGCGATGAATACAAGGTGATGGGATTGGCAGCATACGGAGAGCCCGAGAACCTGGAAGCCTTTCGGGACATCGTGCGTTTCAACGGCAACGGAGGCGAATTCGGGTTCCGGCTGGGACTGGATTACTTCGTTCATCACAAGACCGGGCCGCAGATGTCGTGGGCGGAATCGGACAAGACTCCCATCCTCGGGAGGCTGTTTTCGGATTCGATGGCGCAACGGCTCGGCCCGCCAGCGCGACAACCCGAAGAGCCCCTCGAGCAGCGGCACCGCAACCTTGCGGCC
>Ga0306925_10001819_pt1 | contig 17802 bp, 12 predicted proteins | sample flu12Cox44000176_FD_203755 | JGI IMG/M metagenome (GOLD analysis project Ga0306925, IMG submission 203755) | Lab enrichment of tropical soil microbial communities from Luquillo Experimental Forest, Puerto Rico - flux8day.12C.oxic.44.000.176 (v2)... | ecosystem: Environmental > Terrestrial >... | reverse complement strand
TACCCCCTGGCGCCTGAGACTTGGACAGCTTGGAAGCGAATGCCGTTTGAATACGACGGAATCCGATATATCGGTTCCTTCGCACCTCTATTCGTTCATCAATATTCGCAAGCCTGGTTCGATTTTCGCAACAAGCGCGATCAGTATGCCGACTATTTCCAAAATTCGTCGACAGCGACGGAGGTTCACAAGCGTTTTTGCATGGACCTCAACTCCCAGTTTCCAGACTACACGGACAGGCTTTGGGGCATTACCGCTTCGGATTCGGTGAAAGGGTATGTCGTATGGGGTGGCCCGCCGGCCACCGGACCGATTGACGGCACTGTGGTGCCCTGCGCCGCAGGGGGCTCCCTGCCCTTCCTGCCGCAGGAGACCTTGACGGTACTGGAAACCATCAAAAATCGCTTTGGGGACCGGGCCTGGAGTCGTTACGGATTTGTGGATGCATTTAACCCGCTCACTGGCTGGTACGACACCGACGTGATCGGAATCGACACAGGAATCACCATGCTCATGGCGGAAAATGTGCGCACCGGATTTGTGTGGAACACGTTTATGAAAAATCCGGAAGCTACCCGTGGCATGCAGAGGGCCGGTTTCAAGACTTACCGCCCGCTGGGGGTACCTGCGGGAGCCAGTCTGTAGGCTGCCAAGATCCGACTCGCTATTTCAACTCGACCAGGGCGAGGCCGTGGGGTGGAAGTTCCAGGGTAAGTTCGCCTCTTAATAGTTCGGTTGCTTCCGGCGCAGCTAGTTCTGCCGCTCGACGAAGCTCGGTGATTTGCTGCTGGGTCGGATAAACAGGCCGTCCCATTCGGTCGTATGCGCCCAGCAGGGAACCGTGTGTTGAATCGAGTCGATAGACGAGGGCGCGATGACTCGGCGCTCTGCCTTTGAAAAGGATCCGCAAGGTCTTCGTCGTGCCGCGCTCTTCGGGCAGCCATAGGTTCCACGCGGCGATAACCAGCACGTTGTCAGCCCGCTTGGTCACAAGAGCTGAACTGGAATCGACTTGGAGGCGTTGCGTGCCAAGCAGGTGAAGGAGCTTGAAGGCGTTGAAGGCCGGCTTCGGAAGGTCAGACTCTGCGATTAAACCATATCCACCATAAAACGGCTGTTTGACTACGCCTTGTTCTTCGAAGACATCGGAAAACGTCCAGTACGCCATGCTGTCGACCAAACCATCGCACTGGCGGATGGTGTCCGCAAGCCAAGGCCCCATGAAAATCGAATCTGTGACGTCCGGCTCGTTCTTGTAACTCGCATTGAACTCGCTCCAGATAAGAGGCAAATCCGGCCGGGTGGATTGCTTTATCTGCGTGTGGACCTTATCAACGGCTCGGCAGACCATCTGCGTGCGGGGAATCGCTTCGTCTCGGCCGAACACATCTCTTGACGAATCGTTGCCGTATACGTGTGTCGAAACGAAATCCACAGGTACGTGGTTCTGGACACAGTGTTCGATGAAGCGATCGACCCAGGCTGCCTGCGCCGTAGCCGGACCACCGACGCGCAGGCGCGGACTGACGCCTTTGAGAGCTCGCGCGGTCACATCATAAAGTTGATAGTAGGTTGCTTCCTTAGGTTCGCCGGCCCAAAAATCGAGATTCGGCTCATTCCAAACCTCGAAGTACCATCGCGATACTTCGTCAATCCCGTAGCGATCAACCAGGTGTTGCGCGAAATGCGATATCAGATCTCCCCAACGATCCCACGATTTGGGAGGGGAAACCACCGGCTTATACCAGAACGCCTGGGTGATTTCGCTTGCAGCCAACTTGCGAGGCATGAAGCTAAGTTCGATGAACGGGCGAACACCATTGGCCAGCAATCCGTCGTAGATCTGGTCGACATAGGAGAAGTTGTACTTGGGATTGCCATGCTCATCTTCATCGTAAACGCCCACCTCATCGTGAAAAATAGCGTGGAATCGGATGTAATGGAAATCGGTGGCGCGCTTCACTTCGCGCAAGTTGTCGCGATAGCTGCTGCGCAGGCTTAGGATGGCCCGGCCCGAGCCGAACATTTGCTCCCAAAAATGGGGCAAAGGGTGCAATGGGGCGGAGACATCGACCGTTATTGATTCCCTTGCGCCAGCTGGCTGCTGCGCAGAAGTCGGCGCCGGGCGGTCCCCCTGAGCTTGCACGCAAGACGCAGGGCCGCTGAGGGCAACCGACAGAGCCAAAGCGAGCCCATAGCGAACCAGCCCTCGAGTGAACACGCTCACTCTGTCTTCGGCGCCAAGTCGGCAAATCCGGGATGTTGCACGGCACGTTCCATGAGACTCAAGAGTCGCTTGGGGGCCGTTTCCGGGATTTCATTCGTCTTCTCGATCGGCGGCACACGCGGTTGCCGTTCGTGAAGCAGGCGCTCGTGCGCCGCTACGCAGGGCTCCGCGTGGAAGCGGCGCAGCATCGCGGAATCGCAAAGAGCGTTTACGATGGCCAGCAGTGTCATTCCCTGGTGATGTGCCATCCAGCTGCGAATCATCTCATGCGTTTTCCCGTCGGGCACTCTGCGCGGCGTGAAATCGGCAGCTTCGTAGAACCCGTAGCTGGCAAGCCATCCTAGCTTCTTCATCCTCTTGAGGTTTTTCACCGCCTTTCGGGCTTCGAAAGGCAGAGCCAGGAAGGCCGCGTATGGGGCGATGACTACGTCGCCCGAGCAGTCATCGCGATTGATCGCTAGACCGGGAACACCAAATGCGTGGTAGCGATAATGACCATCGGGGTTCCGCTGATTGCAGGCCGATTCCGAGATTCCCCAGGGAATCCTTTTCCCGGTTACGAAACGCTGTTGGGCCCGGATCGCAGCCTTGGCGCCATGTTCCAGCAGCGTGTTCGGATACGTCTTCATCCACAGGCAGGGCATTAAGTATTCGAAGGCCGTTCCCGTCCAAGAGCGCAGCACTGGCTCGCCTTTGTACGGTGCGTAGGTGCGTCCGAGCTCGAACCAGCTCTGTTGAGGAATATCGCCCTTGGCGATTGCGATGAACACAGCCGCCCGCGCTTCCGATGCGAGCAGGTCGTAATGATATTTGCTGACAGAGCCTTCCGAGCCATCATAGCCGATGGACAGCTGTTTTTTGCCCGCCTGGTACAAGAAGCGGAAGTCCATTTCATCGACCATCGACTGGACCGTCGTGGCAAGAGAGCTTAGCTGCTGCTGCATGTCCTGGGCGTTGCGACTAGACCTTTGCAAAGCGGCCGAAAGCATTTCCGCATCGCTGGCATTCCCGATGGAGTCGACCTCCCCCAACCTGGCATACACCTCTTTGTAAAGTTGAGGGAGAGATTCCAAGGTGAGTTTCCCTAGGAAGCCCCGCTCGCCAATGCCCACGTTTGCGAGCAGTTCCTTATTGTCAAATGGCGCAAGCAACCAGGGCGCAATAGCCTCAACCATATGCTTCAGGTTGGCCACACGCAGCGACAGTTCATGCGCCCACCAGGCAATGTCCGTGCTCCCGCCGTATTTGGCGACCTTATCGCTGAAGATGGCGACATCGATTTCCAAGGTAGGAAGCATCTCAAACCGATTCATATCCGGGCCGGAGAGTTCACGCACCCTCTGACTCAAATCATCCGCTGCCGAGGAGAGTCCCCGATTCTCAGACGATCGTGCGAGATCGACAATCAAATCGGCGATGTCGTGAACACCCCGCCACAAAACCGGACGGAAGATGGGCTGCTTGATCGCGTCCAATGACCCGTGCTTCAAGGTCCACAAACTGCAGACGAAGTTTCCATTATCGACCGTGGAGACAAAGCGCGGCTCAACGGGCTCTAAGGTATCGGTGGCATACCAGTTGTACAGATGGCCCTTGTGCTTCTCCATCCGGCTGGCGCTCGTGAGAGTGCGAGTCGTATCTCTCAAGAATTCTCCCAAGGTGAGGAACCCGAAGTCGAGCGCCGCGAGTCGGGCATTCAGCAGCAGGCCCAGATTTGTCGTCGAAATGCGATGCGCAATGTGGGGAGCCGTCTCCTGGACAATGTCAGGAATCAGCCAATTCTCTTCCTGTGTGCTGTACTCGCGGAAGAACCGCCAGGTTCTGAGAGCCATATTGCGGATGAGGTCCCGATCCCCGGGCTCGATGCGCGTCTCGCCGGAGCGTTGCGGTTGATGCAGCCACTTGCAGATACTGTTGGAGGCTGCCCAGAGTGCCAGGATCGGCAGCGCCGCGTTGAGAGCAAGCGGACGAAGGATAAACGTTAGGGCGCCGATGGCAAGCGCTATGACCGGGCTCCATCGCAGATAGACGTCGACCAGGCTTACGCCAGTGCCCACCTCTGCATCGGCAGCCGTCTCCCACTGCAGGAGCCTCTTGTGCGTAAATTTCATGCGAATGAGGGTCCGAACGACGGCGTCGACGCTGACCAGTGTCTGGTGACACAGAAATGTTAAACGGAAGAAAAGTCGGGAGTGCTCGCTGGCGAAGTCCGCCAGGAGATTTCTCCAGAAACGGCTCTCGAAGACTGCGCTTCCGGCCGTCAGGACCGTGAATACAAATTGGAAGTAAGTGGGAAACAACATCACGGCGAGCGCCGCCAGTGTCCAATAGACGGGCTTGCCGGGTAGCCACAGCCATCCGCCGATGAAAACGAGGAAGATCGCGAAATCCATCAGACTGCGGCGCAGATTATCGATAATTTTCCACCGCGATATATGGCTCAGGGGATTCCGCACCAGCTTTCCGAAGTAATCCCGGACCCTCGGCAACAGTCCGAAAATGATCTGCCAGTCTCCGCGGACCCAGCGGTGCTTTCGCCGGCTATAGGCGCTGAAGTGCGAGGGATAATCATCGACTACCTCGATATCAGAGACAAGGCCGGTGCGGGCATAAACACCCTCAATCAAATCGTGGCTTAGCACCGCGTTACAGGGGAACCGATGCTCGAGGACCCGGTGGAATGCCTCGACGTCGTAGATGCCCTTGCCGGTAAAAATACCTTCGCCGAAAAGGTCTTGGTACACGTCGGAAACCGCCCGCGTGTAAAAGTCGACTCCCGTATCGCCCGACAGAAGCGCGGCGAAGCGAGAGCGGCTCGCCGAACGAATGCTGATATCCACCCGCGGTTGGAGGATGCCGTATCCTTCGACGATCATGTTCGTCACAGAATCAATCACCGGGCGATTTAGCGGATGCGCCATGGTTCCCACCAGTCGATTGGCTGCGTCAGCGGGCAGTTGCGTATCGAGATCCAGTGGGATTACATAGCGCACATCGGAAAGTAGCGACAAATCTCCAACCTTGAGTGGAAAATGATCGCTTTGGCGAAGAAGGAATCGGTTGAGATCCAGCAGCTTTCCCCGTTTTCGCTCCCAGCCCATCCACAGCCCCTCCGATGGGTTGTATGCGCGATTGCGATGGAATTGGAAGAACGTTCCCTTCTTCGCCTGAGCATATTTCTGGTTGAGTTGCTCAATGAATTCCGCGCAGAAGCCCGCCAGACGGTCTTTATCATCGAATTGTTGAGTCGAATCCGGCAGGTCTGTGAGCAGCGCGAAATGGAGGTTCCGGTCCCGATTCGCCAAGAATCGAATTTCCAACCCCTGAACGGCAGCTCGCACTTGAGCCTCGCTGGTCAGCAAAATCGGAACAGCTACCAGAGTGGCGCAGTCCTCAGGTATTTGCTTTGAGAAATCGAGCCTGGGGAGACGACGGGGAGGAAAGAATCTGGTGGCCACTAAGTTCATACTAGCCACCGCGCACTCGACGGCCGGAAGCACAAGGAAAAGCACAGCAATCAAAGGAAGAGGACGCAGATGCGCAAAGCTGACTAGCAGGGCAAGCATCGCCAGCGTGGCCAGTTCGATTCCGATCAGATAGAAAAAGTCCGGCCATTTCAAAAGCGTCTCGCGAAGGCGACGAATAAACGGCGGCTTGTACCCTATTCTCTCTTTGAGAGCCCCTTGGCCTGGGCCGAGCAAGTAATAGCCCACATGCCTAGTGCGTTCTCGAGCTTGACCGCTCGCTTGGCCAGCTAGTTTGGGCGTTTGTGCCAGAGCGATCGCCGCCCGGGCGATGTCCTGCTCGCTTGAATCTGAATACTCTGCCAGCTCGGCCACCACTGTGCGGTAGGCCTCCCGGCTCTGAAAATCCATCGATTCATATGCGCCTAAGGGGTCTAGGCGCAGAATCTGTTCGGTGGTGGCCGTGCGTTCGAAAAACTCCTTCCATTCCAGGTCGGCAAGAGCTCGCAGGCTCGTGACCAGGGTCGGCAGAGCACGCTCCCCGATCTCTGGCTTCCATTCGGGGGGCGCCGGCAGGAAATCGCAAGTTGCTGGAGCAATGGGCCTGGAAACGAGGTCGGCCACTTGGGCGAGAAGCGCCAGTTCGAGAAAGGGCCTCAGGCTCCACACCTCGGCCATTCCAATCGGAACACGCTCTTGTGCCCTGCGAAGAAACTCGGCAAAACCATCTTGATCGAAGACATATCGAACGGCTTCCAGGTAGCCCGTGGCCAGGGCAAAAGCGCGGGGCACTACACGATCACAATCAGTCTTGCGGATGCGCGGAAGCTGACGGGCAGCTTCAATTCCGGCGTTTGCCTCGCCCAACGCCGAGCGGATCAAGGTCAGGTTGTCGGAAAAGACTCGGGCTTCGCCCTGCAGGACTTTTCCCTTGGAGATGACCATCCGCAGCTCTTCGGCCGTGTCACCGATTCGCTTGGAGGCGGATTTCCAAGTGTGTTCCAGCAGGTCCGCCGGATTTCCGCCTTGAACCGATTCCCAGAGCGCGAGTTCGCGTCGCAGTGTGGTGTTGAAATCGGTGCCCTGCCGAAACCTTTCCGAATCCTCGGTCGCTGCGGTTGGTTCGACGACGGTTGTTGATTCAGTCAGAGGCAAAATAAGTCTGAAATCAATTGGGGTGTGTTGCACCGTAGCCATTTCTGAATTCACTCACGCTTTCTTTTATCGATAGCCGGCGGCCTGCAGCTCGAACATCTCCGCGTAATGACCGCCATCTTTTACGAGTTGATCATGCGAGCCTTGTTCGGCGATGCGGCCGCCCTTTAAAACGAGGATGCGGTCCGCCATGCGAACCGTTGAGAAGCGGTGCGAGATTAAAATGGTCATCTTGCCCTGTACAAGTTCTGTGAAGCGCTCAAATACCTCGTGCTCGGAACGCGCATCGAGCGCCGCCGTCGGTTCGTCGAGGATCAAAAGCTGCGCGTCGCGCAGGTGTGCGCGGGCCAAGGCGATCTTCTGCCACTCCCCTCCGGATAGCTCGATGCCGCCTTCGAAGCGGCAGCCCAGAAGTTGGTCGTAGCCACGGGGCAGCTTCTTTATCAGGTTCTCGGCATAGCTCTTCATGGCAGCGGCCCGAATCTGGAAAACATTGTTGGCCACCTCGACTCGCCCCATGCCGATGTTTTCCTGCGCGGTCATGTCGTAACGCATGAAGTCTTGGAAAATAACGCCGACTTCCCTCCACAGGTCTTCCAAGTCATATTCGCGAAGGTCGACACCGTCCAGCAGGATTTGCCCTTCGGTCGGGTCGTACAAGCGAGTAATCAGCTTCGCGATCGTCGTCTTCCCCTGCCCATTTTCTCCCACCAGGGCCACGCGTTGCTTGGGCCCCAAGTGAAAATGGATGTTCCGCAGGACGAGGTTCGGATTCGACGGATAGGCGAACGAGACGTTCCTGAACTCAATACCCTGCCGAATGGGGCGCGGTAGAGGGATCGCTCCTGGCTTGTTGACGACCTTCGGCTGGACGGCAAGAAATTCCAGCAGATCGGTCAAGAACAGAGCCTGGTCGGCAATCCCTGAGAACGTGGAGAACAGCGTTTGAATATTCGTGCTTGCGCCAGCGATAGCTCCCGCAAGAAAGGTCAGTTGGCCAAGGCTCAAGGCCCCCATAACCGTTCTATAGATCACATATGCATAGGTCCCGTAATAGCCCACCGTTCCGAGAAGGGTTAGCAGAGAACCATAGACCAGTCTTCGTCTGGCCAGCTGGACCGTCTGATGATGGAGCTCATCGGAGAGGCTCTTGTATTTTCCGACCAGAAAGGGGCCGAGACCGAACAGCTTCAGCTCCTTGGCACTCTCCTTGCTGCCTCCCAGAACCCGCAGGTATTCCAACAGACGCCGGGCAGTCGTTTGCTGAAAATTCAAAGAGTAGCCAAGGAAGGCGAAGTGCGTCTCGCCGACGAATGCGGGTACCACACAGAGGATCAAGAACAGCAACAGCCAGGGGGAGAAAAAGAAGATACCCGCTGCCAAGCTCACCGTGGTAATGGCCTGTTGGATGAGCCGACCGATCATTTGAATCATCATCACACGGTCGGTCCCCTGCACCCGGGCGCGCTCCATCTTGTCGCAGAAAGCGGGGTCTTCATAGAGCGTAAGATCCAGCCGCGACGCGTGCTCCATGATCTTCGTGCTGATATGGCGGACAAACTTATCGGCAAGCACGCTGTCGCAGAAATCGACCAGCCTGCCTAGCACTGTCGCCGAACACGCCAAGCCGAATTCGAGGGCGACAAGCCACCAGAAATATCCAGCCAGGGGTTGCCGATGTGACAGAAACCCATAGAGGCAGTCGATGATGTATCGGGTCACACCGAGCAGTGCCACCGGGGTCAGTGCAACCAACAGCCGAAAGAACAACCCAGCGGTGACTGCTTGAGGAGCTGACTCCCACACCATCCGGAAAATAGGGGGGATATTCCCCAGTGCTTCAATTCTCTCCCGCCACTTCGAAGGGGGGTGTTGATGATGTGGATTTGATTGTGGGCTGGACACTTGGTTCATCGACCTATAACTCCTCGCCATGAGATGTCGTGTAGATGCTCAGGCGGGCCGGGGGTGGCTGCGCGAGCCCGTATATGCAAGGGCGAAAACCGATTCGACGGGAGCTGCTCCCGAGAATGGGCCAATTGTCACGGTGACGGCGAATGCTTCTTGTTCAACCAGAGCGGCGCCCAAAACCGCCGTACCGGTCCGAAGCAAGTCCATTTCCACAACTCGGTCACTGTAACTTCCGCTAATCTCAGTGGTTGGCACCAGGCGCTTAGGCATTGATATGGCCGGATTTACTGTCAGCGGAAAGTTTTACCTGATTGCTAACCACAATCCGGATCGCCAGGTCCGGCGAAATAAAGAAGAAGGCCTCCGCTCCTAGAGATGATTTTGCTTAGCTGCTTCATCGAGGGCTAAGGGAATTCTACACCTCGACTTACAAAATCGCCGAGAGAGGAGCTTGCGTGCGTGGCAAAGGGCTAGAGGCTAGATCGCGACCCATGCCCGCTGAGCCGACGGCAGCGAACCAGCGTAGACGCAGGAGTTCGGTCGTTCTGACCAGCACCACTTAAATTGTAAAGCACGAATAAGATAGCTCACTTGCGGGCATTTAGGGACAGCGTTACGTGGCCTTGGCTCGACGCAATTCCGTGATGATTTTCACGCCGCTGCTGGTTCCCAACCGGTCGGCTCCAGCTTCGATCAGCGCACGAGCATCGGCAGCGCTCCGAATCCCGCCCGAGGCCTTCACTCGGATCTTCACCACCCGCCGCATCAGCGCCACATCCTCTACCGTCGCTCCGCCTCCCAGAAATCCCGTTGAAGTCTTCACAAAGTCCGCGCCGGCCTTTTCGCTCCACTGGCAGGCCAGAATCTTTTCCTCATTCGTCAGCAGACCGGTTTCGAGGATCACCTTGAGCAGCGCACTCCGCGCGTGCACTGCCTCGGCCACAGCTTGAATGTCTCCGCACACTGTATCTTGGTCGGCCGCCTTCAGTGCGCCGACATTCATCACCATATCGATCTCGTTTGCGCCAAGCAAAATCGCCGCCTCGGCCTCAAAGACCTTCACACTGGTAAGCGTCGCGCCCAAGGGAAATCCGACCACCGTACCCACCCTCACCTGGCTTCCTCGCAACTGTCCGCTGGCAAGAACCACATGGCACGGATTGATCATCACCGCGCCAAATCCGAATTCGCGGGCCTCCTGGCACAGCTGGACAATTTGGCCGCCTGTGGCCTCGGGGCGCAGATTCGTGTGATCGATCACTCTCGCCAGGGCTTGCCAACTTTCCGCCAGTTGCCTGCGATCGATGGCAGAGTTTCGGCTCGACATAGACCTGAAATCTTACTACGCTAACCGTGAACACGCAGCTACATGCCTAGCCCCCCCTCCAAGCGCGCAACTCGCGAGCGCCTGCTGGAAGCCGCCCGCGCAGCCATGAAGAACGCCTACGCGCCTTATTCGAAATTTCGGGTCGGGGCCGCGCTGTTGACGGTGTCCGGCGATCTGTTCACTGGTTGCAATGTGGAAAACTCCTCCTATGGAGTCACCAATTGCGCAGAGCGCACCGCCGTTTTTTCCGCCATCACCCGACTCGGCCCCACAACGAAAATTCGGGCGATCGCCGTGGTGAATAACCAGAACGCCCCTTGCTCGCCGTGCGGTGCGTGCCGCCAGGTTATTTACGAGTTCGGTCCCAAAGCGAGCGTCATCTTTCTCAGTGCGAGTGGCTGGAAAGACCTTCCCATCGAAAAGCTGCTCCCCCAGGGATTCCGGCTCCAGTGAGCAACGCCCGCAAGAATGCCGCTTCTAGCGCTATCCGTACCATCGATGTGATTCGCCGCAAGCGCGACGGCCAGGAAATGTCGCCTGCGGAACTCACCCATCTCGTTGACGGCTACACACGCGGCGAGATTCCCGACTATCAAGTCTCGGCATGGCTCATGGCCGCGCTGATTCGCGGGCTCACTCGCGCCGAAACGGCCGCGCTCACCGACGCGATGCTGCGCTCCAGCGAGGTACTCGACCTCTCCCCATACGCCGGAGCAAAAGTTGGCAAGCATTCGACCGGAGGTGTCGGCGACAAAACCTCGCTTATCGTGGCACCGGTCGCCGCAGCCGGCGGACTCGTCGTTCCGATGATCAGCGGGCGCGGCCTCGGCCATACGGGCGGCACGCTTGATAAGCTCGAATCGATCCGCGGCTTGCGCGTCGATCTCTCGCTGGTGCACTTTTGCGAAGTCCTGGGCGCTTGTGGCTGCTCAATGATCGGCCAGACTGTGGAGTTCGCTCCCGCCGACCGCAAGTTCTATTCCCTGCGCGACGCGACCGGCACGGTCGAGAGCCCGTATCTGATTTGCGCTTCGATCATGAGCAAGAAGCTGGCCGAGGGGCTCGACGCGCTCGTTCTGGATGTGAAGACTGGCTCGGGCGCTTTCATGAAAACAGAGAAGGACGCCATTTTCCTTGCCGAGCTCATGGTCGAAGCCGGCCAGCGGGTAGGCCGCAGGACCGTCGCCCTGATTACGGATATGGATCAGCCCCTCGGGCTCAAAATCGGCAACGCGCTCGAGGTTGAGGAATGCCTTGACGTACTGCACGGTGGTGGTCCGGCCGATTTGCGCGAGCTCTGCCTCGAACTCGCCGCGTGGATGTTTTATCTCGGCGGCCGTGCGAGGACGATTCCGGAGGGCAAGGAACTTGCCGATCGAATGCTTCGCTCGGGCCTGGCGCTCGAAAAATTTCGCCAGATGGTCGAGTTGCAGGGCGGCGATCCGGCTGCGATCGACAATCATGCAGGGCTGCCACAGGCGACCGCCACTCTCGATGTGCCCAGCCCGACGAGCGGCTATGTCAGCGCGATTCAGTGCGAGAACCTCGGCACCGCCAGCGCGATCCTTGGCGGGGGCCGGGAGAAAAAGGAAGACTCGATCGATCCAGCCGTGGGGATCTCGCTTCACAAGAAACTGGGCGACCGCGTGGCGGCCGGAGAGACCCTTTGCACGTTGCACTACAATTCGGAAACTCGCGCTGCCCGCGCCAGGGAACTTGTGGAAAGCAGCTATCAATTCGCTCCCACACCCCCATCACTGCCCCCGCTTGTTCATGGCGTCATCGGCTCTCCCCGCCGGTGATCCTCAACACTTCTGCCTGCCGGCCCCGGGAAGCCTTCCATCTCCCAAAGAAAAAGGACGCCATCGTAGCCGAGCTATACCGGCCTTTCATTTCCGATATACGATGCCGCCTTTCATCACGAAGACTACATTTTTCAGCGCGGTGATATCCTCGAGAGGGTTACCCGGGACGGCGATCACGTCCGCGAAGTAGCCGGGTTTGAGTGCGCCAATCTGCCCTTCCCAGCCGAGCAATTTGGCACCGTTCAAAAGGTCAGCCTGCAGCACGGCGAGCGGCATCATCCCATATTTCACCATTAGCTCGAATTCGTGCGCCTGCGTGCCATGCGGAAATGGGCCGACGTCAGAACCGACCGCCATCGGCACCCCGGCCGCAACCTGCCTGGGAAACTCCTTCACTTTGATATCCCAGAGCTGACGACTGAGCGTCGCCGCTTCGGGCTTTTCCGGATGCGCCGCGAAATATTCGAAGATCGTCAGCGTCGGAACGGCAAAGATACGCTTCTCGCGCATGAGCCGAACCGTTTCGGCGTCCAGATGATTCGCATGATCTATCGAGGCAACGCCGGCCTGCGCCGCGAACAGCGCTCCGGGTTCGCCGGTGGCGTGGACGGCAACGCGCCCATTGAGGCGAGCGGCCTCATCCACCGCGGCCGCCAGTTCCGCTTCACTGTACTGATAGGGGGTCGATGCTTTGCCGTCCTGCACCCCATCCGCACCGGTCTCGTAAATCTTGGTGAAGTCGGCTCCCTCCTTGTACTGCTGGCGCATCACGGCTATCAGCTCTTCAGCGTTGTTCGCGTAGTCGGCGTTGGCCAGGACATGCTGCGCCGGGTTAAAGCCGATCGCATCTTCGTGTCCGCCCAGAATATTGATCGCGTTGCCGCTAAGGCGGAGGCGCGGTCCCACAATGCGGCCGGCGTTGATCGCGTCGCGAACGGCTGTATCGGCCGAGCCCGCTCCCTCAGTACCCATATCGCGTTCAGCGGTAAAGCCGGCCATCAGATCGTCGCGTGCTGCGAGGGTCGCCATAATGGTGCGCTCTGGAACTGACTCTTCGATGGTTTGCATGTCTTCCGCGCCGGGATGGAGGAAGAGATGAACATGCGCATCAATCAATCCAGGGAGAAGCGTTGCGTCGCCCAGGTCGAGAGTATCGACGCCTGCTGGATGCGAGACAGTTGGCCCAGCTTCGACGATTCGCTCGCCTTGAACGAGCACTTCTCCCGGCATGATCATTTTTCCCGCTTCAATATCCAACAAACGCGCAGCGTGCACGACGATCGGGCGCGGCGGCGGAACTTGGGTCTGGCACTGCGCAACGGAACCCAGACTACAAACCAAAACAGCGGTGGCCACTGTTTCTAGGAGCACGCATTTTTTCATAGTGGCGGGAATAATAGCACTGCCGAGAGCTTTCGGCCCTTAGCGGATCGAGGTTATCGATGGCGGCGGCCGCGGCCATGGCGATGGCCATTTTGCGTGTACAACGCATCGCGAACAGCTCCGTGAATTTTGGCATCCAGCTCTTCCGACGCTGCTCCGTACGCCTTCCGCGCTTGCTCAACGATTTCGGCCATGTGCTGCGATGCTCGTTCGACGATTTTCTGCACCGCCGATTCAGACAGGCGCTCGATCGATGCTTGGAGCGCTTCTTGCAAACCCTCCTGAAGCTCCTTGCTGGTCTGGTAGGGGATCATCTGTGGTTCGGGCCGGCCCACTTTCTGTTCAACGGTCACCGCGCTTTCTGTCTGGGCCATTTGCAACGCGGTTGCGAGTTCGGCCTCTCGCCCTTCGGCGCGGCCTGCCATCAGGAGAATTTCACTTGCATCCCAGGACGCCGTCAGCGTGACTGGTCCGGGCGGGGACAGAACTGGCGCCGGCCCAAGCGGCGGCTCTTCTAGGACAAAGGCTGGCTCGCCAGGAGGCGGGAACCAATCGTCGGGCGGCATGGGAATGTCCCACACGTTGCCCGGAGTGTCTAGGCTCAGACCGATGTGCAGCATTTCGTGCGTGCCCTTGGGGCGCTGGATATACACCACTTTCGCAGTTACTTCGCGGGGCGGGTCATTGAGGTTGCCGCGTGGAACCTCCAGCGTAACAACAGACCCCTTGGGCACGTAGTTGCGGGACATGTACCTGCAGCCGTGGCAGCTCACCATCACGGTTCGCGTGAGCTCCGCGAATGGCTCTTGCAGGGCGTCGCAGCCAATTACCTTGATAGGCAGTGCCAGCGTCAGACGCGTGCTGCGCCGTTTATCGACACCGTCTTTTCCTGTGTTGCTCACTCGGCCCTCAGCCGACGCTGAAACCGCCCGAAAAAAAGAACCTGTGGTATCAAAATCGTATCACCACGCCTCCGTGGGGGACGGGCCTTTGCTCGGTAGCGTCTTAAAAACGACACTCCTCACGGTTGGCGCAACAGCCCGTGAGCAAGCGGTTGCGGGTCAGCGACCTGCAGGGTACCCTCAATGCATTCTGAGGCGTAGGAATCTGGCGCGCGGCTTGCTGATGAGCTACGTGAGGAAGAATCTGGCCGCCGGTGAGTCCCTTGTCTATGCGACAGGAGTGCACTGGAGTGTGCTTTTCTGGCCTGTCGTCATCGCCGTGATCTTTGTGGCGGGAGCTATCGCCTGCCTTCTAGAAAGGGATCCCAATTTTTTGTATGCGGGAGCGGCGTTGCTGGTGGTGGCCTTGGTCGTCCTTGTGGTGGCGATGGTCCGGAGAGCGGCGACGGAAATTGGCGTGACTAACCGGCGCGTCATCATCAAGACTGGCTTGGCCAACCGCAGATCGCTTGAAATCCTGCTGCCCAAAGTGGAGAGCATCGGAATTACCGAGCCGTTCATGGGCAGGATGCTCGGATATGGAACGGTGCTGATTCACGGCACGGGCGGGACGCCAGAGCCATTCGACAAGATTGCGCATCCAGCGGAATTCAGGAAGCACGTGCAGGAGCAGGCCCACGCCTCGAGGACGTAAGACCACAAAAACCGCCGCTACTTGGTCATCGGACTAGCCACCGGAATCCGCGCCAACAGCCCGCGCCCCATTCACTCAAAATGACGATGCCCCTTTGGCCGCTTGGTCACGGCGCGAGCGCAGCGAGAATTGTAGGAAATAGATGATCATGCCGGTGCCGAAGACACTCCAGAACCAGCCGACACTGCGCGTGAGAGTGAAGGCGGCCATTCCCAGGGCGGCGCCCCACATGAAAATTTCGCTGGTGAAGCCATCCAGCCAGTTGGGTTTTGAGCCCACCGGCTGCACGCGTGGAGTTAGCGCAGGAAACAAGCGCGGGACGGCAGCCAAATAGCGCTGATAGCCTCCCCCGTGCCACTTGAGCAGCACGGCTTGCTCGGCGAGGATCAGTCGATAAGCGAAAAGCAGCGTGCCGACTGAGATGACCACAAAACCGAGGCGACTCGCCAGCAACCCAAACCCGATGGCAAGAAAGAGGTTGCCCAGATAGAGCGGATTGCGGACGTAACGATAAGGGCCGTCCGCCACCAGTTCTTCACCATGAAGCGCGCGGTCGTGGACGATCGAGCTGCGCAGATAGGAGGCCGCCCACGAACGGATCAGCGCGCCCAGGGTGACCGTCAGCGTGCCCAAAAGAAAAAAGCCCCTTATCCAGTGACCGAACGCGATGGAATCTTTATCGGGATGGCCCCCCAGCACGAGGGCGGCGAGCGCTTCTGAGGCGTTCAGGCGATCGAAGTGATAAAGACTGAAGCCGAGAGCAACGATACCCGCCATAAACCAGAAGCGGTTGCGAAACTCGAATTCACTCGCTTCGAAGCTCATACGCCGGTCGGGGATTTAGAAATCCGTTCGCTGATAAATACGCACGACGCTGGCGACATGTTTCGCCGACACGGCCACAGGCTTGGCTGGGCTCGCGCAGGATGTGCATGAACTGCGGCTCGCCTCGCCAAGACCACATGACCACGCCCTGGGTTGACGCACGCGCCCGGGCGCGATATCGTCACGCGGCGTAGCCTAGCATTTTGCTCCGAGTGGGGTGGAAATGAGGAAAATTTGGGTGACCGTGTGCGCGGGACTGCTGCTTGCGGCGCCCGCTGCGCAGATCTGTGTTGCAGGGCCGCAGCAATATAAAGGGCCGGAGCCGGAGTGGAGCGCCTCGATCGTAAAGGGGTGCGATCGAGCCTGTCTGATCGGGTTCCTGGATGGCTATATGAATGCCGTTTTTGAGCATGATCCCAAGTCCGTCCCGCCGGTGCAGCTCGATGTGCGGATGACGGAAAACACAGCGTCCATGGACGTTGGCGAGGGAATGCTCTGGCGTTCGAAAGTGGAGCCAACCAGTTTCAAAATCGTGGTCGCTGACCCGCTGGCAGGACAGGTGGCCGAACAGGCGCGGCTGAAAGTAAACGGCCGGGACACGCTGGTCGCCGTGCGATTGAAAATCGACCGCGGAAGAATCCAGGAAATCGAGCAGCTTTGGGCCGCTAACATCAACGAAGCGGCGATATCTCTTTTGACTACGCCTCGGCCCGGGCTGGTGAATGACCTGCCTGCTTCAGAAAGAGAATCGCGAGATGTGCTCTATTGGGCCGCCAATTCCTACTTCGATGCGCTCGAAGGCGACGACGGAAAAATCGGCGCGTTCGCCGACGATTGCGTGCGCGATGAGAACGGCTATCAAACCGTGAACAACCCCCCACCGGGCGGACGGATGATGCCCGCGCCGACCCTCCCCGATCCCCATACCGAACAGGGCAAGGCGCAACTGAAGTTCAGCATGCTAACCTGCTCGCAGCAGATCGACACCAAGACGTTCGCCTTTATGAAGCACATCCGGCCGCGGCGCGCGCTTGTCATCGACGAGCAGAAAGGGCTGGTAGCCACCTTCCCGCTGTTCGTTCATGACGGGACGCGACGGGGAGCCTCTGCGGACGCGCCTCCGGGCATGCTCCAGAATCTTGTCACCGTGGAGACGTTTGGAATCCGTGGTGGCCTCATTCACGAAGTGGAGGCGTTTCCGTTTGTGACCATTCCGTACGGCTTGGGCAATGGATGGACGGAGGGCTCGGGACGGTGAGCGGGAGGATGGCACCGAACCGACTGGCCTCCAGGCCGGCTGACGCCGCAAGCCTCGGCGCGGCTTCGCCCAGGAGGGCGGGTCCCAGTGCCGAGAAAATTGGGGGAACGCTGCGAATGATAAAAGCGTCGGTGATGGGCACGATCTGTTGCTTGGCCATGGCCGTACTGGCAACCAGATTGGCGGGGCCAGTCGCGGCGGCCGGTGCGATTCCCACCGATTGCGACCGCGCCTGCTTGGAAGGGCTGGCCACAAATTATCTCGACGCGCTGGTCGCACATGATCCAAAAAAAATGCCATTCGCGGCAGACGTGAGATATACCGAGCAGGATCAGGCGATGGGGATTGGTGATGGATTCTGGGGCACAGCCACGGCTGTGGGCAATTACCGACACTGTTTCTCGGACACCGTGGAGGAGGAAATCGGCTGCATTGTGACCATGCACGAAGGCGAGCACTTGCTGATCATGGGCATGCGGCTGCGCGTGCAACTCGGGCGCATCACCGAAGTCGAGACGACCTACTACAGGCAAGGAGGAGGCGGGCCGAATAATATCAATGGCTTTGATGCGAGCAAGCCAGAGCCGATCTGGTTTGAGGCAATCCCACCGGCCGAGCGGGCCTCGCGACAACGATTGATTGCCACGGCCAACATGTACTTCGCGGGCCTGGAGAACAATGACGGGAAGGGCGAGTATCCTTTCGCCGATGACTGCGATCGCATTGAAAATGGAACTCACACGACCAATAATCCCACGCTGTCGCCGAACGCGCCGTTCAATGCGTTCGCGCTGAGCTGCTTGGCACAGTTCAAAAGCGGGTACTATGCGGTGGTCACGCGGATTCACTCT
>Ga0306925_10001813_pt1 | contig 17813 bp, 17 predicted proteins | sample flu12Cox44000176_FD_203755 | JGI IMG/M metagenome (GOLD analysis project Ga0306925, IMG submission 203755) | Lab enrichment of tropical soil microbial communities from Luquillo Experimental Forest, Puerto Rico - flux8day.12C.oxic.44.000.176 (v2)... | ecosystem: Environmental > Terrestrial >... | reverse complement strand
TTCGGGCGCGGTGTGCGCGGTCATACAACACGAGTTCGGGATCTCCCAGCCCGCAGTCTCCCAGCACCTGCGGGTGCTGCGTGAAAGCGGGTTCGCGACGGTGCGGCCGGACGGAACCCGGCGGCTGTACGCGGTCAACGGCCAGCCGCTACGTGAGGTCGACGTGTGGCTCGGGCACTTCCGGCGGTTCTGGACCCCCCCGCTGGAGGCCCTGGCCACCGAACTCGCCCGGGGGCGGCGGCAGCGGCGCCTGATGCAGCCCGGCGACGATAGGAGTGAAGAAGCATGATCGATGTCAAGCACCAGATCAGCGAGGTACGCCGGGAGGTCGGCAGCAAGGTGCTGGCGGCGGGCGAGGCCCGGGTGATCACGATCAGCCAGGCCTACGAGGGCAGCCTGGATGACGTGTGGGACGCCTGCACCAACCCCGAGCGCATCGCGCGGTGGTTCCTGCCGGTCTCCGGCGACCTGCGGCTTGGCGGCCGCTACCAGCTCGAGGGCAACGCGGGCGGCACGATCCAGCGTTGCGACCCACCGAACGGCTTCGCCGCCACCTGGGAGTTCGGCGGGCAGCAGAGCTGGATCGAGGTATCACTGACCGAGCAGCAGGACGGGCGGATCCGGCTGGAGCTTGAGCATGTCGCGCACGTCACCGCCGAGCTATGGGCGCAGTTCGGGCCGGGCGCGGTGGGTATCGGCTGGGACATGACGCTGCTGGGCCTGGCCCGGCACCTGTCCGGCGCCGAGCCGAACGGCCCGGAGCTGGCCGCCACGTGGCTGGTCTCGGACGAAGCCCGCGAGTTCACCACGCTCAGCAGCGAGCATTGGTGCCAGGCCAGCATCGCCGCTGGCACTCCTGCCGCCGAGGCCTTGGCGGCGTCCGAGCGGGTCATCGCCTTCTACACCGGCGCCGAGCCTCCGCCCGAGTCCTGACGGCAAGGTTGTGACGGTGACGGCCGGTGGTGAGGGCAAGCCGCTTAGCGGCAAGGTGGCGCTGGTAGCCGGGGCGACCCGGGGAGCTGGCCGGGCCATCGCTGTGGAACTGGCGCGCGCTGGTGCGGTTGTCTATGCGACGGGACGAAGCAGTCGCGTGGCCGGGCCATCCGAGGTCGGCCGGCCAGAGACGGCCCTCGCCAGCGACCCACAGGTAGCGCGCTGGAGTGGCCATGTGGTATCCACCGGCCAGCTGGCGCCGGTCTATGGCTTCACCGACACCGACGGAACCCAGCCCGACTGCTGGCGCTACGTCGTCGAGGTCCAGGACAAGGGCCTCCCGGCAAACGATCACGGCTACAGATAACCGGGCCGGCGCCCCGGTCAGAGCGGTCTAATCGTCTGTGATCATGGCTGTCATGCGCGGCCGTACCGTTGCTACTCGCCGCTGATGCGGCCGTGGGGGCGTGCAATGGTGTTTAATGGGCGCGGTTGGAGTCGAAGTTTCGTGTACGTGTCATAGCGCCTGCGAAATTTGACAACGGGCGCCATGGGCATCCCTAGCCGAGGCTGGATGGGCAGGCGGTCGCACCGACCGGGTCCCGCGCACGCGTGACCCGAAGAGCGTCGCATCAGGAGAAGACACATGGCTCAGGGCACTGTGAAGTGGTTCAATGCCGACAAGGGGTACGGTTTCATCGCTGTCGAGGGCGGCCAAGACGTGTTCGTGCACTTCAGTGCGATCACCGGCGACGGTTATCGCAGCCTGGAGGAAGGGCAGAAGGTCGAGTTCGACATCACCCAGGGCCAGAAGGGACCCCAGGCGGAAAACGTCATGGCCGTCGGCTAACTCCACCGGAACCAGAGCCTAGGCGCATGCTCGGCCGGGCCATCCTGCGGGTGCCCGGCCGAGGGATGTTACAGCTTGGTGAGCTTGGCGCAGGGGAGCGGGATACGCCGTTGTTGCGGGCGGAAGTCCACAAGCACGGCGTGGTCGTCCACGCTGAGTATGACGCCGAGTCCGTACTTGTCGTGGGTCACCTGATCGTGGACTGCGAATGTCTCGGCCGGCGGCGCCGGAGCCGGGGCACTGAACGGGCTGTCGGGCAGGTGGCGCCGGGCCGCGGCGCGGGGTGCCTTCATACCTAACATCATGCGCCTTCCGGGGCCCAGAGCGGCTACGGTCGCACAGATCATGTTCTCGGGTCGGGTACTGTCGAGACGCATTGTGTTAGTGAGGCGTAGCCATCAGGGCGCGCCGGTCGTGCATCGCTCTGTGAGCAAGCTGGTTTCCACGGACGTGGCGGCCGCCGCAGATGCGGCCACCTTTAGTCCGGAAGACAACTCTCATGACAGCTCAGCCCATCGAACGGGCTCCTGGCCTGCGCCGGGAACGTCGGCGTCCAAAGCCGATAGGCGCCGCGCACCTACCGACCTTTGAATCGCTTGGCGTGCCGGCGGCGCTGACCGCCGCGCTGGCCGCTGCGGGCATCGACCAGCCGTTCCCGATTCAGGCCGCCGTCGTGCCCGATGCCCTGGCCGGTGCCGACATCCTCGGCCGGGGCCGGACCGGCTCCGGCAAGACACTGGGTTTCTGCATTCCGCTGGTCGCCAGGCTTGCTGGTGGACACACCAGCGCCGGCCGTCCCCGCGGGCTCGTGCTCGTGCCAACCCGCGAACTGGCCAGCCAGGTCCAGAACGTGCTGCAGCCGCTGACAAGGGCCGTTGGCCTGAAGGTCGCCACGATTTTCGGTGGCACGCCGCAACGGCCGCAGGTGACGGCGCTGCGTAACCGGGTGGACATCGTCGTCGCCTGCCCGGGGCGGCTGGCTGACCTGATCGGCCAGGGGCACTGCCATCTCGGCGACGTCGAGGTCAGCGTGGTAGACGAAGCCGATCACATGGCCGATCTCGGCTTTCTGCCGGCTGTGCGCCGGCTGCTGGACGCAACGCCGCCGGAGGGCCAGCGGATGCTGTTCTCCGCGACCCTCGACCACGCCGTGGATGTCTTGGTCCGCCGGTTCCTCGACAATCCGGCCGAGCATTCCGTCGACCCGCCCGGGGCTCCGGCGCCGATCGTTCACCACCTGCTCAGCGTCGCCCCTGCCGACCGGGCGCCGGTTGTCACCGCTCTCGCCGCGGGCAGCAACCTCTCGCTGATCTTCACCCGGACCAAGCATGGCGCGCGCAAGCTCGCCCGCCAGCTGGCCGCCGCCCACATCCCCGCTGCCGAGCTGCACGGAAACCTCACTCAGCCCGCCAGGGAGCGCAACCTCGCGCGCTTCGCCTCCGGTGCGGTCCGGGTAATGGTCGCTACCGACATCGCCGCCCGCGGCATCCACGTGGACGGCATCGACCTGGTCATCCACGCCGACCCACCTGCCGAGCACAAGGCCTATCTGCACCGCTCCGGCCGGACCGGCCGGGCCGGCGCCAGCGGCGTGGTGGTTACCCTGCAGACCCCCGCACAAGCGGCCGGCGTGCATGCCCTGATGCGGAAGGCCCACATCTCTCCGCTCACCACCACGGTCAAACCTGGCTCCGCCCTGCTGCGCGTGATAGCCGGGAAGCCCGTCGAGCGGCCCGCGCCGCAGTCACGCCCAGACGCTGCCGCAGCGGAAACCACCACCGCACGCCCGGCAACTGGGCGCCGCGCAGCCGCCGGGCCGGCCCGGTACCGAGGTCGGCGACGGCGGCCGGCCCATACCCGGCAGACAGCCACGCGCCGCGCGCGTCAGGTGTCCTGACACCGGCCTCCTGGTCCCCCCTGAGAGGTCGCCGTCACAGGATCGCGCAGATGCCACTACCAGCGGCGGCGCGAACGAGATCACTGACCGCGCCGGTCCCGGCAGCTACGCTTACGACTGGACGTGACCGAACCGTCCGCCTCCATGGCAAGCGGGGCAGGCGCGATGGCTGATTATGACGACCCCGAGTTCGTTATGTCGCAGGTCAAGCTGGCGGCGGCCTACAAGGCGGCGGGCGAGCTGCGTGAGGCCATCGCCTTGCTGGAGCAGACGCTGGCAGGCAGCCAGAGGGCGCTGGGTACCGACAATCTGGTCACCGCGGCCGTGCGGAACAATCTGGCCACGGCCTACCGGGCGGCGGGTGAGCTGGCGCGGGCTGTTCCGCTGCTGGAGCAGGCGGTGGCCGACGCCGAGCGGGCGCTCGGTGACGAGGATCAGGTCACCCTGGGGTTCCGCAGCAACCTGGCCGGCGTCTACCAGGACACTGGCGAGGTGCGGCTGGCCATCCGGTTGTATGAGCAGGTGCTGGCCGACCAGGAGCGGGTCCTGGGTGCCGAGGACCCCCGCATCCTGGTGACGCGGAACGGCCTCGCGCGGTCCTACGCGGCGGCCGGTGAGGTGCGCCGGGCGCTGCCGCTGCTGGAGCGGGCGCGCGAGGTCGACGAGGACACCCTTGCCCGGCGGCGCCGCGTCCTTGGCCCCGACCACCCCGCCACCTTGACCTCGCAACACAACCTCAGCCAGGACCTAAGCCGCCTGGGGATGCATCAGGCGGCCCGGGAACTGGATGCCGATACGCTGGCCCGGCGCCGCACTGCCCACGGCCACGACCACCCGTGGACCCTGATCACGGCCAGCAACCTCGCTTCTGACCTGCGCCAACTCGGAGAAGCCGAGGCGGCCAGGGACCTGGACGCCGACACCCTCGCCCGGCGCCGCCGTGTCCTCGGCGACGACCACCCCCAGACCCTAGCCTCGGCCAGCAACCTGGCCAAGGACCTGGAGCAGCTGGGTGACCATCAGGCAGCAGCAGGGCTCCGGGCCGAAGTCAGACACCGCCGCCGCGGCCAAGGCGAAGCCGCGCAAGCCAACGGACCCTGAGTGGACCGGCGACCTGTGACCGACTCGGTCCCGCAGCCCTGAGTTCCATGACCGCGTGAGTTTGTTCGTCGCATTGACGAACAGAATCACGTGATCACGGTGGTGGCGTACATGGGGGTGGCGAAACAAGTCCGAAGTCGCCGCCCAGCCCCCCTCTTCCATGATCCTGAAGGATTCTCCCTCACTGTGCAGGACAGGGTTACATGATCATGGGAGTGCCGTCGGTGGGTGGTGGCAGAACAAATCCCCCGGTCCCGCCGGCCAGGCCTGCCGCCTGATCGTCGGGTGGACGGCCCGGATCACCTGCGGCCCGCCCGCCGCCGGGGATCGTTTGTGATGGGTGGCGCAACCACGACAAAAGAGTGCCAGTGCAGGTGGCGTCACAACGGTCATAGCGCGGCGGCCCGCGGCGGTCTTGCGCCAGGCGGCATCGCCTCAGGCAGGTACGGTCAGCAGCCCACGCAATCGTTGGGGATGTTGTGTCTCACAACGCTATCGCTGAGGATCAGCCTGCCCTGGTTGTAGATGCCGCCAAAGCTGAGGCCGATGTTGCGGACCACCCGTGTGTGGTCCAGCCTGGCGACCCCGTTGATGCCGTTCCAGATCCCGCCGACGGGGCCGCCAGAGTTGTTCTGGATGGTGACGCCGCGCAGGGTCAGCGTGCTGGCGGGGCCGGTGGTGCCGCTCACCCCGTTGCTGATGCCGCCCCCGTTGTTGCCGTCGATGGTGCTGCCCCAGATAGTGAGGGCGCCGGAATTGTCGATGCCACCGGCGCGCTCCCCGCCGTTGCCGGTGATCGTGCTCTGGCCGATGGTCATGATGTCACCGTTCTCGATGCCACCACTAACCGGGCCACCGTTCCCGGCCATCGTGCTGTGGTAGATGGTCACTGTGCCGACGGTGGGAACAGCGCCGTGGGAGTTAAAGATGCCCGGCGCGTTGTTCCCGCTCACCGAGGTGTAATCCACGGTCAAGGTGCCGCCAAAGTTAGCGAGGGCCCAGTTGTTGTTCGCCCCCGTGATCGCGGCGTACCGCAACGTTAGAGTGCCGTCATTGTAGACGGAGTCTCCCGTCTTTGCCGGTGTCCCGGCAGCGTCGACGGTGAGAGCCTCGATGATGGCCCGCACGCCCGCGGCCACGGTGATGCCCACGCCCACGCGGCCGGTGCCCCGGACCGTGGTCTGACCAGCCCCCGAACCCACCACCGTGACGTGCTTGCCAATCGTGAAGCCGCCGGGATAGGTGCCCGGCGCTACCGAGACGGTATCGCCGCTGGCCGCCGCCGCCAGGGCCTGCTGGATCGTGGCATACGGGCAGCCACTGGGGCAGACGTCAAGCGTCGCCGCCTGTGCAGGCATCGTATTCGCGGCAACCAGGCCCGCCGCCAGGCCGAGCATCATCAACCAGGTCCTGGACACTGCTTTCCTCCCGCGCTGCTCAGATCCCAGGGCACCATCATCGTGTGGCCCCGCTCAGATCGGCAAACAAATGAGGATCATGGAAGTAGTGCCGGTGGGGGTGGCAAAACAAATCCCCCGACACCGCCGATCAGGCCCACCGCCTGGTCATCGAGTGGACAACCAGCCTGTGACACGCCTCCTGGCTTATCGACTTGCCGAGGCTAATGACATGGGGAGCGCCAGCGCCGCACGGGTTGCGCAGGACGCTCACCGAAGCTCCTGTGCAGCCCCGGCGCGCGGAAGCATGCCTGGGCCATGTCACCGGCCTGCCGATGGTGAATGGGGCCGATCGGCCCACACCTGCCGTGCCCGATGGGGCCGCCCGGCCCCTGCCGCCTGCGTTCCAGCCGGGCGCACGCTGGGTCTACTGCTCCCCCACCGGGCGGGGACTGCTGCCACAGGGAGCAGACATGGGATCGATGCGAAGAACACGCTCAGTGGATATCTGCGCAGGTAAGGTGCCATACGGACGGTGCGGGCCCAGGGCACGTCAGGCGACTGCCCTTACCGGGCCGGTCACTGCCAGCTAGAGGGGGGATCTTTCATGAACACGCACGCTTTTTCCTGGATGCGCGGGCGCGCGGGACGGTACGCGGCGGCGCTAGGGGCGGGGGTGGTGGCCTTGAGTGCTGTCACCCCTGCCGCCGCCCGGCCGCTCATGGCAGGGCTGGTTGCCGGGTTTTCGCGCTGGCGCGGCCGGTCGCGGGTGCTGACTCTGGCCGCCGCGGCCGCGATGCTCGCCGTCGGCCTGGCCGCCACGCCGGCCGCGGCGGCGACCGCTAGCATCACCCTGAAACCGGCTTCTGGGCCGCCGACTACGAAGGTCACCGTGAACGGCGCCGGGTTCGGCGCCAGCGAAACGGTGGCGGTGGACTTCAGCAGCACCCAGGTCGCCACCGGCACCACCTCGTCCACGGGGACGTTCTCCGAAACGTTCACGGTGCCCAAGTCGGCCCTGCCGGGTAAGCACCCCGTCACCGCCACCGGCCAGACCAGCGGCCTGTCCGCCACGGCGTACTTCCTCGTCCGCACCAACTGGGCCCAGTTTCACTTCAGCCCGGCCAACAGCGGGTTCAACCCCTACGAGAACGTGATCAGCCCGGCCAACGTGCCCGGGCTGAAACTGGCTTGGACGAACAATTCTGCCGGCTCGATCGGGTCATCGCCCGCAGTGGCCAGCGGGGTGCTCTATGTGGGAACGCAGTTCAACGGCCTCCTCGCCTTCAGCGCGGCGGGTACCGGCTGCTCAGGCAGCCCGGTGACCTGTAACCCGATGTGGACCGGCACCATCCCCGCCCAGGCCGTCACCTCCCCTGCCGTGGCCGGCGGGGTGGTGTATACCACGGCGGCGGACGGAAAGCTGTACGCGTTCCGCGCGGCGGGCTGCGGCGCGGCTACCTGTAACCCGCTGTGGACCGGTGCCATCATGTCGAACAGCCAGTCGGCGCCGACGGTGGCCGGCGGGGTGGTATACGTCACCTCAGGCAGCTCTCTGTACGCGTTCCGCGCGGCTGGCTGCGGCGCGGCTACCTGTAACCCGCTGTGGACCGGCACCGCCGTCTTCGGCGTAACCGGCGGGTCCGCCCCGGCTGTGTCCGGCGGGAAGGTGTACGTCAGCGCGTACAAGGGGGTCGCCGCTTTCAGCGCGGCGGGCTGCGGCTCAGCTACCTGTAACCCGCTGTGGACCGGCAGCACCAACATCGGGGGGACAACCTCTTCCCCGGCCGTGTCCGGCGGGGTGGTCTACGTTGGCGTGGCCCTCGGCTTCGCCGCGTACAGCGCGGCGGGCTGCGGCGCGTCCGCCTGTAACCCGTTGTGGACCTTCAGCACCGGCTCTGAGATCGTGGCCTCCCCGGCGGTGGCTAACGGGGTGGTGTACGTGCCCGATACGAGTGGCAGCACGCTGTACGCCCTCAGCACGGCGGGCACCCTCTTGTGGACTGCGGCCAGCGTTAACGGCTCCGACTCCCCGGCGGTGGCTAACGGAGTGGTGTACGCCGCCGCGTCGAGCGGTGCCCTGGATGCCTTCAGCGCCGCCGGCACCACCGGCTGCTCCGGCAGCCCCCTAGTCTGTGCCCCGCTGTGGACCAGCCCTGCCGGGACCAGCATCGCCTACTCCTCCCCCGCAGTGGTGAACGGGATGGTCTACGTCGGACAGTGGACTGTCTTCTCGCAGTACCTCCTTGCCTTCAAGTAGATCTTCCACCGCGCCGCACTACGGCATGCGGAGACCAGCCGGGACCGCCACTCTACGGGGTGGTGGTCCCGCTGTCCCTCCCCCGGATAACTAGCGGGCACCTCGACACGTTGGCCTACCGGAGCGCGGCCGGAACCACCGGCTGTTCCAGGACCCCCGAGACCTGCGTCCCGCCGCGTCCACCTACGCCCCGCTCCCGATCATGACCGTGAATCCGCCGATCGCCACGAGGCAAGGATGCCGGATGGTCTTCGTGGGTGAGCACAGCTGGCCGCCACTGATCAGGTCCCGGGCGGCGTTGGCCGATCTAGGCGATGATCCCAATGTTGATGATGTACACCGTCGCTGCCTGATCGTCTACTTCGTAAAGGATCCGGATGTCGCCCGCGTGCAGCCGGTACACGCCTGTGGCGCCCCACGCGACCGCACCCGGCGGATAGGGCTGATCGGCAAGCGCGCTGATGGCACGCCGCGCCCGGGTGAACAAATCCTTCTCCTCGCCCCGGATATGGGCGAGGTTGCGTAACGCCGTCTCCCGGAAGACGACGGTCAGGCTCACGAGATGCGTTCCGCGCCGATCCGGTCGAGCGCGGCATCCAGTTCCTCAAGGCCGATCCCGCCGCGCCCGGCCGCCTTATCCGCCAAGTGCGCCGCAAGCGCCGCGCGATCCTCCAGGTCGGCGAGGTCATCGACGTTGATCAGCGCGGCAACCGGCCGCCCATGCTCACTGATCGTCACCGGGCGGTGGCTTCGCTGCGCCTCGGCGACAAGCTCGGCCAGGTTCGCCTGAGCCGCGGTCAGCGGATAAGACATAACCCTGACCGTAACACCGGGCCACGACCCCACGGGCACACCGAGCCGCAAGACTGCCATGATCATGGCGGTCCTGCCACACAAGGATGGCGCGCCAAATCCCAAACGCCACATTCACACTGGTAGATCGCGGGAGTGAGCCATGATCATGGGACTACCGCCAGTGGGGCATGGCGGAACAAATCCCCCGACACCAGACGCCTGGTGATCGAGTGGACAGCCAACCTGCCGAGAGCCGCCGTGTTCTCCCGGGGGCCAGCATCTGGCAAGGGGCTAGTACGGGCCCGGGCCCACGACCGGCCAGGAGTCTGCTGGCACCCGCGCGACCGCGACGTACAGGCGGGCGTCGCCGGGGCGCCACGCCGCGACCTGCCACCCATCCTGCAGGCCGACATCGGCGACCAGTTGGCCGTTGCCCTGCCAGCCGAACTCAACCCCGATCCCGCCGCCGATCGTGGTTCCCGGGACGGCCGTCAGCCTCCCGGTCGCGAGGGCCGCCACGACCAGCCGGGTAGCCGAGGGTTGCCCGCTCGCTCCGATCGGTGCGGTGATCTGGAGGGCGAGGAGCCTCCCGTCCGGGCTGAACGCGCCCGCATAGGCCTGGCTCCCACCAGGCAGCGCAATGACGCGCCCCGGCCCGCCTTCCAGGTTCAGCACGTGCACGGTGCAGCGCACTGTGCAGGCCGGCATCCAGGCGATCTCCCCGGGACTGGCCGCGATCACATCCTGGAAGGAATGGCTGACCCGGTGGGTGCCGGGCTCCCAGAGCCTGTACCGGATTACGCCCGGGCCCGCGAGTTCCGGCGCCAGCAGCAGCCCGGCGGCGGTGCCCTGGTCGATGCCCTCTCCCCGTGGCAGCCTGCGGCGTGGCCCCAGCGCCGCACCGGACACACTGAACTCCTGCGCCGCGCCCGCGGTGGCGGGCATGACGGCACCAGCACGGTAGCTGATCAGCCACACGGCACCGCTTGTCGCGGCCGGTGCGGCGAAGACCGCGCCACCCAGGCGGCTCGCCTTCCGCGATCCGTCCGCGATGTAGTAGACCGGCATCCGCCCGGGCGCGCAGCGGTCGCACGAGACGCCGTTGCCGGGAAACGGCAGCGCGGCCCAGCCGCCGGCGATGCGGATCAGCTGATACCCATTGTCACGTCGCGGCAGCCCGCCAATCGGCTCCGTCCGGCCAGTGGCAACCCAGAGCCAGGCCGGCCTCTGGCCGCCCACCACCAGCCGCAGGCCAGCGCCGCGCGGCAACGGCCGACCGACCATGCGCGCGGGCTTGTGCGGCGGCATTCGCAGGCCACCGTTGCCAGGGGCGGCCGGGCCCGTGACCGCCGAAGTCGGCGCCGCCCGCTGCGGCCCGGCGTGGGTGACTACCACGCCGGCCAGCACTGCCACCGCGGCAACTCCGGCGATCGCCCACACCCACCGCGGTGGCCGGGGCCAGCCACCGAACTCAACCGTGTCGCTCACCGCACACCTCCCCTCATGATAAGTGGCGGGATTCGCCGTACTCCCTGACAAACCCTGGAGACTGCTGTAAGGGTGATCTTGTTTCGCGGTAACTGGCCCCGCTTGACTTGCCGTTATGTCAAGTCCGGGACGGGCATCCAGGGGGTGGCCCACGGTGAGCATGGCAAGGACCTCGAACAAGCATTCCCGATGCTTGGCCGCGGTGGATAGATAGCTCCGGATGGGCACAAAACCGGCGGGCACCGGTGAGGGTGCGCAGGCAGCCGGATGCCTGAGCTTGGCCATGCGGATATCCCGCTCGCAGCCGTGATCATGGCATTTGGTATCGCGGGGGGTGGCAGAACAAATCCCCCGACCCAGCTAGTCAGGCCCCCCGCCTTGTCATCGAGCAGACCGCCGACCTGTGACCAGCCGCTGGGCCAGGCCCACCCGCTCAGGCTAGCGTCAAGGAGGACATCAGGAACAAGCCGCCGGCGTGCGGGCCGCTCACAGGCAGCCGCACTGCCCCGGCCGACAGAAGCGTGCCGGCTTGGGCCAGCAGCTTGCCCGCCTTTGGAGCCGCGCCTCCCCCGGTGCCGCCACGGGCACCCATCACGACCAGCTACGGCCAGTGAAGGAACGCCCTCCGGGCGCGCGGTCTGTCCCTGCCACGCCATCGTCTGGGAGTCAGTTCACAACCATCGGAGCTGCTGGTCTGTCTGAAGGGGCAGGAGCACTGCGACACCAGGAGGCCCGCTGTGGTGATGACCGGGGCGGCCGCTGCGCGTGCCATCCTCGTTGTGGCCTGTTTCCTGGGCCTGGCCGCCTGTGGCAGCTGCCCCGCCGTGATGGCAGCGTCGGCCAGCTCGGCGAGCCTAGCTACTTCCGCCGGCACGCCCACGCCTTACCGCACACCCACGGTGGCCACTTCCGCCGGCACAGCCACGCCCTACCCCGCGCCCTCGCCAGCTGCCACTTCCACCGTGGCAAGACCCCGCCACTCTCCGGTCTGCCGGGCCTCACAGCTGAAGATCACCGTGCTGCGCGGCCTGGCTGCGGGTGGGACGGCGGGCGGCTACCTGGGCTTTACCAGCCACGCGCGAAGGCCTTGCATCCTCCACGGCTGGCCCACCGTGGTCGGCGTCACCGCGGCGGGCAAAACCAGCACCGCGGTCCGCAGGCTCACCATGATGTTCGGCCCCGGCGTGACCGCCGTGCCCGTGATGACGGTCGAGCCAGGCGCGCTGGCCGTGGCCGTCTTCACCGTGGCGGACGGGGGACCCCCATATTGTCCCCCGCCTTACCGGCGCCTCCGCGTCACGCCGCCAGGCAACGACCGGCCCACCGTGATCTCCGCCTGGCTTCGCCCCTACGTTCGCGGCTATCTGCCCGCATGCACGCGCATCTGGATCTCACCCGTAGTGCCGGCCTATGACGTCTACAAACCCTGACGGGGTGGCCCGGGCCCGTGACATTGACGACCCTGCGCCTGCTCGCGGGCATGGCCGGGGTGCACTCCTCTGCCGGCGCCCTGCGGATATGCGCAGAGTTCTTCCCCGACGAGCCGGTACCCAGCGATCCGCTGAGGTGCTGCGGGAACTCTTCGGCCGATCACCGTAGCGCCTGCGTGCCACCGGCCCAGACCATGATCATGGCCACTTTGCCCCCGGGGTCGGCACGCCAAATCCGAAACGGCACATTCACGCTGGTAGCTCGTGCGAGTTGACCATGATCATGGGAGTACCGCCGGTGGAGTAGCGGTATTGCCGTGATCATGGCCCGAGGAGGCGGGAGGCGAACGTCGCGCCGGGGCTGAGTCCGGCCAGGGACTCGGTCAGTTCCGCCTCGGCGGCGCGCAGGCCGCCGACGCCGCGGGGGCCGAGCCCGTCAAGGACGAACATCGCCGTGGTGGTCGAGTGGGTGATCCGGGTGCGCACGCACTGGCGCCAGTTCCAGCGCCGGCAGGTCACCCCGCGGTCGTCCCGCCAGACCACCTCGCCCGGCTCGGGGTGCTCGATGGCCGGCTGCCCATCGACGGTGGTGTCGAAGTCCTCGTCCCCGGTGGCCCGGACGAGCCTGGCCGGCCCTTCGTAGCGGGCCAGATCTTCGCCGCCGACCGGGAGCAGGCGGGCGATGGACACGGCGTTGTAGGCGTCGGTGATCCGGTCGATGCGCGGCAGGCCGGTCTCCACCCGCCGCAACAGGGCCTCCACGCTGGGCCTGGTCCGCTGCGGCTTGGCCCCGAAGGCGCGAAACGCCTCGCGCCACTCCGCCACCTGCGGCAGCTCCTCCGGCCGCGCCCCGCCGAGGTGCTTGCGGGCCCGGTCCTCGGCGTCGGCCAGGACGGCCTCACTGGCCTGGTCGCTGGGCCCGGGGCGCAGCCCCTCGGCGACAATCAGCAGCGCGGCGTAGTCGGGCCGCAGCGCCCGTACCTCCACGGCCACCTCAGCCCCGTCCAGCCACATCCCTGCCTCGCCTCCCCACGAAGTCATCCCGCGAGCCCTTCCCGCAAAGCCGCCCCGCGACGTCTCTCGCGAACCGGCCAGCGCATCCTACTGCCGTGACCGGTAGCGTCTGGGATACCGGCCGGCGGAGGGAGGCCCCGGTGCGCACCAGCATTGGCGCTGTTGTCCTGGCAGCGGCGGCGGCCCTGGCCGCCAGCCCGAGCGCGGCGGCGGTGGCCACCGCGACGACGTGGACGGTCAGCCCGGGCGGAAAGATCACCGCGACGGCAGGCAAGACCACGCTGGCAGATACCCGCACGGGCGCCACAATTCCGTGCGAGTCCTCGCGCATGTCCGGCACGATCAAGCCGGGCAGCGGGCTGCCCGGCCCCGGAATCGGATCGCTCGCCACGTCGGGGTACTCGCTGTGCTCAGGAGGGCCGTTCCCGGCGACGGTGACCGCCAGCGGCCTGCCATGGCGGCTGAACCTTACCTCCTACAACCGGAGCACCGGTGTAGCAAGGGGCACGATCAGCCACCTCCGAATCGCCGCCGCGCCCTCCAGCACCCCGTGCACTGCGGTGATCAAAGGCACCGGCGGCACCGTGCCCGACGGGGTGGCATCGGTCAGCTACACCAGCAAGACCGGCATCCTTAAGGTCCTCCCCACGGGCGGCAACTTGCACTGGTACCACGCCCGCCGGTGTGCCGGCATCATCAACAACGGCGATGCCGCCACGATCTCCGCCAGTTACACGATCTCCCCGCGGCAGGTCATCACCAGCCCGTAGACCACCAGGTCCCCGCTGCCGCTTAGCCAGGGCCTGCATCGCCACGGGCGCCGATGCGGTACCCGACGCCCGGGGTGGTGGTGATCACCGGGGGATCGCCCAGCTTGCGCCGCAGGCGGCCGATGGTCACGGTGACGGTGTTGGTGAACGGGTCGGCCTGCTCGTCCCAGGCCTGTTCGAGCAGGTCCTCGGCGGACAGGAAGGCCGGTGTGGCGCGCAGCAGCGCCTCGAGGACGGCGAACTCCTTGACCGAGAGGTCAAGCTGCCGCCCGTCCCGCACGACTATGCGCCGCAACGGGTCCAGCTCGATCCCGGCCGCGCGCAGCGTCCGGCCCCGGACCGCGGGCTGGCGCCGGGCCAGCGCGCGGATGCGCAACACAAGCTCGGGGAAATGGAATGGCTTGGCGAGGTAGTCATCCGCGCCCAGGCCCAGGCCGCTGACCCGGTCGCCGGGGGAGTCGGCTGCGGTGAGCATCAGCACCATGACCCGGTTGTCCTGCCCTGTGATCATCTGGCAGAGCGTGTCGCCGTGGATGCCGGGCAGGTCCCGGTCCAGCACCACGACGTCGTAGGAGTTGATGTCGAGCTTGGCCGCGGCCTCCAGCCCGTCGCGCGCGGCATCCACCGCCATGCCCTGATCGCGCAGCCCCTCGACCAGCACCTCGGCCAGCGACCGGGAGTCCTCCACCACCAGCACCCTCATCCCGGCACACCCGCCCCGGCCAGGCGGCCGGCCGGCGCCAGCGGCAGCGCAATGCCGACCCGCAGCCCACCCTCGGGCCGGGCGTGCAGCTCAAGGGTGCCGCCGTGGGCCTCCGCGATGGCCTCAACGATCGACAGCCCGAGCCCGGAACCGTGGTCGGACCCGGTGCGGTCCGCGCCGAGCCGCCGGAACGGCTGGGCGAGCTGGGACACCTGATCGGCGTCGAGGACATCCCCGCCGGTCTCCACCACCAGGTGGGCGAGGCAACCGTCCGCCCCGGTCGTGACGCTGATCCAGCCGTCGTCCCTGTTGTGCCCGATCGCGTTGTCGACCACGTTGTCCACCATCCGGCACAGCAGCGCCTGGCTGCCCGTCACCCAGGTGCCGTCGGCCCCGGTGACGTGGTGCACTGTCAGGTGCCTGGCGGCGATCGCATCCGCCCGGACCGCGAGGGCCGCGGCGGTGAGGTATTCCAGCGAGAGCGTGGCCTGACCGGAGAGGTCGCCGTGGTGCGCCCGGGCGAGCGCCAGGAACCCGTCGAGCAGGCCGTCGACCCGGTCGAGTTCGCCACGCAGCCGGTTCGCCAGCGCGATCGTCTGCGGAGGCACCGGCTCCGGCTTGGCCACCGCGACGTCGACACTGGCCCGCATGGTGGCCAGTGGGGTGCGCAGTTCGTGCGAGGCGTTGGCGACGAACCGCCGCTGCGCCGCGAACGCGCCCTCCAGCCGTTCAAGCAGGCCATCGATGGTGTCCGCGAGGTCCTTCAACTCGTCCCCGGGACCGGGCATGGCCAGCCGTTCGTGCAGGCTGTCCGCGGAGATGCGCCGGGTGGCCGTGGTCATCCGGCGCAGCGGGCGGAGCACCCGACCGGCCACGATCCACCCCACCACCAGCGAGACCACGGTCATGATGCCAAGCGCGATCACCGACCCGAGGAGCAGGCCGTGCGAGAGGCCCGAGTGGAGCTGGGCCTCCGCGTTCGCCAGCTCGTTCTGCAACCGCTCGATCCGGGCCTGGTCCTGCGCCAACGGGGACGCCACAGCCTGGTTCGCCGAGCGCACCGACACCCGGGACGACGACACGGCCACGCCGCTGGTGATGGCCAGCAGCAATGCGCCGGACACGACGAACAGCGCGCCGTACAAGGCGGTCAGCCGCATCCGCACGGTGCGGCGCGGCAGCATGGTCGCCAGCACCCTTCTCATTCCTCGCCTCCCGGCTGGTATGCGGACCCAGACAGGTACCCGCCGGTCGCGCTCCCAGGTTGGCAGCAGCATCCCCCGGCTCCAGGATGCCCGGCCGGGCCTAACAACGGAATAACACCCTGTGTTCGGCCCGTGTTAGCGGCGTTGTCCTACAACCGGCACATGGACATGACTATCGAAGTACGCGGGCTGCGCAAGAGCTTCGGCCCGACGCTGGCGCTGGATGGCATGACGTTCACCGTCGCGCCGGGCCAGGTGACCGGGTTCGTCGGCCCCAACGGCGCCGGCAAGACCACCACGATGCGGGTGATCCTCGGCCTGGACGCCCCCGACGGCGGTACCGCCCTGGTCGGCGGGCGCCGCTACGCCAGCCTGCACCGCCCGCTGCGCCAGGTTGGCTCCCTGCTGGACGCCGCCGCGCTGCAGCCCAGCCGTACCGCCCGCAACCACCTGCTGTGGCTGGCCCACTCCCAGGGCCTGGACACAAGCAGGGTCGACGCGGTAATCGAGCAGGCCGGGCTGGTCAAGGCCGCCCGGCGCCGCGCCGGCGGGTTCTCGCTGGGCATGCGGCAGCGGCTCGGCATCGCCGCCGCCATGCTCGGGGATCCGCCGGCGCTGCTGATGGACGAGCCGTTCAACGGCATGGACCCCGAGGGCATCGTGTGGATGCGCGGCTTCCTGCGGTCGCTGGCCGCGGCGGGGCGGGCGGTGCTGGTGTCCAGCCATCTGATGAGCGAACTGGAGGACACCGCCGATCACCTGGTGATCGTCGGCCGGGGCAAGGTGATCGCCGACACCAGCACCCGCGACCTGCTGGCCGCGGCGTCCGGGGACCGGGTCACGCTGCGCACTGCCGCCCGGCCGGAGGCGGCGGCGGCGCTGGAGGCCGCGGGGGCCACCGTCGCCGTCACCGGCCAGCACGCGCTGACCATCTCCGGGCTGCCGGCCGAGCGGGTCGTGGCGGTCCTGTCGGCGAAGGCGGTGCCGTTCTCCGAGGTGGCCGCGCACCACGCCACCCTGGAGGACGCCTACCTGGACCTCACCAGGGACGCTGTTGAGTTCCGCCCCACCAGCCCGGTGACCGGGCCCGCCGAGGAGGTGGCGCGATGACCACCGTCTCCGTCCCGCGCGCCGAGGCGGCGGCGGGGGCCGATGCCAGGCGTTCCGGGTTCGGCTCGCTGCTGCGCTCGGAGTGGACCAAGTTCCGCACTGTGCGCGGTTGGGTGATCGGCATGATCGTGGCCGCGATCCTGACCGTGCTCGTCGGGCTCTTCGCCGCGGGTGGCGTCAACATCGGCTGCGGATCCTCCGGCGGCGCCGCGAAGAGCGGCAAGGCGTGCCTGCCCTACATCCCGCACGGGCCGGGCGGCGAGGTCGTCACCGACAGCTTCAACTTCGCCCACCAGCCGCTGACCGGCAACGGCAGCATCACCGTGCGGGTGACGTCGTTCCGCGGCGAGCACGCCAACATCACCGGCCACCCCGCGCAGGCAGGCAACGGGCCGAACATGGCGCCGGGGCTGATGCCGTGGTCCAAGGCCGGCATCATCATCAAGGAGAACCTGCACCAGGGCTCGGCGTACGCGGCGATGATGGTCACCGGCGGCAACGGCGTGCGGATGCAGGACAACTACACCGGCGACACCGCCGGGCTGCCCGGCAGCGTCTCGGCCGCGGGCCCGCGGTGGCTGCGGCTCACCCGCTCCGGCGACGCGATCACCGGTTACGACTCCGCCGACGGCACGCACTGGGCGAAAGTCGGCACCGTCCAGCTCGCTGGCCTGCCGGCCACGGTACCGGCCGGGATGTTCGCCACTTCGCCGAGCTACGTCGTCACGCAAACCTCCTTCGGCGGGGGGTCCAGCTCCGGCGGGCCCAGCCAGGCCACCGGCGTGTTCGACCACGTCACCGTGTCCGGCAATCCGGCGGGCGGCACGTGGTCCGACACCCCGGTCGGCGGCGGCGGCCCG
>Ga0306925_10001810_pt1 | contig 17820 bp, 16 predicted proteins | sample flu12Cox44000176_FD_203755 | JGI IMG/M metagenome (GOLD analysis project Ga0306925, IMG submission 203755) | Lab enrichment of tropical soil microbial communities from Luquillo Experimental Forest, Puerto Rico - flux8day.12C.oxic.44.000.176 (v2)... | ecosystem: Environmental > Terrestrial >... | reverse complement strand
GGCACTTGGAAGAGCGCGGTTCCTTTGCACCTTCTGGTCAGCATACTCTTGACGACAATTCAGCTTTCCGCGGAAGCATCTATCGCATGGTTGCGTCACAGCGAAGACGGAACGCTTACCGCGATGCTGGCACATTACCTTAGACAACACATGCAGATTGGCCTTTTGACGTATTGGTTCCTTCTTGGCGCAACGCACTTCTATCGCATTTACGATCAAGATCGAAAACGCCAGCTCCGCGCTGCCCAGCTCGGAGCGCAGCTTGCCGAAGCTCAAATGGAGAACCTGCGGACGCAGCTCCATCCTCATTTCCTTTTCAACACCCTGCAAGCGGCGGTCACGCTGATTCACGAAGATCCTCAGGGGGCTGAGGACATCCTTTTGCGCTTGAGTGAATTGCTCCGCGTTTCTTTGGACGAAATGCGCACTCATGAAATCCAGCTCGCTCGCGAAATGGAGTTTCTGGGACACTACATCGACATTCAACAGCGGCGTTTTGACGCACGGCTCCGATTTGAAGTTCATATTGACCCCACGTTCCTCGATTGCGCCGTACCGACTCTAATTCTTCAGCCCCTTGTGGAAAACGCCGTCAGGCATGGCGTAGGCAAGCATAAGGACACGGACGTCATTACCGTCCGCGCCTTTCAAGAACAAGAACGGCTCTACCTGGAAGTCGCAAATTTCAGTAGCTCGTTGGAAGACACACCGGAACGACTTTTTTCGCGGGGCGTCGGCCTCTCGAATGCACGCGGGCGTCTTGAGCAACTGTACGGAAGAGAGCAATCGCTGCGTCTGTTCAATCTGGAGCCGACGGGCGTCTGCGTGCAGATTTCTATTCCCATGAGGCGTCTCCCATTGGGCCAAAACGTGCCTCCAAAGGCTGTGACGGTATGAAAATTCGCACAGTGATTGTCGACGATGAGCCTCTGGCGCGCCGCGGACTCTTACGATTCTTAAAGAACGATCCCGAAGTAGAGGTTGTCTCCGAGTGCGGCGATGGGCAATCCGCGGTCGGGGCTATTCTTGGAAAAAGACCCGACTTGGTTTTCCTTGATGTGCAAATGCCTGAAATTAACGGCCTCGAAGTGGTTCGCCGGATCGGCCCTGCGAAAATGCCGGCAACCATCTTTGTTACCGCCTATGATCGTTACGCGCTTCAGGCGTTCGATGCTAACGCGCTCGATTATGTGCTCAAGCCCGTTGCGCAAGGACGCTTTCAGAAAGCGCTTGCCCGCGCCAAAGAGCGCATCGGCGAAAGCTCCAGGTTAGACGTGGCTCCACGTATCGTCGCGGCTCTCGAGGAAATCAAACGGCAACATGAATATCTGGAGCGACTGCCTGTTTCGGAAAATGGGCGCATCCTTTTTGTAAAGGCGAAAGAGATTGATTGGATTGAAGCGAATCGGAATTACGCCCGGCTCCATGTAGGTGCGCGCACGTACGAAATCCGCGAAACACTGGACTCTCTGCAGAGTAAGCTCAATCCGCGTGACTTCCTGCGGATTCACCGATCAACTATTGTGAATGTATACCTGATTAAAGAAATCCAGCCCTGGTTTCATGGCTATCACTTAGTGGTGCTTCGGAATGGGCAGCAACTGCGCATGAGCCGTTATCAAAGCGACGTCACCAAGAAGCTCGGTCTCACAAGCCACTCGCAACGGTAGCTGATACTCATTTTCGGGGATCGCTATGCCGACGCACCAGCCTGTGCTGGTGCGTCGATGCCAGCACAAAATTCATTGTCTTTGGTTCCGCGCGGCCGCATGCCTTGAGATAACGATTGCATCCCTTATTGACTTTCTATAGAAAGCCGTCTACCTTCCTACAGATCTTCTATAGGAGAGATAGTGGCTCTCTGAGAGCCATGATCTACTCGTATCTCAGCGCGACGACTGGATCTACACGCGTAGCGCGCCGCGCGGGAATATAGCTAGCGATCAGCGCCACGGCGCCTAACAGGAGCGCGATGGCGGCGTAAGTCAGTGGATCGCTCGGCGGAACCTGATAAAGCTGCGAGGTCATAAAACGTGTCAAATAGAACGCTCCAGCCAGGCCAACCGCGATGCCAATGAATGCAATGCTTGCGCCATGACGAATGACCATCCTCAAGACGTCCTTCGGCTGTGCGCCCAAAACCATGCGAATTCCAATCTCGTTCGTACGCTGCCCTACCGCATAGGAAATCACGCCGTAGATCCCCGCTGCAGCGAGAAGCAGGGCCAGCGCTGCAAACGAACCCAATAACGTCATAGAAAAACGCCAAGGCAAAAGCGTCTCCGACAGCAATTGGTCGAGCGTACGTATTTGCGACAGTGGCTGGTCCGGGTCGAGCGTACGCGTCACTTGCCGAATGGACTCAATCATCGCGTTTGCGTCTTGTCGTGTTCGAACCGTGAGCACCATGAATCGGTAGGGAAACTGAGCGTAGGGAAAATACATGGTAGGTCGGAGAGCCTCAGCAATGTCACTGTTCACGTCAGGGACAACGCCTACGATCTCCCACGGCGATTGATCCTTCCCCATGTATACAATCAGGTGCTGCCCGAGTGGGCTGACATCTTCCCAGTACCGCTTCGCCATGCTCTCGCTGATGAGTATGGCCCGCGGCGCGCCTTCGCGATCACGCTCCTCGATGCCGCGGCCTTGCAAAACCGGAATCTTCATCACGGATAAATAAGTCGGGTCGATAAATCGCACCAGGGCGAAGACGCTGTTCGATGGCGGGTGTTTGGGCTGGCCGACAATGTCAAAGCTGTTGTCGAAATTCGAGCCAGTAAGCGGAAGGAAACTCGTTGAACCGGCTCCTTCGACACCCGGAATTGCGCGCACGCGCGCAAGAAGTTCATCGTAGAACAGCCGGACTTGGGATTCTTGAGGATACTTGTCTTGGGGGATCGAAACTCGCGCGGTCACAACATGGTCTACGCGAAATCCGAGATTTTTGCCGCTCAAGCGCACGAAACTCCGGGTCAAGAGTCCCGCACCAATGAGGAGCACGAGCGAAATGGCGATTTCTCCGCCGACCAGAATGCTTCGGAGCAGTTGCGCCTTCGTACCCGAAGTTGGGCCCCGGGAACTGCCACTCCACGTCAGATTCCCATTGAAAGCCACCGCGCGAATGGCTGGAGCAAGACCAAAGACAAGCCCAGTCACGACGGAAACGCCGAGCGTGAAGAGCAGGACTCGCGAGTCAATTTCGATAGTGTTGTAGCGCGGCAAACTGACCGGCCGCAAGGCCAGTAGCATTCGGCTGACCCAGCCCGCAACGAGCACGCCCGCTGCGCCGCCCGCCAAGCTCAGCAGCGTACTTTCGGTGAGCATCTGGCGAATTAGCCGAGACGTTCCGGCGCCCAGCGCGACGCGAATAGAGAGTTCCTTTTCTCTTCCAGTTGCTCGGACAAGCAGCAAGTTCGCAACATTTGCGCACGCGGTGAATAGCACAAACGCAACCGCAACGAACAAGGTCAGTAGAGCTGGTCTGATGTCGCCGACTAGGGCAGTTTTCACTGGGACGATGTACGTTCCGCGGCCACTATTCGTGTCGGGATTCTCTCGTTTGAGCGCGGCAGCGATCCCGTTCATCTCCGCCCTTGCCTGCTCCAGCGTCACTCCAGGCTTCAGCCGACCGAATACGTCAAAGTAATGGGAGTCCCTCCAGTGCATGCTTTTTGCATCTATGGTTTGCTCGAGCGGAACCCATAGTTCGGTCGTCTCTTCAGGAAACGTGAGCCCATTAGGCAAAACCCCAATAACAATGTATGGAATCGTTCCGAGGTGAATGGCCATACCCGCAATATTCGGGTTGCTCCCGAACTGACGTTGCCACAGTGAATAGCTGAGCATCACGACGCGGTCAGCGCTTTCGCGATCATCCTGCGGTTCAAATTCCCGGCCGAGCGCCGGCCGCAGACCCAGCATTCCGAGCATCCCCGCCGAAATGGCGGCTCCTGTCACGCGCTCGGGACGATCCGTTTTCGTAATATTGAAGCCATTCAAACTCACGGCGCCGATTTGTTCGAACACATGATTCCGCGACCGCCAATCGAGAAAGTTCCCTGGCGCTGCGGCATTGCGTGTTGAGAAATCATTTGCCATGTTGCTTTCGAAAACTTTTACTAACCGATCCGGCTGCCGATAGGGCAAGGGCCTCAACAGGACGGCATCAATGACGCTAAAGATAGCCGTGTTGGCTCCGATTCCGAGCGCCAGGGTCAGAATCGCGGTCGCTGAGAATCCGGGGCTCTTCCGTAGCGTCCGCAAGCCGTAGCGCAGATCCTGAGCGAAGTCCTGCGTCAGATTCACGCGCCGCATGTCCCGGCACTCTTCCTTTACTTGCTCTGGCCCACCGAACTCCACCAGCGCGGCTCGCCGCGCCTCTTCCTTCGACATCCCCGCCGTTTCGTTCTTCGCTGCCTCACGCTCCAGGTGAAACTGCAACTCCTCGCTCAGTTCCGCATCCACTTCTTTCCTGCGGAACAGCGACCGCACCCGCAATTGGAATTTCCGCGCCCACCTCATCGCGCACCTCCCCGATTCCCTAGTCTCACGATTTCCATCTGCGACGGACCTTATTCATAGCGCAGCGCGACCATTGGGTCGACGCACATCGCCCGCCGGGCCGGGATGTAACAGGCCAGAAGCGCAACGCAGGCGAACACCAGCGGCGAAATCATGAAGATAGCTGGGTCCGTTGGGCGGACCGCATACAATAACGATGATAGGAAGCGCGCGAGTGCTAAGGCTAATGCAAGCCCGATGGTCGCACCAATAAGCGTGAGAAGCATCCCTTGGCCAACCACGAGCGCAAGAACGTCGCGGCGCTGCGCTCCGAGGGCAATCCGGATGCCAATCTCGTGTCTGCGTTGGCTGACCGAGTACGCGAGGACTCCATAGATCCCGACCGTCGCTAGACTCAAAGCGATCAGCGCAAATACCTCAAGCAGCACGGTGCGGAAGCGCGGCTGCTGAACTGACTCGGATAGGAGTTGCTCTAACGTACGAATGTGCGCCACAGGAACGTCCTTATCGAGTGACCACACGGTGTTCTGAACTGCGGATGCCAGGACTGTGGGATCACCGAGTGTCGGTGATGTGCGCAACACGACGTACATTGACTGCCAAGCGAATTGTTCAGCAGGCCAGTACAAGACCATTTCCGGTGCTCCATCCAGGCCACTGTATTTAACATCGCCGACCACACCGACGATTTCCATCCAGGGATTGTTCGGGCGCTCCGCCCCACCGGTCTTTATCCTTTTTCCAACGGGACTCTGGTTCGGCCAGTAGTGACGCGCCAGCATCTGATTGATAAGCACGACCTTCGGGGCGTCGGCACGGTCGCCACCCGTGAAATATCGACCTGTTATGAGGGGAACACCCAGCGCCCGAAAATAATCGGGGCTAACGAATACGAGGTCAGCCAATCCGAGATCCCGCTCAGAGGTCTCCGCTTGACCCTCGACCGTGAAATAATCGGTGATTTCAAGCAGATTCGGTGGCAAAGCCATGCCAACTGCGGCGGATTCGACACGCGGCAGTGTCTGCAACTTCTCCAGGAGCTGCCGGTAAAATGCAATGGTCTTATTGTCGTCGTAGTGGCGCTGCGGAAGTGAGATTTGCATGGTTAAGGCGTTACTGGCATTGACTCCCGGATTCACGGTCTGCAGGCGGTAAAAGCTCTTCAGCATCAGGCCGCCGCCAATTAACAAAACGAGAGACAATGCGATCTCGGCCACGACGATAACGCCGCGTGCCCGACTCCGATGATGACCTTCGGCGAGGCTCCGCCCTCCTTCCCTCAGCGATTTGTTCAGATCGCTTCGGCCACCCGCTAACGCCGGCACGAGCCCAAAGAGAATTCCGCTGGAGAGAGAGAGCACGCACGTAAATACAAGAACGTGCGCGTCGATCCTGACTTCGTCGAGGCGGGGAAGACTGCTCGGGCCGAGATTGATGAGTAGTTTTACTCCCAATTTCGCAAGCAACAGGCCAAACAGTCCGCCCATAGCGGCAAGAAGGATGCTCTCGGTGAGTAATTGCATTGTAATTCGAGCCCGGCTCGCACCCAGGGCTGCGCGAATCGCGACTTCGCGTGCCCGCACAGAGGCGCGAGCCAACTGCAGATTAGCCACGTTCGCGGAGGCGATCAGCAGCACGAAGCCAACCGCTCCCAGGAGCACCAGCAGTGCCGGACGCACATCGCCGACGATCGCCTCCTCGAGCGGCACGGCTCGGAAGGTCATGTGAGAGTTGGTCAGCGGATTCTGCTCTTCGATGCGCCGAGCAATTGCGGTGAGATTAGCCCGAGCTTGCTCGAGAGTCGCACCCGGCTTCAAGCGTGCCTCGCCGGTAAGGTAGTATGGCCCTCTGCGGTTCGGCGGTTTGATTGCGAGATTCACCCAGAGCTGTGTTTCGGAACTGGGAAGGAAGTTCCGAGGCATGACGCCGATGACGGTAGAGTTCGAGCCATTAAGCACGATCTGCTGACCGATCACGCTCGGGTTCGAGCCATAGCGGCTCTGCCATAGACCATAGCTGAGCACTGCCAGGCGCGGGCTGGCCTCAAGATCTTCGTTCGGCAGGAAGGTGCGGCCCAAAACGGGCCCTACGCCGAGGACTGAGAAGTACTCGGCAGTTACGAAGCCACCCGAGACTTGTTGAGGGATGCCGGAGCCCGAGATGTTGAACCGGTTCCCTGAGGAGAACGCCGCCACAGCGCCGAACGATTGGTTTTGCGAGCGCCAGTCGAGGAAGTCAGCGTCGCAAAGGGGGAAGATCTGCTCAGTTTTCTGGTTCACCGCCGAGATCACTACGAGGCTGGTGGGGTCGGGATAAGGAAGCGGGCGCAACAACACGCCGTTGACCACACTGAACAGCGCGGCGTTAGCGCCAATACCAAGCGCAAGGCACAGTATCGCCACGAGAGTGAATCCCCGGCTTCGCCACATGAGGCGCAGGCCGTACCGGAGGTCCTGAACGAAGTTCTCCAGTGCATTCACTCCACGCTCGTCCCGGCACTCTTCCTTCACTTGCTCCGCACCGCCGAACTCCACCAGCGCGGATCGTTGCGCCTCTTCCTTCGACATCCCGGCCGCTTCGTTCTTCCTCGCCTCACGCTCTAGGTGAAACCGCAACTCTTCGCTCAGTTCCGCATCCACCTCGCTCTTGCGGAACAGCGATCGCACCCGCAATCGGATTTTCCGCGCCCACCGCATCGCGCACCTCCTGATTCTTCATGCCTTTCCCAGAACCAGTCCAATGGCTGCAGACAGCCGGTTCCAATATGCCTCTTCGCAGCTCAAACGCTTCTGCCAGCTGAATGCTCTGGCATTTCCTCCCCAAGAATCGCGCGTCGCATCAAGATAAAGGTCGGCGACATATACGCATCGTGTGACTATTCGTATCTCAGCACTACCATTGGGTCGACGCGCATCGCCCGCTGGGCCGGGATGTAACACGCCAGCGCGGCGATTGCCGTCAGGAGCAGCGTTACGCAAGCAAAGGACGCAGGATCGTAAGCGCCGACACCGTAAAGCAAGTGCACGAGCGCGCGAGAAAGCGCCAGCGCTGCCACCACGCCAAGTGCCGCCCCCGCCAAAAACAACCTTAGCCCCTGCAGAAGAATCATTTTGAGAACATCTCTGCGGCTAGCCCCCAGCGCCAGGCGCACGCCGATCTCCTGCGTTCTCTGCGTTACGGTAAAAGACAGCACCGCGTAAATCCCGATCGAAACGAGCAGCAAAGCCATTCCCGCAAGACCTCCTAGCAAAGACGTCTGCATCCGGCGCGCCGCCAGATTGTCATCAATGAGGTCTTCCAGCGGCATGGCCCCGGTGACGGCCTGTTCCTTGTCTACTGCCCACACCTGTTGCCGGACCTCTTCCACGACCGACATGGGATCGCCAGACGTCCGCACTGCCAAAAATGACGGCTGAAAGAAATCCTGCTGCTGATAGGGCATATACATTTCGGGCCGGGCAGCCGCTTCCAGGCCCGCCTGGTGAACATCGTCAACAATACCGACGATCGTGATCCAAGGCGCAGCCGCTGCGTAATCTCCCTCCTTGAATCTCCTTCCGACGGCCTCTTCAGCTGGCCACCATTTGCGCGCCATCGCCTGGTTGATCAGCGCGACAGGCTGTGTGCCTTTGCTGTCGCGTTCGTCGATCAGCCTTCCCTCGATGAGTTTCATGCCAAGGGTGCGGACGTAGTCCTTGCTCACGATACGCGTGTTGGGAATCGGCATCTGTCCCGGCGCGGGTTCCGGATGTCCTTCGATCGTTATTCCGTTCGCTCCTCCGTAATTGGTCAGTGGAACCCAGGTCGTATAGCCGGCAGACACAACTCCCGGAAGGCTCCCCACCCGCGCCAATACCTGGTCATAAAAAGCCGCGCGTCTCGCAAAGTCCGCGTACTTGGGGCGCGGCAACGGAGTCTGCACGACCAGCACATGCTCGGCACGAAAACCGGGATCCAGATGGTACAGGTTCCCGAGGCTGCGAATCATCAGCGCCGCACCGGTCAGCAGCACAACCGCAAGAGTTACCTCGCACACGACCAGGGCGTCTCGGATTCTCTTGCCACCGGTTCCGACACCTCCGCTCTGAGCGTTTCCCTGCTTCAGAGATGCGACATCAAGCAGTGAAGTCCTCAAAGCGGGCATAATTCCGAACAGGACTCCCGTCCCCAGCGAAATCAGGGTGGTAAACGTCAGCACGCGTCGATCAATCCCCGATCCATCCAAGGGGGCAATGCCGGCAGGAATCAGGGCCGCCAGAAATTTTGTACCCCACACGGAAAGCAACAATCCCGCCGCGCCGGAAAGCAGTGCGAGCAAAACACTTTCGGTGAGCATTTGTTGAATCAGCCTGCGGCGCGTCGCTCCCAGAGCCAAAGGCAGGGCCAGCTCCCGGCGTCTTCTCGTAGCTCGGGCGAGCAGCAGGTTTGCAACGTTGGCGCAAGCAATCAGCAGTACGAAGCACACGGCTCCGATGAGCATCAAAATCGCGGGGCGTATGTCGCCCGAAAGCTGGTCTCGCAGAGGCACTGCGAACGCGCCGGTTTTCGAATTTGTATCGGGGTGCTCTTTCTCCAGTTGCGCGGCGATCGTCGCCAGATTGGCGTTTGCCGACTGGAGCGAGACTCCCGGTTTGAGCCGCGCCACAACTTGAAGAAAATGGCTCCCGTGGTTTGCCAATTGTTGCGGCGTGAACTGCGCGTTGGTCCACAGCTCCGTTTCCCTACTGAGGAAATGCACACCACGCGGCAAGACGCCAATGACGGTATATTTCGCCTGACTAAGCGTTAGATCCTTCCCGATGACCTGAGGATCACCGCCAAACCTTCTCTGCCATAGGCCGTAGCTGAGTATTGCCACGCGCCCGCCGCCGGGGTCATCGTCATCGGGACGAAAGAGTCGCCCCAAAGCCGGTTGGACTCCCAGCAAGGAGAAGAGATTCGAGGTCGCTCCCCGGGTCTGAAGCTCCTCTGGGCTTCCTTCTCCCAGAAGCGTCAACGATCCTTCGAATCCAACGGCGGCAATATCCTCGAAGACCTGATTGCGCGATTTCCAATCAGCAAAATTTCCGGGAGCCGGCGTGTTTTTTGGGAAACCAAAGGAGGAACCGTCTTCCCAAACCATCACCAGGCGGTCGGCATTCCGGTAAGGCAAAGGACGGAGAAGAACATTGTCAGCAATACTGAAAATCGACGTGTTCGCTGCGATCCCCAGCGCAAGCACCGTAACCGCAAAGATCGTAAAGGTGGGGCTCTTTTCGAGACCCCGCAAAGCGTATCTCGCGTCTCGGTATACGTGGTCGAGAAAAGCGGTCCGGCGCGTATCACGGCACTCCTCTTTCACCAACTCCACTCCGCCGAATTCACGGATCGCTGCGCGGCGCGCTTCTTCGCGGGACATTCCGGAACCCACGCCGTCTTCAACTTGGCGCTCCAGGTGAAAACGCATCTCCTCGCTCAGTTCGGCATCCACCTCGTTCTTACGGAACAGCGATCGCGCCAGCAGTCGGACCTTTCGCGCCCACCGCATCGCACACCTCCTGACTCCTCATGCCTTTCCCAGAACCAGTCCAATGGCCGCAGACAGCCGGTCCCAATTCGCCTCTTCGCGTCTCAAATACTTCTTCCCATCCGCGGTCAGCGCATAGTACTTCGCCCGCCGGTTGTTCTCTGATTCGCGCCATTCCGCCTGAATCCATCCTTGCTGCTCCAGTCGGTGCAGAGCCGGATACAGCGCGCCTTGATTCACTTGCAGCACATTCTTGGAAACCTGCCGGATGCGTTGCGCGATCGCCCAGCCGTGCATCGGTTCGAGCGCAATCGTCTTCAGGATTATCAGATCCACGGTTCCCTGCACCAAATCAGTCGGTTTGCTCGTAGTTATGCCCTTCCCCTCAGTTAATGACAGGAGTCTATGGAGCACTGTACCAAGTGTCAAGCAAATTGTGGAGTGCCCAGCGAAACTGATTTGTCGCAGCTGGCCATGTTGGAGTCAATCGGGCCCTTGGACCGAGTTCGCCAAACGTGACTCTGCTTTGGCAACCATGAAGAATCCGTGTCATAGTCGTGCATATAGCCAACATCCGTTCCGAAAAGGACGGTACCCCCTGCCGTCACCCAGGATCGCAATTGATCAACGGCGGTTTTCACGAACTGCTGGCGCTGAGACGTCCGATCACTTTGGAGCTCGTATCGCCATAGCTTCAGGGTTGGTATGATGGCAACGCCTTTGTTCTTCATCTCAGTGAGAGTGGCGTCATCCAACTGGCCGGCATTGGGAATGCCGTGCGCCAGGATGTGCGCCCCTCCGTGCACAGCGCCCATCAGTCCTTCGCGAGTGTGTGGATGCGCAAACACCAGTTTACCTCTGGAGTGAGCCTCATGTGCTGCGGCTTCGATCGCGCCCTGCGGGAGCAAGACGGTCGGCGAACCTAAACTTGCAGCATACACCTTGATACCATCGACACCGGAATCAAGGAGCTTCTTTGCCTGTGCGGTCGCTTCAGCGGGTTCCATGACCTCAGGAAACTGGATTCTCATCGTCCCAGTCACATCAAGAATGCGAAGCTCAGGTGCACCGCCTTTCGGAAACAAAATCTCACCAGTCGAGCGAATTCGCGGGCCGAGCACTTCACCCGATTCGATCCGGTCACGGAGCCGACGCGTGTTCTCCCAGGCCGAGCCAATGTCAAACACGCTGGTGCATCCCCAACGCGTAATCATGTCCGTCATTTGCTCTGAAAGCTCGGCAGCGGGAATCGTCTGAATATTGGCCCATTTGCGCTGGACGAAATGAACATGGCTGTTCCAGAAGCTAGCAGTGATCGTCAAGCCAGAGCAGTCAAGCTTCTGGATCTGTGCAGGCAACTGGACCGCGCTTCTTCGGCCTACGGCTGCGATGGTGCCGGACCGTATGAGAATGATGGCATCTCTGATGGGAGGCTCAGTCGGACCGACATAGACCGTGCCACCGACTAAAGCCCATGACGGTTCTGCGACAGGCACTTTGGCCTGCGTGAGCAAACGAACAGGGCAAGAGAGCAACAAGGCGGACGCGATGACAGCGACGACGATGAAGAGTCTGCGGCTCATAAACGCATGGTCCCTCAGGGTGGATTCTGGCCCATTGATTTCTCGATGTCTTGCGGCGCGTAGGGCAACGCTGGGTTGAGAATTTCGTGCCCCTCAGCGGTTATCAAGACCGTGTCTTCTACAAAGAAACCTTCGCCGCCAGCGCTGAAGAGCGGCTCATAGCAAATGATGTTGCTTTTCCGGAAGACTTTTGGCGCGCCTTCTGCCATGTCCAGTCATGTCCGGAGTACTGGTTGGCATAACGCTTGGCGCGTGCTACCTTCCTGCGCGGCGGGCCGCTCGCGTCGACCCAATAGTCACTCTGCGTGACGAGTAGCTCTTTGGTCGCTGACTATGGTTTGATGACCGGCAATCTGGAAAGTCGTGTCTGCCACCTGAGACGACGGTTTCCTAGACCACCGGTCCCCGTCCGGCCTCGACTTGCCTGATGACGACTCACAAAGGACTTCACTTGCCTGGTCGTTGCCCTCGCCACTCCGCTTCCACGTCCGGAGGTAGCTTTTTCAGGTGGCTTAGAAAGCTGACGACCTTCCAGATATCCTCCTCCGGCATTAACCCTTCCCAAGCGCCCATCCCCGTGTAGCGCACCCCGCGTTTCACAATCCAGAACATTTGCCAATCCGGCTTGAGAGGAGGCTCAGAGTCGAATTGAGGTACCCGAGGATAGAATGCGGTTGTGCCCCATTGGCTCGGTTTGCCCGCATCGCCATGGCAGCCGGAGCAGTTATCCCGGTAAATCTTTAGACCTAATCTCAAATTGCCAATGCTTGGCGGAACCGGGTTTTGCAGTCGTTGGGCTTGTCGGGCAACGGAAGCGGCGAACGCCCTGCGAGCGAGAGACGCTTCCCAGCGCGGCGGATCAGAGGTAGCGGGAACCGGAAACCCGCCGAGCAGGAAAACAGCTAAACAGACAAAGGGAATCAGGAAGGCTCCCAACAGCAGGCCACCGGAAAAGGCGCGCATGTTCCTCCTTCCAGTCCCCATCGACGCCTTTTCAAGCAGAGATTGATTCACTTTGACTTGACCCTAGCCCGACACAGCAAAACCGAAACGGGCCATCCGATCAAAAAGAACGCGGTCGCCAAGAGAGCGAATGCCAACCTTTCTCCACCATTGCCCCGCAGGACAGGAAAGCCGAAGATGCTTGACAGAGCCGCACACAGCTTGATTAGGAGTCCGGCAGCCAACAAAGCTATGGTTAGGCTCCCAGCAACCAATATCAAGTGATCCTTGCGCGACAAGCCGTTTCGCGAATCCGCTCCGCCTCTTGGCATCAGAGGTCACTACTCCCGGCGGGCGCAGCAGCACTTGGGGCAAAGGGCAGGCAACACGCCCACGCCGCGCAAGTCGTGACAGCGCCCACAGCGTCCCCTTCCAAACAGTCCTTTTTTCTCGGGAATGCATCGCGTCCCGGTTATTTCGGCTCCGGGTTTGCTTGCGCGTCTTTGATTTTCTTCAAAGCTTCTTTCGCGCTCTGGTTCGCTGGATCGAGCTTTAGAGCCTTTTCGTAATTCTCCTGCGCCTTTTTGACCTCGCCCGCCTTCAGATAGCCCTCCGCCAGGCTGTCCCAAACGTTTCCAGAGTCAGAGAACATATCCGCATTCAACTTGAATACCTGGATGGCACCTGCGGTATCGTTGTTCTCCAGCAGCGAGTAGCCAAAAACATTCAACGAACCTTCGCCAAAATCGAAGGCGGCGCGCCCGTAGTACTTCTTCTTGAGATCCGCATAATCGTCGAGAGCGGCTTGCAAACCTTTCTTTCGATACTGTTCGCCCAGTTCTTCATCGAGGGTCATTGGCCGGGGCTGGCCATGATGGCAGGTGTGGCACCACATGTTCACGCGCTTGTCACCGCTCGGCTCGATCTTTTTCAAATGTTCCTCGATATCATTGAGCATACGTAACATTTCTCGCGCGCGGTTCTTGTTGGGGTTATCGTCGGATGCAAAATCGTATGTGCTGAGAGGCTTGCCTTCCTCGCCCTTGTGACAATACGAACAGCGAACGCCAAGCGCTCTCGCGAATCCCACCATCACCGGCCGCAGCCGGGAGACGGGCCAATCCTTGGGCAATACTTTTAGGTTCTGAGGTTTTTCAGGCCAGGTCCAAGTATCTTGCGCGCGCGCTGGACGGCTGGCAAAAAGAGTCAGTGTGACGATGCCCAGGATTTTGATGTTGAATCTCGGCATGATCTTAAGAGTCCTCCTCACCATAGTCTCGGCTTGTGAAGGTCGGCGCCGTTGCCCGCACGAACCGATCTTATTGGGGCGATGGGTCCCCCAGTGCCTTGTAACCGGCGCGAGAATTCACTTCAATGGATTTGGGGCGAACTGCGCTCTGGTAGGGGCAAAACGGATAGGCGTGCGGGTCTATTGTGCCGCGAAGCCGTTTGTTGTCAGAAAAACGGGCTCAGCGGCTCGAGCAGCTTTTCACGATAACTGCGGCTAAGGGTCAACTCTGTTCCGTCGTTCAGCTTCACAAGATAGTCCCCGTGAAAAATGGGCAGGAGTTCCCGAATACGGTCGAGATTGACGAGAGTTGAGCGGTGGATGCGTAGAAACTTCTCTGGGTTCAGCCTGCTTTCCAGTGATTGGAGTGTCTCGCGAATCAAATGAGATTCGCGTCCGCTGTGGATCCGCACGTAATTGTCAGCCGCTCCCGCCCAGTCGATTTCCTCCGCTCGCAGGAAGACAATGCGGCCTGCCGATTTGACAACCAGACGCGTCAGCCGTTTTTGCTTCGCCTGGAGGTCTTCCAGCAATCCAGCGAGCCTTTCGTTGAGCAAGCCTGCCTTTGACCGCTGGATTTCTCCCTTGGCCCGCTGCAATGCCGCTTGAAATCGCCCGCGGTCAAAAGACTTGAGCAGATAGTCGAGCGCGTGGACTTCGAACGCTTGCACCGCATAGTGATCGTAGGCTGTGACAAAAATGATTGCCGGCATGTGGTCACTGGCGATGGCATCCAGCACTGCGAATCCATTCATTTCCGGCATCTGAACGTCCAGAAAAACCAAAGCCGGTTTTGAGGCCTCGGTCGCGGCGATGGCCTGGCGCCCATCGGTGCATTCTCCTATGACTTCGATTTCCGGATCGCTTGAGAGAAGAGTCCGAATGCGTTCACGCCCGAGCGGTTCGTCATCCACGATGAGAGTTCGAATCTTCACTGGAAAACACCATCAGCGTTACGCGCCCCCGAATCCTCGGCCATCAGCCGGAATGGTATTGCAATTGTGACTGCCAGTCCGCCCTCCGGCGCGTTACGCAATTCAAATTGGTGAGCTGCTCCGTAAAGCTTTTTGAGACGCGCCAGTGTGCTGGAAATCCCCACGCCTTTTGGATTCCTATTCGGAGAGATCCCTGGGCCATCACCAGGCACGGTCGAGGTCCGCTCCGAGCGCAAAGACGGCAAATTGATCCTCGAGGTGCGGGATGTGGAACGCGGCGCGATACCGTGCCGGATGGCGTTTTCGCTGCAGAATCAAGTACGGCGCGCGGGCGTCCAGTGTCTCGGGCGCGATGAGCATCCGGACTTTCAGTCGGTCGGAAAAACGCATGCGCTCGATTTCGAGATAGCGCTCTAGAAATTCCAATTCTTGCGCCAGCCGCACTTCCTGAACGCCCACATTTTCGAGAGTCAACCGCAGCAAGTCGCTCAGTCTAGCAATCATGCCGTCCGCGATTTCGGGATCCTTGTGAACCAGAGTTGAAATGGCATTCAGCGTGTTGAAGAGAAAGTGCGGATGCAGCTGCATTCGTAGGGCCTGGAGTTGAGCTTCTGCTAGTTGCGCAGAAAGGTGCGCCGTGCGCAGCTCGCCTTCTTGATACCGTCGGTAGTAAAGATGACCCTGCGTTGCGGCGACTATGATCCAGTAAGTCACAAGGTTTTGATGGAACACGAAGCTTAGGGATACGCTAGAAAATCCGAGAATGTACCGTCGCAGCAGATTGTTCAGCGTCCATTTGAGCACCGAGACGCCTACGCTCGCGGCCAAATGAATCGTCAAGCTTCCGGGCCAGCGGCCCCGCTCGAGCGGAAACTGGCGCCCCAGCCACATCATTCCAGGGGCTAGAAATGCCCACCCATATCAGTCGGTCAAACTTATTTTCAATACCCGCCAAAAGCTTGCTTGCCCTCCGGAGTACTTATAAGACAGCCAGGTCTGGCTAGCGAAAAACAAAGCAAGGGCTTTTCGATTTGTCCTTTTGAATTCGAATCGAATGACCTGCGTGCGCCAGCTCACCACCGCGCGCGACCGACACCTCCCACCACGACGCGGAGCACAAAGATTCTGTGGGGAGATCCGAACACCGTCAATCGTTTTGTTTCACCATCCGCGGAGAGGCGGGTGACCGGTCGAACTTGTCAAGAAGCTGAAAGGCTTGGTCTTGGCGTCAAAGCACTTGTTGACCCGAGCCGCCGGAAATTCGCGGACCTCGACTGTCATATAGGCAGAAAGGCGATGCGGGGATCTAATGAGTGACGAATCTGTGCCGTTTGCCTTGCCGATCTCGCGCTTGCGGCAGACATGTGTGAGGCCACCAACCTGTATCGCGAATTGCTGAAACCGCTGCTGCGTTACCCGGTAATGCCTGGGACTTTCGCGGGACGAGGCGCAGGACGTAGTGCAGGACGCTCTTGTCGAGCCGCGCGGTATCAGGCTCGCAATGACCGTTGTACGTCACTCTACTTTGCGTTGTCTTTGCGTCGTAGGATCGGAAATGATGGGCATTGACGGGGTGTGACGGGCAGCTAAGTCCTTGAATTGTCAGCTATCTTGTTTGTTTTCATTGCCTTGCGGCGGTTTACGAATCGGCTGCTCTACCACTGAGCTACCTCGGCCCTGAGACTGCAAGTCATTCTACCATAGGCGGTTGCGCTCCCTCAGTTCACAAGCCTCTGGCTGTTCGTTGGAGGGTTGTTGGAAGTTTCCACTTCGAGCCTCGCACTGAGCACGTCCATTGCGTTCACTTGCGACTACGTGACGCTCTTGATGTAAAACGTTGATTGTGAGGCCTACGTTGCTGTGGCGGAGAATCGCCTGGATGTCCTTCCGTCGCGGTCTCGCCACCAACCTGAACACGCTAGGCCAGCTTGGAAGGGCGGTGGTTTGCCGGGAGCGCCAGATACCCATCGAACCCGTCCGGCATTGCCTAATTCCTCGGGAGGGAAGAGCGGCTGATATTCGAAATCTGGATGTGTTGCTTTTATCACACCAGCAATACGATCAATCTCGTCACGGCCACGCCACACATTCGGGCGAACGTCCGCCCAAGTGTTCGTCGATGGTCCACTCGGCGGGCCTCCACGTACGTCACTCTTGGGAGATGTCTAGGCCACACGAAGCACGATCTTGCCGTGTGACGTGCGTCTCGCCGCCTGTCCTCCGCAATAATTCCGTACCCTGTGCCCACCAGAAAACTCGTGGATGCCTCGGCGAACAACTCTCCCAATCCGCCTCCAACAGCCCGCGTCTCTTGAATTTCTGCTAAGCTGAAGTGTCTCGCCTTTGGCTGCTGTAAACTATGGCCCTTGATTTATCGCTCGATTCGCCACGTTCCCGATTCCGCGCCGCTTTGGTGCTTGCCATCGTCGCGGATGCCGTTCAGTTGATTGGCTTTCCTCTGTTCGTGGAGGGCGCTGTTTCGCCGGTCGACGACATCTTGGATTTCATCGTCGCGGTGGCCCTGAGCGGCCTCCTCGGCTGGCACTGGGAATTCATGCCGTCGTTGCTCGGGAAGCTGGTTCCCGGAGTTGATATGGTTCCACTCTGGACTCTTGCGGTCGCCAGCGTTTATGGCAAATGGAAGCAACGCCATCCCGAAGATCGGCCTGGCGATAACCAGGCGGACAGGCCCCCGGTCAAGATCATCGACGTGATGCCTGGGAATCCGGTTGACGTTCCGCCGCCCCAAGGGAAAATCTTTAGCCACTAGGCATGATTCGAGCCACAGCGGGCGTCGACCGTCCGCGGTCCTCCGCAATAATTCCGTACGCTGTGCCCACCAGAAAACTTGGGGACGCCTCAAAGCAGCATCGTTCGATATAACAATGTTACGGAGCTTCAGCGTATCTTGTTGAAATCAAAGTCGGCCAGCATTTTTGGCGAACAACAGAGTTCACAAAGCTGAAAACCTCAAGCCGGACTTGGTTCTGCTAGACTAGACTAGATGTTGGACTTCCAAAGCTGAATGGGATTGATGCCTGT
>Ga0306925_10001802_pt1 | contig 17855 bp, 17 predicted proteins | sample flu12Cox44000176_FD_203755 | JGI IMG/M metagenome (GOLD analysis project Ga0306925, IMG submission 203755) | Lab enrichment of tropical soil microbial communities from Luquillo Experimental Forest, Puerto Rico - flux8day.12C.oxic.44.000.176 (v2)... | ecosystem: Environmental > Terrestrial >... | reverse complement strand
CGCGAAAGCGATAACGCCGCAAGAGCGATGTCAGGTTCGTCCTCCGGGTAGGTTGCTCGAGGCAACGTGCAAGCGTTGTCCCAGAGGAATGGCCGTCACGTATCGTCCGCAGTCAGCGGGCGGTGCCCTACAGAACCCGGCTTACAGGCTGGCTGATCTCTAATGAATGAGGGGTCCGGCACAACACGCCGGACCCCTCGCCATTTTGCGAGGTATCCGGTTGGTCCGGCCGGCGCCCATTTGCCTTGCGGACGCCATATCCTGCAAGTAATGCTGGAAATCGACCGCTCTATCGGTCAGGGGAATCGGGGGTCTGGGGAAATCGACTTGAGCCGCTTGTTGTCTTGCAGCCAGGCCACGACTGCGCTCGCCGCGGTCGCGATCGTCGTTGCCGGCTGCGCCGGCGCGAACAACACCACCTCAAGTCAGGGTGAGCAGTCTCACAAGACGATGTACGGTATCTCGAGCGAAGGAACCACTACCAACCTCTACACCGAGTTTTTCGGTTCCCCCAAACCAGCGGCGGCACCCGAAACCACAACCGCCGCAGCTCAGCCAGTTCAGCCGGCGGCCACATCAAATGTGCCATCGGCCCAGTCCGCAGCCGCTGCTCAGCAGGCTCAAGGGGCAGCGGGCGCAAAGACCCGACAGGCCAAGCCGACGCTACCGCCGGCTTCCACTCCGCAGGCTCAGCCTGCCCCCGTCGAAGTCGCTCAGCAGCAGACTGCCCCGCAAGCGGCGCATGAGCCCGACGTTCCCACCGCCTACGGCATCACAGCCAACGGGCCGACCACCAATCTCTACAACGTATTCTTCGGGCGCAGCGACCGCCAATAAAGCCAAGCTGAACGCCTGCCCGGCGCTCCCATTCCAACATTCGATTCCCGCGGCAGCGAAAACTTTTAGGCCACCAGCCAATACAAGATTCTGGTGGAGTTCAGGATTTGGCATTCGCTTTACGAGATTGCGGCCGCTAGGAAGCGAATGTCGAATTCACTCCACTAGGACTCCCCCCATCATGAGCGGAATCGCGTTCGCGGTATTGGTGCTCGGCGCGCTCGCGGGCGGTTTCGTGACGGGTCTTGCCGGTTTCGGTACCGCGCTGATGGCACTCGGCATCTGGCTTTACGTGTTGCCGCCGTCGGTCGCGGTGCCGCTGGTGCTGATCTGCTCGATCGTTGCGCAAACCTCGACCCTTCATTCGATTCGGCGCTCGATCGATTTCAAGCTGCTGTGGCCGTTCGTCGTCGGCGGCGTGCCAATCGGCACCGTGCTCGTTGCCTATGTCGATCCCCGAATCTTCCGGCTCAGCGTCGGCGTGATGCTCCTGGTGTTTCCGGCCGCGCTTTATTTCCAGCGCAAGCCGATGGCGTTCAGCCTCGGCGGGCGGATTGCCGATACCGGTATCGGTTTCGCCGGCGGCGTTCTTGGCGGCCTTGCCGGGCTCTCCGGCCCGATCCCGATCCTGTGGGCGAGCGTGCGCGGCTGGGGCAAGGACGAACGGCGCAGCTTGTTCCAGATCTTCAACTGGGCGGTTTTGACGGCTGCGCTCTGCGTGCAGGCAGGCACGGGATTCATCACCGCGGAAATCATGCGGTTCGCGTTGCTTGTGCTCCCGGCCACGATCGGCGGCGCATGGCTCGGTGCACGGGCCTATCACGTGTTGAGCGACGGCAACTTCCGCGACGCCGTGCTCGGCCTGTTGTTCCTGTCCGGCATCGCGCTGATCTGGAGCAGCACGGGGATGCATTAGTGCAATGGATTTGACATTCCCCAGCAACCCGGCCGCGGGCTCAAAAGCGAATGTGAAATCCCAAACTCCACCAGAATCTCATGTTTGCTGGTGGTCTTTTGATTCATGTCTGCGGCAATGGGCAGCCAATGTTGAAATCAGACCGCTGGATTAGAACTGGAAATACAGGAACTCCAGCCTCTGCCACATCCCGAACAACGAGATCGAAAGCGCAAGCGCGGACACTGCGGCCCACGCCCAGTTCGGCCGCCATCGCGGCTGGCCCTCCTTCTCCGGCGCGCGGCGATATTCGCGGTAGCCGTAGAGCTGCGGGACATTGGGCAGGACGAGCACGACGGCGAGCGCAAGCGCCACCATGCCGGCGCCGGTCAGAAGCAACGGCCTCTCGCCGACCAGAAGCGGCAAGTCCATCAGGCGCAAAACGCCGGGAGAAACATAGGCTGAGCTTGCGGCTTCAAATCCGAACAACGCGCACAGCATCTGCCATGCGCCGGCCGCCGTCCTGGCGCGGAAGAACACCCAGGCGATGACGACCGCGAAAAACGTGATCGCCCAGGAAGCGATCGTTGCAGGCCCCGATCTGACTTTTGCGCCCGCCCCGCGCCACGCCTGCCAGAGATGATTGACGCAGAGATAGAGGCCGTGCAGGCCACCCCAGATCAAAAAATTCCAGCCCGCGCCGTGCCAGAGCCCGCCGAGCAGCATCGTGATCATGAGATTGAGGTAGCGGCGCTGCTCGCCGAGCCGGTTGCCCCCGAGCGGAATATAAAGATAGTCGCGCAGGAAACGTGACAGCGTGATGTGCCAGCGCCGCCAGAATTCGACGATGGACATCGCTTTGTAAGGCGAGCGGAAGTTCACCGGCAGGCGGATGCCGAACAACAGCGCAAGCCCGACCGCCATGTCGGAATAGCCGGAGAAGTCGAAATAGATCTGGAAGGTATAGGCTAGCGTTGCAAGCCACGCCCATTGGGTGGTGACACCGCCGCCGGCATCGACATGGGCGAACACCGGCGAGACGAACTGAGCCAGATTGTCGGCGATCACCACCTTCTTGAACAGGCCGGCGGCGAAGATCGCCAGTCCGCGTGCGGCGAGCACCGCCGAGCGCGAGGTGCGGCCACGCTTGAACTGCGGAATCATCTCGGCGTGATGCACCAGCGGGCCCGCGATCAAATGCGGGAAGAACGACACGAACAGCGTGTAACTGACGATGTCGCGCTCGACCGGAGCCCCGCGCATCACGTCGACCAGATACGCGATCTGCTGAAAGGTGAAGAACGAGATGCCGAGCGGCAGCACGATGTTGACGAACGGCATCGGAGCGCCGGTCAGCATGTTGATGCTGTCGAAAATGAAGTTGGTGTATTTGAAATAGCAAAGCAAAGCCAGATTGAGCGCCACGCCGCACATGCCCACAGCGCGGCGCCGAAGCGGATCCTCCATCAGAAGTCCGAGCGAAAAATTCGCTGCAACGGATGCGATCAACAGCAACAGGTAGATCGGCCGCCACGCGCCGTAGAAAAACAGCGAGGCGCCCGCGAGCACCAGGATGCCGGCACGGGGAGAATGTCGCCGTGCTGCGGCGAATGCCAGCACGACGGCGGGAAGGAACTGAAACAGGAACGTGTAGGAGGAAAACAGCATCAGGCGCGCTTAAGGCTTTAACCGCGACACGAGATAACGGGTATAGATCGGCACGCCCGATGCATTGACATGCATTTCGTCGGCGTAATTGCCCTGCTCAAGCCCGGGCACCGAGGGAATGTTCAGGACATCGAAGCCGCAAGTGCGGCCGGCATCGGTGACGAGCGCCACATATTGATCGTCTTTTTGTCGCCATTCGGAATCGCGCGCGCGGTCGTAGCGCGGCGCCCAGGGCGGTACCACCACGGTCAGTTTTCCCGCCAATCCGACCATGTCGCAGAGCGCGCCAATTTCGAAACGCGCCTTCGGTCCGGAAAGGTTCCAGTTGGCGTAGTGCGCATGCGAGCCGATGTCGGCCGGCCAGCGGTTCTCGGATTGGGTATGGTTGAGGACCTGCAGGCCGAACAAGGGCGGCTGCGGAGCGGTTTCGGCTACGTTCTTCGCCGCCGCAAGGCGCGAGCCAAACGCCTCGCGAATGTAGCGGATCAAGGTACCGACACGCAGCGGCAGGAACGAAAACATCTGTTCGGCGACGCCAAGCCGGGCCATCACGTCCAGCGGGTAGACCGCAGCCGAGCGTACGCCTTCATTGAACAGAAACGGCACGACACTGACGACGACGTGCGCATTACGAAACCGATCCGGCGCGCGCCGCATCGCGGCCAGCACCGCCAACGGCTCGCCGGCATCGTAGGCGATATTGACTACGCTGCCTTGCGGTTTGCCGATCAATTGCGCGGCAAGCTCGGGATCGACCTGATATTCGGTGCGGCTTTCGCCGGCAAAAATCAATTCGGGACGCGAGGCGAGCAGCGGCAGCTTGATCGCCAGCATCACTGGCACGTCGTCAACGACGCGATTGGCGATCGCGAGCAGCCCGGCCAGGACAACCAGCCACATCGCGGCGGTCAGCGCCAGCGCGGCCATGATCCAGCGCACAGACGCTGCCTGCACGCGCCGAAGCGAAGTGGAGTCGGAAATCGAAAGTCCGCCCGTCATGCGGCCCATCAAGCATGAACGGAAGCCGCAGACAACATCATAGCGTTTCCAGGCGAACAGGCTTCCGGTTCGCGTCGAGCAAACGCGTCAAATTCGAGGATTCCGTGAATTCTAATGCGCCGGTTCCGACGAGGCGAAGGTAGGCTCTTTCAGGAGAATGACCATCAGGCTGAGGCCCAGATAGAACAATGTCAGCATGAAGAACGCATCGCCATATCCCATCACCGCTGCCTGGCGGTGAACGAGCTGGGACAATTGCTTCAACGCCATCAGCGCGGAGTCGCCCATGCCATGCAGGCGCTGGGCGTACTGGTTGAGCGTCTCGACTGCCTCGGGGTTGCCCCAGGTAATACGGTCCTGCAGGCGCGAGATGTGCAGGTCGGTACGTTCGTTGAGCACCTGGTTGATAACCGCAAGTCCCACCGCTCCGCCGAGATTGCGCGTGAGATTGAACAGGCCGGACGCGTTTTTGACCAGATGCGGCTCAAGCGTGCCGAGCGCGATATTGTTCGTCGGCACCATCGCGCACATCATGCCGATGCCGCGCAGGATCTGCGGCAGCAGAAGCTCATAGAAATCATATTCGCGGGTGATCCAGGTCATCTGGTACGAACCCACGGCAAAGGTCACGAGGCCAAAGGCGATGATAAGGCGCAAATCGACCTTCTGCATCAGCCGCCCCACCACCGGTGCCATCAGGAACATGGTGATGCCGGAGACGAACATGGTTTGGCCGATCATCAGCGCGCTGTAGCCGCGCACTTCCGCCAGATAGCGCGGGTACATGTAGGTCAGGCCGTAAAGGCCGATGCCGACGCAGAACGAGATCAGGCAGCCGATGCCGAAATTGCGGTTGGTGAAGGCGCGGATGTCGACGATCGGTTCCTCCGCGCTCAGCACGCGATAGAAGAATGCGATTGCCGAGATGCCGCAAATCCAGGCGAAGGTCGCCACCGACGTGTCCTGCAGCCACTCATATTGCGGCCCTTCCTCGAGCACATATTCCAGCGAACCGAGAAAGCCCGCCATCGCGATCAGGCCGAACCAGTCGAAGCGATCGAGCAGCGCGAAATTCGGCTGGTCGAAATCGACCAGCGCGAGCACGCCCACGGTGATGCCGATGCCGGGAACGATATTGATGAAGAACAGCCAGTGCCACGACATGGCATCGGTGATCAGCCCGCCGACCGTCGGGCCGATGGTTGGCGCCAGCGTCGCGACCAACCCGATGATGGGACCTACGATGTGGAATTTCGAGCGCGGAAACACCGTGTAGGCCGACGCAAACACCGTCGGAATCATGCCGGCGCCCAGAAATCCCTGGATCGCGCGCCACAAAATCATCTGCTCGATCGAAGAAGCCAGCCCGCACAAAAAGCTCGCTACCGTGAAGCCGGCGGCGGAAATCGCAAACAGAAGCCGCGTGCCGAATGCGCGCGACAAAAATCCGGACAGGGGAATCGCGATCACTTCCGCGATCAGGTACGAGGTTTGCACCCACGATACCTCGGTCGAACTCGCCGACAGGCCGGCCTGGATATCGCTGAGCGAAGCCGAGACGACCTGGATGTCCAGGATCGACATGAACATCCCGCACACCATGATGAGAAACGCGATCAGCCGCCGTGGCGCGATGCGGTCGGCGGGCGCGGTCATGATGGCCAACGATGCTGTTGTGTCGGTCATGATGCGACCGAGCCGCCATTGCCTGCGACAAACGCGAGGCGTTTGCGCAACGGAGCGCGAGCGACGACCCGTCGTCGCTCGCTGTGCGAGCTGCGGCGCGCCTGGAGTCCGCCGAAGCGTCCGTCATCCAGAGTCTTCGAGCAAATCTGGATCGCTTCGCTAGCGCTCGCGATGACGACGAGGGGTAGCGTCGACCTCATCTCATCCTCGCTCTATTGCGGCTGGACCTGCGCCGGCGCGTCGAGGTCGGCGTCGCTGTCGGCATCCTTGGCACCCTCGGTGGTATCGACCGTGGCATAGACCGACATGCCGGCGCGCAAGAGGTTTTGCCTGGCGACATCCTTTGGCACGCGAATCCGTACCGGAAGCCGCTGCACGATCTTGGTGAAGTTGCCGGTGGCGTTGTCGGGCGGCAGCAGCGTGAACACGCTGCCCGCGGCGGGCGAGATGCTCTCGACCACGCCTGCGAATTTGCGATGCCCGTACGCGTCGACCGAGATCGTCACCGGCTGGCCCGGGCGAATGCGCTTGAGCTGGGTTTCCTTGAAATTGGCGTCGATGAAGACGTCATCGAGCGGCACCACATTGCCCAGCCGCTGCCCGACCACGACGAAATCGCCGGTGTTGACCAGCCGATTGGAGAAGGTGCCGTCGACCGGCGCGCGCACTGAGGTGAAGTCAAGATCGCGCTGGGCCTTGGCAAGCGAAGTCTGCAATTCCGACAATTGCGCGCGGGCTTCCGCCTGCTGCGCCCTGGTCACCTCGACATTGTCGCGCGCAGCCTCATAGGCGGCGCGTGCCGATCTCACCGCTGCCATGCCCTGATCGCGGCTGGCTTCGGAGACCTCGAAGGTCGCGCGCGAGGCATAGCCCTTGGAGCTCAATTCCTGCTGACGGTCGAAATCGAGTCCGGCCCGCTTCAAGCCGGCTTCCGCGGAAGCAAGCTGCGCCTTGGCCTGCTCGACCGCGCTTTCCTGGGCTGTGATTTGCCGGCCGATACGGTCGATCGTGGCCTGCTGCGTCTCGATCCTGCTGCGTGCCGCATCCACCGCGATGCGGTAATCGCCGTCGTCGATCTTGAACACTGCTTCGCCGTTGTGGACCATCGAATTGTCGCGCGGGAAGATCGCGGCAATGTGTCCGGACACGCGGGCGCCGAGCATGGTGTTGTTGGCGCGCACATAGGCGTCGTCGGTCGAGACATGGAAACGTCCGACCACGACCCAGTACACGCCATAGGATGCGGCGGCGAGCGCAAGCAGCGCAGCCACGCCCATCAAGACAAATTTGCGTTTGCCGGACCTGGCGGCAGCGGGCCTTGCGGAAACTGCAGGCGTCGCGGGCTTGGCGGGGGGCGGCTTTTCCGGAAGTTCGGCCGTGCGGCGCGAGGGGGCGTCGTCAGAAAGCTGGGCGCGAATGGAGTCTGCGATGGCAGCGGAAGTTTCGCGCGCTGCATCGCTGTCCTCCGAATCCGGCTCGGTGCGAACAATTCGCGCGGCCTGATCTCTCGCTGCGGCCATAAAGGCCTCCTCCCCCAACTGAAAGCGCGACGCGGACAACGTCCTCTAAAACCTTCCCAGCTTCGAACTCAAATTAACATTGACCGAACGGTTCGGTCAAGATATATCATATCGGCAATCATAGTGCGGGACTTCCTTCCCAAGGGTTTCCAAGCCGTGAATTTTTCAGAGAACCTAAACTAATGGTTGCGGCTCCATCTACCGATCTTCGCATTGTCGCCGAGGAGGATTCCTCGAAGCGCCGGCAGATTCTCGAAGGTGCCCGCAAGGTCTTCATGGATCTGGGCTTTGACGGCGCCAGCATGGGCGAAATCGCGCGTGCCGCCGGCGTCTCCAAAGGCACCCTTTATGTATACTTCGCCGACAAGAGCGCCCTGTTTGAGGCCATCGTCGAGGAAGAGACGCTCGACCAGGGCAAGGTGAGGTTCAATTTCGATCCCGAGCGGGACGTCACGACCACCCTGACCGAGTTTGGCCAGGCCTATATCGCCATGATCTGCCGGCCAGGCGGAGGATCGGCGATCCGCACCGTGATGGCGATCGCCGAGCGGATGCCGGAAGTAGGCCGCCGCTACTATGACCACGTGCTGGAACAGACCATCGGCCGCCTCGCCGCCTATCTCGAGGCCCGCGTCAGGATGAACGAATTGGCGATCGACGACTGCAAACTCGCAGCCTCCCAATTCATGCTGATGTGCCAGGCTTCGCTGTTCCTGCCGTTCATCTTTCAGGCCGCCCCTGCCCCCACGCCTGAGCGTATCGCGCAGGTGGTCGGCAGCGCGGTCCGGATTTTCCTCGCCGGGTATCAGAAGAAGGAGTGAGGTCTTCATCCCTCCCCACAGGCTGCCCGCAATCTGTCCCTGTCGCGTCTTCTCGTCGTTCCCGCGAACGCGGGGAGCCATATGCCACAGCTTCTCCTTCGCGCACGGCGGTTGAAGGTTCTTCGCTGCAATATTCCGTCGTTGGTATGGGTCCCTGCTTTGGCAGGGACGACGGTTTGAATTGATCCCACATTTCACGTGACCTCTCACCTTCGCGGCCACAGCCGCGATTTCCGCTGTTGACTCACCGGCGGACACCGCATCACGCGCCAGACCCCGTTCCAGCTCCGAAACGTCGGCGTCTGCTCCCGTCGCTCGCAAGAGATCCGTCGCATTTTATGAATTATTGTCGGCAACTCTTCAGCATTTCCACAAGGCACGTGAAGTTTAGGATCCAAATTAACCGGTTTTTTGTCTTCAGGGCCGATCCTGCGCTCCTAACTTTATTTTTTCCTTGAAACCAGAGGCGACACATGACGCGGATTTTTGCAAAGTTTCTTGCTGACGAAAGTGGCGCAACCGCCATTGAGTACGGCCTGATCGCAGCGGGCATTTCGATTGCGATCATTGTTGCGGTCAACGGCCTTGGCAGCAACCTGAACACCAAGTTCAACTCGATCAACACCTCGCTGAAGTAAAGAGCGCGCGCCATCAGAACGAGTTGACCGGGCAACCGTCCGGATCGATTTTCCAAGAAGCCGCCTTCGGGCGGCTTTTTTTCTTTGCCGTTATACCGCCGACATCTGCTTCCGCTTTCGGGGCTCGATGGCCGCGCCTCCGCAAATGACCCCGTCGCGCAAGCGGTGTGTCGGCTTGAAATCCCGCTTGCAACTGTCGCTGGTCCGCCTGGCGATCCAAAGCCAACTGAGAAACGTTGCAGCCCGGTACGAGAAGACGCAATAAAGAGTGTCCGAGTAGAGGCCAGGTGCTGGCATCGGACACCACCCCGGAGCTTTTGCACCGGGTTTAAAATCAATATACTGCACGGCGTATTCTGGCGAACGGAGAAGAACCATATTCGAATCGGAGGCGTCGATGAACCAGGTGCACGTCGAGCAGAAAAGCTATCAGATGCCGCCGCAGGATGGATTTACCGTCGCACACTTTCTCACCGTCGCTGACATCGAACGATCGGCTCGATTTTACGAAACGGTCTTCGGGGGTCGCATTCTGAGCAGAGGCGACAGCCGCGGCGCGCCGGGGTACATCCAGATCGCGAACACGTGGCTCATTGTCAACGTCGGGGGCGGTCCGACACCCGACAAACCATCGGTAACGCTCAGCGTCCCCGCCGATCCCGATTCAGTCAGCAGCTTTATGAATATCCGCGTTGCGGATATCCAGGCCTGCTATGAACTGTGGCGAAGTCGAGGAGCCGAGTTTATCACAGAGCCAAAGGCCAAGTACGGCGAGACGCGCTGCTACATTCGCGATCCCGATGGCTACATTATAGAAGTTGGACAAAGCAAGCCGGGCGTCGCCTACGGCTAAACGCCAGGACACACGAAAGAATCTGTGGTGAGCGCGTACGCTCCGGCGACGTGAAGTCCCGGAGGATTGATCCTGGCCGCGGTCTGCGAGGGCGGACAAGGCGTGGCGGCGCTGGGCACGAGAAGCAACTCAACAAATGGAAGTCCGGGAGCAGCCCATGAAGTCCGAGAGGGGTGGTATCAACCCGGCGGCCAAGCCCAGCGGAACAGGTTGCGTCGAATGCTTGGCTCTGGGAGGATGGTGGTTTCATCTTCGCAGATGCGCCGAATGCGGTCACATCGGCTGCTGTGATACTTCGCCAAATCAGCATGCATCGAAACATAGCGCCGCTACGGGCCACCCGACAATCACGAGCTTTGAGCCGGGCGAGCGGTGGTTTTACGACTATCGCACAGAGGAATTCTTCGCCGGCCCGAAGCTTCACGCTCCTCACGCACGTCCGTTGGATCAACCGGTGCCGGGACCGGCCGAAGCGGTGCCCTCAAACTGGCAAACGCTACTTCACGAATAGGGGGCGGCTCTTTGGTGCGGCCGCAAGCACTCGGTCAGATCTCGGCGTCACGAGGTCCCCGCGTGGCGTCGCAGGTTTATCATGGCAGCTGCCTTGTTGCCTTTTGCAGTTCGGGGCGCAACGACGTGATCATCGCCGCAATAAATTTCCGCTTCTGGGGATGTAGCGGACACGCGCCGGTCACCGCGCAATGTCGCCTTTTGACCCGTTTCGGAAATCGGGCTTGATCAGTTTTGTAACCGCGAATGCGGCTTTTCACATTCGCAAGCGCGGTCTCAAAGTGCTAGCTTTCAAGGATTATGCTGGTCCTGAGGGGCACATGCGGCGACGCGACTTCCCGATCAATATCGCCAGTTCGGGGTCTACACCGGCACGATTCTGCAAGGCGTCAAACCCGCCGATTCGCCTGTTCTGCAACCGACTAAATTCGAACTGGTGTGATCAACCAGAAGACCGCCAAGGCGCTGGGTCTCACTGTGCCTGACAGGCTGATCGCACTCGCCGACGAAGTAATCGAGTGATTACCCGTCCTCCTCTTACAATATCGATATTGCGCTGTTGACGGAAGAAAACCGGAGGCCAACGTGATCAAGTCAAGAAATGCCGACGTCGAGCCTGTGGCGGTGAGCGCCGTCGAGGGCAAACCGTTGTATGGCGGCGATATGCTCGTCAAGCCGCTTATCAAGGGTGACGAGATGACGTTCCTCGAGATCCACTATGCGGCGGGAGTCGGTGCCCCGCTTCACACCCACACGCATGAATCGATTGCCTACGTGGTGAAGGGCAAAGTGAAATCGACTGTCGGCTCGGAAGAATTCATTATGGGACCCGGCGATGTTTGCCGGCACCCCAAAGGAGTCCTCCACGGATTGGAGGCCATCGAAGATTCCGTTGTGGTCGAGATCAAGTCGCCGGCGCCCGAGATCGGGGCCTTCTTCGCGATGCGGAAGTGATTGCGCCGATAGCCAAAAGCAGGTCGATTGGCATTCAGGCGTCCATTCGGCTGTTGGGGTCGGCGGACGTCGCTCTCGGCCGGCGGTCCTGACTAAGCCAGAACGTGATGCCCAGGCCTATCAGCAACGCGGCGCCGAGCAAAAAGAAAATCATCGATTCCTGCAGCCAGGAAATCGCGGGAACTGCAAGCCCCATTGCAAGGCCCAGGAAGGCAATTTGCAGCGAGAGCAGACTGACGCCTGCGAGGAACGTACCGAGCGCAAGCAACATCAAGAGGACGAGGCTGGTCGCCGGGGTCGGAAGCAATTTCTGAACACCCGATGCAAGCATGATGTTCATCGTGATCAGGACGGCAATCCAATGCAGCGCCTGGGTCCAGATCAGTCGCCACTGGGCCTCCTTGCCATCGATTTCCGGCCACTTATGGATGACGCAGACAACGCCGATGGCGAGTGCCAGAAACTCCCAGTAGCGAATGAGAGGTTGGTGCGAGGCGTTGGTGTATGCGACGCCCGCAATGGCGAGCACCAGCGCAATTATATAGGGAAGCTGCTGCCACAGAAAATGAACCAGGCCCGAACGTGTCCGGAAAAATTCCCTGCCACCATTCGGCTCGCCTTCAATCTCGCTCATGGGTCACCATTGTCCGTTGTTGCCCGATGGTCATGGCGGCATCCAGCGAGCGGGCCCTAGGTGTGAACGCGGCGGCTGCCATAGTGTGGATGCTTGCCGCCCCTATGACGCCAGTGCCGATGCTTGGTCGGGTTCGTATTGGTGTTGGGCGTCGCGCCGCTCGGCGCAGATGCACCGGTTTGCTTGGGCGCCGACACGCCCCTGTCGTTCGACTGGGCGTAAGACGCGGTGGACGGTGCGATCATTGCCACGAGCCCACCGAGGACCAGAGCGCCGCAGAGGGTCGAGATATTCATGGTAGCCTCCAGGCGCCAACGAGCGACAACAATGGAACGCCGGATTGAGATTATTCCGGTCGCCAGCGCATTTGGAATTATAACACCGGCATGCGGCCAGGGTGAACCGGCGTCGCCGGCAACACGCCCATGATAGCTGCCCTGACTGTGGCATAGCGAGCAAGACCAGGAGGCCGCGCCTCGAGGCCCTGGAAAAGGTAGCTCGTTGCCAACGAAGATCGCAAATAACAAAAGATTGGCGGTCATTCGCAAGATGGAACCGCCACGGATCGACTACACGTCGCCGCATGACGTTTGTGTTCCTCGGCCCTGACCTCACGACCATCGTCGCGCTCGCTGCTGCTCTGGCGCAGTAGAGGGGTGGACAAAAAAACGGTGTGCGCACCAGCCCACCGATCAGGCCGACCAAAATCAATCAAGGAGTTCTGATGATGTTTCGCTTGAACGCCGCAATTTGCGGCGCGGTAATGACATTTGTTTTTTCATCTGTTGCCATGGCTCAAAATGAAATCGATGAAGTTCGTTCAAATGCTGTCGTTGCCGCCTCTTCTCGGGCCGCGATCATTGGCGCAGCATCCACGTATAATCCGTACCGGCCCGGATGGCGTGAGGGCGGCGTGAATACAGCTTCAGGGGAGCGCTACGATTCTTCCGCGTGGACGGCTGCAATCAAAACCAATTTACGGAAGGAATTTGGTGGGGTCCGCTACGGCGCGAGCCCGAAGTACGCCCTCGTTGAGGGTGCAGGCAAGAAAGCCATCATCAAGATAAATGATGTGGGGCCTTTAACGCCTGGTCGCATCATTGATTTCAATGAGCGGACGATGCGCTATTTCGATCCAAGCATGCAACGTGGAGTGATTGATGGCGTAAAGGTCACGCCACTTTCCGGTGACGATTGGACACCCGGACCGGTCTGACGAGGCACGAGCGCCACCATCTCGACCGCATCCCCCTCAATCGTCCTCGAACTCGTCTTCCTCGTTGGCCTTGCCGGCTTCCTTGCGAGGACGGGCGAGTTGGCGGGGAAGCGAGCCGGTCACGAAGGAATCGCGCGAAGCGTAGGGGTTTCGCCGCGCAGCGCGCGCGGCAACTTCTTCTCCGGACATCGCGGCCGGCTCGCAAATGAGGCGCTGTGAGGCGCGTCGCATCAGGTCGACGTGGATGTGATCGTAATGATAGGCGTTCGAACCCGGCGCCAGCACGGTGGAAAATTGCTGACAGGCCGAGGCCTCGATATCGCGCAGAAAGCCCTGCTCTTGCGGCAGGCCGCGCCAGCCGTCCTTCACCGTGATTTGTCGCCCGTCCGCCAGCGTGAAGGCTGCGATATCGAGTGCGTTGCCGAACGCGTGCTCGGAAATATGCGCCCATGAATGGCCATTCATGCCGCGGCAGGAATAGGCCGAGATCTGCCTGATCTCGACGACGCGCATGCCGAACCAGCGCATCGATGCCGGCTGCACCGAATCGGAAACCCAGTGGTCGAGCGCGGAGACGATCGGACACGCGAGCGTCGCCGCGGGCTTCACGACGACCGGAGTGAACGCCGTGACCGAATTTTGCGGCCCGGGACCGAGCCGCAGCGAATGATAACGATTAGCGGGCGGCAGAGCCGGCGGCGCCACGGCGCGCTCCGGATAAGAGGGAGCATAGGCGTCGCGCGGATTGACTTGCGGATATGGTCCTTGCGCCGGCTTGCTCCGCCACGTCGGCGTTGGTACGGGCGGAAGGTTGATGTCATCGTCAGGCGCAATGCCCGGCGGGCGCAACGAGATCGGACCGGACAGTGGCGCGCCGTAGCCAGGCGCGCGCGAACCGGCATCGGGATAATAAGGCGCGGGTGCAGTATAAGGTGCAGGCGCGGAAAGTGGAGCGGGCTTGCTGATCGGCCAGCGCGGCTGATTGCCGATCGGTGCGGGCGGACGCAGATCTTCGTCGGCAAAACCGAATGTGCCGGCGCTTTCGCCGAGTGCCGTGACCTTCAGCGGAAATTCCGCGCCGCAAACGCCCGGGCCGGAAATCGGGCTCATCCGCACCAGATCGGCGCTCTCCTTGACCGCGCCGGACTTCAGGCACGCGATTTCGGCCTCGGTCCGCCACGGCTCACGCTCTTCGAAAAAGAAGCGACCGCAACCCGCCAGCGAGACAAGGACGAAGGAGCCGACGAGATACCAACGAACTCCGCGCGTCATGCGCGCAAACTTCAACGAATTTATTTAAGGACTCATCAACGCCTTGATTTCACGACTCTTTAACCACGATTGTGCGGCGCATAGACAGCAAATCTGACTTTTTTGCCGAAAAACGCGTTGCTAACTTCCTCCCCAACACGGCCATCAGTGCAGTGACGTGAGCCCAGGGAGAGGTGGATGACCCTTCGTCCTTCCGTCAGCAACTTAAGCATATTGACCGCGTATATCGCCTTCGCGTTGGTCGGCGCTATCGTGCTTGGCGTTTTTTAGCGCGCTACTCAAAAGCTGAATTTCTCATCGACGCGCGGCCACTCGCCGCGCCCGTTGTCATGGCCGGGCATAGCCGTTCGAAGAACGGCGTCGCTTGCGCTCGCCCAAGCCCGGCCATCCACGTGTCTCTGCAAACAAGCAAGGCGTGGATGCCCGCGACATCCGGCGCGATGCGTGGACCCGTTGGCTCTCTCGCGCGGGCGTAACGGAGACAAATCCGATTTCGTGACGATTGGTCGATTGCGAATGAAACGAGCGATCGGCGTGGGGTGACACTTGCGTTGGATTCATTCCACCCGGCTCTGCGTCGTACTTTGCGCGATGCTCGCGACTTCGAGAGCGAGTTTCGCTCGCCTCGGACCCTCCAGGGCAGGGTGAGAGGCTGATACCTCCACGAAAAGCCCATTCATCCCTCATTCAGCCGACAACAGCCTCAATCGCGCCAGTGGTTATTCTGCTTGCATCACCATTCCATCGTTGCCGGGCTCTCTGTGATCGGCAAAAGTGGAATCTCGGTTTCGACCGCTTGCATTGAAGGCAGGGGCATGATCGTTTCATCGAATGGCTCGCCCGTGGGCAGACCCGGCGTGAGCATCAAACGGCTGTGGCTTTCTTTCGCGCTTTGCCTGCTCGGTTACCTCACGCTCACCGGTTTGGCATTTGCCTGGGCGCCGGGCTCCGCTGTCGAAGACGGATTTTTGCGTACAGCGACTCCCGCGACCTCCGCCGCGGCCAGGATTGCGCAAGCCCAACCTTCGCCGACACCTTCCCCTTCGCCGACCTCTCAGCCTGCGCGGCCCGCGGCGTCGCCTCCTGCTTCGGGAGCGTCGCCGCCTTCGACCGCGCCTTCCCCTGCATCGCCTGCATCAGCCCCGGCGTCGGGGCCCGAGCCGATCGGCAACGTCGCAACACTGACGGGCACGGCGACCGTCATCCGCAACAAAAATTCGTTGCCCCTCAAGCTCAAGGACGACATCTACCTCAACGACGTGCTGGCGACCTCGGCCAATTCCACGCTCGGCATCACCTTCAACGATGCCACTACCTTCAACCTCACCGCCAATGCAAGGGTCACGGTTGACAACTACATCTACGAGGATGGCGGCAACCAGAACTCGGCGCTGTTCGACATTACCAAAGGCACCGTGGCCTTTGTCGCCGCCGCAGTCGCCAAAACCGGCGACATGACGATATCGACGCCGTCGGCCACGCTCGGCATTCGCGGCACCACCGGACTTGTCGAAGTGGACGGGACGACGGCCGGCGCGCACAACATCAAGCTTTATCCCGATCCCGACGGCCGGGTCGGCCATATCGATGTCAGTGACCGCAACGGCGTGCGGCTCGGCTCGCTTACGCAAGCCTCGAGCGGCTTTACGTTACGGCCCGGCGCGGGCGGGCGCGTCACCGCCACGCCGCTTACGATCTCGCCGCAACAGGCCGCGCGCGACAAGGGTATCGTGCGCCAGGTGCACGCGGCGCAAGTTGTCGGCCGCCAGGTCGTGACGGAGCAGCGCGCGTTGCGGCAAAACCGCACCGCTCCGGCCGGTCGGCCCGGTCAGCAGCGGCAGAACAATCTGCAGCAAAACCGGCCGGGGCCGAATCAGCCGGGCGCGCCGAACCGCGCGGGCCAGCCGGGACAGTCACCGAACAAGCCGGGGCAACCGGGACAACAGCCGGGCCAGAAGCCGGGGCAGCAGGCGCCCAATCGTGCCGGACAACCGGGACAGTCGCCGCAGCCGGCCTCGCCCAACCATGGAGGTCAGCAAGGTCAGCCGGGAGGATCGCCGAATCCGCAGGGCCAACAGGGTCAGCAGCAATCACCGGGTCAACAGGGTCAGCAACATACGCCGGCTGCGGAGCAGCATAATGCGCCGGCTGCGCATCAGCCCGCAGCGCAGAACCGGCCTCCGCCGCCGAAGCACCCGCCGGCTCCGAAAGCCAAGCCGCCCAAGCAGAAGAAGCGGTAAACCGTGGCCTCATTCTTCGAGACGCAGCCTGTCGGCCACCCCTTTAGGATGAGGTCGTAGCGGCCCAAACCAAATCCTCATGGTGAGGCGGCGCAAGGCGCCGTCTCGAACCATGAAGCCCCAGTTCCCCAACGGCTCACCCCGGCATCCGCAACAAGGGCTGGCCCGCCAAAATCCGCGCGCCTTCGCGCACATTGTCGCAAAATTCAAAATGGTCCGGCGTGAGCACGATGATGGTCGAGCCGTGCTCGAACCAGCCGAGCTCCTCGCCTTTGCGTACATTCACCTCGCAAGACAAGACCGAAGGTCCCCGCGTTTGCGCGTTCAGCACGATGTCGAGAAAATGCAGGCGGATGCTCGCCACCAAAATCGCGGCGACCGGCACCAGCGTCAGGGATTGTCCGGAAACGAGCCGGGTTTGTATCACCGCGCGCTCGTTCTTGCAGAACAGCCTTTCGATCCGGTTCAACGCGATCGGATTGACGTTCCAGGTGTCGCCGTGGATGAAGGTGACCTGCTCGATCCGGCAATCGTGCGGCGCGTGGAAGCGGTGATACATGCTCGAGGTCAGCCGCAGCGTGACGAAGCGCCCGTTGCGGTGAGCCTCGACGAGGGCGGGATCGCCGAGCAGATCGATCAGCGAATATCCTGCGCCCTTGATCTGAAACAGTTCGGTGTCCTGGATCGCGCCGTGGGCGCCGATGATCGCATCGCTCGGGCTGACCACGATCGATGGATCGGGATTGGGCGGACGCGAGCCCGGCTTGAGCTCACGCGTAAAACAGTCGTGCAGGCTCCGGAATTCAGCCTTCTTGGCCTCGCTCAGGTCGAGATCGGAGAATATCCGCCAGCAGGCGATCGAGACATCGCGCACAAACGGATTCTCGATCCTGCCGAACCAGCCCATGAACCGCGTCAGCGCCGCCCTCGGGACTCGGTTGGTGAGAAGGAAGTTGAGGTCCTCATGCTGCGTCAGGCCGGAGATCAGGCGGCGGACTGTCATCAATCTGTCAGATGGACCGGCTAGCGCTTCTGGCATGGATTCGCCTCTCCCGATTCTCTCTTTCGCTGCGGCCGTGGCTGGCGCTGCGGCCGTATTCCCCAAAGTTAAA
>Ga0306925_10001800_pt1 | contig 17858 bp, 13 predicted proteins | sample flu12Cox44000176_FD_203755 | JGI IMG/M metagenome (GOLD analysis project Ga0306925, IMG submission 203755) | Lab enrichment of tropical soil microbial communities from Luquillo Experimental Forest, Puerto Rico - flux8day.12C.oxic.44.000.176 (v2)... | ecosystem: Environmental > Terrestrial >... | reverse complement strand
GCCGGTCTCGGTCTGCCACCAATGGTCGATGACCGGTTTGTTCAGCAATTTCTCGGCCCAGATCAGCGTGTCCGGATCGGCGCGCTCGCCCGCGAGAAACAGCGTGCGGAATTTCGCGAGATCATACTTCGCGAACAGCTTGCCCTGCGGGTCCTCTTTCTTGATGGCGCGGAAAGCGGTCGGCGCGGTGAACATGGCGGCGCAGCCGTATTCCGAAATGACGCGCCAGAACGCGCCGGCGTCGGGCGTGCCGACCGGCTTGCCCTCGTAGAGAATCGAGGTGCAGCCGTGCAGCAGCGGCGCGTAGACGATGTAGCTGTGGCCGACCACCCAACCGACGTCGGACGCCGCCCAATAGACCTCGCCCGGCTCGACGCCGTAGAGGTTCCGCATCGACCATTTGAGCGCGACCATGTGGCCGCCGTTGTCGCGCACCACGCCTTTCGGGCGGCCGGTCGTGCCCGAAGTGTATAGGATGTAGAGCGGATCGGTGGCGTTAACCGGCACGCAATCGTAGACCGAACGCGCGAACACGATCGCTTCCTCGCGCAACTTCGCCCAGTCGTGGTCGCGGCCGGCAACGAGCGTCGCCTCAGCCTGCGGCCGTTGCAGAATGAGGCAGGCGTCCGGCTTGTGGCTGGCGAGTGCGATCGCCTCGTCGAGCAGCGGCTTGTACTTGACCACGCGGCTCGGCTCGAGGCCGCAGCTCGCGGAGAGGATCACCTTCGGCTTGGCGTCATCGATGCGGGTCGCCAGCTCGTTCGCGGCGAAGCCGCCGAACACCACCGAGTGGACCGCGCCGATACGCGCACAAGCGAGCATGGCGATCACCGCCTCCGGCACCATCGGCATGTAGAGAACGACGCGGTCGCCTTTGGCGACGCCGAAATTGCGCAGGATCGCAGCGAGCACCTGGGTTTCCACCTGCAGGCGATGGTAGGTGATCGCGCGCTTCTCGCCGGCGAGCGGGGAATCGTAGATGATCGCCGCCTGCTCGCCGCGCCCCTGCATCACATGACGATCGACCGCGTTCCAACAGGTGTTGCAGACGCCATCGACGAACCAACGGCCGTAGACGCCGGCATGAGGATCGAACACCTGCTTCGGGCGCTCGATCCAGTCGATGTCTTGGGCCGCCTCGCCCCAAAATGCCTGCGGGTCGCGCTGCCAGCGGGCGTAGACCTCGTGATAGCGGCTGGTGCGAGCATCCATGGCGCTGCTCTCGTTGGCGTTGACGAGGCCAATTTGAACCACGTCACCACCCCTGCGGCGTTTGCTTACTGATTTTCTGGTAGCTGAAGGCGGCATGTGCTTCGGTTACATTTGACATCGGTCGACTGGTCCTCATATTGCGTCTGCCCGTGCATCACGACGGTGTCCAAGGCTTGGTTTGGGCTGACATTAGGCCGAAACGACCCTGCATTATCGGGTCATCCCGCTTTCGGCGGTTGCGCCCTGCATCATCGGACAGTTCAGCGGTTCATGAATTCGCTCCTTTGATTACGGAACTCATCTAATCAAAATCGCGCTGCCGGATATTGACGTGGATCAAACAACAGTTTGGCCCGCACGTTAGTAACGTTTTCAGATTGATGACCAGCTTTACTTTCGTCGGCTGCTGGTTCGTGCCAAGCTGCGATCTGGTGCGAAAAATTGCGCGCCGCATTGTGCGTGCGCAATTTGACTTATAGGGTTCAACTGCGCTCATTAAACGCGGCGTCGACATCGGTTGTCATGCGCTCGAAGGAGCGAGTCCAAAAAAACTGCTGATTGTCGCGGCCATTGCCGCATTTCCCTACGCGGCCAGTGCGCATATGCCGGCGATTGAGTAGAAGGATTTCTGCCAGGACTCACATGGTGGTCGCTTCGCGGCGCGGCCGAAAGAGAACCGGACCGTAAAGAACGGCAAAGCCCCCGAATGCGGCAATCCATGCGAAGGCGGCGATATGGATCAGGAGAATAGTCGCTCCGGCAAAAAGGCCCGCCACGACGCGGGATAATGCGGCGAGCACGACGGCCGCATAGATGGCTTGTGTTCCCGCCCCCGCAACAAGTTGGTGCCCAGTATGACCGAGGCTCGCGCGCGTCATCACAGCGAGAGTCATCGTGCCGACGGCTCCTGTCATCCAAGCATGCAATCCAGAACTGGGCGGGACCATCCCGAAAGCCGCCATCGATGTGAGCAGGAACCCCAGCGGCACGAACGCGTAGGCGACGTGCAGGATCAGTATGAGTGGTTCCCGGGCGGTGCGTTCACCCGCCCATCGCGCAAGACGGAATACCTGGAGAATGGCTGCCAAAAGCAGCCCCGTTCCGGGCACTATACCGTCAGGTGCAATAACCCACATGCAGAGTGCGGCCGTGCTGATGGCAATCGCTGCGGCGTCGAATTTTCCAAACGGGAGCGGCAGGCGGCCTGGATTCTCGCGAGCCAGCCAATTGCGGGTGAAGCTGGGAATGATGCGCCCGCCGATCAACATGAGTAGGATCAGCGTGGCCGCCACGCCGACCCGAATTGCAAACTCTGCGGCACCGAACGCATGCGCCTCAAAGTGAAAATCAACATTGGCCGCCGCGAGCACCATGACGGGAATGAGAACTTTCAGGTTCCGCCAGTTCTGTCCGGCGATGATCTCGCGTGCAGCAGCGGCAACGACGAGGGCAAGAAAGCCGACATCGATCAGCGCCGCCGCTAACCAGCCGACCTTGGCGGAAATAGCAACGGCGCCCCGACCCGCACCCCACGCAATCACCAGGATAGCCAGCGGAGTTCCTTGCAACGGCAGCCTGCCGGTCCAGTTCGGAATCGCGGTGAGCAGGAATCCGGTAATAATCGCCGGAACGTAACCGAACAGCATTTCGTGAATGTGCCAGTCGCGCGACGCTAACAGGGTCGGCAGCGCGATCTCGCCTTCAAACAGCGGAAGCCACACCGCAATCGCGAGCGCGGCGTCGCATGCCCCGAAAAAGAAAAACGGACGGAATCCGTAGGAGAAGAGAGCGGCACCTTGATGCGGCTTCAGGCGCAGAATCGGAGTCATGGGGTTCGCGAAACGAAGCTGGAGCCACACGCTACTCCAGCAGCCAGCGCGCAATATCCGGCCAAATGTCGGCTAGAATTTGCCTGCCCATGAACAAGCCGAGATGCCTGCATGGCGCCACGGCTTTCTCGACCGGGCAGCGCCGGGCGTCGACCAGGTGCTCGGTCGCAAATATCTGCGCCGGGGCGACGACATCGTCCTCGCGCGCGGCGAGCAGGAATACCGGGCAACGCAGATCGAAGAGATCGATTCTGCGGCCGAGCGCCACGAAGCGCCCCTTGGCGAGGCTTCGACCAACTCGTGGAAAATCGCGACCGGCGTGTCGCGCGCGAGCTCGGAAAGTTTGGAGCAGCCGGCAGTAAGATCGATCGGTGCGCCCGCGAGCACCAGCTTGGCGATCTTGCCGGGAAAACGCGCCGCGTAGATCAACGCCATCCATCCGCAATGACACAGGCCGAAGGTGGACGCGGCCGCCCAGCTCATCCACCACAACGTTGAGGTCGCCCAGATAACTGTCGATCGAGAGAAAGCGCATATCGGGGCTGGCGGACCGCCAGTCCGTGACGAAGACGCGACCGAGCCCGGAGGCTAGCAGCGCCGCCACGAGGCTATGGTGCGGAGCAAAATCCGTGATCCTGGCGCCGTGTAGGTATTCCGGCGGACGTGTCCGTTACCGTCGCGCTCTACCGGCTCGCCGCCAGTCGCGGGACCGGCCACGCCTCGACGCGCCGCGCGATTTCGTGGGCAAGCTCGGAAACCGGCGCGATCAGATCGATCGGCCCGTCCCCCGCAATCGCGCTCTGCGGCATTTTCGTGGCTTGACGGTTGAGGCAGGCGGCGCGCGAAGCTGTGACGAGCCGGGGTTATGTGCCGATCAGCCTCGATCATTTCGCACTGCCGGACGATGATCTCGCCATCGCAGCGCGCGGCGGTCGGCTGCGCCGAAATTTTCAAGACTACACGACCGATCAGGCCGAAACATTGATCGGATTTGGGGCGTCGGCAATTGGCCGGTTTGCACAAGGCTTCGTCCAGAACGCATCGAACGTTGGCGGTTATTGCGCGGCCGATCTCAGCGGGATGCCTCGCCACTGCAAGGGGCGTCGTACTTTCCGAGGACGATCGCGTTCGCGGTGCAATCATCGAGCGGTTGATGTGCGACTTCTCGGTTGACTTGGAAGCATTCGCGAGCGGGACGATGTCGCTGACCAGTTCCGGCCGGAGCGTGAGGCGTTGGCGCTGCTTGAAAGTAAAGGTTTGGCTTGCCTGCGAGGCCATCGAATCACGGTGACGGAAAAAGGCCGGCCTTTCGTTCGGTTGATAGCCGCGACTTTCGATGCCTATTTGCCGAAAGCCGGTGCTTGCCATTCCGTCGCTGTCTAGCCGATTGCCCATTTGCGCTTGAACTGGTTGGCTTGCTGCCTTGATCTTGATCAAACACACACATTTTCGGTTCTGGTATCAGCAATGAAAACCAAGCAGCGGAAGCCCGCGGCTTCCCCAAGGCTGGAGATGATGATGGTCACATTCAATCGGACGGTTGCAACTGTCGCCTGCAGCATCGCGGTTCTGTTCGCCGGCGGACTCCAGGCGTCAGCGCAGGTCAAGATCGGCTCGGTGCTGTCGGTTACGGGTCCTGCGTCCTTCCTCGGAGACCCGGAGAAAAGAACGCTGGAAATGTACGTCGATGCGATCAACGCGCAAGGCGGGGTCAAGGGGCAGAAAGTTCAGCTCATCGTCTACGATGACGGCGGCGATGCAAACAACGCGCGGACCTTCGCCACTCGCCTGGTCGAAGAAGACAAGATCGTTGCCATGATCGGCGGCACCACAACGGGGTCGACGTTGGCAATGATCCCGGTATTCGAGGACACCCAGATCCCCTTCATCTCGCTGGCCGGCGCTATCCAGATTATCGAGCCGGTCCGCAAGTGGGTGTTCAAGACCCCGCACACGGACAAGATGGCTTGTGAGAAGATCTTCGCCGATCTCAAGCGCCGCAATCTGACAACGATCGCACTCATCTCCGGTACCGACGCATTCGGCAAGTCGATGCGCGACCAGTGCGTCGTCGTGGCTCCCAAATCCGGCATGACTATCGCTTACGAGGAGAGCTACGGGCCGCGCGACAGCGACATGACCCCGCAGCTTACCAACATCCGCAACAAGGCAGGGGTGCAGGCGGTGGTCAACCCGGGCTTCGGGCAGGGGCCGGCGATCGTAACGCGCAATTACCGTCAACTCGGGATCAGTGCGCCGCTCTATCAAAGCCATGGCGTGGCCTCAAAGCAGTTCATCGAACTGGCCGGCCCGGCCGCCGATGGCGTTCGCCTTCCTGCTGCGGCATTGCTGGTGGCGGACAAACTCGCCGATGGCGATCCGCAGAAAACGGTCGTGGTGAACTACTCGCGGACGTACCAGGGGAAGACGGGGCAGGCCGTTTCGACGTTCGGCGGTCACGCGTATGATGGCTTGATGATCTTCGTGCAGGCGGTGCAGCGGGCCCAGAGTGCCGACAAAGCCAAGGTTCGCGACGAGATCGAAAAGACTAAAGGCTATGTCGGCACTGGTGGGATCGTGAACATATCGCCGAGTGATCATATGGGTCTCGATCTCTCGGCATTTCGCATGCTCGAGATCAAGAACGGCGATTGGACGCTGATCTCCGACGCCAAGTCGTGAAGCGATGATCGGCTAGGTTCGCCCGAGCGCGATGGCCGAGTTTCTGCAGTTTTTCTTTTCCGGCCTGACCGTAGGCGCGGTTTATGCTCTCGTCGCGCTCGGCTTCACGCTCATCTATAACGCCTCCGACGTCATCAATTTCGCCCAAGGCGAATTCGTGATGCTGGGTGGCATGGCGACGGTCTTCCTGGCATTGACCGGGGTGCCGCTCCCGCTCGCTGCGCTCCTCGCCATCGTAATAACAGCCGCCATTGGGCTCGCGCTTCATCGCTTCGCCATCGAACCGGCCCACGGCGCGAGCCCGGTGGCCCTGATCATGATCACCATCGGCGCTTCGGTCTTCCTGCGGGGGGTGGCGCAAATCATCTTCGACAAACGCTTCCACAGCCTGCCGCCGATCTTCGGCGGCGAACCGTTTCGCCTCTGGGGAGCTGCGATCCTGCCGCAAGGCCTTGTCGTTATGGCCGGCGCGGCGGTCATCGTGCTACTGCTCTGGCAGTTTGTTGATCGCACGATGCTCGGCAAGGCCGTAATCGCAATTGCCGCGAATCGTCTGGCGGCGCGGCTTGTCGGCATCGACACTCGCCGCATTGTCGGCCTCTGCTTTGCCATCTCGGCGGCGATCGGGGCTGTGGCCGGCATCCTCGTGACCCCTATCACGCTGACCAGCTATGACGTTGGCACGCTGCTCGCCCTCAAAGGCTTCGCGGCGGCAATGCTGGGAGGCATTGGCAGCGGGCTGGGAGCGGTGATTGGCGGCCTTCTGCTCGGCATGTTCGAGACATTCAGCGCCGGCTACATCTCTTCGAAATACAAGGATGCGGTTGCTTTCCTGGTCATCCTCGCCGTGTTGTTTGCAATGCCGCAAGGCGTGCTCGGGCGCGGCAAGATCGAGCGGGTCTGAGCGTGCGTGCCCTGTTATCCCATCGGCTGGCCGGGCTCGCGGCGATCGCGGCGATCACCGTCCTGCTGCCACCGTTCTTTCCTTCTCTCTATTACTATCGCGTCGGAGCCCTTGTCTTCATCTTTGCGCTGGCCGCGGTGGGGCTCAATCTGCTGATGGGCTTTGCCGGGCAGGTGAGCCTGGGCCATGCCGGTTTCCTCGGCATTGGCGGCTATGCCGTTGCCATCGCGCCAACCTATCTCGGGCTGCCCTCATGGACCTGCATCTTCGGCGGTGCGCTCCTTTCCGGATTGGTCGCTTTCCTGGTGGGTCGGCCGATCTTGCGGCTCAAAGGACATTACCTCGCCGTGGCCACACTCGGGTTTGGCGTGCTGGTTGCCATTGTGCTTACCAACGAGGCGGTTTGGACCGGCGGTCCTGATGGCATGTCAGTGCCGCAGCTCACGCTGTTCACGTGGCGCGTGCGCGGATCGGACACATGGTATTGGATTGCGGCGGCGAGCTTCCTGCTCGGTGCAACGCTCGCGTTGAATTTGGTCGACAGTCCCACTGGCCGTGCGCTCAAGGCCATTCACGACAGCGAAGTGGCATCGTCCGTGCTTGGGGTCGACGTGGCGCGCCAGAAGCTCGCGATCTTCGTGGTCTCGGCAGTCTATGCATCGGTCGCCGGTTCCTATCTCGCGCTGTTCAACGGCCACATCACCCCCGACATTTCCGGATTTCTTCGTTCGATCGAACTGGTGGCGATGGTGGTGCTTGGGGGCATGGGCTCGGTCGCCGGCTCGCTTGTGGGCGCAGCTGTGCTCGTCGTGCTGCCGCAGATCCTTACCGCTCTGCACGATTATGAGCACATGGTCCTGGGATTGATCTTGATGGGCTTCATGATCTTCTTGCGGCAAGGGATCATGCCGAGCTTGATCGCCGTCGTTGCAGGGCGGCGCACGTGATCCTCGAAGCCGAGCGGCTGTCGATCGCATTCGGCGGGGTGCGCGCAGTCGACGAGGTCAGCCTTTCGGTCCAACCCGGCTTGGTGTTCTCGATCATCGGTCCAAACGGCGCCGGCAAGACCACCCTGCTTAACCTCTTTTCCGGGCTCTATGCGCCGATGGACGGACGCGTGCGGTTGGCGGGAGAGGACGTGACGGGGCTTGCACCTGATTGGCTCGCGCGTCGCGGCCTCTCGCGAACCTTCCAGAACCTGCAAATCTTTTTTCGCATGACGGCGCTGGAAAACGTCATGGTCGGCCGTCATCGACATGAAGCCACTGGTATATTGTCGGAGCTCCTGCATCTTCCCCTCGTGGATCGGCAGAATCGGCGCACGCGTGAGGCGGCTCGCGCCGCCCTTGCGCGGGTCGGCCTGGAAACGGAAGCCGACCGACCGGCAAGCGCGCTGCCTTACGGCGCGCTCAAGCGGCTTGAGATCGCACGAGCGCTCGCCAGCGAACCGACCGTTTTGCTGCTCGACGAACCCGCCGCCGGTTGCAACCCCGTCGAGACCAATGAGCTTGATGGCGTCATTCGTTCGATGGTCGAAGACGGGGTGACCGTCGTGCTGGTGGAGCACGACATGCGGCTCGTTATGAATATTTCCGATCGTATTCATGTGCTTGCCAATGGCCGCACCCTCGCCGAAGGAACTGCCGCCGAGGTGCGGTCGAACTCGGCAGTGGTGGAGGCGTATCTCGGCGTTGGATCGCAAGAGGCCGTTCATGCTCTCGGTTGAGCGTCTCGCCAGCGCGTACGGCCGCATCGAGGTCCTGCATGGAGTCTCGGTCGATGTCCGCGCCGGCGAAATCGCGACGCTCGTCGGCGCCAATGGCGCAGGCAAGACCACGCTGCTGCGCGCCATTTCCGGGGTCCAGCCGGTGACGGTCGGCTCCATCCGATTCGAGGGCAAGCCGATCGAGAAAATGCCAAGCCACGCTCGTGTCGCGCTTGGCATCACGCAGGTACCGGAAGGCCGGCAGCTGTTCGCCCCGTTGTCGGTCGAGGACAATCTCAAGCTCGGCGCGTGGTCGCGCCGGGCGGCGAACCTGGAGTCGGATCTCGAGCGTGCTTACGCGCTGTTTCCGGTGCTGGCGTCGATGCGCAAGAGACAGGCCGGCGCCCTTTCCGGTGGCCAGCAACAGATGCTCGCTATCGCGCGCGCGCTGATGGCGAGACCGCGGCTCCTTCTGCTCGACGAACCATCGATGGGTTTGGCCCCGATCCTGGTGGACCAGATCCTTGAAGCCATTCGAGAACTCAAGGCCAGCGGTTTGACGATATTGCTGGTCGAACAGAACGCGCATGCGGCGCTTGCCATCGCTGATCGCGCCTATGTGCTTGAAACCGGCAGGATCACCATGCGCGGGACTGCCGCGGAAATCCGCTTCGATCCCCGGGTAAGGGAGGCGTATCTCGGCGTCTGACAATTCGATTTTGATTGACTCAAATCAAGTCTGTGGGCGCCGGTGGTTCTAACGTGTGCGGCCACTGCCGGCGGGAGCGGCCAAAGTGCGCCGCCCTCACGGCAGGGATAGGTGTGCTTCGTCATGCCGGCCAAGAACTTCGACCGCGAACGCAGCGTCTCCACGTATTGCTATCAGTGCGTGGCGGGTCCGGATCTCTTGAAGGTGCGCGTCGAGGACGGGATCGCCACCGAAGTGGCGCCAAATTTCGATGCCGCTGCGATTCATCCGGCCAGCGGCAAAGCCTGCGTCAAGGCCTTCGGCCTGGTGCAGAAGCTCTACAATCCCCATCGCGTTCTGCACCCGATGAAGCGCACCAACCCGAGGAAGGGGCGCGGAGAGGATCCGGGCTTCGTGCGGATTTCCTGGGAGGAGGCGCTCGATCTGGTGGCAGCGAAGCTCAACGCGGTGCGCGCGGGCGGTCTACTCGACGAATCCGGATATCCGCGGATCGCAGCAAGCTTCGGCGGCGGTGGGACTCCGACCGCCTATATGGGAACCCTGCCGGCATTCCTTGCAGCCTGGGGCCCAATCGACATGAGCTTCGGCAGCGGCCAGGGGGTGAAGTGCTACCACTCCGAACATCTTTATGGCGAGCTCTGGCATCGCGCCTTCACCGTGTCGCCTGACACTCCGCTGTGCGAATACCTGGTCTCGTTCGGTGCCAATGTGGAAGCCTCGGGTGGGGTCTGTGGCGTCAAACGTCATGCCGACGCGCGCAAGCGCGGGATGAAGCGCGTGCAGATCGAACCGCATCTGTCGGTGACCGGCGCCTGCTCGGCGGAATGGATTCCGATCAAGCCGAAGACCGATGCCGCATTCCTGTTCGCGATGATCCACGTGCTGTTGCATGAACATCCGCATGACCGGCTGGACCTGGCATTTCTGAAGGACCGGACCTCGTCGCCCTATCTGGTTGGGCCGAATGGCTTCTTCTTGCGCGATCCCGATTCGCGCAAGCCGCTGGTCATGGACTCCCTGTCAAATCGCGCGGTGCCATTCGATACCGCCGGCATCGATCCTGCGCTCGAAGGAAACTTCATGGGCGACGGCATCGAGGTCGGCCCCGACCATGAGTTTACGGTGCATCGCGCCGTGCCGGCGACGACGGCGTTCTCGCATCTTTTGGAGCACGTGAAGGACTACGCGCCGGAATGGGCGGCCACGATCTGCGACGTCGAGGCTCGGACGATCCGCCGGATTGCCAATGAGTTCCTGGAGCATGCCCGGATCGGCGCGACGATCGAGATCGAGGGCGAGACGTTGCCGCTGCGCCCGGTCGCAATCGCGCTCGGCAAGACGGTAAACAACGGGTGGGGCGGCTACGAATGTTGCTGGGCGCGCACACTCCTTGCTTGCTTGGTCGGCGCGCTCGAAGTCCCGGGCGGGACTCTCGGTACGACCGTGCGCCTGAACCGGCCCGCGGACAATCGCTGGTCCAGCGTTAAACCGGGACCGGACGGCTTCATGGAATATCCCATGAATCCGACCGGAAAGAACGATTGGGTCTCGCGCCCGCCGGCGCGCAGCGCGCATCGTACGTTGGTGCCGCTGGTTGCCAATTCTCCATGGAGCCAGGCGCTCGGTCCGACTCAGCTCGCCTGGATGATGCAGAAGGAGGACCTCGCCAAGCTTCCGGCGGCTTCGCCGCCCGATGTGTGGTTCGTCTATCGCACCAATCCTGCCATTTCCTTCTGGGACACCGACGCCGTGGGCGCGGCAATGGCGCGTTTTCCGTTCACCGTCTGCTTTGCTTACACGCTTGACGAGACCAACCACACGGCCGACGTGTTACTGCCGGACTGCACCGACCTCGAAGGCCTGCAGCTGCTGCGCATCGGCGGCACCAAATACGTCGAGCAGTTCTGGGATACCCAAGGCTTTGCGCTGCGCGATCCGGCAGCACCGCCGCAGGGCGAGGCGAAGGATTTCACCTGGATCGCGACCGAGCTTGCCCGGAGAACGGGCCTGCTGGAATCTTACAATGACGCCATCAATCACGGCGCCGCCGGCGTGAAGCTTAGCGGCACGAATTACAATTTCGCCCTCAAATTAGCCAAGGTCCACGACGTTGAGACGATCTGGAATGCCGCCTGTCGCGCGGCGAGCGCGGAGCTCACCGATGGTGCCGAATCGCAGGGGCTCGACTGGTTCCGCAGGCACGGCTTTCGGGTCAAACCGTTTCCACGCTTGCGATGGTATCTCTATCCGAAGCTCGTAAGCGCCGGTCTGCGTTTCGAGCAGCCGTTCCAGGAACGACTGTTCCGTATTGGCAAAGAGCTGGGGCGGCGGCTGCACGAGCAGGGCATCACCTGGTGGGATAAGCAGCTTGAGGAATACGAGTCGCTGCCCCATTGGCGCGACCTCGCTGCTCTGTGGGAAGGTGCGCTCGAGCGGCATTTCAACGTGCGCATCGCCGATTATCCGTTCTGGCTGATCACCGCGCGCAGCATGCAATACTCCTGGGGCGGCAACGTCGGCATCCCGCTGATCAAGGAGGTGGCGGACAATGTCGCCGGCCATGGCGGTGTGGTGATGAACCACGCTGCTGCCGAAAAGCTTGGCATCGCCGACGGCGATCCTGTGGAAGTTCGCTCGCCGCTCAATCGCACCCGAGGGCGCGCAATGCTCTGCGAAGGCATCCGCCCCGACACGCTCCTGATGATCGGCCAGTTCGATCATTGGGCGACGCCGTTCGCCAAAGAGCTTGCCGCGCCGAGCATGAATCCGCTCATGCCGATGTTGCTCGATCTCACCGATGCAACCGGATCGAGCGCCGACCTCGTCAAGGTGAAAGTCACCCGGCTGGAGGCACAGCGATGAGCCGATGGGTGATGGTCGCCGATCTCGAGCGGTGCGTGGGCTGTCAGACCTGTACGGCAGCGTGCCGGCACGCGAATGCGACCTCGCCGGCGGTGCAGTGGCGCAAGGTTCTCGATATCGAGGCAGGGACCTATCCGAACGTCAGCCGGACGTTCGTTCCAGTCGGTTGCCAGCACTGTGACGATCCGCCCTGCATGCACGTCTGTCCGACGACGGCGACGCGCCGGCGCGTCGACGGCATCGTCACCATCGATTACGACATCTGCATCGGCTGCGCCTATTGCGATGTTGCCTGTCCGTATCAGGCACGGTTCAAGATTGATGGCGCGCACTTCGCTTACGGCGCGGCGGCGATGCAGAATGAGATCGAGCGCGAAAATCCACGCCTTTATGGGGTCGCGCAGAAATGCACCTTCTGCTCCGATCGCATAGACTTCGGGCTTGCGCACGGGCTCGCGCCCGGTGTCGACCCGCGCGCGACGCCGGCCTGCGTCAATGCCTGCATTGCCGATGCGCTGCATTTTGGCGACATCGACGATCCCGACAGCAACGTCTCTCGTCTGCTTCGCGAGCAACGGCACTTTCGCATGCACGACGAGCTCGGCACCGAGCCTGGATTCTACTATCTCTATGGCAAGGCGGGCGGAGCGGCGGAGGAAGCAAATCCGCTTCCGCAAGCGCACGGCGAGGCGGGTGAGCTCCGCAGCCGCGGCGTCGAACCCTGGCATCAGCAGCACTGGGACTGGAAGGCGGCTGGCAACTTCATTTGCGGTGGAATGGGAACGGGATTGCTCCTGTTTGCTGCAATCGCGAGCATTCGCGATGGCTCTTCATCTCGTCTGGCGTTCGCCGCGCTGGCGCTTGTCGCGCTTGGCTTGTTCCTGGTGCTGCTCAAGATCGGCCGCCCCATGCGGTTCATATTCGTGCTGCGCCAACCGGGCCGCTCGTGGATGACACGGGAAGCGTGGTTGGCGGCGCCGTTATTTGCAATCGGAGCGCTGGCGGCGTGGCTCCAAAGCGCTCTCCTGATGATTGCAGCGGCCATCCTCGGTCTCCTGTTCCTGTTCAGCCAAGCGATGATCTTGCGAGAGGCGAAAGGCATACCAACTTGGCGCTCACCACTTATCGTGCCGTTGATCCTCGCGACCGGACTGGCCGAGGGAAGCGGTCTCTTTCTCATTGCGACCGCGGTGTTGCCGCCGCTCGCTTCGATGGCAAAGGTCGCCGCTGTCATCGCTGCGCTGATGGCGGCGGTGCGAGCCTGGACGTGGGCCAGCTATCTTGCCGGCCTCCGCGTCGAGGGAGCGCCGAAACGCGCATTTGCGGTGTTCGACTGGTTCAGACCCTGGTTCTTCGTTCTCAGCTTCGTGCTGCCGACGGGCCTGATCGCGCTCGCGTTCGTTATCGCGAACCTTGCCACGCCGCTGTTCTCGCTTGCCGGACTTTGCCTGGCCGGTGCGGGAGCGGCGCTCAAATTCATTCTGGTGACGCGGGCGGGATACAATCAGGGCTTTGCGTTAGCGCATACGCCGGTGCGCGGATCGGGTGTCGCTGGTCCAGAGGTCAAACCCGGTTGGTGAGCATCGGGAGGTCGAGCCATGAGCATCCGAACGGCGGTCCGAAGTTCCGACGTTTTCATGTTTGATCCCGATGCTGAACAGATGTCGCGCCAATCGATCACTGCCCTGCAAACGGCGCGTCTCAAGCGAACGCTCGAGTATGCCTACGCCAATGTGGAGCACTATCGCCGGAAGTTCCAAGTCGCCGGCGTGCATCCGGATGATTTCTCGACCATTGCGGATATCACCCGGTTCCCGTTCACGCTGAAATCGGACCTGCGCGACAATTATCCGTTTGGCATGTTTGCGGTGCCGCGCGAAAAGCTGCTTCGCCTGCACGCCTCGTCGGGGACCACGGGCAAGCCAACCGTGGTTGGCTACACAAAAGGCGATCTCGATCTCTGGTCGGACCTGATGGCGCGCTCGCTTGCCTGTGCAGGCGCCATGCCCGGCGATATCGTGCACAACGCTTATGGCTATGGCCTTTTCACGGGCGGTCTCGGCGCCCACTACGGGGCGGAGCGGCTCGGCTGCACGGTCGTCCCCGTATCCGGTGGCGCAACCGAGCGGCAAGTAACGCTGCTGCGCGACTTCGGCGCCGATGTATTGTGCGCCACGCCGTCCTACGCGCTTAACATCGCCGAGGTCGCCGCCGGTACGGGCGTCGATCTCAAGGCGGCGCCGTTGCGGATTGGCGTGTTCGGGGCGGAGCCGTGGAGCGACGCCATGCGGCGCGATCTCGAGGCGCAACTCGGGATCAAGGCCGTGGACATCTACGGCTTATCAGAAATTTTGGGCCCCGGCGTCGCCTGCGAGTGCGCCGCCGCGCAGTCCGGGCTGCACGGATGGGAGGACCACTTCCTGTTCGAGATCGTCGATCCCGAAACGCTGCAGCCGCTGCCGATGAATGAGACCGGCGAGCTGATCATTACGACCTTGACCAAAGAGGCGCTGCCGATGATTCGCTTTCGAACGCGCGACATCACTCGCCTCGACGACACGCCCTGCGTCTGCGGCCGCAGTCATGTGCGCATCATGCGCGTGACCGGACGCGACGATGACATGCTCATCATTCGCGGCGTGAACGTGTTTCCCTCACAGGTGGAGGCGGTACTTGTGGGATTTCCAGGTCTGGCGCCGCACTATCAGATCATCTTGACGCGAGAGGGCGCACTCGATGCCATGATGGTTGAGGTTGAGCTTGCCCCCGATGCCGGAATCGCAGATGGCGAACGCGGCCGCAAGGCGCTGGACGTGTCGAGCCATATCAAGTCGTTGATCGGGGTGACCTGCCGGGTCGAGGTCAAATCTCCCGGCGAGGTGCCACGTTCCCAGGGCAAGGCGGTGCGGGTCAAGGACCAGCGGAAGAAATAGACACCCTTCTTGGCCCTTGGCCGGCCGCTATCTGCAGTGACATAACTTCGCCGCGCTGTTTGGTTCCCAATCGACGGCGCCGTTTTGCCCAGCGTCAAACTGCGATCTGACTGAAATCGCGTTGGTGCGCTTTGTCTCAGTCTTGCGCGATCGGCGGATCCTGATCGCTGCACCACGATCGCACAGGCGCCGGGTACTTGCGCAAAAGTCGGTGCACGAGATTGACGTGCTCGGACTCTTCCTCGACGAATTCCTCGGCCATCTTCTTCACCGCCGGATTTTTCGCCGTCTCGACGATCGAGGTGAAAAATGCGAGCGCGCGTTCCTCGCCGGCGAGCGCCAGTTGCAGCGCGTGCCATGGCGTCATCAGGTAGTGCGCTTCACCAAGATCAGCCTCCTCCGGGCTCTCGCCGGGCCCCCACGTCGCAATCTCTTGCGCGAGCCTGGCCAGGTCGATGTCGCCAGCGAGCCGGCGGATTTCATCGCGGTGAATGCCTTCGGCGCGGGCGAGATCACGAAAGACCGCGACGAGCTCGGGATTGTTGTGAGTCTCCATCTGGTCGGCGAGAAGATCGTAGCGCTCCACCGCGTCCGCCTCGATCCGGTACGCTACGGCGAAGAGATCGGCGAGGCTGGCGACCTTCGGGGCGTTGTCGCTCATAGCTCGAAGTCCTTCTCCAGCTGCGAGAGGTCGATCCCTGCCGATTGCCCGATCGATGGCTGATACGGCCTTCGATCGCCGCGATAGAGAATGCCGATATTGAAGCCGTCATCGGTCATGATCCGCCGCGCGGCTTTGGCAGGATCGTTCGTGGCCGCTACCGGCGCAAGGTGCACCAAATTCTTCCATTCCTTCTCGTCGGGACGGAACGTCACGCATGGGCTGAGGATTTCGACGAATGAGAACCCAGGATGCCGGATTGCCTCGACCAGTACCGAGGCCGTCTCGTTGGGTTCGCCGGAGAAGCAGCGGGCAATGAAATTTGCGCCCGATGCCAGCGCGATCACGAGCGGATGAAACGGCCGCAGCCCGGTCCCGCCCGGCGATAATGCGGTGTCGAACTCGGGCTCGGTGGTCGGCGAGGGCTGACCCTTGGTCATGCCGTAGATGCGGTTGTCCATGACCACGTAGGTCATATCGATGTTGCGGCGGCAGGCGTGGAGAAAGTGGTTGCCGCCGATCGAATAGCCGTCGCCGTCGCCGCTCGCCACCACCACCGTGAGCTCGGGCCGGGTCACCTTCAGTCCCGCGGCAAGCGCGAGCGAACGTCCGTGCACACCGTGAAAACCGTAGCAATTGGTGTAAGCAGGTATGCGCGACGAGCATCCGATCCCGGAAACGATAACGATATCTTCGGTCGGCAGGCCGAGTTGCGCAAACGCGCGTGTGAAAGACATGAGAACGTGATAATCCCCGCAACCCGGACACCAGATCGGTTTGATGTCCGATTTATAGTCGGCGGGCTTGCAAGCGAGCGGCGCCTCTGCGGTACTCATCGTCATCTCCATTCCACAATGGCGCGGTGAATCTCGCTAGCCCGCATCGGCAGCGGCCCGGCGCGGTTGAGTACACGCACTGGGGCGGGAAGGTCATAGTGTGCCCGGAGATAGCGATGAAACTGCCCGCTGTGGCTCTGTTCGACGACGAGAATGCGCTTCTTGCCCGCAAGCGCTGCGGCGGAACGTTCGGGTTGAGCAGGGAACAGCAGCCGAATCGCAATAAGACTGGCGTCGACACCTTCGCGAGCCGCGTCCTTGATCGCTTCGCGCGCCGCGCCGGTCGGTGAACCCCAGGTGATCACCGCGAGATCGCCCGCATCCTCGATCGTTGCCCAATGGTCGCCGAAGTTGAATTGGGCGAGCTTATCTCGGCGCTTGTCGAGCTGGGTATTGTGGTCGCGTTCGCCGCTGGTCGGAATTCCACGCTCGCTGTGGGTGAGCCCGTCGGCGGTATATTGGCCGCCGCGCGTTCCCGGGATCGCCATCGGCGAAACGCCGTTGACGGCAAGAGCGTAGCGCTTGTAAGCCCCGACAACATCCGTGGCCCTGCAGCGCTGGCCGATGAAGGCGACAGCCGCCGGCCGTTCGATCGCCGCGCGCGCCTGCCCGATGAATTGGTCGGACAGCACGATCGCGGGCGACTGCAGCGCTTCGGCGAGATAGGTCGCCCACTGCGTGGTGAACAGGCAATCGCCGATCGATTGCGGTGCCAGCACCAGATGCGGCGCATCACCATGGCATCCATAGACGGCGATGTTGAGATCGCCCTGTTCGGATTTGGTGGGGATTCCGGTCGACGGGCCGCCGCGCATCACATCGATGACGACGATGGGAATTTCGGCGGCGGTGGCAAGCCCTAGCGCTTCGAGCATCAACGAGAGGCCGGGGCCTGACGTTGCGGTCAGCGCTGGGGTACCGCCGAAAGACGCGCCGATGACCATGTTGATCGCGGCGAGTTCGTCCTCGGCCTGCAGCAGGACACCCCCTACTTTGGGGAGATTGGGCGCCAGCCATTCGAGGATTTCGGTCGCCGGTGTGATCGGGTAGGCGGCTGCAAATCGAACGCCGCCACGGACGGCGCCGAGCGCAGCGGCTTCATTTCCAGACACGAGCCAGCGGCGAGCCTCGTTGGTCATTGGTGCGGCAAGGCGCAGGCCAGGCTCGAGCCCGGCGGCCGCATTGAAGCCGGCGTCGACGCCCGCCCGGCTGGCCGTGATGGCCACTGGCCCCTTTTCGGCCAGCCGTTTTTCCAAGGTCGCGGACACGACATCCATGCCAAGCCCCAGCAAGCGGGCGATGACGCCAAGCGCGATCATGTTGGGGCGACCGTCAGAGATCGCCTTCGCCATCTCTTTCATCGGCATCTCGATGACGCGAGCGCCCGCACCGGCGATACTTGCCGGCAGTTCGCCGCCGCGCGGGTCGCTGATCACCACGCTGCGCGGTCCGACTTCGATTTCGGCGCCGAACCGGTGGGCATTGAGCCAATCGATACCAACCAGAAGGTCGAATCGGTCGGGAA
>Ga0306925_10001793_pt1 | contig 17892 bp, 15 predicted proteins | sample flu12Cox44000176_FD_203755 | JGI IMG/M metagenome (GOLD analysis project Ga0306925, IMG submission 203755) | Lab enrichment of tropical soil microbial communities from Luquillo Experimental Forest, Puerto Rico - flux8day.12C.oxic.44.000.176 (v2)... | ecosystem: Environmental > Terrestrial >... | reverse complement strand
TCCAGCGCCGCGTGAATGGCGACCGAATGCGCGGGCCACACATTGATCAGTCCCGAGGTGAACCCCCGCGCACCGACCGCGCACAGCGGCGGCGCCCAAACCTCCGCGAGCCCGCCGACCCAGACGATGTCGGGGCTGCCACGCCGGATCGCTTCGGCGAGCCGCAACGGTGTCGGGCACGCCCACTTCACGCCGGCAACACCCTCGAGGGCGCACAGCTTCTCGATCGTGTCGAGACCGATGCCGTCGTTGCGCAGGTAGAGCATGAGCGGAAGGCCGTCGCCGGCTTCGGCAATGCGCTGGACGTAGGCCACGACGCCGCGCGGCGATACGAATGGATCCGGCGGCTGATGCACCATGAGCGCACTCGCGCCGGCGGCGCGCGACGCGCGCGCGAGCGCGCAGGCGTCGTTAATGCTGCGGCCGACGCCCGCGAGCAGCGGCGCGCGTCCGGCGAGCAGCTCGGCGGCGGCATGGACCATCGTTTCCGCTTCCGCGGTGGTCAGGCCGTAGAACTCGCCGGTGTTGCCGTTGGCCACGAGGATATGGACGCCGGCCGCGATCGCGCGGTCGACGATCGGCTTGAGGCGCGCGGGCGCAATCTTGTCCTGTGCGTCGAACGGCGTGACGAAAATTCCCGATATGCCGGTCAGTGCCTTCCGAAGTTTCGGATCGATGGCGGTCATCGGTTGCCTCCGTTAGTGGATTTCCGGCTCGGGGATGCATTCGGCTCCCTCCAGGAAGTCGAAATCGCAGCCCTCGTTGGCCTGCCGCGTGTGCTCGGCGAACATTTTGTAATAGCCACGCGGATAGTTGCGCGGCGGCGGCTTGTAACCGTTGATGCGCTCCGCGATCTCGGCGTCGGTGAGCGCGACGTTGATCGAGCGCTTCGCGACGTCCACGGCGATCATGTCGCCGGTGCGCACCGCGGCGAGCGGGCCGCCGATCACCGACTCGGGCGCAACATGCAGGATACAGGCGCCGTAGCTTGTGCCGCTCATGCGCGCGTCGGAGATGCGCAGCATGTCGCGCACACCCTGCTTCAGCAGTTTTCTGGGGATCGGCAGCATTCCCCATTCGGGCATGCCCGGCCCGCCCTTCGGCCCGGCATTGCGCAGTACCATGACGTGGTCCGGCGTGACGTCGAGGTTCGGATCGTTCACCGCCTTGCTCATCGCGTCATAACTGTCGAACACGATCGCGGGCCCGGTGTGCTGCAGCAGCCGCGGATCGGCGGCGGGCGGTTTGATCACGCATCCGTCGGGGGCAAGATTGCCGTAGAGAATTGCTGTGCCGCCGGATGCTGCGATCGGATCGTTCAGCGGGCGAATGACGTCGTCGTTGTAGACCTGCGCATCGCCAATCCCGTCTCCGAGCGTCTGCCCCGATACCGTCATCGCATCGAGATGCAGCATCGACTTGAGGCGCGAGAAGAACGCGCGGTTGCCGCCTGCGATGTGGAGATCCTCCATCAGCCACTTGCCCGACGGCCGCAGATTGAGGATCACCGGCACGCGCGAGGCGAATTCGTCGAAGTCCTTAAGATCGATGTTCACGCCGGCGCGGCGCGCCATCGCGACGAGATGCACCATCGCATTGGTCGAGCCCGCCATCGCGCTGTGCACGACCAACGCATTCTCGACCGACTTGCGCGTGATGATGTCGCGCGGTTTGAGATCGTGCCACACCATTTCGACGATGCGACGGCCGCATTGCGAGGCCATGCGCGGATGGGCCGAGTCGCCGGCCGGGATGGAGGCGGCGCCGGGCAGCGTGAGGCCAAGCGCTTCTGCGATCGTTGTCATGGTCGACGCAGTGCCCATCGTCATGCAGGTCCCGGCGGATCGTGCGATGCCGGCCTCCATCTCGTTCCACTGCTGCTCGCTGATGTTGCCGGCCTCCTTTTCGGCCCAGTATTTCCAGACGTCCGAGCCGGAGCCGAGAATGTTACCACCGAAGTGGCCGCGCATCATCGGCCCGGCCGGCATGAAGATCGCGGGAACGTTCATGGAGATAGCCCCCATGATCGTCGCGGGCGTGGTCTTGTCGCATCCGCCCATCAGAACAGCGCCGTCGACCGGGTGCTGGCGCAAGAGTTCCTCGGTCTCCATCGCGAGGAAATTGCGATAGAGCATGCTCGTCGGCTTGACGAACTGCTCCGACAACGACATGGCCGGAAGCTCGACCGGGAAACCCCCGGCCTGCCAGATGCCGCGCTTGATCTCCTCGACGCGCTCAGGAAAGTGGCTGTGACACTGCGCGAGGTCGCTCCATGTATTGATGATGCCGATCACCGGCTTGTCGAGGAAATCTTCGCGCGCATAGCCCATCTGCAGGGCGCGCGAGCGATGACCGAATGAGCGCAGGTCGGTTGCGCCGAACCAGCGCTGGCTTCTCAAATCCTGGAGCTTTTTCTTCGGCATTGTACTACCTCAGACGTGGCGGTTGGGTCCTATATGCGGGAGAGTCGCGCAAGTGAGATCAGCTGGCCTCCTTCAGCACGATCCGTTTGATCTCGCCGACGATCACCAGATAACTGAACGCCGCGACTATCGCGTTGGCGCCGACGAACACCAGCGCGCCATTGAACGAGCCCGTGTTCTGTACGATGTATCCGATAATGATCGGCGTCGAGATCGACGACAGATTGCCGAACATGTTGAACAGCCCGCCGCTCAAGCCCGCGATCTGCTTCGGACAGGTATCCGAGATCACCGCCCAGCCGAGCGCGCCGACCCCCTTGCCGAAGAAGGCCAGAGCCATGATGGCGACGACCAGCCATTGCGCGCCGGCATAGTTGCAGATGATCATGCTGGTCGAAAGCAGCATACCGATGACGATCGGCGTCTTGCGGGACGCGGTGAGCGAAAAGCCCTTTCGCAGCATGTAGTCCGACCAGATGCCGCCGAGCACGCCGCCGGTGAAGCCGCAAACGGCGGGGACGGAGGCGACAAATCCGGCATTTAGGATCGACATGCCGCGCTGCTGCACGAGGTAGACCGGGAACCAGGTGATGAAGAAGTACGTCAAGGCGTTGATGCAATATTGCGCGAGATAGATGCCGATCATCATGCGGTCGCCGATGAGCTGCTGAATGTACCCCCACTCGAACTTCTTTTTGTTCCGATCGACCTGAGCCGTGCCTTTCGGTGGGTCCATGTTGACGAGCGCGCCGCCGCGCTCGATGTAGTCAAGCTCCGCCCGCGTGATGCGCGGATGCTGGTTCGGCGCATAGACCACCATGAGCCAGATCAGGGAGACGATGATCCCGACGAGGCCCATGAAATAGAAAACGAATGGCCAGCCGAGCGCGGTCGTGATCCATCCCATGATGGGGGCGAACAGGACGGTCGCGAAATACTGCGCCGAGTTGAAGATCGCCGACGCCGTTCCGCGCTCATTGGCGGGAAACCAGGCCGCAACGACGCGTGCATTGGCGGGAAACGACGGAGACTCGGCAAGGCCGACGAGAAATCGCAGGGCGAACAGCACATAGAACGCGAGCGTCGCGGCGATCAGGCCGACCGCTCCCTGCAGGAGCGTGAACAGCGACCAGGTGAAGATGCTGGCGAAGTAGACGGCTTTCGAGCCGAACCGATCCAAAAGCCATCCGCCCGGGATCTGGCCGATCACGTACGACCATCCGAATGCCGAGAAGACGAAGCCCATCTGGACCGGGCTGAGCCCCAGATCCTTCGAGAGCACCGGTCCGGCAATCGCGATCGTCGCGCGGTCCGCGTAGTTGACGATCGTCAACGCGAACAACATCGCCACAATCGAGTATCGCAAATGGCCGATCTTTGTTCCGGCGACGTCTGCAGCAGTCATGCGCGCCTCCCTGGCCCCCCGAATTGCCAGCCCCTGAGGGCTTCTTCTTGCGACGTTACGCGGCGGTGCGTTGCAAATCGGCTCATGTCGGCTTCGGCACATACGGGTCGTTCAAATCGAACGCGTATGCGGTCTTCACGATGGTATAGAATTCCTGCGCGTAGCGGCCCTGCTCGCGCGGGCCGTAGCTCGACCCTTTGCGGCCGCCGAACGGAACATGATAGTCGACGCCTGCTGTCGCCAGGTTGACCATCACCATGCCCGCCTCCGCATTGCGCTTGAAGTGGCTTGCGTATTTGAGACTCGAAGTGCAGATGCCGGCAGTCAATCCGAACTCCGTGTCGTTTGCGAGCTCGAGCGCCTCGTCATAGTTCCTGGCGGGGATGACTGCGGCGACCGGTCCGAAGATTTCCTCGGATGCGATGCGCATCTTGTTGTTGGCCTCGGTGAATAATGCCGGTGCTAGATAGAAGCCCGGATTGTCACGGTTGAGCCGCCCGCCGCCAGCCACGAGCCTCGCGCCCTCGTCCTTTCCAATCTGGATGTAGGACATGTCCTGCTTGAGCTGGCTCTCGTCGACGACCGGACCGATCTGCGTGCCCGGCTTCAACGCGTCGTCGACGACAAGCGCGCGCATGCGGTGCGTCACCGCGTCGACGAACCTGTCATGGATGCCTTGAGTCACGATCAGTCGGCTCGACGCGGTGCAACGCTGGCCGGTCGAGAAAAAGGCCGAGTTGACCGCGCAATCAGCCGCCACGTTGAGGTCGGCGTCGTCGAGCACGATCATCGGGTTCTTGCCGCCCATTTCGAGCTGCACTTTCTTCATCGGGTTGGACGCGACGCAGGCCGCCGCGATGTGACGCCCGGTGGCAACCGATCCGGTGAACGAGATCGCCGCGATGTCCTTGTGTTCGAGCATCGCCTGCCCGACCACCGAGCCGCGACCCATCACGAGATTGAACACGCCGGGCGGTGCACCGGCCCGATTGATGATATCGGCCATCGCATGCGCCATCGCGGGCACGAGTTCTGCGGGCTTGAGCACGACGCAATTGCCGTAGGCCAGCGCGGGCGCGGTCTTCCACGCCGGAATCGCGATCGGGAAATTCCACGGCGTGATCATCCCGACGACGCCGATCGGCTCGCGTGTGATCTCGATGTCGATGCCGGGACGCACGGACGGGGTCTTCTCGCCCGCAAGACGCAGGCATTCACCGGAAAAGAACAGGAAGATCTGCGCCGCCCGCATGACCTCGCCGACCCCCTCGGCGACCGTCTTGCCTTCCGAGCTCGTCCTTGCGAGCCAAGATTTCGTCGCCGACGCGTTTGAGGATGTCGTGCCGCGTTTGCGGATTGGATCGCGACCAGGCCGGGAAAGCATCCTTCGCGGCCGCGACCGCCGCGCTCACCTGCCGAGCGTCGCCCTGCACGAACCGCCCGACGACTTCTTTCGTGTTCGACGGGTTGATGTCCTCGCTGACGGCGACGCCCTCCAGCCAGGCGCCGCCGATGAGATTCTTGTTGACCGCGGTTGATAGCGCCGGGGTTTGCATGACAACACCTCACATTTCAGTGCGCGCGTTTTCCTAAGGCCGCGACGCTAACGCCCCTTCGGCTTGCGCCAGGCCGCAAAGTCCGTCTTGGTCTTTTCGTCGGTCGGCGGATAGAGGCCGAGAATTGACCGTCCCTTGTTCACCTCTTCGAGCACGAAGTCCTCGAATGCCGTCATCTCAGTGCATTCCTTGGCGAGCTCCTCCGCGAGGTGCGCTGGTATGACCACCACGCCGTCGTGATCGCCCACGATCACATCGCCGGGCCAGACCGGCGCATCGCCGCAACCAATCGGCACATTGAATTCGAGCGCCTGATGCAGGGTCAGATTGGTCGGGGCCGACGGCCGGTGATGAAAGGCCGGCATGCTGAGCTGAGCGATGTCGTGGGAATCCCGGAAGCCACCGTCGGTCACGACGCCGGCGACGCCGCGTTTCATCAGCCGTGAGACCAGGATCCCCCCGGCCGAAGCCGCGCGCGCGTCCTTGCGGCTGTCGATCACGAAAACGGCGCCGGGCGGGCATTCCTCGATCGCGGCGCGTTGCGGATGCTTGCGATCCTGAAAGACCTCGATCTTGTTAAGGTCTTCGCGCGCCGGAATGTAGCGCAGCGTGAACGCCTCTCCGACCATCGGCAACGCGCCCGGATTGAGCGGATGGACGTCCTGAATCATCTGATGATGCAGGCCGCGCTTGAACAGCGCGGTCGTGAGCGTCGCCGTACTGATCTTCTTGAGCATGTCACGCGTCTGCGAGCTCAGCTTGCCCATGTCTGGTTCTCCTGATGATATCCGAAGATCGAATTTTCGACCGGCCCGCCGTGCGCGCATACAGAGGCCGCGGTCGAGGCCGTCGCCAACCTGTTCGAATTCCTGAAGCGCCTCACCCGCGGCGCGCTCGATCGCCGGCCGCGAGAGTGACGGCGCGAGCTTGCGCGGAGTGTGGAGAAGCGGCGCGCCATCACTGTTGAACATCGGCGTCCTCAATGGGCCTGGCGGACGAGCAGCCGCCAGCCGTCACTCTGCTGCCATACCTGCAACACCCTGATGCGCGGCTGTGCCGGAACGCCGTTGCTGATCGCGTCGGCCTCGAAGCGATGGCGTACGATCGCGATATCTCCCACCAGCGAGATGGTCTGGCTGGACAGCGAGATCGACTTGAACACGGATTTTCCATTGACAAGCGCATCGATGAATTCAGCTTTGGTCTGAACGCGCCCATCGGAATGCCCGTAGCTCAGCTGGTCGGCGAAGATCCGTCCCAGCGCCAGGCGATCGGGGTTGATCATGAGTTTGCGCAGCGTCTCGCCGGCCTGATCCACCGCCGCGTTCTCGGGAGACTGAGCAAGCATGGTCGAGGTGGTCGTGCTCGCGAGCATCATGGCGACCGCTGCCGTAAGAACGGCTCTTCGACTGGCGTTCATTGCATGTCCTCTTTGGCTCCGATTGTGTCTCAGGCGTTAGTCCGCGTCGTCTCCCCGACGCGTTCGATCTTGCCCATTACGAACAGGAAGATCAGCGCGGCGACGACGCAATGGGCGCTGACGAAATAAAGTCCCGCGCCATAACCGCTACCAGCGGCGATGTAGCCAAAAACGATCGGCGTCACGATTCCGGCGATATTTCCGATGCAATTGAAGATCGAGCCTGCGAGACCGACCGCCTCCTTGGGCGCGGTGTCGCAGATGATCGCCCATGTGCCGGCGCCGGCGGCCACGCCTTTGCCGTAGAAGGCAAGCGACATCAGCGCGACTACAGCAACGTTGCTGTCCGTAAAGGCGGCGAGGACGAGCATCGACGCCACGAACATGCCGACGATGTACGGAGTCTTGCGCGCCCACGATATCGACCAGCCCTGCTCGATCAACCAGTCGGAGATGATGCCGCCGGAGATGCCGCCGAGGAAGCCGAACAACGAAGGCGCGATCGTCGCGAATCCGGCCTGCAGGATGTCCATGCCGCGCGCCTGCACGAGGTAGATCGGAAACCAGGTGATGAAGAAGTAGCTCAGCGCAATGGTGCAATACTGGCCGATGTAAGCACACCAGAGCATCCGGTTCGCCAGCAGGCTCTTGACGACGGCGCCCGACAGGCGGGACTTCGCCCTGCGCTCCTTGATCGAGTCGACGTCGACAAGCGCGCCGCCCGCAATGATATAGTCGAGCTCGGCCTGCGAGACCTTCGGGTGCTCGCGCGGCTCGTGCATGAAGCAGATCCACGCGATCGCGGCGATGAACCCGATCGTCCCGAGCACGAAAAAGGGCCACGGCCAGCCGAATTGCGACACCAGCCAGCCGGCCAGCGGCGAGAAGATGCCGACGGCGAAATATTGCGCGGACGCAAACAGGGAGGATGCGCGACCCCGTTCGGACTTGGGAAACCACATCACGGTGATGCGGGCATTCGCCGGAAAGCTCGGCGCCTCGACGAAACCGAGCACGAATCGCAGCGTGAAGATGACCGCGACGGCCCCCGCGGCGCCGCTGACGAACTCGCCCACGAAGCCGAGCACGAATGTGGACAGCGACCAGAGAATGAGCGTGACGAGATAGACCCTCTTGGTTCCGAAATAGTCGAGGATCAATCCGCCCGGGATTTGTCCGATGACGTAGGCCCAGCTGAAGGCCGAAAGGATGTATCCGAGTTGAACCGTCGAAAGGCCGAACGCATCCTTGATGCTCGAGCCGGAGATGGAAAGAATCGAGCGGTCCGCATAGGCTACCGTCGAGAGAATCAGGATGATCCCGAGAATCCAGATCCGAACCCTGGTCTTTCGTTCGGCGATGACGTGCGGTGCGGATGCGACTGCGTCAGTCATGATGTTCTCCTCCCTCAGCTCATCGTCAGTCTCGCCGATCAGACCGGCGTGATGGGCGGCCGGCCCGCGAGCACGGCTGCAATGTTGTCCAGAGCGAGAAAGCCCATGGCGTCACGGGTTTCGACCGTGGCGCTGGCGACGTGCGGCGTGAGAAGGACGTTTGGCAGCGCCGCCAGTCGCAAATCGAAGTCCGGCTCGCGGCGATAGACGTCGAGCCCGGCGGCGAAGAGGCGACCGGACTGCAGCGCTTCGATAAGGGCATCCTCGTCGACAAGCGAGCCGCGCGCCGTGTTCACGAAAACCGCGCCGCGCGGCAGGAGCGCGAAGGCTTCGCGGGTCATCAGCGTGCCGTCGCCGCCCGGCAGGTGAAGAGAGAGAATCTCGCAGCGAGGCAGCAAATCCTCTAATCGCGCGACGAATTCGGCCCCCTGGCTGCGGTCTGCGGGCAGCGGCGCGCGATCGTGATAGAGCACATGCATGTCGAAGCCGCGCGCGCGGCGGGCGACCGCCTGTCCGATGCGGCCCATGCCCACGATGCCGAGGGTGCGTCCGCTCGCGCGCAGGCCAAGATTGTCTGGCATGCCGAAGGGCTTGCGCCATCCCTCGCGCATGATCGCGCCATATTCCGAGAGCCGGCGGCACGCTGCCAGGATCAGCAGAAAGGCAAGGTCGGCGGTGCAATCGGTGAGCACCGCCGGTGTGTTGGTGACGATAAGGCCGTGCTTGCGGGCGGCCTCAACATCCATGTGGTCGAAGCCCGCGCTCGGGTTTGCAATGATGCGAACGCTCTGCGGCAGGTTTGGGATATTGGCCGCCGTGAGTCGAACCTTCGGACCGCTGAACACGGCCTGGCTTGCGTGCTCAGTCGTCGTGCGGATCACCGCGTCCGCATCCATGTCGACGTCGGCGAGAACGACGTCGAATTCGTCTTGCGCACGCGCCGCAACGGCGGGCGGAACACGACGGGCGACCAACACACGCGGCTTCGCACACATCGGCGTGTCTTCCTCCCTTAGCCAGGCGGCACTTTTATTCTCTTCGGGTGCTCGCTTTCGGCGGCTAAAGACACTACAACGAATTCGGAATCAATCTTGATCAACAGAATCAACTATGAAAATCTGGCTCACGCGCGATGAGGCGCTCAGAGAGCTGAAGGTCCGTCCGCAAACGCTGTACGCGTATGTCAGCCGCGGGCGGATCGGAATGCGGCCCGATCCCGACGATCCTCGTCGCAGTCACTATCGGGCCGCTGACATCGGCGGTCTCACAAGACGACGCGAGCGGGGCAAGCGTCCGGACGCGATCGCCGCCAGCACCATCGCATGGGGCGAGCCGATCATCACGACGACCATATCGACCGTCCGCAATGGCCGACTTTACTACCGCGGTCGCGACGCCGGCGACCTGGCACAAAGCGCCTCGCTCGAGGAAGCGGCGGCGTTACTGTGGGACAATCCGGGACCGGTCCGGTTTCGTTTGGATGGCCTGCGTCTAAAGGGGCAGGGCACGGCACGGGAGCGCGCGTTCGTCGCAATTGCCGCCGCTGCCGCTGCCGGTCATCCGACCTATGGGCGGCTGCCGGCGGTTCTTCGGGAGGAGGCGTCGTCGGTGGCGGCCGAGGTGGCGGTGGCACTCGGCGCTTCAGAGAACAGCGACGTCCCAGTTCATTCGAGACTTGCGACCGCATGGAAGAAAAACCGCGATACCGCCGACCTTATCCGGCGCGCACTGGTGTTGCACGCGGATCAGGAGCTCAATTCGTCAACTTTCGCAGCGCGCGTTGCCGCTTCGACGGGAGCGTCGCTTGCCGCCTGCGTACTGTCGGGTTTTGCGACGCTGTCGGGGCCGCTCCACGGCGATGCCACGCTGCGAATTCGCTCGCTGATGGAGGAGGTCGCGCGAACAGAGGCTGGCGCGGTGATCGCGGCGCATCTGGCATCAGGCGTGGCGATCCCGGGGTTCGGGCATCCGCTCTACCCGGAGGGAGACCCGCGCGCGTCGGCGCTGCTCGAGGCCTTTGATCCGCCCCGGCCGTTTGAGCAGATGATCAGCCTGGTAAAGGGCGAGATCGGGCAACTTCCCAATCTCGATTTTGCGCTGCTCGCGATGTCGGAGAGATGCCGGCTTCCGCACGATGCGGCGTTCTCGCTGTTCGCCCTCGGACGATGCATCGGCTGGCTCGCGCACGCCATCGAGCAGGCCGCGACTGGACAACTCATTCGTCCCCGGGCGCGCTACACCGGCCCCGCAGTGGACGACGCAGGTCGGCAACCGGATTTCCATCTTGCCGGTTAAGCAAGTGGCCGCCCTTTCGGCTTGGACGGCGCAAGCGCGGCCGCATCAGGAAACGGAGCGCGGCTATGCGAAGGGGAGCCAGCTGGCGTCAGTCTCGATAGCGGCCATCGATTTGAGGATAGATCAGTAAGCCGACGTGGTTTCAACGCCCGGATGCGTCGGCGCGCCGAGGATTCTTCTCGTCGTGGCGAGACCCGACCTATCACTCCTGCCTAAGCAGGCCAGAGGCGAAGCCGAAAGGGCCCCGGAAAGATTTCGAGTCAGCGATCGGCAGCCTGCTTCGACTGTGCACCCGTGCGGCCATGGCGGTAGATGAAGCATGGACCGGAGCCGCACATCAAGGTATGCCATCACCTGAATTTGTCGAGCTGCTCACCCGATTGTCCTTTGCATGAGCGTGCCCAGTGACGGTTTAGCCCAACTGCGGCAGGCAGCGGATGTGAACGGGTTCCATCGCCTGTGCTCGTTCGATCCGATCGCCGGCCTTTCGGCGATCGTCATCGGATTGATCGCCTCCTTCTTTCTTTTCGGCTTCTGGTATCCGTATTGGCGTGTGGCCGACATGGATCTCATGATGGTCTACAAAGCTTGGCTGTTGAATGACGGCCTGCCGCAAGAGCACATCCATCATCCCGGATACCTCACCATTGTGCTGCTAGGCATATGGTTTCGATTGCTGCACGCGGTCGGCGCCCTTGACGCCTATAGCTTGCAGGCGCTGCCGGGCGCCGCCAACATTCCCGCGTACGAACACGCTTGGACGGTCGCGGTGCGGTCGGCACGGGTCGAATCTCTGTTGATTGCGCTTGCGTTCGTGACCACGTTCTATTTTCTGCTGCAGCGGTTCCTTCGCGACCGGCAAGTTGCGGTAATCGGCGCCTTTGCGCTCGCCTTTTCCGGCGGGGTGGCGATGCATGCCCGAATTGTGCGCACGGAACTCCTCTCCGCGGGATTGATTACGATCGCCTTGCTGGTGCTGTTTATTGCCGCGCAATCGCCACGCTTGCGCATTCGACCCCTGCTCGTGGGGTTGGCGGCACTGCTTGCCACGCTTGCCCTTGAAAACAAAGTGCAAGGCCTGCTCGTCGTTTGCGCTCTGCCGATCATTCTGTTGCCTTTTGGGCGCCGCGACTGTGATCCGAACGGTTTTTGGCGCTGCAGTGGGCGCGCCTGGCCGGCGTTGATGGTGAGCGCCGCATGTGCCGGGGCTCTGACTGTGGCAGCGGCACCGATGTTTGCGCTCGCGCAGTCGACCAATGCTCTTGCCATTGCAGATTTGCATCAGCTTGGCGGGGCTACCGTGATCTATCAGATCGCTGTCGCTCTCTGGATCGGTGGGGGCGTCCTGGCCTTCGCACTGGTCTGTGATGTGCCAATGTCGGAACTGCTGGCCACAGCCGGAGCAATTGTGGCGGGATGCGCGTTCGGGCTTCTGGCGCTGAGTGTTTATTATCTTCCGCAGAATATCATAGTCGTCCTCAATCCGTTTCACGCCATGTTCGAGTGGGCCTCCGCCAGCCATCTCGAGCTGCGTGAGGCCCGATCACTCCTAAGCGGCGCAATGCTGCGCAATTTGTTTGATGGCTTTGTTTTAACCCTTGCGCGGCAAACATTTTTCCTGCAGCCCTCGTCGCGTCCAACCATCTTCCTGGAGTGGCTGGCAGTCGCGGGAGCGATCATGACTTATAGAAGAGGCGAGCGCAGGCTCGCCCTGCAGATCGGGATTCTCATTGCCGCCGCCTTGGTCATCGACGCGATCGGAATGCTTCGCGGCCTCAAGATCGAATATTTCATCTTCACGGACCCGCTCATCGTGATTGCAACCTGCCTTCTGCTTGTCGAACTGCCGGAGCTGCGAACGTCGGTCGGCAGTTATCAGGTCGGCGTCGCACTCATTGCTGCCCACATCCTGATCAGTCATGCCGAACCAGTGAAACACGCCTTCAAGAACAGCGGACCCGAAGGTGCCTGCAATTTCCAGTCGGGCTACTTCACGCGGCTGGAGCCATTCCCATTTTGTGCCGCGCCTCACTAGGCAGCCCGGCGTCAGCGTCCGCGCCAATCTCAGCGGGCCGATCTGCCCCAGTCCTCTTCGGTCTCTCGCATCATGGCCGGCGCGTTCGGGTTCTTGCTCCAGATCCAATCCCGCGAGCGACCCGAACGATACGGCGAATCGCGCCGCTTGGTTCCGGCGCGCGCGGTGAAACGCCTGTCCCGCTTAGCCTGGCAGCGCGCAGAAAGCGGCGTGGCGCAAGCTTCGGCCGCTGTGCGGCCCCGCGCATGCATCATCGAAACGCCGCCGAATGTGTATGGAAAACTTGGCCGTCCCGGCAGGTGTCATTTGTATCAATCTCATTGAGAACAAATCGGGAGGTCATTCCACGGATTTTCCATGGATTGCCGTGGTTGAGTTTTGGTTTCGTTCTGCCACGAACTGCCGGCAGCTGCCGATTTCGCTTGAGAACTGGTGGGCGCTGCAGGGATTGAACCTGCGACCTCTCCCGTGTGAAGGGAACGCTCTCCCGCTGAGCTAAGCGCCCGGACCCTCAGAGCATGTAAAGAAGGCAGATCGGGTGTCAAGCGAGGCGCACCGTGCCGCCACCCCGCGTGCAGAGGTGAAGAGCGGCTGCGTCAGCCTTATCGAAAAATCCGCCAGGTTCCGCTCTACCGCGGCGCCTGCGCGGCGCGGCTTTGCAACGCGCGGATACGGTCGGCAAGGGTTCCTTTCGATTCCACGCCATCCGGGGCAATCGACAAACCTGCCCCGTTGCCTCCGTTGGATGCTCCCGCCGCCCGACCCGTATCGCCATTGAGAATCGCTGCAATCGGCGAGCCCGGTCCCTCGAGCGCGGCAGCAAGCCGCGCGACCTCGGCGGCAATGTCATTGATGCGCTCGCGCAGGAGCGCATTTTCGTCGCGCTCGTTCTCCCATGAGCTTTCACCATCATGCTTCATGGCCGTGATCTCGCGTTCAAGCTTCATGCGCTCGTCTTGCGACCGCCGCAGTTGCTCCTCGATCGCTTCCTTCTCGGCGTGGAACGCATCGGTTAATGCGCGATGGCGGTTTTCCGCATCGGCGAGCGCGGCGCGCGCATCTAATTCGCCGCGTTGCGCGTTCTCGGAAAGAAACTCGCGATCGGCCAGAAAGCGCTCTCGCTCATTGAGCCGCCCGGTCAGCTCCTCTACGCGGCGACCGAGAAGCTCCGCTTCCGTAGTCTGCGCGATGAGCTGCCGGTCGAGCTCGTCGACCTGGGCGGCAAGCTGCTCGGTTCTTTGGCGCTCCTCGACGAGCTTAACGCTCAGCGACTGCGCCTCGGCGGTTTTGCTGCGCAGGAGGTTTTCCTGGTCGTGCATTTCCCTGTTGCAGCTTTCGATCTGTCCCTTCAATGCTTCGGTCTGGGTGCGCAAGGCCACCAGCTCGACGCGCTGACTGCTGACCGTGCCTGAACTCTCCTTGGAATCGACGTTGACCTGCGAGAGCTGCGCGCGTGCGCCGGCGAGCGCACGTTCCACCCGCGCCAATGCCTCGCCTTTCGATGCAAAATCGGATTGCAGGCCGCGGAATTCATCGGCGAGCTGCTTTTCCTTGGCCTCGAGCGCGAACAAGGTCGCGGTCTTCTCGCCCAGCTCAAGCTTGAGCCGCCCGATCGCCTCGCTCTTCCTGCCCATTTCCGTGAGCTGGCTCGTGTTCTTCGCCTTGAGCTGCTCGACGCTCATTTCGAGGCGGCGCGTCGACATGGCAAATTCTGCGCGCAGCTGGTCCTTGTCAGCCTGGATTTCCGCCATGGAGAGCGGCGTGAGAGCCTCCAGCCTGCGCGTGGTCAGCCGCTCGGCGCGGGCGTGCACCAGGGGAATGACGCCGATCACAAGCAGGCCGGCGAGAAGAAATCCGATCCCCACGTACATGATCGGCTCGATCATGGGAAACGCCTCCTGAACTGGATCGACTTATTTTTCAATACCTTGCCACTATCGGCGAAGCTCTGCCAGCACCGGCGGCGGTTAACCTAAACCAGGCGGCAAGCGTCGCAAATGGCGTTCTCGTCGGAGGAGAAGGCGATTCCCCGCATCTGCCGGCACGCCTAAAACGGGTTCCACGTCGCGGTGGGCGTGAATTTCAGATATCCGACATTGGCGCCGAGGCGGAACCCGACGCCGGAGCGAATGGGGACCACGACAATATTGTTGAAAGTCAAAGCCGTCATCCCCAATCCCCCCACGAAATACGCCGACCCGTCTATGCCGACAAAACGCTGATAGATCGCGTCCGTAGCGGGAAGGCTGTAGACCAGCATCATGGTGCGCGCCCCATCGCCGCCGAAATCGAAGCCGAGCGATGGGCCCTGCCAATAGACTCGCAGGTCGCCCGCATTCTTGGTGTACAGGATGCCCTCCCCATAGCGCAGACCGGCGACCACCGCGCCGCCCGCCTCCTGCCCCAGGATATAACCGTTGGGCAGTCCCCATTGGCTGCCGGCTTTTTCGACAATCTGGGCAAGCCCGCGCGAGATGGTGCCGAAGAACCGATGTCCTGCGTCAACGACTTCGTTGGAGGAGTACTGACCGCCCGCAGCGGGCGGCGGGTTGGCCTCAGGAGGAGGGTTTGCTTGAGGGGGAGGGTTCGCTTGCGCCAGAGCCGATCCGGTGCCCCAACCGACGAGGACCAGAACAAAAAGGGCGGTCCGCATCCTGGACTGCATCGCGTGCTCCATCAGGCGACAATTGAGTGCTCGTGTCAGGTGCCGGCTTTGTAGGCCCACTTTGCGGCCAAACCGCAACCGATTCGTCACAATATCACATCCCGTAGAAGCCCGCCCTCGGACTTGCCTCCGGGAAGAGGCCGATCAATTCGAAAAAAATGTGCGCAAACAAAGAGATAATCTTGGAGTGGCAGTCCGATGATGGGAACCGCCTCATCCCATCCTTGGAGCCGGCAGCGAAAGCGTTGCAGGAGCCGATGGGTCGCCCCATGCCACAAACGCCGGGATGCGAAATCCCGCCTCGATACCACCATAGGTCAACGCGCCGCCTTCTTCGGGTCCGACCAGCATTCCCCCCGCGGCCGCAAGGACCGCATGTCCGGCGGCAACGTCCCATTCGCAGGTGGTCGACAATCGCGGGTAGACGTCGGCCAATCCTTCGGCGATCTGGCAGAACTTGACGGCCGAGCCGCATGCCAGACGTTGCGCGTCCGGCAGCTGCGCCAGCCAGGCGGTCGTTTGGGGGTCGAGATGTGACCTGCTCACCGCCGCGATAAGTCCGGAGCGGGGGCATGCCCGGGTGCGGATCGCCGTTCGTTCTCGCGCGGCGCCAGCCCTGCTGCCCGGGACAAGCACGAGGCGCTCGGCGCCGCCACCCTCGAAACCGCGCCACAGGAGGCCCAGCGCCGGCGCAGCCACAATGCCGAGCCGCGAACGGCCGCCGCTGACAATCGCAACATTGACGGTGAACTCATCGCGTCCGGCAAGCAGCTCGCGCGTGCCGTCCAGGGGATCGACCAGGACGAAGCTTCCCGAGAGGCTTGCAGGCGGAGAGTTTACCACTGCTTCTTCCGAAACCACCGGAATGCCGGGAAGCGCCCGCGAAATGCCTTCAAGGAGCACCGACTCGGAGGCATGGTCGGCGGCGGTGACCGGCGAATGATCCGCCTTGGTACTCGCCTCCAGCGGCCGTCGGCGCGCAGCCAGGATGGCAGCCCCCGCCGCCGAGACCACGGAAGAAAGCTCGTCGAGCAGTTGCCGGTCGAGCGCGTGCATGTCGCCGTCAATCACGGTTGCTCCCTCGTCCTGTCGGATGACTGCTCTTGGCAGGCCAAGCAGCCCCAGTGTACACCGCAGCGATAGCACGGATTGTGAGTCGTGCTTGGTGCGCGAAATTCCTGCCAACGACCCCGTGACGGAGATTTCTCATGACCGCAGCCGTGGCGCTTGATCCGCTCGACCTTGCCGCGCTTTTGTGCTCGCGTGTCTGCCACGACCTGATCAGCCCGACGGGCGCCATCGTGAACGGGCTCGAAGTGCTGGACGAAAAGGAGAGCGACCAGGAAACCAGGGATTTTGCGCTCGATCTCATCAGGAAAAGCGCGCGAACGGCCTCTGCGCGCCTGCAATTCTGCCGCCTCGCGTTCGGCGCAGCCGGCTCGGCCGGCGCGCAGATCGATGTTGACGACGCCCATAGCATGGCGCGCGCCTTCATCGACGATGGCAAGACCAGGCTCGCCTGGAATCTGCCGCGCATGCTGTTGCCGAAAAATCGCGTAAAGCTGCTGTTGAACATGCTCATCGTTGCCGGCCAGACGATCCCGCGAGGCGGCACCATCACGGTCGATCCGATCGGGGAGGGAGAGAGCATGGGGTTCCGCCTCACCGCGTCCGGTCTCAACGCCCGCATTCCCCAGACGGTCCCTGCCCTGCTCGAAGGGACCTCGGAGAATGGGTCGCTCGATGCGCACGCGATCCAACCCTTCTATACCGGCCTGCTTGGCCGCGCCTGCGGGCTCAAGGTCGAGCTCAAGGCCGAAGGCGACGCGGTCATTATCGCAACCCGCTGACGCGAGGTTTGCCGATCTTGAGGATCGACCCGCTGCGGGTTCACGCAGGTCGCGCGCGCTTTTGCTAAAGAGACATTAACCAGGATTCCCAGACTTCACGGTGGATTTTTCTGCATTGTCCGCCACTTGCACTTGACGTGTTTCTCCAGATCCTGGCTTGGGAAGCGTCTGGGAAGCGAGAACCAACACGCTCGAATCAGAGGCTGAGAGATGGCCGTCGCGGACCCGCTTCATGTCGCGATGCGTATGGCCAACAAGCTCGCCCACGACCTGCCGCGCAATCTGGACATCGCAATACTGCGCCACGCCGTACGCCAGCTCGTTACCGCCACCGCGTCTCCTGCCGCCGTGCCCATCCGCAAGCGGCGCCGCCGCGTGGTGAGAGCGGGGTATTGGGCGGAACGCAAACGCGCTCAACGCGCCCGTGCCCGTGCCGCCAAGGCTGCGACCGAAGCCACAGGATAGGCCCGGCCTCGAAACGCGCATGAGCGGTGGGACATCACCATCACCGCGCGACCGCCACTGGAGGAGGTCCGCCTGGGGAAACGCCATGGGCGGGCCTGCCACCGGGCAGCCTTCCGACTTTTACCGGCTGAGCTGGAATACGCCTAAGCGCCTCGAAGCTAGGGGGTGCCTCGCGGTATCCGCCGTCGTCGCCGGCTGGTGCGGTGGCGGCTCTATATGTCTAACGACGTAGAGCATGCGGCGTCCTGCCGTTCGGGAAAGATCGCCTCCATCGATAACCCTTCCGCCAGGGGCATCCAGCATTCCGGCCGCGGGTCCGTTCGCTGCCTATCGTCCATCTCGCTGAAGCTGGCGACTTACGGCACCACCGATCTGTTCCTGAAA
>Ga0306925_10001783_pt1 | contig 17927 bp, 13 predicted proteins | sample flu12Cox44000176_FD_203755 | JGI IMG/M metagenome (GOLD analysis project Ga0306925, IMG submission 203755) | Lab enrichment of tropical soil microbial communities from Luquillo Experimental Forest, Puerto Rico - flux8day.12C.oxic.44.000.176 (v2)... | ecosystem: Environmental > Terrestrial >... | reverse complement strand
ATTTTCGCATCGCTGTAGAACGAGGCGCGGTGAATGGGCACAAGAAAGCCGGGGGACGATTGCCCCCGGGCACTAACAAACGTCCTCAGTGAGCTGCACCCGGGGAAGTAATGGTCCCGTTGAACGAACCGGAGGTGACGCCCGTTGCCAGGGTCACCAAACGCTCGACAGTGAAGCTGCCTTGTGCTTCGGCGAATCGGCCCGTACCACCCGTAATTGTGTCAATTGCCGCTGGGAGTTGCCTTCGATGCTGCGAATCGCTCTCAAGAAAGTGCTGACCGGTCTTAATTGGCACTTACTTTGTCAAACAGCACCTCAATATCAGCCGTGCCCTGTCCGGTTGTGCAGTTCGGTGCAAACGCTCTTGCCCCTAAGAGCTTGACCGGGCCGGCGGCGGGCATTGTATCTGTTGCGGAGTAGCCGATAGTTGCATCCGAACGCAGGTTCGGTCCGGTCACATGGAAGATGAACTGATGGTTTACTTGATCCCAATGCACAGATGCTGTTAGTGCCTGCTGGAACCTCGCCGTACCTAGGCTTGAAAAGCCGTAAAACGCGTTGGCCGAGTACACAAGAGCTGACACGAGCAGAACCCCGGGCGGAGTCGGCGGATCGTGTTCGACGATGATGATCGCGGCCACATCATCTCGTGGGTCCCCCGTTCCTGGATTGAAGTAGGTACCCCCCAAGATGGTCTGGCCCATCGAGGCGAAAGGTGTATTGTTCGCGGGGCAAGCGATTGCCGCGGCTCGAGTGACTCTAAACGTCGCAGTAATCCCACTGATGGCATTCGGATTCACGAAGAACAACTCGGATGGCCCAAACTGACGACCTACATCTGAAAGTGCGTTGCCGTACGCCTTAACCATCAAATGCAGTTTATTGCTTTGGATGTCGCGGGCGCAGTCCAGCAGGTTGATCGAAGCAGTTGTATCCACAAATGGCGTTGTGGAACAGGTCGGCAGTGCAAGCCACTTCGAATTGTCTAAGTACGGACCCTTGAACCCGTCATATACTTGGCCTGTCGGTAGATTCTGTGCTACACAAATCGCGGACAACAGAGCAGCAATCGCAAAGTAGCGTTTCATTCGAAATCCCCTTTCTTGACTCAAAAAAACGGCACCAAGTGGTACACCCCTTCCCCACGCTCCCACGGTGCGGCTGGATAGTGACGCTACTTCTGACGAATGTCAATAGCCCATTCGTTGCATTACGATCCTGCTCCGTCCCGATCGCTTGTGTAAAGGCTTCGAGCTGCGGCAGCAATTATTTCGCATGACGGGCAAAGATCTCACCCAGATTGATGGCATCGATGTGATGACCGCGACGACCATCCTCAGCGAAGTAGGATGGGACATGAGCCAATGGAAGACGGAGAACCATTTTGTTTCCTGGCTCCGTCTCTGTCCCGACAACAAAATCAGCGGCGCCAAGATCATTGGCAAGGGACGATTGCCCACCAACCATCGAGCCACCAATGCCTTGAAGATGGCGGCGCGCAGCTTGCGGCTTAGTAATACTTACCTTGGAGCACAGTTTCGCCGCTTGAGAACCAAGCTCGGGGCTCCGGCGGGGATCAAGGCGATGGCAGCCAAGCTAGCCCGGCTGGTATACCGTATGCTCCGCTTCGGTATGGAGTTTATCGATCGGGGAGCCCAGTTCTACGAAGCTCAGATGCATGGTCTACAAGTTCGTCATTTGAAATGGAAAGCGGCTAAGCTCGGGTTTCAGCTGACTGAGATTACCGCAGCCTAGGACTGGCTTCTCTGTAGTTTCTAAGGAGGATTACAACATGTCTAACGACGTCGGCGATGTCAAGGTCTTTGGGTTTTGTTTTTTTGGTTCTGGGACACACATCTCCCGTCCGCGCATACGCTCTGCTGGCTTGGAGCGAGTAACAATCCTTCTTCGATGAATCTGTATCCAACCACATGGCTCAGCCCATTTTCTTCATCCTTAAGGTGGTGTAACCCACCAGACCTCGCTTCGGTCACCCACGATCATGATGTGTTATGCAAACTCCGCTCCCCTCGGGGAGGCGGGTGGCCTATTCCGTTAACCCGGTCACTGCCGCGCAGGACCACTGTTGAAATCCGGCATCCCGCATGGGCTTTCCCCTTCTGCCGCAGCTTTCCACGGCGGCAGAACTCTTCGTAATCCATTCGGTCGCAAAGCATGGTCCACAGCCGAACACCTAGCTTGCGTGCAGCTGCCATCCTGGCCTTGCGCCCATTCCTTTCGGCATGAGCTGGCGCCGATAGAGGCGTTTCAACTCCGCATCTTTCTCTACCGCATGCATCGCCGCTTCCGTCCACAGATAGCGCAGCAGCGAGTTGCCTTGCTTGCTCCGTTTCCCTCAAGCTTGTCGTTTCCCGCCAATGGCATATCAACCGCGCAGTCTCTTTGCCCTGGTCCTTGTCTGTCTCAGTATGGCGCACTCGGCGCGGTCATGATTCTCATGATTTGGCTTTATGTTACCGGCCTGGCGTACTTGATCCGAGGGGAAATAAACGCGGTAATCGAGCGTGCCGCAATCGCTTCACCGCAAGGCTAAAGCGGTACTCTGCGACACGAGTTTGCGGTACCTTAGGCGCCTCACTGGCACCGGATGCTGGTAGCAATTCACTCAACTGGGCATTTTTTTGCCGTATCACCCTGAGTGGTCCTAAGATTTCGTCACTTAGGAATTCCTTTTCCGGATTGGGGTAGCAAGCGCAAGCGGGTAGGTTTCAGGCTGGAATATATCCGTAGGTCCGGGGCCGTGGACTCGCCGCAGTCCCACCACTCATTGAAGATCGACGGCCAATTTCACTTGAGGAGCAGCTTGTTATGAGCATGAAGCTACGGCTAATCGTTGTTTCGGCCTGATTGATTGCTGTGCCGGCGAGGCAAGCATTTGCTGACCAAACGATCATAGGTCAAGTGCTGGGCGCAGGCGCGCCCATCGCCAATTCAACTGTCACTTTGTGGCAAGCAAGCTCTGAGGCACCGAAGCAGCTTGCCCAGACAAAGACAAATGGAGACGGGCGGTTTGAGATTAGCGGCCCTGGTCCGGGCGGCGACACAAGCCTCTATCTCATCGCCACCGGAGGCGTGCCTAAGAGCGGGGGTGGCGATAATCCGGCCATCGCGCTGCTGACGGTGCTCGGGAGCAAACCTCCGTCGACGGTCACGATCAACGAGATGGACCACTGTGGCCTCGGTGTGGACGAACAACCAGTTCCTCAACGGCCCGACGCTTCAGGGTCACGCACTCGGTCTAAAGATCGCTGCCGGCAATGTGCCGAGCTTCGTTGATCTGCAAACGGGCGGATGGGGTACGACCATCCAGGACCCACTGAATAGCAGCCAAACACCAACCATGGCCAATTTCGCAACGCTGGCCGATGCGCTTGCAGCTTGCGTCACCAGGGTTCAAGGAGATGCGTGCGGCAGGCTCTTTGCGGCCGCAAAAGGCCCCGAAGGAAACACGCCCACCGACACACTAACGGCGGCGGAGGCGATTGCACGCTATCCCTGGTATCAGCCGAAGCGGGTGTTTGACTTGCTGGAGTTGTATCCCGTGCCGGGCGGTAAGACGATGCGCGCGGTTCCTTACATGCCGTATCTGCAGTGGCCGCCGAGCGCATGGGTGATTCCGCTGAAATTCACCGGCGGTGGATACGTTGCCGGCGGTAAAGCGATGTTCGACAGCGAGGGCAAGCGCTGGGTCGAAAAAGTCCGGCCGGAGTACGGTGTTGCTGATCGAGGCTCTGGGCGGCGGATGGGAGGGTTCAGAGTTGCCGCAACGGCCGGAGTGCTGCGGAAAGATACAAACCGGTGCCGAATGATCCTGCTCTGGCCAGCAATGTGAACGCGAATTGACCTCATGTGAGTGGGCAAGCGGCAAAAGAACATGGAGGCCGTTGGCAAAGGTAGGGACCTCTGTGTTGCCAAACACGCATTCCTCACACTCGAGTCTGAACTGCGCTTCTCGCGGCGAGACTCAGAAAGTTGACGAAGAGATCTTCGATGCCAACGACCAAGAAAGACGAAGACCAGGAAAAGGTGGACGCGAAAAGGGAGCCAACAACAAACTGGAGTAATTAGTCACGGCCACTTTATGGTCAGCGCGTAGATCTCCTGCGTTCCGATGTCGCGCGTGAACGCTGGCGAGCCATCTGGAGCGACACTGATTTGGGTATTTCCGTCCGGTCCTGTCGCCTGCCGCAAATCCTTCAGGCTGGTAATTGTCTCCACGTTGCGATCAGCCACCCTGACACGCGAAATCTGCGGGTCTGTGCCTCCAGTCGCGAAGTATAGGTATTTGTAGTCCGGGGAATGGGCCCAGTTGACAAAAATGGTCGGCGTCGATCCCAGCAATAGATCGGACCACTTGTGTGTTCTCATATCAAATACCATCAGCTTGGAAGTGACCAACTGACGTGCCACGAGCGTGTCTTGCGCAATCCACTGCCCGCCAACCAAGCCTCGCGAATCAGGGACAACGGAACGCGCTCCCGTTCGCAGATCGAGTATCTGCAACTGTAGGTTTGCAGCGTCGTGAATATCGGTGAAAACCAGAAGATTTCCGTCAGGAGACCAATTTGCTGCAAGCGAGTCTTTTGCGATGACTTTTTGCGGCACACCTCGGTCCATGCTGATTACATACGTCTCAGAATCAGAATTCCCATATACGACCCGCTTGCCATCCGGAGATATGAAAGGGTATAGCACGCGCATAGGAGGATACGTGAGTTGCAAATGATCTGTGCCATCGCTACGGCTGCGCCATAGGGTATGGTCGGGGTAGGAAGCATACGCAACCCATTTCCCATCGCTTGAAAATGTGAGGCCGAAAGCCGAGATACCAGCAAGAAGAGATTGAAATTGTTTCGAATTCAGATTGTAGCGGACCGCTTCACCTCGTTGTTTTGTACCAATCGCAAAAATAACTTTCCCATCCCGGCTCACCACCGGATCCTCGTATGAGAGCGGCCCATTAGTGAGCCGAATCGGATCCCGAGAGCGTTGAAAGACACCAGTCTTCATGCCGAGCATCCAGAGATCTTGCCGCCCTCGATTGCGCTTGGTGAAGACGATGTAGCTGCCGTCAGGCGACCAGCGGGCACAGCAGACCTGCCCATCCACAATTGAGTGGGGGCCGGAGCCATCCGCTTTAGCTTGGTAAATTGAATCCGGTTGGCCAGACTCGGAATAAAGCGTGAACACAATCCGCTGTCCGTCTGGAGAAAAGCTTGGCGATTTAATGACACCGTCAAGCTTTGTAAGCAGCTTGCGATTTGAGCCGTCTCGTTGCACAAGGTAAACGCCGCCCCCTTGCGCGAGGAGGATGCGGCCGTACGGCGCAAAGCTTCCATCCTGACCTTCCAAGCCAGCAAGTTGGCGCGGCTCTCCTGCCGGGAGCGGGATCTCCCACAAGGGGCTCTGGTCCTGATACAGCATCCCGGACGCTGTAAGCAGAGTCGAGCCTTCAGCAGACAGGCCCAAGATTCGCTTATCCGTACCTCCGCTCGAAACAAACCCGGTGGGGCCGCCGGTTGCTTCAACTTGCGCTATCTTGAGGTCTCCGGCGGTGCCTTCGTTGAAGTAAACTCGCCACTCGTCACTGGCCAAATAGCCCCAGCTCGGCTTGGGCTCACTGTCGTCGGTGAGTTGGGTGACAGCCTCCACGATTGGAACCGCAGGTGGTCGAGTCCACAAAAAGACAAGGCCAGTAGCCAATGCGACGACCCCTAGGGCGAGAAGTACCCACCTCGCGGCGGTTGCCGACCGCCACACGCTGGTGGCGTCGGCGGCGAGCCCTTGCTGAGCGGACGGCGCCGAAGCGGCTTGTGATCCTGTCACAGCCGGTGTCGTTTCTGCGACGTCGGTGAGGGCGCCAGTACTGCCAAACTGCTGCGAAGCTGAAGCTCCCACTAGCTTTTGCAAGTCGGCACGGATTTCCGAGGCGTGCTGATAACGGAGCTCGCGGTCCTTTTCAAGGCACTTCTCGATTACCTGCTGCAGATCGGCGGGCACGCTCGCATTGAGTTGCGTCGCCGGCACGGGAACATCTTGCATGATTGACAAAAACAGAATGCCGGTCGTATCGCCGCGGAACGGCATCTGGCCAGTCGCCATCTCGTAGAGGGTTACGCCGAACGAGAACAGATCGGTGCGCGTGTCCAGAGGTTTTCCGAGAGCCTGCTCGGGCGACATGTACGGCAGAGTGCCCAACGTTCCCCCCGCAGTGGTCCACACGCTCAAGTCGCCGACCTTCTTTTCCTCTCCGGTTCTAACCTCGCTGGTTGGCGCGAGCTTGGCGAGGCCGAAGTCCAGAATCTTGGCCCGTCCGCTCGTAGTGACGAAGATGTTAGCCGGCTTGATGTCACGATGGATGATGCCCTGTGTGTGGGCCGCATCGAGTCCATCCAGCAGTTGGCCGGCGATATCGAGTAGTCGGTCCAATTCCAACCGATCACCCAAACTCAGTTGCTTCAGCGTCACGCCGTCAAGGAATTCCATGGCGATGAAGACTCGGCCCTCGGCATCACCAATGTCGTAGATCGTGCAGATATTGGGGTGGTTCAGGGCCGAGGCAGCACGCGCCTCGCGCTGGAAGCGCTCACGCAGGTGCCGGTCGTCCGCATAATCTTCCGATAGGAATTTCAGGGCAACGAAACGACCAAGGCGAGTGTCCTGCGCCTTGTAAACGACACCCATACCTCCCGCCCCCAGCTTTTCCAGGACGCGGTAGTGCGAGATGGTAGTGCCGAGCATCGCTACACGAGGTTCAAATTATTCTAAAACAGCAGACAGAGAATGACGCTGCCGCGGCACGTAGTGCTACTCATCAAACGCTGGGCATCATTGCAGCCGGGCCTGCTCCGCTTTGGCTTGATGAAGGATCGGGATGTCGGGATCAGCATCCTTCCAGAGGCCAAAAAAGTCTTCATAAGCCGCGCGTGTCTTGGCAGTGTCACCTTCCAACGCGTAGGCGCGTGCGAGGCCGAGATGCGCGAGCGGAGCGACAGGTTGGTTTTGAACAACACCACGCCACTTGAGGATCTTTTCAAACTCGGCGGCAGCTTCGGATCCGCGATGGGTGGCGAGCAATGTTTGGCCACGGACATAGATGGGATAGAGAGATGGAGTGAAAGCCGCGGTGTTACCCGGCGATCCCAACTCGTAGGGAGTGGCGGCCTGCAGAACGTCAATGGCCTTGGCAGGATCGTTGCGTTTCAGTGCGAGCTCGGCTTGAATCGTCGGCAGGTAGATGAATCGCACAATAGTGTCTTCGGGAAATTGCTTTTGTAGCTGGTCACTCAGCGTTTCGGCTTTAACATTTCCTGCCGCGGCGAGCGCCAGGGCCGCCCCGTACTGCACATCGCGTCCGGACGAGAGTGCCAGCGCGGCCATCGCGTGCTCTTCAGCTTCTTTGACATTGCCGAAAACAGCTTCGCGAAAGGCCATGTCACTTTCGTAGCCTGCCGCGGCTTCCTTCTCGCCCGCGCGCTTCGCGGATTCGATTGCGCGAAGTGAGATCTCGCGAGCCTTGCCGAGGTGGCCGATATAGGCTGCCGTGTCAGCCTCGAGTCGAAGCATGGCATTCTCCACGCCCGGCTTTCCCGCGGACCATGCAAGCTGTTGCGCCATTCCGGTCGTGTCGTTCTGCAGGAAGGCAAGCCTATAAAGGTTGAGGCGCAGCGCAGGGGAGTCAAGCTTCTTGGACTGCGCCTCCGCTGCCGTCGCGGCGGAGTCCTGCAGGCGATTCAGGAACAGATACGAACCAACGAGGTTGGCGTAGGTGAGGCCGCTCGATGGCTCAATCTTTAGCGCCTTGCTGTACTCCTCGGAGGACTTGCTGAACTGGCCGAGGCTGTCATAGATCACGCCCAGGTTGTTCGGCGGAATGTAATTGCGCGGATAGGTTTGCGCCCAGAGGTCGTAAGCCTGGCGCGCTTTCTCCAGATCGCGGGTAACAAAGTGCTGATAGCGAGACTCGATCCCGAAGCGCTCGGCTTCGCTGACACGCTCACGAAGCTCGTAGCTCTTGGTCGTATTTTGCGCGGCAAGACTGGTTTCCCCGAGGTTGTAATAGCAGGCTCCGAGTGCGGCATAGGCCATGGCAAAGTTGGGGTCGAGAGCGATGGCCTGCTGGTAGAACGACACGGCACCGGCGTTGTCTCCTTGACCGAGCTGAATTTTGCGGGCCAGGCTGTATTTTTGGAGCGCCTCGAGCGATGGAGTTGTGGCTTGTTCGACAGGAGTATCGAACTTCTGCACCGTACTGAGCGACTCCCCCAGCTTGCTTCGCATGCTGGAAGCCGCGTCATTGAGAGCGTCGAGAACGTGATTCTTGTCGGAAGCCTCGGCTTTCGTGCTGGCCAGCGATTCCCCTCCGGCGCAGCTAACCGCATTGAGAACCAGGCTGTACTGCGAGCCAATCTGCGCGATCGAGCCGTGTAAGACAGCGGCGCTGTTCGTTCGCTGGCAGACCTCTTGCGCGATTTCCGGTGTCAGGCGGGTGTCGGACGGTTTGTCCATCTGGCGCAGCGTTTGCTGAACGCGCTGCTCGGAGACGATGGCCAGAAAGGGAGACTGCGCCAGTTGGGCTTCGAGGCCTTGTCGAAGCGCTCCATCGAAGACGGGATCGTTGGTCGAGTTGGTGAAGTCGGCCAGAACGATGGTGTCCGTGTCGGTTAGCGGTGGAGCGTGTTGCGAGCGAAGGAAAAGTCCACCGGCGATCGCGATGGCGATGAGCCCAAGCATCATCGGCACAGCTACATGCCAGCCGCTGCGGCGCGTTTGCGGATACGGCGTGGCGACAGGTGCCGACGCAACCGAGGATACAGGCTTGTTTGCTGTGGGCTGCGCCGTGGAAGGCGCGCAGGTTCTTGCGGCTCGATCCGGCGCGCTTGCCGCTGCGCCTATGGCCCAGTTCGTCGCTCCATTACGTTGCAGCCGCTTCAGGTCGCTACTTATGTCTGACGCGTGCTGGTAGCGCAGCTCGCTGTCCTTCTCAAGACATCTGTTGATGATGTATTGCAGCCCGGGGGGCACTCTGGGGTTGAGCTGCATGACGAGCACTGGTGTCTCCTGCACAATCGAAAGAAACAGAACTCCGGTCGTGTCGCCGCGGAACGGCATTTCTCCGGTCGCCATTTCGTAGAGCGTTACGCCGAACGAGAATAGGTCCGTGCGCGTGTCGAGGGGCTTGCCGAGCACCTGTTCGGGAGACATGTACGGCATTGTGCCCAGCGTTACGCCTGCCGTAGTCTGGCCGGCTGCGTCGACAAGTGTTTCCTCGTCGCCAGTTAGGGCCCGGCTAGCTGTCGCGATCTTGGCCAAACCGAAATCGAGAATCTTTGCGCGACCGCTGGATGTAATAAAGAAGTTGGCCGGTTTAATGTCGCGGTGGATAATTTCCTGCGCATGAGCGGCCTCGAGACCTTCGAGCACTTGACGGGAAATGTCGAAGAGCGAGTCGAGTTCCAGCGGGGCCCCGGCAATCTTGTCCTTTAACGTCATTCCGGCGAGAAATTCCATAGCCATGAAGACGTGGCCGTCAGCCTCGCCGATGTCGTAGATCGTGCAGATGTTGGGATGGTTCAGCGCGGAGGCCGCCCGAGCTTCACGCTGAAAGCGCTCACGGCGTTGCGGGTCGTCGGCAAACTCGTTCGGCAAGAATTTCAGAGCCACAAAGCGACCGAGGCGGACATCTTCCGCCTTGTACACCACGCCCATGCCACCGGCTCCCAGCCTTTCCAGGACACGGTAGTGCGAAATGGTGGAGCCGATCATAACTGCGCAACAGCGATGCGGTGAAGAGATGGTACGGAGGCTGCGCCGGGGCAGTTAATTGCTCTAACAATGACAAGTCGAAGGCGCGAATCGATATTCCTGTCCACAGCAATTATTGACCTCACTGACGTCAGCCTTCCGGCTGGGCTGATGCAGAAGTGCTCGCGCTGGTTCTTGTAGAAGCTGCTGAAACGAACTGGGGCAGCAGTCGTGGAAGCTGATTTATCCAGTCCAGATCGGTCCTTATAGAAAGTGCTGTGATTCTGAACGTTAAGAGTGACCATCCTCCACACACCGAAATCCCAAGTGATTTGTGCCGGTACTTACCTCACCTTTGCCCCTGGTACCCACCACATAACGTGAGCAATACTGATCAGTGCAGAGGAACGATCCTCCCCGATGGGTCCTCTTACGCTCGGCAGGTTCAGCCGGGTCCCATGGGTTCGCCGGACCCTGGGGATTCCGAGCCACTCCGCCTTCTGAGGCCAGCGTCTGATAATAGTCTGGACGATACCAGTCGCTCGTCCACTGCCACACGTTTCCGGCCATGTCGTACAAACCGTATCCATTCGGTGGATAGCTCGTTACTGGAGCGATCCCGACGTGTCCGTCGTCACCGGTGTCCTGGTTCGGGAATTGACCCTGATGGGTATTAGCCATCCACTTGCCGCTTGGACGGAAGGCGTCGCCCCAGACGTAAGGCTTACCCGCAAGTCCACCGCGCGCGGCAAACTCCCACTCTGCTTCGGTCGGCAGGCGCTTGCCGGACCATTTCGCATACGCTTGTGCGTCTTCATAGGCAATCTGTACGACAGGATAGTTGTCCTTGCCGATGATGTTGCTCTTCGGTCCCGTCGGATGACGCCAGTTCGCTCCCGGCACGTAAGTCCACCATTGGAAGTGGTTGTCCAGGGAAACAGCGTGATCGGGCGGGGAGAACACAACTGAGCCGGCGACCAGGTTCTCCGGGGGTGCGGTGGGATAGTCTTCCTGGCGCGGTTTGCGCTCTGCGACAGTCACATATCCAGTGGCCTTCACGAAGCGAGCGAACTCGGCATTCGTGACGTCGGTCCGGTCCATGAAAAACCCGTCTACGTAAACGCGATGAATGGGACGAGAGTCCTTCGTGGCCTGCATGCCGACTTCGCCCTCGCTGGGCGAGTCGGCTGCGCCCATGGAGAATTCACCGCCGGGAATCCAAACCATTCCTGCGGGGGCTGGCCTGGGTGCGGGGCTTGTGTTCGGTATCGTTGGGCCAAAGCTGCTGCTGTTCGGTACAGAATTCGAGCTGGCCGAGACTCGTGCCGAACTCAGATTCGCAAACTCACCCGGATTCCGCGAACACGAAACACCGGCCATCAGGCACAGCACAATTATGGCAACCATGCCGCACGCTGCTGGCCGAATGAAGCTTCGTTTGGTCGTGTAGGTCTCTTGCGCTCTATTCGTCATATCGTCCGGTCTACGGCAGAATAACCAGTTCGGGCTTACTGCCACCGCCCATGCCATAGGTCGCGCCCGGGTAGAACGCTCCAGCATCGTACTTGTAACAGCCCGGAGTGTTGGCCTTCACCGTAATCTGTTTGTTGGCGCCGCCGATGATCGGATCATCGGGATCAAAAGGATTGTCGGTGCCGAAAGAGATCATGTAGCCAGTGTTCTTGTTGGAAGTCATCCAAACGACCTGAGTACCCTTTTTAACACAGAAGAACTGGTTATTCTTCGCATCGGGAATGCCGGGCTTCACGTTGGACGAGTTTCCGGCCTTGGTAATGTCGATGGTGCAAGGAGCCGAAGCAGAACCGCAGGTGTTGGCTCCCGTACACAAACTAGCCGGATTCGGTTCGTCGCATGCGTATTTGCTCGTTGCGTGAGCAACAACGCCTGGGAGCAACAGGATACACATCGCTATCAGAAATGCTCGATGCTGGAATGCAGTCTTCATGTTCCACCTCTCGCAGCGAGTTTCCTACTCTTAATACGTTTGTGCCGCTTCAGGCGCGCAAGAATCCGGTCGGATTTTGCCACCAATGCCAGTTTCCGGTCGAGTCCAGACTAGTTTTGTGCAGTGCCCTTCCAATCGATGATGTTGCTCAGCCGCCAAGCATTCTGGTTCAGTTCGATCTGTAACTCACCAACTTTGTTAATGGCCAATTGGGAGGCTGGATACAGAACTCCGGTGCTCTTGCTCTTGTCCTGATCGTTGATATCGAGTTCACCGGCCGTCAGGTCAAAGGACTGACTCTGGGAGTCTGTGTAAGCCTCCCCGAAGGTAATCTTGCGATTCGTGACGAAGCGGATCTTGCGTCCGTTCGGTTGAGGAATCAGCCGGATGAACGACAAGTCATATCCAAGCGTACCGGGAATCTGAATGCGACCCACAGCCTTCATCTTCTGGAGTGCGTTCACCAAACCCTGGTTCTGACCTTTTTGGAAAACCTCGAGCCAGACTTGACGGTCTTCGGGAGTGGGCCACTCGTAAATGATGACGGTCACGCCGACATTTCTGCCAAGCTGAGTGCTGGTGCCGTAGGCAGTTGCATCAATGGTTTCGTTCTTTTCGCGTGCGGACACGGACAAGCACGCCGCGACGATCACCAACAGAACGGCAAACTTTGATTTTTTCGATGCTGTGTTCATAAGCGTTTTTCCTTTTCCGAAAAGGTATTCGCTACTTTACTAAGTGCCAACGAGCAGTTTGTCCCCTGCAACGAGCGCTTTTAATGTGCTGACGCATATTTACTTCTGCTTTTTGGTTGGCGACGGTGCATTCCGCGACTGACCCAGAACTGCCGTTTCGTCCACCGTCGCCGACTCTTCCGCCGTGAACGTGGCACCCTGCGGGACGAAGTAGAAATGCGCCGCTTTGCCCTTGGCTCCGCCTTTACGCGGCTCCAGCCGCGTCGGATCCACCTTTGGTCCCAGTTCGTCGGTGCTCATGTAGTACTTTATGTTCACTGCTCGCTGGGCGCCGATGGTTTCAGCGTTGACGACTTCCGTCTGGTCGTGGTAGCCCACAATCGCAACTTTGCCGTTCGGCATCTGCTGAATGCGCAGCGCCAGCTTGTCGAGCACATCCTTGCAGTCGTTATCCACGCGCCACGGCTTCTTAGGGTTCTTCTCAAACGTACATTCGCCCCAATCCTCGACTTCAGCCACCTTCTGTACCGCCGGCACCGTAACCGACGCAGTGCAACTGGTGCTCAGCTTGCGGTCGTCCGTCGCCGTACCCGTCACGGTAAGGGTGTTGCCTGCGTCAGCATTCGTCGCAACCAAAGTGCCCGAGGTACCGCTTCCGCTGAACTGGCCTCCTGAACTCGTCCAGCTGTAGGTCAGCGGGCGATTGTCCGGGCTGGAGGCCGTCATGGTCACCGTCCCGCTCTGGTTGATGGCAACGGAGGAAGGATTGGCCGAACAGCTCACCACCGGCGGATGCACCGGCCGTGGATTGACCGTGTAGTTCGCCGTGCAGGTCGCGGTGTTGTTCTTCTTTTCCTTGGGATCGGTGAGCGTTGCCGTAGCGGTGTAATTTGTGGTTTTACCCAGGATCCCCTTGGCAAAATCGCCCGCCATGCCGGTGGTGTCGATGGTCTCCGACGGCGCTGTGGTGCCGGAGATGTTGGCGCCATTGCCGTTCCAAGCGTAGGTAATGGGGTGTTTGGGATTGAAGTTGCTTCCCGTGGCCGTAACCTTCACGGGCTCGCCTTCCAGGACCTCGCTGGGCGAGGCTGAGCATGATGCCAAAGGCGGAACCGGCGGCTTCCCGCCGAAGTTGAAGTAGAGGCCCGCCAGCGCGCCGCTCTGGGCGACATCCCAAACGAATTGATGGTTGCCGGGGCGATAGTCAACATCCAGGTACCGCCAGCCGAGCCCTATACCAAAATGCTTCGTGAACTGATAGGTCAGCAGTCCGATTACCTGGTAATCCAGGTTCGCACCGCCGCCACCGGCGTCGCCCGCGACTGTGACTGCCGCTTTCTCGCCAACGGGCAGAATGAATCTCGCGCCGCCCAGCCCATCAACCCAGTTGGCTGACTTCGTGAAGCCAAGCCCGGCGGGCTCCAGCGTGAGATTCTGACCGAGATACCAGTAGCGAATTCCGGCCAGGGCGTCCAGTTTCAGGTGTTCGCCATCTACGATTCGATAGCCAATTTTCGGTGTGAGGATCGATTCCGTGAAGTGAGCGTTGATCGAGGTCTGGCCGAGATCCGTTATGGGCAGGGCATTGTCGACGCCAAGCTTTATCCACAGGTAGTCTATCGGCATTACAAACCGGCCTTTGTCGGCCTCGACGGCGACCGGAACGATGCCCTTCAGGTAATGAAAGAGATCGCTAAAGGGAACGTGAATGCTGGCATCGTGGCCCAGAACTCCGGCAGTTCCATGCGCTCCTGCGAACCATCCGTAGATCGACACCGCTCCCCGCCATCCAGAACCCTCGGGAACCCAGCCGCTCGCTTGTGGAGCTGGTGCCGGGGCGTCAGGTAGCGGCTGCGGATTCGCACTCGGCGCGGCAAGTTCAGCAGCGGAGGAATTGCTTTCCGTGGCTGAGTCAAGTGGGTTGGAAGATGCAAGAAACGACGGGCTCGTCACATTCGTGCTCTGATGAGCATTACCGGACTCCGCAGGCATTTGAATTTTCGAAGCGTCTTGCGCCCGGGCCAAAAGTCCGCAAAATAACGCAAGATACAATATGAAAGCCTTCTTCACAGCTTCCTCCAGAAGCTCGCGTTTAACGAGCGGTCGTTCGGAACGTGTTTAAGTTACTGTCTGATTCGAAGCTTTTCTACTGTCAAAAATGACAGTATGAGAGAGGTTTTTGACCTTGAGTTCGTCCCAAAGGATGGCGTTCTAAACTGCGAACGCGTGTGATCCGTGTCGCTGAAGCTTGGCGGAGCCTGGTTGGAAGGGGCGCTGAATCGCGTGGAAGGTGGTTTTCGACATTAGACGCGCAGGCCAGCTTTCACCGCACATAGAATCGTTGTACTGGTTTGCACGATGGCTGGCTCCACAACCCTTTTTCGTTACTCCTCCACGATTCTCCAACTTTTTTCGGGGTTGAACTCGGTCATCGCTGCGGCAACCTGATCCGTCGTCTTACCCAGGTCTTTTTCGTACATGACGCCATTCTGGTTGATCATGAAAGTCATGATTCCAGAGTCGCCGTACTGAGCAGGATAGGCGAGCACCGCAAAACCACTCGTCATTTTGCCGTTGACGAAGTAGTTCTTTGCGCCGCCCTTCGCATCCGCTCCCTGCTTGTCGAGGATCTGGAAGTAGTACCCGTGGAATGGCTGATGCGAATCGGGCTTGACCTTGAGACCTTCGGACGAGGCGAAGGCCACCAGCGGTCCCAGTGGGCTCCGAGGCTGGCCTTCAGGCGACGGCCAATACAGTCCGTTCTGTTTGCCCTCGTCGCTGATAAACTTTTGCGCGTATTGCTTCACACCATCGTGGGTCTGCGAGAAATATTCCTTCTGAGCGTCAGCGACAGCAGCGCAGACATCGATCGCTGCCAATTCGTTGCGGCCAATCCCGCGGGCAAGAATCTCCTGTTTTCCTGCTGCGGTGTCGAACGCCCACTGGCCGGCGTCATTCTTCTTCAGCGGGATCGGGAACGTCTTGTTATCGGCACCGGTGATCAGCAACTCGCTGCCATTGTCCAGCTTGCGCCAACGGTGCATCACGTCGTAGTCGGACACGAACCCCGAGAAAGCCGCCTTGTTTGCGGCGGCATCACTGGAGTAAATGAGGTCTTTCGATTCCGGACCGAAGATGGCCAGCAATGCCTCACGATTCTCTGACTTCGCGGCATCCATCAAAGCCTTGGCTGCATCATCCGGAGATGCAAATGTCTTCTGCGTGGCCTGGGCTTGCGTCTCCCTCGGCTTCAGCTGTTTGCTGCAGGCCGTCGAGAACGCGAGCGAGAGAAGAACAAACAAAAAGAACTGTCGCAAACGATTCCAATCCCCGAGTGACATTTTCGATCCTCCCGAATACCGAAGCGGATTTGTCTCAATCCGTTCCATTTCCCCTCGCCTGATTTCAGCACGTAACACCGGCGCTAGCGCCGGAACCCTCCACCACCAAAGCCGCCGCCTCCAAAGTGACCACCGCCCCACCCACCACCTCCGCCACGACCACCCCAACCACGCGCGCTGGCTGACCGGTCTCCCCATCCGCCGGTGCCGAAGCTCGAACCGGAGTGGTCGCCGTAGCCGCTGAACGCTGTTGCGTGGCTGGCGGTATCTTGCGATCCCCAACCGCGAGCGGCATCGGAATTCGACCATCCCGACTTGTTCCATGAGTTCGAGCTAGCCGTGTTACCGCGATTGACGTTCACTGTGTTGCCGCTGATGTTGGTGTTGCGGTTGTAACTGTTGTTCCCGTAGCGGTTGTAATTATTGTTTCCATATCGCTGGTAGCCGCTGTTGTAGTTGGGGTGATAGCCGTAGTTGTAATAGCCGCCGTGCCACGCAGCATTTCCGTAATAAGGGTGGCCGCCGTAATATGCCCCGCCGTGATACCAGTTGCAGTTCCAACTGCTATATCCCCAGCCGCAGCAGCCGCCGCTCATCATCGCCCCGACTGCAATTCCCGCCCCGAAGGAAAGCAAGCCAGTCGCCACCAGCGCGCCCGTGCTGTATCCCGGTGCCGTGTAAGGCGTCCCGTAAACCACCGTCGGGTTGTACTGCGGAACGTAGACCACTTGCGGATTTGCCGGCTGGATAACAATGACTTGGGTACCGCCCTGGCTCTGGGTTGTGACGGTCTGCTGCGAAGTACTCTTTAGGTTGCCGGCCGCTTTGGCCTGCTGCCGCAGAGTCTGAATGGCCGACATTACCTGTGACTGCTGATTGTGGTACGCCTCGCCTAATTGCGATGTCCACGCCAGGTTTTGCGCCATGTTGTGCAACACCGACGGAAACTGTGTCAGGGCTTTCACACTCGGGTCCCACGACTGAGTGTTGACCGCCTGCATCAATGCGCTGCCAGTGAGATTCTTGTTCTGTTGCAGCCAGTTATCGGCAACGGCTACCTGGTCAGGGAAAGTTGAGGCCGCCAGTATTTGGGCCACCAGGGCATCGGGGCACAGAGCGATGGGTGAAACCAGATTGTCCAGCTCTTGTTCGCTCATTGGCGCGCCTTGCCCCGTGTACGGGGACGATGCTGGTGCACCCTGAGATTCCTGCGCCACCACAACTCCACCGGGCACTGTAGCCACAACCAGCAGCATGCTTAGCAGAACCGCCAGCAGTTTTTCGCTGCGCTCGTTGAACCTCGGTTGCATAGCCGTTCTCCGTGCCTCTTTCACCGCGACGCTAACGTTCTGCGCAGTTTCTGCGCTTAGCGCCGGAAGCCACCGCCCCGACCACCCCAGCCTCCTCCTCCACCGCGGCTGCCCCAACCGCGGGAACTCGCCGCGCGGTCATCCCAGCCGCTGCCTGCAGTAGAGTGATCGCCATAGCCGCTGAAGGCGCCACCATGCGAGTCACCGCTGCCCCCCCAACCGCGCGCACCATCAGAACTGGCAGTAGGCTTCTGAACACTATTCCAATTTCCGTTGCTATCCTTCTGCCAGCCGCTCCCCGTGTTCTTGTAAACGTTTCCATTCGCAGTTGCGTACTTGTTGCCGCTGGAAGTCTCGGCAGTTCCATAATTTCCCCGAGCAGAGGAAGAGTGTTGCGTATCAACTGTCTGACCATTCTTCGAATATGTAGAGCTTCCGTAGCTGCCGTAGGCATTCGACGTTTGGTGGGTCGCTGCAGAGGCTCCGGTGTATGGGTTGTACGCCTGGCCAACCTTTTGCGTGCCGTAGGCTGTGGAGGTCGACGCAGTGCGCGCATAAGTCCCGGTGGATGGGTTGTAGCCGGATGCTGCGTGAGCGCTGCCGTATGGCCCATAGGCTGTGCTGCTCGTACCGTAGTAGCCGCCGTGCCAAGCGGTGTTTCCGTAGTAAGCCGCACCATGGTAAACCGCCGCGCCTCCGTACCAATTACAATGCCAGGCGCTATAACCCCAGCCGCAGCAGCCGCCGCTCATCATTGCCCCGACCGCAATTCCTGCTCCAAACGACAACAGGCTGGTAGCAACCATTGCACCCGTGCTATAGCTCGGCGGATAGTATGGTGTCCCGTATA
>Ga0306925_10001782_pt1 | contig 17930 bp, 17 predicted proteins | sample flu12Cox44000176_FD_203755 | JGI IMG/M metagenome (GOLD analysis project Ga0306925, IMG submission 203755) | Lab enrichment of tropical soil microbial communities from Luquillo Experimental Forest, Puerto Rico - flux8day.12C.oxic.44.000.176 (v2)... | ecosystem: Environmental > Terrestrial >... | reverse complement strand
ACTCGGACGCTGATGTCGGTCTCCACGCTTTGACTGACGCGGTGCTCGGCGCCGTTGGCGCAGGCGATATCGGAATGCACTTTCCGCCGAGCGATCCGCGCTGGCGGGGTGCCCCTTCCGACCGGTTTCTGCGGCATGCCGCCGACCTCGTCGGCGCACGAGGAGGTACGGTCGCCGCCGTCGACGTGACGATCATCTGTGAGCGCCCGAAAATCGGTGCCTACCGCGCCGCGATGATCGAGCGGGTGGCGGCGATCCTCGGCATCGTCCCCGCCCGTGTCAGCGTCAAGGCGACGACGACCGACCGGCTCGGCTTTACCGGGCGCGGCGAGGGTATCGCCGCACAAGCGCTCGCCACCGTGCGTCTGCCATTGCCCCCTTCCTTCCCTCCCCCGCAGGCGGGGGAGGGGTGATGTGGGGGCACGCTCTCTCGGTCTGCCGCTTCGGCATCCGGCGATGCTGCTCGCGACCTGGTTCGGAGCCGGCTTTCTGCCGATCTCCCCTGGAAGCTGGGCATCGCTCGCCGCATTGCCGGGTGCCTGGGCAATCGATTGGTTATGGGGTGTCCCCGGTCTAGCTGCGGCCTCTGGGCTCGCCTTTGCGCTCGGCTGGTGGGCAGCCTCGACCGTCGTCAAGGCGAGCGGCACGGAAGATCCCGGAGCGATTGTGATCGACGAGGTCGCGGGTCAATGGCTGGCCCTGGTTCCGGCCCCCCTCGACCCCCTCGCCTACACCCTCGCCTTCCTGCTGTTTCGGCTCTTCGACATCTGGAAGCCGTGGCCGGCGCGGTGGGCCGACCGCCACGTCAAGGGTGGGCTCGGGATCATGCTCGACGATCTGCTGGCGGCAGTCTACGCTATCCTCGTGTCTGCGGTTCTGCAGGCGATCGGCGGAGTATCCGGTGTTCGACGCTGAAACCCTAACCCTCGCGCAATCGGTGCTCGATGCCTGCCGTGCCCGAGGCTGGCACGTCGCGACCGCCGAGTCCTGTACCGGCGGGCTGGTTGCGGGAGCGCTGACCGCGATTGCCGGCTCGTCGGACATTGTCGAACGCGGCTTTGTGACCTATTCCAACACGGCGAAATCGGAATTGCTCGGGGTACCGCCGGAGACCATCACCGCACACGGCGCGGTCAGCACCGAGACTGCTGCGGCCATGGCCGAGGGCGCACTGGCGCGCGCCCCGGTGGATCTGGCGGTCTCGGTGATCGGCGTCGCCGGTCCCGGTGGCGGCAGCGCCGCCAAACCGGTCGGGCTGGTCATTTTTGGGGTGGCGCGCCGTGACGGACCAACCCGCACCGAGCGGCGCGTCTTCGACGGCGACCGCTCGGCGGTGCGCCAGGCGGCGCTGCACACTGCGCTCGGCCTGCTCGCAGCGGCCGTGCGCGGCTAATTCAGGAGGATTTATTCTCATGGACGGAGTCGTGACGGCGGTCAGCCGCAGCGCGAGGCACACGCTAACCAAGCCGAACCAGGACAACATCCGGTTGCTGGCCGGGCTCGGCGTCGAAGGCGACGCGCATTCGGGGACCACGGTCAAGCACCGCTCGCGGGTGGCGCGCGACCCGAGCCAGCCTAATCTGCGGCAGGTGCACCTCGTCCACGCCGAATTGCACGATACCTTAAAGGAACAGGGCTTCGCCGTTGGGGCCGGGCAGATGGGCGAGAATGTGACGACCCGCGGGATCGATCTGTTGGGGCTGCCGACCGGCGCACGGCTGCGTCTCGGCGACACGGCAATTATCGAGGTGACCGGGCTGCGCAACCCCTGCGCCCAACTCGACCGCATTCAGCCGGGCCTGATGGGGGCTACCTTGGAGCGCGCCGCAGACGGCAGCCTGATCCGCAAGGCCGGCATCATGGCCGTCGTCCTCAAGGGCGGCGACGTGCGGCCCGGCGACCCGATCCGCGTCGAGCTGCCGGCGGACCCGCATCGGCTGTTGGCGCCGGTCTGAGGACATCCCGGGGCCCGGCCACCTCCACGTCAAAAACAACGTAATTTGCGACTGGGCTCGCCGAAACGCTTGATTCTCTCTTCATATTCATGAGATATCAGACACTTACATGCCCATCAAATGACCCGTGGATCAACGTAATTTCCTCAACGGATCAACGTAACTGAACACCTTCAGCCATCGAATAACAACGTAACGCGGGGTGCTCCCACCCGGCCTCGCTAACGAGTGCCCGCCATGGACGTCGCAGTGTGGTTGCGCGAACTCGGGCTCGAAGAATACGAGCCGGCGTTCCGCGCGAACGCGATCGACGCAAGAGTGTTGCCACGCCTGACCGCCGAGGACCTGAAGGATCTCGGCGTCGGCTTGGTCGGCCACCGCCGGCGGCTGCTCGACGCGATCGCCGCGCTCGGCACTGGCGAGTCGCCACTGGCACCCTCCCCGCTCCCGATTCCCGCCGCTAGCCCTCTCCCTAACCCTCCCCCGCTTGCTGGGGAGGGAAGGGTGGGGGTGGAAGCCGAACGGCGCCAGCTCACCGTGATGTTCTGCGATCTGGTCGGCTCCACCGCGCTGTCGACACGCTTCGACCCGGAGGATCTGCGCGAGCTGATCGGCACCTATCACCGCGCGGTCGCCGATACGGTCGGCCGCTTCGACGGCTATGTCGCCAAGTATATGGGCGATGGCGTCTTGGTCTATTTCGGCTATCCGCAAGCGCATGAGGAAGATGCCGAGCGGGCGGTCCGGGCTGGGCTCGCGGTCGTCGACACGGTTCGCGGGCTCGCGACGCTAGAGCGGCTCGAGGTCCGCCTCGGCGTTGTTACCGGCCTCGCAGTGGTGGGCGATCTGATCGGCGCGGGTGCCGCAGCGGAGCGTGGCGTCGTCGGCGGGACTCCGAACCTCCCCGCCCGGCTGCAAGCACTGGCGGGTCCGAACAGCCTCGTTATAGCCGACAGCACGCGCTGGCAAATCGGCGGGCTGTTTGAGGTCGAGGATCTTGGGCCCCAGGCGCTTGTGGGCTTTGCCGAGCCACAACGCGCTTGGCGCGTGGCCGGTGAGGGGGCCGTCGTCAGCCGCTTTGAAGCGCTACGCGGTGAGGCACTAACGCCGTTTGTCGGGCGCGACGAGGAGATCGAGCTGTTGCTTCGCCGCTGGCAGCGGGCGATTGCGGGCGAGGGTCAGGTCGTGCGCTGAGCGGCGAAGCGGGCATCGGCAAGTCGCGCCTCCTGAGTACGCTGCACGATCGGCTCGCCGAGAAACCGCATACCCGCATGCGGTGTTTCTGCTCGCCGTATCATCAGGACAGCGCGCTCCATCCCTTCATCGCTCAGCTCGAACGCGCTGCCGGCTTCCAGCGCGAGGACAGCGCCGACCAGAAGCTCGACAAGCTGCGTCGGTTGCTGGCGCCCGATACGCGGGGCGATGACGAAATCGAGCTGTTGGCCGAGCTGCTGTCCTTGCCGAGCTCCGCCGCTGGGCTGAACCTCAGCCCGCAGCGCAAGCGCGAGCTGCTGTTCGAGACATTGCTGCACCAGCTCGAGGCCTTGGCGGCGCGGCAGCCGGTACTCTTTATCTGCGAAGACCTGCATTGGATCGACCCAAGCTCGCGCGAGCTCCTCGATCGGACGATCAGTCGCCTGGCGCACCTGCCGGTATTGCTCGCTGCGACCTATCGCCCGGAATTCGTCCCGCCGTGGAGCGGGCTGCCGCAGGTCACGACATTGACCTTGGCCCGGTTCGACCGGCGCGCCGGGACGGCGTTGGTCGAGCGGATCGTCGGCGGCGAGGCGCTGGCAGGCGAAGTGGTCGCAGAGATCGTCGCGCGCGCCGACGGAGTGCCACTCTTTGTTGAGGAGTTGACCAAAGCCGTGCTCGAGGCACGAGGCTCACCTGAGGGGGTCGAAAAGACCCTCGCCGGCGCGCTGTCGGTGTCGACAGCCGTCCCCTCGGTGCTGCACGCCCCGCTGATGGCGCGGCTCGACCGGCTCGGACCGGGTCCCAAGGAAGTCGCCCAGACTGCCGCTGCGATCGGGCGCGAGTTCTCCTATCAGCTATTGGCGCCCATCGCCGGCCGCGGCGAGAACGATCTGATGGTAGCGCTCGGCAAGCTCGGTGACGCCGGCCTGGTCTTCGCGCGCGGCACTCCACCCGAAGCGGCCTATTTGTTCAAACATGCGCTGGTCCGCGACGCGGCCTATGCGAGCCTGTTGCGTCGTCGGCGTGAGGAGCTGCATGCGCAGATCGCCGCGGTGCTCGAAAGCGACTTTCCCGAGATCGTTGAGGGACAACCCGAACTCGTCGCCCAGCACTTGACCGAGGCGGGATTAACCGAACGGGCCGTAGCCTATTGGCAGCGTGCCGGCGAGCACGCGGTCGCGCGCTCGGCCAACCTCGAAGCAATCGCCCATTTTGGCCGAGGCATCGAGATTCTCAACACGCTGCCGGAGAGCGCATCACGCGATCAGCAAGAACTCGGGCTGAAACTTGCCTCGATCAACCCGCTCTGGGCCAGTCGCGGCTTCGGATCGCCGGAGACCGAGCGCGCCGCCGCGAGCGCACTCGAACTCAGCAGGCGGAGCGGAAAAGATACCCGTGCGCATTTCTGGGCCTTGATTGGTATGGTTCATCTTTGCGTAGTCCGCGGGGACCTGCCCGCGGCCCGCGAGTTGGGCGAGGAAATGCTCGGGGTTGCTGAACGCTTGGAAGATCCCGAGGCGCTTACCTACGCGCGCTTCCTGTTCGGCAACACGTTGTTTTGGTTTGGCGAACTAGCGACTGCGCGGAGCCATCTCGAGCGGGCGATCGATCTTTACGATCCGGGACGGGGCCGCGAGGCGGCCTTCCGCCTCGGGTTCAATTGTGGCTCCAATTCCTACAACTTTCTCGGCCGCGTCCTGTGGCATCTCGGCTATCCCGACCAGGCTTTGCGCTGCAGCCGGCAGGCCGTCGCGATCGCCGACGAGATCTCTCACCCGTTCAGTCAAGCGATCTCCCTAAGCTGGACCGCAGCGCTGCATCAATTGCGCGGTGAAGTTGAACGAACACGCGAGGTGGCCGAAGCCGATCTGGCGCTGACGACGGAGCAAATCATCCCCTTTTTCTCGCGCACGCCATGGTTTTGCGCGGCTGGGCGCTGGCCGAGCGGGGTCAATTCGATGAAGGAATCGGCCGCCTTCGCGATGGCGGCGATGCTTACCAAGCGACTGGGGCAAATCTCGAAAGTCCGCATTGGTTCGCTCTATTGGCCGAGGCCTACGGCAAAGCCGGGCGGGTCGAGGAGGCGCAGGCCGTCTTGCGCGAAGCTCTCGCCTTGGTCGAGCGCACCGGCATCCGCTATCACGAAGCCGAACTGCACCGGCTGCTAGGTGAATTATTCCTCGGACGCGCCGAGGAGCGCGCCGACGCCTGCTTCCGTCGCGCGCTCAAAATCGCCCGGCAGCAGCACGCGAAATCATGGGAGTTGAGGGCGGCAGTCAGCCTCGCGCGCCTCTGGAAAAGCCAGGGTCGGCGCGGCGAGGCGCGCGAGCTCCTGGCGCCGGTCTACGGCTGGTTCACTGAAGGCTTCGGCACCGCCGACCTCAAAAACGCCAAGGATCTGCTCGACGAGCTCGCGTAACCCGGCCGTTCACTGGGCGCGATGATGTCCTTGCAACCCCCGAACGGGTCGGCGCTTGCACGCCGTTCCGGGGGGAAGCAGCCCATCACGGCATTCACTCCGCCGCTTGCGTGACGGCTCCCGGCGGGGCGGTGCCATAGAGGTCGCCGGCGCGCTTTTCAAAAGCGCCGACCATGCGGCGCACCGCCTCGCTGAACAGCACCTCGATCAGCTTTTGCATCAGCCGCGACTTGAATTCGAAATCGACATAGAAATCGATGCGGCAGCCGCCCGGCACCTTGTCGAACACCCAATGGTTGTTGAGGCGCCGGAATGGTCCCTCGGCATAGGTGACGTCGATGCGCCGCGGCGCATCGAGCGCAACGCGCGAGGTGAAACGCTCGCGAAACATGCGGAAGCCGATGATCATGTCGGCGACGATCCGGTCGGCCCGACGTTCCTTGATGCGCGCCGCGAGGCACCAAGGCAGAAACTCGGGATAGCGCTCGATATCGGCAACCAGCGCAAAGAGTTGCTCTGGCGTGTAGGCCAGCACACGCTGTTCGGCATGGGTAGGCATCGACGGGGTCTAGCCGGGGGCGCCGAGCTTGGCCCCGCGCGCCGCGCGCAGCAGCGCGAAATCCTCCCCGGCGTGGTACGAGGAGCGCGTCAACGGCGAGGCCGAGACCAATAGAAAGCCCTTGCCGATGGCAAAGCTGCGGTAGCCGCGGAATTCCTCCGGCGTGACAAAGCGGGCGATCGCATGATGCTTAATTGTCGGTTGCAGATATTGCCCTATCGTTAAGAAGTCGACCTCGGCGGCGCGCAAATCGTCCATGACCTGCAACACCTCGGTCTTGTCTTCGCCGAGACCGACCATGATCCCGGATTTGGTGAACATCGCCGGGTCGAGCCGCTTGACCTGGTCGAGCAGCCGCAGCGAGTGAAAATAGCGCGCGCCCGGCCGCACTTCGGCATAGAGGCGCGGAACGGTCTCGAGATTGTGATTGAAGACGTCGGGCTTGGCCGCGACCACGGTTTCGAGCGCCCCGGCCTTGTGCAGAAAGTCGGGCGTAAGGACCTCGATTGTCGTCCCGCGCGCCGCTCGGCGGATCGCCCCGATGGTCTGCGCGAAATGCCCCGCACCGCCATCGGCCAAATCATCGCGATCAACCGACGTAACGACAATGTGGGAAAGGTCGAGTGCGGCGACCGCCTCGGCGACCCGTGCCGGCTCGTGCGGGTCGAGCAGGTCGGGCCGGCCGGTCGCGACATTGCAGAAGGTGCAGGCGCGGGTGCAGACGCGGCCGAGGATCATGACCGTGGCGTGCTTCTGCTTCCAGCACTCGCCGATGTTCGGGCAACCCGCTTCTTCGCATACGGTGTTGAGCTGGAGCTCGCGCATCAGCCGGCGCGTCGCTTGGTATTCGGGTGAGCCCGGCGCCTTGACGCGCAACCAATCGGGCTTGCGCGGAATCGGATTGTCGGGGCGGTGCGCCTTTTCAGGATGGCGCAGGGGAGCTGGTGTAATGGGCGGCGTATCGGCCCCGGAGAGCATCATCTATGAAGCCAAAGTTCCGCGTCATTGCGAGCGGAGCGAAGCAATCTCGGCCGGGGTTCTCTCCACCCATCGGGATTGCGTCGTCGCTCCGCTCCTCGCAATGACAAGGTGTTGCTCGCCCTAGAAGTGGATGGCGCGCTCATAAGCGTCAAGCACGGCCTCGTGCATCGTTTCCGACAAAGTCGGATGAGGGAAGATCGAGCGGATCAGCTCAGTTTCGGTCGTCTCCAGGGTCTTGGCGATCGTGTAGCCCTGGATCAGCTCGGTCACCTCGGCGCCGATCATGTGCGCGCCCAGGAGCTCGCCGGTCTTGGCGTCGAACACCGTCTTGACCATTCCCTCGGGCTCGCCGAGCGCGATCGCCTTGCCGTTGCCGATAAACGGAAAATGGCCGGTCTTGACCTCGTGCCCTGCTTCCCTGGCGCTCCTCTCGGTCAGCCCGACGCTGGCGACCTGCGGCCGGCAATAGGTGCAGGCCGGGATGTTGTGGAGATCGAGCGGGTGCACATCGTTGACCCCGGCGATGCGTTCGACGCAGATCACGCCCTCATGGCTCGCCTTATGCGCGAGCCATGGCGGGCCGACGAGATCGCCGATCGCGTAGATTCCGGGTTCGTCGGTGCGCAGCCATTCGTCGACGACGACGTGCGTCTTTTCGACTTTGACCGCAGTGTTTTCGAGGCCGATTTCCTCGGCATTGCCGACGATGCCGACGGCAAGGATCACCCGTTCGACCTCGACTTCGGCCCCCTGCCCTGCTCCGTCGATGCGCGCGGCGAGGTTCGCGCCGTTGCGCTCCAGCGCCACGACCGTCGCGCCGGTGTGGATCTTGATCCCTTGCTGTTCAAAGGATTTGCGGGCGAAGGCCGAAATCTCCTCGTCCTCGACCGGAAGCACGCGGTCGAGCATTTCGACGACCGTCACCTCGGCGCCCATGTCATGGTAGAAGCTGGCGAATTCGATCCCGATCGCGCCCGAGCCGACGACCAGCAGCGATTTCGGGATCGCCGCCGGCACCATTGCCTCCTTGTAGGTCCATACCCGCTCGCCGTCGGGCTCGAGATCCGGCAACGCCCGGGCCCGCGCGCCGGTTGCCAGCACGATGTGGTCGGCCGCGAGATCCGCTACCGGCTTCCCCTCGTTCTCGACCGCGAGCCGGCCCTTGCCAGCAAGGCGGCCCTGACCGGCGACGACGGTGACCTTGTTTTTCTTCAGTAGGTAGGCGACGCCGTTGGAGAGCTGCTTGGCGACTGCGCGCGACCGCGCGACGACCTTGCCGGCGTCGAAGCGGATGTCCTTGGCGGAAAATCCGAATTCGTCGAGGCGATGGAGCAGACGGCAGATCTCGGAGCTGCGCAGCAACGCCTTGGTCGGGATGCAGCCCCAGTTGAGGCAGATGCCACCGAGCTGGTCGCGCTCGACGAGAGCGGTCTTCATCCCGAGCTGCGCTGCGCGGATCGCCGCGACATAGCCACCCGGGCCGCCGCCGAGAACGATCAGATCAAACGTGTCATCGGCCATCTCAGGGTCCCCGTGTGCCGGTCACAGCAGCATCGTCAGCGGGTCCTCGACGAGCTTTCTGAAGGCTGACAGGAACTGCGCGCCGATGGCACCGTCGACGGCGCGGTGATCGCAGGAGAGTGTGCAGCTCATCACCGTTGCGACCGTGAGCATGCCGTTCTTGACGACCGGCCGCTGCTCGCCGGCGCCGACCGCCAGGATGCCGCCATGCGGCGGGTTGATAACCGCCGCAAACTCGCGCACGCCGTACATGCCGAGGTTGGAGATCGAGAAGGTGCCGCCCTGGAACTCCTCGAGCTTCAATTTGCCGGCGCGAGCGCGGGCTGCGAGGTCCTTGGTCTCATGGGCAATGGCGGCCAATCCTTTGCGGTCGGCGGCTTTGACGATCGGGGTGATCAAACCGTCATCGAGCGCCACGGCAACGGCGATATCGACGGTATCCCAGAGCAGGATCGCCTCGTCGCTCCACGAGGCGTTGGCGGCCGGTACCTGTCGCAAGGCGAGAGCTGCAGCGCGGATCACAAAATCGTTCACCGAAATCCGGTAGGCGTCCGACTTGGCGTTGAGCTCACCGCGGATCTTCAACAGCGCGTCGATCTCGCAGTCGATCGTCAGATAAAAATGCGGGACGGTCTGCTTGGATTCGGTCAGGCGCCGGGCGATGACGCGGCGCATCGCATTGAGCGGCCGCTCGGTGTAAGGCGGGTTACCGGCGAGTGCGGCCACCCGCTCCTTGGACAGAACCGGGGTCACCGACACCGGTTGCGGTGCCGCTGGGGCGCGAGCCGGCACCGGAGTAGGTGCCGCGCGAGCGGGCGAAAGGGCTGCCTCGATGTCGGATTTGACGATACGGCCTTGCGGCCCTGAGCCACGGATCGCGGCGAGGTCGAGACCCGCCTGCTGCGCCATCCGGCGCGCCAATGGGCTGGCGAAAATCCGGCCGTCGCCGTTGCCGCGGTCCTTGGCGGGTGGCGGTACGGCGGGCGCAGGCTCTGCGCTTACCGGAGGCGGCGGCGATGCTGCCGGAGCGGGTTGGACGACCGTCGCGGCGACTCTCTTGAGCGCAGAGGCATCCTCATCCTCGCCGAGCAGCAATGCGATCGGCTCGTTGACCTTGATGCCCTGGGTGCCCTCCGGCACCAGGATCTTGCCGATCTTGCCGTCATCGACGGCCTCGACCTCCATCGTCGCCTTGTCGGTCTCGATCTCGGCGAGCACGTCGCCCGAATGGACCTCGTCGCCCTCTTTCTTGAGCCATTTGGCGAGGTTGCCCTCGGTCATCGTCGGCGACAGTGCCGGCATCAGGATTTCGATCGGCATGGGACCTGGCTCTCCGGTATGCCGGCTATCGGTAGGCGACCTCGCGGGCCGCTGCGACGATATCCTCGACCTGCGGCAACGCCAGACGTTCGAGGTTCGCAGCATAGGGCAACGGGACATCCTTGCCGGCAACCCGCTTCAACGGGGCGTCGAGCCAGTCGAAGCACCCTTCCATGACGATCGCGGCGATCTCCGCGCCGATGCCGGCAAAGGGCCAGCCTTCCTCGACCGAAACGATTCGGTTGGTCTTCCTGACCGAGGCAATAACGGTGGCGGCATCGAACGGCCGCAAGGTCCGCAGGTCGATAATTTCCGCCGAGATGCCGGCCTTCTCGAGCTCTTCGGCGGCCTGCAATGCCAGTTTTACCATGCGTGAGAAGGCCGCGATCGTAACGTGGTCGCCCAGCCGCGCGATGCGCGCCTTGCCGATCGGCACGAGGAACTCGGGATCATCCGGCACCGCGAAGGTTTCGCCATAGACGAGCTCGTGCTCGAGAAACACCACCGGGTTCGGATCGCGGATCGCCGCCTTCAGTAGCCCCTTATGGTCGGCTCCGGTAAACGGGGCGATCACCTTCAGGCCCGGGCAATGCGCGTACCAGCTCGCATAGCATTGCGAGTGCTGTGCTGCGACACGCGCGGCAGGACCATTCGGCCCGCGAAAAACGATCGGGCAGCTCATCTGGCCGCCCGACATGTAGCGGGTCTTCGAGGCCGAGTTGACGATCTGATCCATCGCCTGCATGGCGAAGTTGAAGGTCATGAACTCGACGATCGGCCGCAGCCCGGCAAAGCCGGCGCCAACCCCGAGCCCGGCAAAACCCTGTTCGGTGATCGGGGTGTCGATCACCCGATGCGGCCCGAATTCCTGGAGCAGGCCCTGGCTGACCTTGTAGGCACCCTGATACTCGCCGACCTCCTCGCCGAGCAGAAACACCGAATCGTCACGCCGCATCTCCTCGGCCATTGCGTCTCGCAACGCCTCGCGCACGGTCATGGTCCTGGTCTTGCCGGCGTATTCGGGCTCGACCGAAGGCGCAGGCCGAGCCACAGCGGGTGCCGGTGGGGCCGTCGCGGGCCGAGCTTCTGCCGGCATCTTCTGTGGCGGCTTGGGAACTCGCGCCGTCTTCTCAAGCGCGCCTGAGTCTTCACCATTGCCGGCGATGACCGCGATCGGAGTGTTGACTGCGACGTGCTCGGTGCCTTCAGGGATCACGATCTTGGCGAGCACTCCTTCGTCGATCGCTTCGACCTCCATCGTTGCCTTGTCGGTCTCGATTTCGGCGAGGACATCGCCTGCCCGGACCGCTTCCCCCTCGCTCTTGAGCCAACGAGCGATCTTGCCCTCGGTCATCGTCGGCGACAACGCCGGCATCAGCACTTGGGTGGTCATGGCTTAACGCAATCTCCTGCAGGCGAGATCGCCAAACGCGTCAGGCGTCGGCCAAGACATCCGTCCACAGCTCGGCCGGCTCCGGTTCGGGCGAGTCCTGCGCGAATTGCGCCGCTGCGGCGACGCGATCCCTGACCGCACCGTCGATCTGCTTGAGTACCGCCTCGGTCGTCCCGCCTTCGAGCAAGCGCCGCCGCGCCAGATCGATCGGATCATGCTCGGTGCGCATGCGGGTGACCTCGTCCCGCGTGCGGTACTTTGCCGGATCGGACATCGAATGGCCGCGATAGCGGTAGGTCAGCATCTCGAGAATGATCGGGCCCCGGCCCGAGCGAGCGTGCTCGGTGGCGGCGAGCCCCGCCTCGTGCACGGCGAGCACGTCCATCCCGTCGACCTGCTCGCCCGGGATGCCGTAGGCAGTGCCGCGATGAAACAAATCGGTGCGCGCCGAAGCGCGGTCGATCGACGTCCCCATTCCGTAGCGATTGTTCTCGATAACGTAGACGATCGGCAGCTTCCACAGCGAGGCCATGTTGAAGCTCTCATAGACCTGCCCCTGGTTGATCGCGCCGTCGCCGAGATAGGTGATCGAGATGCGCCCGTCGGCTCGATAACGATGGGCAAAGGCGAGGCCGGTTCCGATCGGCACCTGCGCCCCGACGATGCCGTGGCCGCCAAAAAAGCTCTTCTCCCGGCTAAACATGTGCATCGAGCCGCCCTTGCCGTGCGAATAGCCGCCGCGACGGCCGGTCAACTCGGCCATGACCCCCTGGGGGTCCATGCCGCTCGCCAGCATATGCCCGTGATCGCGATAGGAGGTGACGATCGTGTCGCCTTCCCTGAGCGCCGCCTGCATGCCGACGACGACCGCCTCCTGCCCGATGTAGAGGTGGCAGTAGCCGCCGATAAGCCCCATGCCGTACATCTGCCCGGCCCGCTCCTCAAAGCGCCGGATCAACAGCATGTCCCGGTAGTATCCGAGCAACTCCGACCTCGGCGAATTTCACTGGCGCGGCCTTGCGCTTGACGGCCATGTCGCTTCCTCCACGCGGCCGACCCCCGCTCTACCCTGACCCGTTCGCAGGCAGGATAGTTTGGGACGAAAATCTGCGACGGAACATGCGGGCAAACCCGTCCCATTGCAACCTCGCGCCGATGCGCCAAGACCGGCTTATCGGGATTCGGCGGCGCCCGCCTCACCCGAGGTCGCGGGCTGCATGATGACGATCTCGTCGGGCGCAACCAGATTCAGGGTCGCGCGCACCCGTTCGTCGAGCAGGTCAGGATCGAGGTGGTTGGGCTTCAGGTCGGAGACGCGTAGATCGAGGGCCGCGCGCTGTGCCTTGATCGCTTCGAGATTGGCATGTTCGGCGCGGATTTCTCGGGTCACACGCAACCATTGGATCAACCCGTGGTTGCCTTCGATCAGGTTGTAAAGAAAATACGCAGTCAGCCCGACGCCGATTACCGGCCCCAGAACAACATGCGCCCGGCGGCGCAACTGGCGCAGGAAAACCATCGGCTAGCGCCGCAACACCGAGCGTCCGGGGAACACCGCTGACGCGCCGAGCTGCTCTTCGATGCGGATCAGTTGGTTGTACTTGGCGAGCCGGTCCGATCGTGACAGCGATCCGGTCTTGATTTGGCCGCTATTGGTCGCCACCGCCAGGTCGGCGATCGTCGTATCTTCGGTTTCGCCTGAACGATGCGAAAATACCGTCCCCCAGCCCGCCCGCTGGGCGATCTCTACCGCCTCTAAAGTCTCGGACAAGGTGCCGATCTGATTTACTTTGACGAGCAGCGCATTGGCGAGGCCGCGGCTGATCCCGTCGCGTAGCCGACGCGGGTTGGTCACGAAGATGTCGTCGCCGACGAGCTGAACAGCGTGCCCGAGCTCGGCTGCGAGCAGCGCCCAGCCTTGCCAATCGTCCTCGGCCATGCCGTCTTCGATCGAGACGATCGGATAACGGCGGACCAGATCCGCCTCGAAGGCGACCAGACCCGCGGCGTCGAGGGTCTTGCCTTCACCGGCGAGACGATAGCCGCCGTCGCGGTAGAATTCCGAGGCCGCGACATCGAGCGCCAGCACCACGTCGTCACCCGGATGGTAGCCGGCGGCTTCGACCGCGCGCATCACAAAGCCCAATGCCGCGTCGGTCGAAGCGAGGTTCGGGGCAAAGCCGCCCTCGTCGCCGACATTGGTGCTGTGACCGGCTTCGGCGAGCTTTCCTCGCAAGCTGTGGAAGATTTCGGCGCCGAAGCGGATCGCCTCGGCCGCCGATCCGGCGCCGACCGGCATCACCATGAATTCCTGAATGTCGATCGGGTTGTCGGCGTGAACCCCGCCATTGACGATGTTCATCATCGGCACCGGCAGGGTACGGGCGAAAACGCCGCCGACATAGCGGTACAGCGGCGCGCCGATTTCGGCGGCGGCCGCCTTGGCGCAGGCGAGGCTGACCCCGAGGATCGCGTTGGCACCGAGCCGACCCTTGTTTGGCGTCCCGTCGAGCTCGACCAGCACGCGGTCGATCGCCAGCTGATCCTCGGCATCGAAGCCCGAGAGGGCGTCGAAAATCTCGCCGTTTGCCGCCTCGACGGCCTGCCGGACTCCTCTGCCGCCAAAGCGCGGCCCACCGTCGCGCAGCTCGACCGCCTCGTGCGCACCAGTCGATGCACCGGACGGCACCGCGGCGCGGCCGATCGTTCCGCTCTCGAGCGTAACATCGACCTCGACGGTCGGGTTGCCGCGACTGTCAAGGATCTCGCGCGCATGAATGTCGACAATCGCAGTCACCACAATCTCCTCAAGAGACCATCTGCGTCGGCCGCGCCTTGGCGAGACGGTCGAACGCGACCAAGGCTTCGAGCAGCGCCGGCAGCGCCCTCAGCGGCAGCATCGTCTGACCCTCGCAAGGCGCGCGGTCGGGGTCTTGATGCGTCTCGATGAAGACCGCGGCGATGCCGACGGCCACCGCGGCTCGGGCGAGCACCGGGCCGAACTCGCGCTCCCCGCCGGAGCGGTCGCCGCGGCCGCCCGGTTGCGCCACCGCATGGGTGGCGTCGAACACAACCGGATAGCCGGTTTGCGCCATGATCGGCAGTGCGCGCATATCGACCACCAGCGTGTTGTAGCCAAAGCTGGTGCCGCGCTCGCACAGCAGGATCTGCTCGTTGCCAGTCGAGGCGATCTTGGCGGCGGCGTTCCGCATTTCCCATGGCGCGAGAAACTGGCCCTTTTTGACATTGACCGGCTTCCCGGTCGCACCGGCGGCCAGCAGCAGATCGGTCTGACGGCACAGAAACGCCGGGATCTGCAAGATATCGGCGACCTTGGCGACCGGCGCGCATTGCTGCGGCTCGTGAATGTCAGTCAGCACCGCGAGGCCGGTCCTCTCGCGGATTTCGGCGAGGACCGGCAATCCCGCTTTGAGCCCGATGCCGCGCTCGGAGACGACCGAGGAGCGGTTCGCCTTGTCGAACGAGGTTTTATAGATCAGGTCGATACCCAGCTGCTTTGCGAGCTCGGCCAAAGCGGCGCTGGTTTCCAGCGCGTGCGCGCGCGATTCGAGCGTGTTCGGTCCGACGATGAACACCAGCGGCAGATCGTTGCCGATCGTGATGTCGCCGACCGTTACGTGACGCGGGGCTCCGACTGTCATTGCGAGGAACCGTAGGTGACGAAGCAATCCCGGCGAGATTGCTTCCCCTCGGAACGGCGCGCAAGCGCCGGCCGTCCGAGGGTCGCGATGACAATGGCCTCACACAAGGCGCGATTGGTCGAGTGCAGCCCGGACAAACGAGGTGAACAACGGGTGAGGCTCGAATGGCTTCGACTTCAGCTCGGGATGGAATTGCACGCCGATGAACCAGGGGTGGTCGAGGAGCTCGACAATTTCCGGCAGCACGCCGTCCGGCGACATCCCGGAAAAACGCAGGCCGACGGCTTCCAAGCACTTCCGGTAGCCGATATTGATCTCGTAGCGATGGCGATGGCGCTCGCTGATTTGGGTGGTTCCGTAGATCTGCGCAACCTTGCTGTCCGGGGCGAGCTCCGCCTCGTAGGCGCCGAGCCGCATCGTCCCGCCGAGATCGTCGGTCGAGTTGCGTCTTTCGATCGTGTTGCCGCGCACCCACTCGGTCATCAGCCCGACGACCGGATGCTCGCATGGCCCGAATTCGGTCGATCCCGCATCCGGTAGCCGCGCCAGATCGCGGGCCGCTTCGATGACCGCCATGTGCATGCCGAAACAAATGCCGAAATAGGGCACGCGGCGCTCGCGAGCGAAGCGCACCGCCTCGATCATGCCTTCGGTGCCGCGCTCGCCAAACCCGCCGGGCACGAGAATGCCGTGAACATCGTCGAGCTGGCGGACCGCCTCGGCCTCGGTCTCGAAGACCTCCGAATCGATCCAGTCGAGATTGACCGCGACATTGTTGGCAATCCCGCCGTGGCTCATCGCCTCGTTGAGCGATTTGTAGCTGTCCGGGAGGTGGGTGTACTTGCCGACGATCGCGATCGTCACCTGCCCTTCGGGCTTATGGATGCGGTTGACGATCGCCCGCCAGCGATCGAGGTCGGGCTCCGGCGCATCCAGGCTGAAATGCCGGCATACCTCCCGGTCGAACCCTTCCAAATGGTAGGCGACGGGAACGCCATAGATCGTGTCGATATCGAGCGCCGGGATGACCCGGCTGTCGTGCAGATTGCAGAACTGCGCGATCTTCTTGCGCGCGGCCGGCGGAATCGGGCGCTCGCAGCGGCACAATAGGATGTCGGGCTGGATGCCGAGGCCGAGCAGCTCCTTGGTCGAGTGCTGAGTCGGCTTGGTCTTCAGCTCCCCCGCCGAGGAGATCCACGGCACCAGGGTCAGATGCACGAACAGCACGCGCTCGCGTCCGAGCTCGTTGCCGAGCTGACGGATCGCTTCGAGGAAAGGGAGGCTCTCGATGTCGCCGACCGTGCCGCCGATCTCGCAGAGAACAAAATCCTCGCCGTTGAGATCGGCCTGGATAAATTCCTTGATCGCGTCGGTGACGTGCGGGATGACCTGCACCGTCGCCCCGAGATACTCGCCACGTCGTTCGCGGGTGATCACCGTCGAGTAGATCCGCCCGGTGGTCACCGAGTCGCTGCGCCGCGCGGCAACGCCGACGTAGCGCTCGTAATGGCCGAGATCGAGATCAGTCTCGGCACCGTCGTCGGTGACGAACACCTCGCCGTGCTGGTAGGGGCTCATCGTGCCGGGGTCGACATTCAGATAGGGGTCGAGCTTGCGCAGCCTGACCCGAAACCCGCGCGCCTGCAGCAGCGCGCCGAGCGCCGCCGTCGTCAGACCCTTGCCGAGAGAGGAAACCACGCCGCCGGTGATAAAGATAAACCGCGTCATGGAATCTCAGTCTACAGCATCAGCGCCGTGCCTCCTATCAAAATGCCCGACCCGTCCGGAACCCCTGGCGGCCGGCCCGAACCTCGTGTCGAGGGATCGACGGGGGCCGCGAATCGCCAACTCAGCGCGAGAGCGGCGGGCTCGGTTGCGACGGCGGGGCAGCGGGAGCGGCCGGCACCGATGGGGCAGCCGGAGCTGCCGGCGCCGATGGGGCAGCCGGAGCTGCCGGCGCCGATGGGGCAGCCGGAGCTGCCGGCGCCCCCTGCTCGATGATCGATCGCGGCGCCCGATCGCGATTGCTGAACCAAACCAGCGATAAGCTGGTCGCAAAGAACAGGAGGGCGAGAATCGCGGTCGTGCGGGTCAGCAAATTCGCCGTCGAACGGCCGGTCATGAACCCCGACATGCCGCCGCCTCCCATGCCGAGCGCACCACCCTCGCTCTTCTGCAGCAGAATGACGCCGACCAGCGCTATCGCGATCAGGATATGGATGACGAGAAGCAGAATGATCATGCGGAACTTTTAGCCGCTGTCGCGGCGGCTCGCCAGGGTCGATCGAGCCGGTTCAAGCGCAGCATCGGGCGATCGTCCAGAAACTCTCGGCATCGAGGCTCGCGCCGCCGACGAGCGCTCCGTCGACCTCGGCGAGCCCGAGGATCCCGGCGGCATTTTGCGGGTTGACCGAGCCGCCGTAGAGGATCCGGGCGCCCGCCGGAATACGCGGGCGAACGGCGGCGTGCATTGTCGCGATATCGTCGAGCGTCGCGGTCAGCCCGGTGCCAATCGCCCAGATGGGCTCATAGGCGACGACGAGGTTGTCGGCCGCGGCGCCGTTCGGAACCGATCCGGCGAGCTGGGCCGCGACGATGTCGGCGGCCTGTCCGGCCTGGCGCTGCGCCTGCGTCTCGCCGACGCAGAGAATCGCCACCAGCCCCGCCCGCCACGCGCCGAGCACCTTCTCGCGCACCGCCGCATCGCCTTCACCGTGGCCGTGGCGGCGCTCGGAGTGACCGAGAATGACATGGCTGCAACCGGCGTCGGCCAGCATCTCGGGGCTGATATCACCGGTGTAGGCACCTTTGGGTGCAGCATGGCAATCCTGACCGCCGAGGGTAATGCCGCTGCCGGCAAGCGCGCCGGCCACCGCCGCCAGCAGGGTCGCCGGCGGGCAGACGAGAAGCTCGCAGCGTGGAC
>Ga0306925_10001781_pt1 | contig 17935 bp, 18 predicted proteins | sample flu12Cox44000176_FD_203755 | JGI IMG/M metagenome (GOLD analysis project Ga0306925, IMG submission 203755) | Lab enrichment of tropical soil microbial communities from Luquillo Experimental Forest, Puerto Rico - flux8day.12C.oxic.44.000.176 (v2)... | ecosystem: Environmental > Terrestrial >... | reverse complement strand
GGCCTGGAGGCGGGGCCGAAGGTGCCGCGCATCGTCAATGCCTACATCGAGATCACGCCTTTCGATCTCATGAAGTACGAGGTGGACAAGGCTTCAGGCTATCTGCGCGTCGATCGACCGCAGCGCACCTCCTCGCAGCCGCCCTCGCTCTACGGATTCATTCCCCAGACCTACTGCGGTGAGCGCGTGCGGCGGCTCGCGCCGGGCTGCGAGCGCGGCGATGGCGATCCGCTCGACATCTGTGTCATCAGCGAGCGCCCGATCAACCACTCCGAGGTGCTGCTGCGCGCCCGCGTGGTGGGCGGCCTCAAGATCGTCGATCGCGGTGAGGCGGACGACAAAATCATCGCGGTGCTCGACGGCGATTATGTCTGGGGTGAGGCGCAGGAGATCGACGATCTGCCGCCAGCGCTGCTCGAGCGCATCGAGCATTACTTCTCCACCTACAAGCTCGTTCCCGGTGAGCCGCCGAACATCAGCGTCGCCGGTCGCTACGGCTACGAGAGTGCCGCACAGGTGATCGGCGCAGCGCTGGCGGACTATGCCGAGAAGTTTGGCGGCATGGCCTGAGCGCCCGGCCTGACTAGCGCCGCGAAGAGTCCGGCGCGTAATCGAACGAGTCGAAATACAACCGCCCGGGAACGAGCCCGTGGCGCGGAAAGCTCGCGCGGATCGCCTCGATCATTGCCGGCGGACCTGCGGCGTACACCTCGAAGGCGCTGAGGTCCGGATGATCGGTGAGCACCGCCTCGTGCACGAAGCCCACTCGCCGGTGTGCGGCCTCCTTCGCGGTGGCTTCCGACAACACTGCGGCGAATGACAGCCGCGGATGGCGCTGCACCCACTCGAGCATACGCTCCTGCTCGTACACATCGTGCTCGTGGCGCGCGCCCCAGTAGAAATGAATGTCGCGCTGGAGGCCGGTCTCCAGCACGTGCCGCAACATCGATTTGAGCGGCGCAAAGCCGGTGCCCCCGGCGACCATGAGCATCGGACCTCGTCCGGGGCGATAGCTGAACTGTCCGATCGGCCCTTCGATCCGCAGCAGCGATCCGATCGTGAGCCGCGTGTCGGTGGTGCCGCCCGCCCCGAACAGCCGCTCGGTAAAGCCGCCGCCGCTCACCCGCCGCACGTGCAGCTCGATGAGCGCGCTGTCGTGAGGCGGACTTGCGATGGAGAAGCTGCGCCGCTTGCCGCCCGGTAGCAGCACATCGAGGTATTGCCCGGCATGAAAGCGCAGCCGCTCGACCGAGGGCAAACGCAGCAGCACCTGCATCACATCGGGAGCGAGTGGCGTCAGGCTTGCGATGCGGCAGGGAAGAGTCTTGATCTCGACGTCGCCGACGCCCGCGATGAGGCGTGCCTCGACCGTGAGATCTGACTGTGCCCGCGCCTGGCACAGCAGGATCTGTCCGCTCTGCTCCTCCTCGGGCGTGACGCCCGGCGGCCGGCCGCTCGGATAACGGATCTCGCCTGCGATGAGCCGCGCGCGGCAGGAACTGCAGTGGCCGGACTTGCAGCTGTGCGGCAGGTTGAGCCCGGCGGCGAGCGCCGCCTCGAGCACCGGCTGGTCCGCACGCACCTGCAGGGTGCGGCCATGCGGCTCGATGCGTACCGTGTGCTCCGTCTCGCTCACTGTCCTCGTCCGGTAACTCGGGGCTCCTAGACTAGACGGGGCGCTCGGCCAAGGCCACGGAGCCGCCATGTTCGTGAATCCGCCAGCGGAGGAGATCGCGAGGCTGCTGCGCACCGCCCGCATCATCGCGGTAGTGGGGCTGTCGCCCGACCGCACGCGCCCGAGTCACGGCGTGGCGAGAGCGCTGCAGCGTTTCGGCTACCGGATCATCCCGGTGAATCCGTTTGCCGAGTCCGTCCTCGGCGAGCCCGCGGTGGGCTCCCTTGATCAGTTGCCTGAGGTGCTCGCGCCTGACGAGCGGATTGACATCGTGGAGGTCTTCCGCCGCGCGCAGCACGTCGGCGGCATCGTCGGCGATTGCATCCGCCTGCAGCTGCCGGCGCTCTGGCTGCAGGTCAGTGTCGTCGATGAGCCCTCCGCCGCGCGCGCGCTGCAGGCCGGGATCTTCACCGTGATGGACCGTTGCCTGTTCAAGGAGCGCGCGGCGTTGCGCTAGCGCCGGCCCCGGAGCCGCGCCGGTCCGGCGCAGACACACGGTCCGCGCGCGCCGCGTTTGCTATGCTGTCCGCTAATGCGCGTGGAATTCACGAAGATGCACGGCGTCGGCAACGACTTCGTGCTCTTCGACGCGCCGGTCCCCGATTCCCTGCTCGATCCGCAGCGCCTGCGTGCGCTGGCAGATCGGCGCACCGGTATCGGGTTCGACCAGGCGCTGTTGCTCGCCCCTCCCCGGCGGCCGGAGAACGCGGCGTACTACCGCATATTCAACGCCGATGGGGATGAGGTCGAGCAATGCGGTAACGGGGCGCGCTGCATCGCCGCGCTGCTGCAGCGGCGGGGACTGGCTCGCGATGCTGCACTGACGCTCGAGAGTCCGGCCGGGCTGATCCACGCGCGCTTTGCGGCGGATGGTCAAGTGTCGGTCGATCTCGGCGTACCGGATTTCAACCCGCGCTCGCTCCCCTTCGACGCCCCGGCAGAGGCCGACAGCTACGCGCTCGAGCTCGGTGGACAGACGCTGGAGATCGGCGTCGTGTCGCTGGGCAACCCGCACGCGGTGTTGAGCGTGCCATCGGTCGAGCGCGTGCCGGTGGCCCAACTTGGGCCTTTGATCGAGCGCCACGCGCGCTTCCCGAAGCGGGTCAACGTCGGGTTTCTCGAGATCGTGGCGCGCGATGAGGTGCGGCTGCGGGTGTACGAGCGCGGCGTCGGCGAGACGCGCAGCTGTGGCACCGGCGCCTGCGCGGCGGTCGCCGTGGCGGGGCGCCGCGGTTGGCTCGAGCCACAGGTACGTGTGGAGGTGCGTGGCGGCGCGTTGCGGGTAAACTGGGCGGGCAAGGGGGAGCACATCTGGCTCACCGGTCCGGCACACATATCATTTCAGGGGCATGTCGAGGTCTAGAGCACTATGACGACACGAGAAGCTCGCGGGCTTGCCGCGGCGGACAGCGAAGAAGAAAGCATCGCCGGCTATCTGCAGCGTCATCCCGAGTTCTTCGAGCGCCACCAGGCCGTGCTCGCGCGGCTCAAGCTGCCGCATGCGCGCGGCGGCTCGACCATCTCGCTGGTCGAGCGGCAGATCGAGGTGCTGCGCGAGAAGCAGGCGCAGCTCGAGGGAAAGCTCGCGGAGCTGGTACGGGTGGCGCGGGCGAACGACGCCATCTCCGAGCGGCTGCATCGCTTCACCCGGCGCCTGCTGCGGGTCGTGCCGCGCGCCGAAGCGCTGGCGCGCATCGATGCGGGGCTGCGGGAGGACTTTGATGCCTTTCACGCTGCGCTGGTGCTGATCGGCGCCGCGTCCGCCGATCCGTTGCTGCCGCGCTTCGTGCGGCAGGTACCGGCGGATGATCCGAACCTGAAGTCCTTTGAGTCGCTGTTTGCCAGCGGCAAGCCGCGCTGTGGCCAGGCGCGCGATTCGCAGCGCGAGTTCCTGTTCGGGCCGGAGGGACTCGAGCTTGGGTCGGTGGCGCTGGTACCGCTTGGGGAGAAAGGATCACTCGGGCTCCTCGCGCTCGGCAGCCCGGACCGCGACCGCTTTCATCCGGGGATGAGCACCGAGTTCCTCGCACGCCTCGCGGAGCTGGTGAGCGACGCATTGCGCGGTGAGCGCAGCGGCTGAGGCCCTGGGCTTGTGACTCCCGTCGCGCTCGAGTGGATCGCGCGCTTCCGGCGCTACCTGAGCAGCGAGCGGCGGCTCTCGGCGCACACCGACCAGAGCTACGCGCGCGATCTCGCCGCACTGGTGAAGTTCTGCGACCGCGAGGGAATCGACGACTGGAGCGCGCTCGATTCCCAGCACGTGCGCCGCTTCGCCGCCCACTCGCACGGCTCGGGTCTCGCCCCGCGCAGCATCCAGCGCCGGCTGTCGGCGCTACGCAGTTTCTACAACTTCCTGCTGCGCGAGGCGGCCTCCGAAAGCGCGCGCACAGCCAGGCTGGCCGGGCCGGCGCACATAGCGCAAGCAACCGAGCCTGCGGAGCGGCGCCGCGCGCGCATCACCGGCAACCCGGCCACAGAGGTGCGCGCGCCCAAGGCCACTCGCCGGCTGCCCCAGACACTCGATGCGGACCAGATGGCGCGACTGCTGCAGATGCCGGCCGGCGGCGATCGTCTCGATTCGCGCGATCGCGCGATGATGGAGCTCCTCTATTCCTCGGGGTTGCGCCTCGCCGAGCTCGTGGGCCTCGATGTCTCGAGCCTCGATCTCAAGGATGGCGTGGTGCACGTGCTCGGCAAGGGCCGCAAGGCGCGCATTGTTCCGGTTGGGCGCATGGCATTGCGCGCGCTGCGCAGCTGGCTGCAGCAGCGGGCCGCGGTCGCGCGCCCGGGTGAGAATGCTTTGTTCGTGGGCCGTAATGGCGTGCGGCTCGGAGCGCGTGCGGTGCAGATCCGCGTGGCGCTGTGGGCGCGCCGGCAGGGGCTCGGGGTGCATGTGCACCCGCACCTCTTCCGCCACTCCTTCGCCTCACATCTGCTCGAGTCGGGTGGGGAGCTGCGCGGGGTGCAGGAGCTGCTCGGGCACGCCGATATCTCCACCACGCAGATCTACACGCACCTTGACTTCCAGCATCTTGCCCGCATCTACGACGCTACCCACCCGCGGGCGCGTCGCAAGGCTTAAGCACACGCGCTGGCGGACTGCCTGGGTCTGCCCGCTGTGAGATCCGCCGGCCAGGCCCGCGGCGGACCACGAGCCAAGCCTGGGGAACCCCATGAATGACCGCCCCCACTTCGATCCACACGGCACGACCATCCTCGGCGTGCGGCGCAACGGCGCCATCGCCCTCGGCGGTGATGGCCAGGTGACCCTCGGCACTACCGTCATGAAGGGCAACGCGCGCAAGGTGCGCCGTCTCGCCGACGGCAAGGTGCTCGCTGGCTTCGCCGGCGGCACGGCCGATGCCTTCACGCTGTTCGAGCGCTTCGAGGGCAAGCTCGAGAAATACGGCAACGTAACCCGTGCCGCCATCGAGCTCGCCAAGGACTGGCGCTCGGATCGCTATCTGCGGCGCCTCGAGGCGCTGCTGCTGGTCGGGGATCCGGAGAAGCTCTTCGTCATCTCCGGCAACGGCGATGTGATCGAGCCCGACTACGACGTGGCTGCCATCGGCTCCGGCGGGCAGTACGCGCTCGCCGCCGCGCGAGCGCTGCTGCAAGGCTCCGAGCTCGACGCTCGCAGCATCGTCGAGCGCTCGCTCAACATCGCCGCCGACATCTGTATCTACACCAACCGCAACGTCGTCATAGAGGAACTGCGCAAAAGCGCAGGAGCCTAAGCTTCATGTCATCGCTCACCCCGCGGCAGATCGTTCAGGAGCTCGACAAGCACATCGTCGGCCAGGACGCGGCCAAGCGCGCCGTGGCGATTGCGCTGCGCAACCGCTGGCGGCGCATGCAGGTGAGCGAGCCCCTGCGCCAGGAAATCACACCCAAGAACATCCTGATGATCGGTCCCACCGGCGTCGGCAAGACCGAGATCGCGCGCCGGCTGGCGAAGCTCGCCAACGCCCCATTCGTGAAGGTGGAGGCCACCAAATTCACCGAGGTCGGCTACGTCGGCCGCGACGTCGACTCGATCGTCAAGGAGCTGGCGGATGTCGCCGTGAAGATGACGCGCGAGCAGGAGATGGCCAAGGTGCGCGAGCGGGCGCTCGATGCCGCCGAAGAGCGGGTGCTCGATACGCTGTTGCCGAAGCCGCGCATGATGGGTTTCTCCACCGACGAACCGGCGCCGGCCCGAGACAGCGACACGCGGCAGAAATTCCGCAAGATGCTGCGCGAGCACGAGCTCGATGAGCGCGAGATCGAGATCGAGCTGCGCGCCATGCCTGCGGGGGTCGAGATCATGGCGCCGCCCGGCATGGAAGAGATGCAGCAGCAGCTGCAGTCGATGTTCCAGAACCTCGGCGGTAACAGGACGCGCACGCGCAAGGTGAAGGTGCGCGAGGCGCTCAAGCTGCTCATCGACGAGGAGGCAGGCAAGCTCATCAACGAGGATGAGCTCAAGATCCAGGCGCTCGCCAACGCCGAGCAGAATGGCATCGTGTTCATCGACGAGATCGACAAGGTGACGCGGCGCCAGGAGACGCTCGGGGCCGACGTGTCGCGCGAGGGCGTGCAGCGTGACCTGCTGCCGCTGGTGGAAGGCTCGACCGTCGCTACCAAGTACGGACCCGTCAAGACCGATCACGTCCTGTTCATCGCTTCCGGCGCCTTCAGCCTGTCGAAACCCTCGGACCTCATTCCCGAGCTGCAGGGGCGTCTGCCGATCCGCGTAGAGCTCGACTCGCTCAAGGTCGGCGACTTCGTGCGCATTCTCACCGAGCCCGACGCCTCGCTCACCGCGCAGTACAAGGCGCTGATGGCTACCGAGGGCGTGCAGGTGGAGTTCGTGACGGACGGCGTGCGGCGCATCGCCGAGATCGCCTTCCAGGTGAATGAGCGCACCGAGAATATCGGCGCGCGCCGCCTGCACACGGTCATCGAGCGGTTGCTGGAGCGCGTGTCGTACGAGGCGGCCGAGAAGGCGGGCGACGGCAAAGGCACCGTGACCATCGACGCCAAGTACGTCGATGCTCACCTCGGGAGACTGGTGCAGGATGAGGACCTGAGCCGCTACATCCTCTGACGCTGACTCAGGCCGCCGCGCGCAGCACGCGCGCGCCCGTGACCTTCCCCGATATCAGATCCCGACGTACCAGGCCCAACCGTTCCGTGGCTCGCTGAGCTTGCCCATATCTGCAAAGCTGTCGGTGACGAGGATGCGGTCCAGGAACTTCAGGCTTTTGTAGCCGAGCTGCCTTTCCACGCGCAGGCGCAGCGGTGCACCGTGGGCGATCGGGACGTCGCGGCCATTCATGCCGTAAGCCAGAATCGTCTGTGGGTGCAGAGCGTCGAGCATGTCGATACTCTCGGCCGCGTCGTCGAACGCGTAGAAGTTCACGAAACGGGCGCTCGATCTGATGCCAGCGGCTTCGAGCACGCGGTGCAGAGGCACCCCGGTCCATTCGGCGATCGCCGACCAGCCTTCCTCGCAGGTGTGCTTGGTAATCTGCGTGCGCGCCGGGAAGCGCTGCAGATCGCTCAGCGAATAGCTGGCCGGCCTGCTCACACTGCCCTCGATCCGCAGGCGCCAGTCGGCGAACTGACCGTTCCGCAACTGTTGATAGCGCACTCCATTTGTTTCGTTGTATGCGCCTTGGTGCGAATCGGCCGGGTCGGTGGTGCCAATGGCGGGAATCGAGGTGATTTCGCGGCGATCGTATTCCCGGGCCAGCGCACTTCGCGGCAGCAGCAGGCGCTGCGCCCGGTAAGTGAGGTTATCCGCCATGCGCAGCACGTTGCCGTAGGTCGGCGGTTGCGTGTTGGAGCACCCACCGAGCAGCAGTCCGCCGCACGATGCGAGTCCCGTGATGATCGTGCGGCGGCTGGTGATCACGTGTTCGCTTTTCATGTTTACTTCCCGACGGTCATGGCGCGCATCTGCCGTCCGAATCCGGACAGGCTCACCATGGCCAGGTGAATGAGCACAAACAGAATCAGGGCGACGAAAACGCCGAAGTGAACCGTGCGCGCGGACTGGGTTCCGCCGAACATCCCCGACAGGAAGGGGTACGCCGCGTTCATTGCCGGAGACATGGCCCAGCCCGTCAGAGCCATGAGCGGCAGAGCCACGAACACGACGGCGCAGTAGGTGCACTTCTGCAGCAGCCCGTAAGGGGGTCCGCCTGGCGCCGCGGGCATGTGGCCGCGCAGGTGCGCGGTGAGGTCGTCCCGCAGCATCCGCCCGGTCAACTCGCCGCGACGCGGCATGAGATCGCGCCGCAGGTGTCCGGAGAAGATGCCGATAACGAGATAGATCAGCCCGGTGAGCACCAGGAACCAGGCCGCGAGGAAGTGCAGGCTGCGCGCCCAGCTGTTCTCGTTCAGGATGTCGTAGGTCCGGACGACGCTCGCCGCAGGTCCACCGTCGGGAAATGACGGTGTGCTGAGCTCCCATCCCCCGTGCCGGTAGTTACGGCTGACAGGTAACTCGATCAGCGCAGGCGTCAGATCATTGCCAACCGCGCCCCAGTAGAGACGCGGGTGAGCCATGAGAATCGTGAAGCCGCTGACCGCGAGCGCCAGGACACTGGCGGCGACGATCCAGTGTGTGCTGCGCACCCAGCGGGAGTGACCGCGTGCGCCGCCGGATGGAGTGTTGGAGCTTCCACTCGACATGGAGATCTCCGAGGTGCCCGATCCTGGACGCTGCTACCTCGGCGCGATCGACGCGCGGAGTTCGCTGCTGCCTTGGCAATCACGGGCTGTCACGGGGTTTTTCGTTCTGGGCACCAGCCGACGCAATCTTAACCCCTGCTGAGGAGCGTTGCTCAAGAGCCTTATTCTGCGCTTGGCGCGTCACCCTCAGGTCAGATCCTGAACCGTTCCTTCAGCTCCCCCGCCATCCGCCGGCTCACCTGCAGCGGCGCCTCGCAGCCGCGCAGACGCACGAAGTACTGGCCCTCGGCGGTGCGCTCGATGCGCTCGAGAAATTTAACCCCAACCAGGGCATTGCGGTGGATGCGCACGAACGAGGCGCCGAATTCCCCCTCGAGCAGGCGCAGTGAATCCTCGATCAGATCCTCGCCGCCGATGTGGTGGACGGTCGTGTACTTCTGATCGGCGAGAAAGTACTGCACCTCCTCCACCGGAATCAGCCGCAACCCATCGCGCCGGCGCGCGGCGATATGGCTGCGGCGTGCGCCGGCCGCGGCGAGTGTCTGCAGCTGGGCGCGCGTCAGGCGGCCCGCGCGGGCGAGCGCGGCGGCGAGCTGCTCCTTGCGCACCGGTTTCAGCAGATAGCCGACTGCGTGCGCCTCGAAGGCCTCGACCGCGTACTGATCGTAGGCGGTGGTGAAGATCACCGCCGGTGGCTCATCGAGCACGTTCAGATGCCGTGCCGCCTCGAGTCCGCTCATGCCCGGCATGCGCACATCGAGCAGCACCACATCGGGAGCCAGGTCGTGGGTGTGGCTGAGCGCCTCCGCAGCAGTCGCGGCTTCGCCGATCACTTCTGCCTCGCCGAGCTCGGCGAGCAGCGCGCGCAGCCGCTCCCGCGCCGGCGGCTCGTCATCAACGATGAGCACTTTCAGCCTGAGACCGGCCTCGGGCACGGCCTCACCCCGCGGCCGCGAGGCGTGCCGGCCTCTCGATGAGCGGGAAGCGCAAGGTCACGATGTACTCTGCGTCGAAGCGCCCCGACTTCATGAGTGCGCGCTCGCCGTATAGCAGGCTGAGCCGCTCGCGGATGTTGGCGAGCGCCAGGCGGTTGCCCTCGCGGTGACCCGGGACCGGGTCGAGCGGGTTGCGCACCACGATGGTGATGAGCTCGCCCGAGACTTCGCCGCTGATGGTGACCGTGCCGCCCTCGGCGCGCGGCTCGATGCCGTGGTAAATCGCATTCTCGAGCAGCGGCTGGATCATGAGGCCGGGCACGAGCGCGTTGACCGGGAGTGAGTCGGTCTTCCAGTCCACCTGCAGGCGCGCGCCGAGGCGCAGCTGCTCCATGCGCTGATAGGTGCGCGCCACCTCGAGCTCCTCCGCCAGCGTGATGGTGTCGCCCTTGTCGGCGAGCGAGGCGCGGAACAGGTCCGCGAGGTCCTGCACCGCAGCCTCCGCACGCGGCGGATTGCTGCGCGTCAGCGCAGCGATGGTGTTCATGCTGTTGAACAGGAAGTGCGGCCGGATGCGTGCCTGCAGCGCAAGCACGCGCGCGGCGGCGCGCAGCTCGACGCTGCGGCGCCACTCGTGCGCCACGTAGAAGTAGCGCAGCGCGAGCCCGGTGACGATGAGCCCAATGCCGACGTTGCGCAGCACGAACCCCCCGGGCGTGGTGGGGAAGAGTCCCGCACTCCCGGATTCGACCACCAGCGGCGTACGCCCGAAGAGCCAGGCACACAGCGACACCGCGGCGATCACCGCGCTGATGAGCCCGAGCACGGCGGTGGAACCTGCCGCCACCGTCATATGGACCAGCCGCGCGCGCAGCACGCACAGCAATGCCGAGCCCGCAAGCCCGATCCACAGCAGGAACATGGAGGTGCGGGCCAGGTCCGTCCAGAAGTCGATGGTCGCGCTCTGGCGCGCGAGCGTCAGGACGAGCGCCGTGAGCTCGACGATCAGCACCGTGGCGAGCGTGGCGCGCGAGGTGCAGAAATCCGGCAGGTAGAGAGCGTCGCTCGGTCCGGGGTCGGTCTTCATGCGTTGCCGCGGTTGGGTGCCCGCATGATGTTGGTGCGCTCGAACAGCTCCTCCTTCAGGCGGAAGGTCGCGGAGATGTCCTCATCGCCGTAGCCGCGTGCCTCGAGCTCCGCGTATTCCTTGAGCATGCGCTCCACCACCGGCAGCTCGACGCCGAAGCGCGCCGCCATGTCGTGACAGATACCGAGGTCCTTGGCGTGCAGCCGCACGCGAAAGCCTGCCGGGTAGCTGCCGCGTGCCATGTTCGGCGCACGGTGCACGAAATACCAGCTCGAGCCGGCGCCCTTGCCGAGGGTGTCGATCAGCTTGTCGAGCGGCAGTCCCTCGGCCCGCGCAAACGCCATGGCTTCAGCGACCGCCTCGATGATGCCCGCGCACATGATCTGGTTGGTTGCCTTGGCGGCCTGACCTGCGCCCACCGGGCCGAAGTGAGCGATGGTGCGTCCGAGCACCCGGAGAACCGGCTGCGCGCGCTCGAAGGCCGCCGCTGATCCCCCGGCCATGATGGCCAGCGTGCCCTCGCGTGCTCCCTCGACCCCGCCACTTACCGGGCAGTCGAGAAACTCCGCACCGCGCGCTGCGATCAGCTCCGCCGCCTGGCGCGCGGTTGTGGCACCCACGGTGGAGCAGTCGAGCATCAGCGCGTCCTTGCGCAGCCCCGGCACGAGCGCGCGCGCCACATCGAGCACGTCCGCATCCGCCGAGACGCACGAGACGATCGCCTCGCATTCCGCAGCCAGCTCCGCCAGCGTCGCTGGCGCGGCGACCTTGAGTTCCGCGGCGAGTGTCTGCGCCTTCCCGCTGCTGCGGTTCCACACGGCCGCGAGCAGGCCGGCGCGCTGCAGATTGCGCGCCATGTGCATGCCCATGGCGCCGAGCCCGACAAAACCTGTGCGCATGGTGTCGATCCACTGGACGGCCGAACGGCCGCGGGCATCACTATAGGACTTTCGCGGCCGGCCTGCCGCCACGGGGCAAGACCGACGCGACCGACGCGGCAACGGACTCCGCCGCGCGATTACCGCGAGGTGGCCGCCGCCGGATTGACCTTCGGCTCAGGTATCGGCTTGGGCTCGACGGGTTGCGGCGTGGTCGGCGCATTCGGATCGAACTGCGGCACGCTGCCGCAATACTCCTGCACCTGCTTGCGCAGCTGCTCGCGGTAGGCGTCCGCGTCGGCGTCTGAGAGGTAGCTGCGCTCGCCGCCGGCGCCTTCCTTGTAGACGCGCCGCGAAGAGACCGCCCGCATGTAGCTTTCCTTCGACTGCTTGCACAGCACCGCGTGGCGGCTGGCGACGTCCTGCTGCACGGCGCGGGCGTTGTCCTGCTCACCCTGCTGCGCGGCAATCTTGGTGTTGGAGGCGGTGAGGCCCCGCTGGTCCGCCATCCGCGCCCCGCTGTCGGCGCCCGCAGGATGTGTCTTGCTGGTCTTGATGATCTCTGATCCCGGCATCCACTGATCGCTGTAGTGCGCCTGGCCACGCTCATCGACCCAGCGATAGACATCCGCCTGGGCGAGGGTGAACGCACCGGCAACGATCAGGGCGCTAATGGACAGGCGTCGCAGCATAAGGGTGCCTCCCGGCGTGCCAGTATGGCCGCTCCCGCCGCGGCGACCCTTGAACTCCGTCACACTCGTCCAAGGGCGTGCCCTGGCGGGCCTTGTTAACCATACCGAACTGTCCGGGGCCATACAAAGGACCCGTCCGGGCCGGTCCGCCCTCAGTGGCCGGGCCCAAAGCCCGCGTTTGGACTTCACAGATCGTAGGCGCGCTCGCCGTGCGAGCTGATGTCGAGTCCTTCGCGCTCGTCTTCCTCCGGGACCCGCAAGCCCACGACGAGCTTCACGACCATGAGGGCGACGAAAGCGACCGCCGCTGTCCAGACCACCACCAGGCAAACGGCCTGAAATTGGGCGAGGAACTGTCGCCACATGCCAGGATATCCGCTGGTGCCCTGCACCCAGTCGACCGTCGAGCCAGGGCCGCCGAGCGCGGGCGAATTGAAGATGCCGGTCATGAGCGCACCGAAGGTGCCACCGACTGCGTGTATGCCGAACACATCGAGCGAATCATCGGCGCGGATGAGGCGCTTCAGTCCGGTCACACCCCACAGGCACACCCCGCCCACGCCGAGTCCGATCACGAACGCCCCGGGAATGCCGACGTTTCCGGCGGCGGGGGTAATGGCCACCAGTCCCGCGACCGCTCCGGAGGCAGCGCCGAGCATCGAGGGCTTACCTTTCAACATCCACTCCGCGAACATCCACGACAGCACCGCGCACGCCGTGGCCAGGTAGGTGTTCATGAAAGCGAGTGCGGCCGACGCGTTGGCTTCGAGCGCAGAGCCGGCGTTGAAACCAAACCAGCCGAACCACAACAGCGAGGCGCCGATCATGGTCATGGTGAGGCTGTGTGGCGCCATCGGCTCGCGGCCGAGACCGATGCGCTTGCCCAGTACGAAGGCGCCGACCAGGCCTGCCACGCCAGCGTTGATGTGTACCACGGTGCCGCCCGCGAAATCGAGCGCGCCCCACTGCCAGATCAGACCGGCGGTGGCGTTCACCGCCTCCACCTTGTCCGGCGCACTGTAGGCATCCGGACCCGCCCAGTACCAGACCATGTGCGCAATCGGGCAGTAGCTGAAAGTGAACCAGATCACCAGGAACAGCAGCATCGCCGAGAAGCGCATGCGCTCGACCAGCGAGCCGAGGATCAGGCAGCAGGTAATGGCCGCGAAGGTGGCCTGGAAGGCCACGTAGACCAGTTCATAAATCGGGGTGTGCTTGCTGAAGGTAGAGGCGAGCGCAAAGGCGCCGCTGCTGGCATCGAATGTGCCGTGGAGAAACAGGCGGCTGAATCCGCCGATGATGGCGTTGTGCTCGGTGAAGGCGAGCGAGTAACCGTAGATGCACCACAGCACCGTGATGAGCGAAAAACCGACGAACACCTGCATGAGCACCGAGAGCATGTTCTTCGTGCGCACGAGTCCGCCGTAGAACAGCGCCAGCGCGGGCACCGACATCAGCAGCACGAGCGCGGTGGCGGTGAGCATCCAGGCAGTGTCGCCTTTGCTCGGGAGCGAGGGATCCGCAGCGAGGCTCGCGGCCGGCGCCAGTGCCGCGAGCCCGGCGGTGAGCGAGGCCGCCTGCCTGCGCCTGTTGGCAACGGTAGGCATGGTGTATTTCCCGTGGTTTACGCAACGAACACCGGCTGCACGCACCATGCTCGGCGCGTAAGCTGGCGAAGCGCGCGGAAAGGGTGCAGATTCCATGCCATGGCGTAAGCCACGCTGCTTCCGAGACTTAGCCCGGCCGCCGCGCTGGTGTTGCACCATATTGGGGCCGGCACTGGCAACCTTGCCCCGAATCGGAGCAGTCGCACATTGAGGCTTTACCGCTATGGATGCATTTCGAATCGACGAGTTGGCCCGGCGATTGCTCGAGCGTGTGCCACCGGCTCTGCGGAGCATGCAGGCGGACCTGGAAAACAACTTCCGCGCAGTATTGCGTGAGCGGCTGAGCCGGCTCGATCTGGTGAGTCGCGACGAGTTCGATGCTCAGACGCGGGTTCTCGAGCGCACACGCGCACGGCTCGAGGCATTGGAGGCACGACTGGCCGCGCTCGAGGGCACCGCTTCCCCCGGCGTGGCCCCCAGAGGTCCGGGGGGCGGAGCGGCACCGACCGGCTGAGATACCGGGCGGGAAGAGCCTTTGCTGCCATGGCTGTAGCAAGGGTCGACTGCCGGGCGCAACTCGGGCTGCACGCGCCCCCGGTGCAGGTCGAGGTGAGTCTCGCCGGTGGCCTCCCGGCTTTCTGCATCGTCGGGCTGCCCGCCACCGTGATCAAGGAAAGCAAGGAGCGCGTGCGCTCTGCGCTGGTGAATTCCGGCTTCAACTTTCCGGCGGGCCGCATCACGGTGAGCCTCGCTCCGGCGGAGTTGCCAAAGGAAGGCGGACGATTCGATTTGCCGATCGCCCTCGGGATACTGGTGGCGTCGGGACAATTGCGTGTCGCTGCGAGAAGCCTGGCCGCGGAGTTCTACGGCGAGCTCGGGCTGACGGGGGAGCTGAAGCCCGTGCGCGGGCTGCTGCTCGCCGCCCTGCATGCACGCAGCCACGCTCGCGAGCTCATCGTGCCGCGCGGCAACGCCGCCGAGGCATGTGCCGCCGCACCGGCGCAGGTGCGAGCCGCCGCACATCTCCTCGAGGTCTGCGCGCACGTGAGCGGCGCGAGGAGCTTGCCCGCTCATACGGCGCCTGGTACTGACCGTGCGTGCAGCGCCACTGAGGCGCGCCGCCTCGACCTCGATGATGTCCGCGGGCAAGGAGTTGCCAAGCGCGCGCTCATCATCGCGGCCGCCGGGGCCCACAGTCTGTTGCTGATAGGCCCGCCAGGCTCGGGGAAGAGCATGCTTGCGCAGCGGCTGCCGGGTCTGCTGCCGCCACTCGGTGAGAGCGAAGCACTGGAGGCCGCGGCCATCGCGGCGGTGAGTGCCGGCGGCTTCACCGCGGAGCAGTACGGGCGGCCGCCATTCCGCGCCCCGCACCACACCAGTTCGACCGCCGCGCTGGTGGGCGGCGGTGCGCGCGCCTCCCCGGGTGAGGTGAGCCTCGCGCACCATGGCGTCCTGTTTCTCGATGAGTTGCCCGAATTCGGGCGGACGGTGCTGGAGGCACTGCGCGAGCCGCTCGAGAGTGGCAGCGTGTCTGTCTCGCGCGCAGCAGTGCAGAACCGCTATCCGGCGCGGTTTCAACTGGTGGCCGCCATGAATCCCTGCCCGTGCGGCCGGCTCGGGGATGCTGCCGCGGACTGTCGCTGCACCCCGGCGCAAGTCCGCGGCTACCGCTCGCGCATCTCGGCGCCGCTTCTCGACCGGCTCGACATGCACGTGGAGGTACCGCGGCTGTCGTCAGGCGAGTTTGCGGAGGGACCTGCCGGCGAAACCACGGCCGCGGCCGCCGCACGAGTGATGAGGGCGCGGAGTCTGCAGCTTTCGCGACAGGGAACGTGCAACGCCCGGCTGACGGATGGCGATGTGCAGCGCTGGTGCAGGACAGATGGCGCAGCCCAGCGCTTGCTTGGGGTCGCTATGGACCGCTTCGCTCTCTCGGGGCGCGCGCGTCAACGGGTGCTGAAAGTGGCACGCACCATCGCTGATCTTGGCGATGCCTCGTGCATCGCGGCCGCACATATCAGCGAGGCGTTGTCGCTCCGCTGCCTGGACGAGCGGCGCACTACTGCGCCATCTGCACCATGTGATCGACGGCTTGCTTGACCAGATCGTCCGGCGCGTCGGTGCGACCACCCTTGGGGGGCATCACTCCGGCAGTGCCCGTGAAGCCCTGGATCGCGTGCTCGTAGAGCAGGTTCTTGCCTTTGGCGATCCTCGGTGCCCAGGCGGCTTTGTCCCCGGCGCGCGGTGCGCCTGCAATGCCCTGAGCATGGCAGGCACTGCAGGTCTGCTCGAAGAGCTCAGTGCCGTTTTTTGGAGCCGGTGCGGCGCTCCCCGAGGCAGCGGTGGGCGGAGCTTTGATGGCCAGCGCGGTGTTGTCCTGCCCGGCGACTGCCTCCTGGCTCGGGGGGGCGATCCGGGCAGCGACGTTCTTTGCATAGTCAGCGTCGCTGAACACCTGACGCTCCTGCGTATGGCTGCCGACGATGCGAGCCAGGGCGAACAGGCCGATGGCGATCGCCACCAGCAGGCCGATCACCATGCTGAAAACATTGAAGAAGTGGGTGTCCTGCTTGCTCACGATGCAACCCGGTGGCGCCCGCCCGCGGAAATGGCCGCGCAGTATAGCCGGTCGCCCCTGCGGGGGCGTAATGCGCCTCGGGCCGCCGCACGCCATCGTGCATCGGCCTGCGGCCGCTGGCAGGCAACCTCAGGCTGATATATCAGGCACGGTATATGCAGCGACGCTGCGAAATTAACGCGAATTGCCGTGCTATTTTAGCGGTGCTCGTCCACACAGCTCATCGGGTGCGCCGCTCGCGGCAGCACCTTTCGATCGAAGCAAACAACACATTCGGTTCGAGAGGGAGTTGATGACAGAGTCAGTCGCCCGTTCCCGCTCGGTCACAGGCAAGGCCACAGCCATCGCTGCGGCGCTCGCGCGCTTCCAGCGCGGTGACGATCGCGTACCGCGCGGCGTCCGCCCGGTGATCACCGAGTCCTGGCAACGCTGTCTGCGAAGCGGCGTGGATCCGATCGCCCCAGGGGCTCCGCTCAGCGGCGGCACCTCAGTCCGCTGTGCGCGCAATCATGAGCTGCTCGAAGCGAGTGATGCAGTGATGGCGCAGGCCAGCAGCGCATTGAGCGGCTGCCGCACGATGCTGATACTCGCGAACGCCTGTGGAGAAATCCTGCGCACCGATGGCGATGACAATGCGCTCGCCGCGGCGGAGGGTGCCGGAATCAGTCGCGGCAGCAACTGGAGCGAAGCGGCGCGCGGCACCAGTGGCCTCGGCACCTCGCTGTATGTGGGTGATGCCGTGCACGTACATGGTCCGGAGCATTATTGCCACACACATCACGCCTGGACCTGTTCCGCCGCCGTGGTGCGCGACCCGGTCGATGAAGCCGTGCTCGGTGCGCTGTCGGTGGCAGGCCCCAGCGAGGTGTTCGATCCGCATCTTTTTCCGCTGGTGCTGGCGAGCGCAGCGGGCGTGCGCGCGGCGCTGGCCGAGCGCGAGGATCTGCGGCGCAATCAGCTGTTGGAGTACGCGCTGGCGATGCTCTCGCTCGGGAGCACCACCGGTCTCGTGCTCTTCGATCGCCGCGGACGCCTGCTGACTGCGGACGCACGGGCACGTGCCGCGCTCGCGACGCTCGGCAGCGAGGACGCTGCCGCGCCTTACGACCGGCTGCCGGCGCTCGATGTTTGCGCAGCCGCCGCCGGGAGCGTCGCGCAACTGCCCTTCTGGCTCCGCAGCCGGTGGCTCGAGCCGGTGCTGGTCGGCGAGGAGCGCATCGGCACGATCGTCAAGTTACCCGGTACGCTCCAGGTTCCTTCCTCGAGGAGTACGGGACTACCGCGCTACAAACTGCGCCGCGTGCGGGACTACATCGATTCCAGGATCGGTGGCCCGATCAGCCTCGATGATCTGGCCAAGGTGGCCGGCGTGAGTCGCTTTCACTTTCACCGTCAGTTCCGTAAATCCCTCGGCGTTACCCCGCACGAGTACGTGCTGCGCGCGCGCATCGAGCGGGCGAAGGGATTGCTGACCGGGTCGGATCTCACCGTGGGCGAGGTCTCCGGGGCTGTCGGTTTTGCCGATCAGAGTCATTTCTCCAACATCTTTCGCAAGCTGACGTCGATGACGCCCCGAAGCTTCCGGGACTCGATGTCGGGCTGAGAGGTGAAGTGGCCGGCGACCGAGGTCGCCGGCCATGATTCACGCGCATCACAGGGGGTCAATGCTGCACGTGATCCGGGGGACAGTTCGGCCATCCCTGGCCGGTACCGGCCATCCGATGGGCCCGCGAACACTGTGGCGGATCAGCCTCGGCCAGGCCTGTCTGTAAGTGCGCATTCTGTTTGTTTCTTGCTCAAGT
>Ga0306925_10001780_pt1 | contig 17937 bp, 20 predicted proteins | sample flu12Cox44000176_FD_203755 | JGI IMG/M metagenome (GOLD analysis project Ga0306925, IMG submission 203755) | Lab enrichment of tropical soil microbial communities from Luquillo Experimental Forest, Puerto Rico - flux8day.12C.oxic.44.000.176 (v2)... | ecosystem: Environmental > Terrestrial >... | reverse complement strand
GGGCGCTGCGCGCCGACCGTCGTCGAGCAAGGGATTCAGGCATGCGCTCCGCTGGTCGAGCGGGCGTGCATTCCCAACGTCGAGGTGTTGGCCCGGCGGTGATCCGGGCGACGCATGTATCGGCCGGTGTCCGCCGTTGATCGACTGCAGGGCTGCGGCCGTGCCTGCGGTTGTGTCAGCAGTCTTGGTGGGTGCTGATGGACGTGGGCAGCGTGGTGATCGGCGAGCTGGCGGCCTGGGTGGTGGCCGTGCCGAGCGGAAGGGAGGGTGCCGCGGCGAGCAGCTGAGGGCTGGTGACCTGCAGCGGGGTGGCGGGATGGACGTCGCCGCAGGTTCCGGCGAGCCCGGAGCTGTTGGTCTTGACCGCGTACAGCTCGTTTTTCAGCGTGGCGGAGTTCTGGGTTGGCCCGATGGCGAGGAATCCGCCGTCGGGCGCCAGGGCGGATGCCTGGAAGCCTGCGCTCAGTGGCGTGCCATACTCAGCGCTCTGCTGGTAGTAGAGGTGCTGCCACACCAGGTTGCCGCTTACATCTACCTTGATCAGCCAGGGCACGAGGTACACGCTGTAGCTACCCAGCACCAGGCCGCCGCCCGGTTGGAGTTACGCGCGTAGCGCCCGGATAAACAGGAAGACCGGCTGGGTGCGCAGGATGTGCATGACCTCGGGGTCACTGGGCTCTCTGGCCGCCTGCGGCTGTGGTTCGTCCACCACATCCACGGTGAATCCGGCACCTCGGAGCTGGCGGAAGATTGCCGAGACGGGGCGGCGGTACATCTGGACGCTCACCAGCTGCCCGTCGTAGTCGTACTGCTCGCTGACCAGTTCGGTGCGGTGGTAGTCCGCCTTGCCGGACAGCTGCCATCCGGTGATCGGGTGATGGATCGAGAACACCAGGGCCCCGCCGGGGACCAGGCACCGGTGCAGCTCCGCGAGCAGTGGCCGCCAGTCCGCGATGTAGTGCAAGACGAGCGAGGCAACCACCAGGTCGATGCAGGCGTCGGGCACCATGTCCAGCGGCTGTTCCAGGTCGGCAACCTCGACCCGGGCGCGCCCCTCCAGCCGCTGCCGGGCTAGGGCGGCCATCCGCGGCTCCCGGTCCAGGCCCAGGACGCTGGCGCCACGATCTGCCAGCTGCCCGGTCAGCACACCGGCCGCGCAGCCCAGTTCCAAGACGCGCCGGCCGGTGACGTGCCCGGCCAGGCGCAAGATCGCCGGGCGATCATAGGCGGCGTTCGGCAGGCCGTATTCAGAGCGCCGGGCCCAAGCGTCCCATGCCGCTGCCAGAACGCGTTGCCAGACACCCGCTGACACTACGCCCACACCACACGCACTCGCGGGCGCATCGCTCGCCCCTGCCGCGATCCGCCGGGCCGATGCCGCAGATCAGCTGCCGGAGAACCGTCGCACATCAACCGACGGAGGACAGAAGCCCTGCGCGGGGTACCAGACCCCTGCTGTGCTCCCTCGCCGCTGTCGGGGCCGCTTCGTCTTCCTCCGATCTAACTCAGTGATCGATACCCCCAGGACGTCCTGGATGTATCAGCGCCAGGCGGCATGCCTCTGTACATCGAAGTCTCCGCCGTACGGGGCGGCGGAGTAAGTGAAGGGGTCACCGACTATGCGTCGCATTCGATCAATCGCTGCACGTACTCCCGCCATCGCCATCGCGGGGCTGGCCGTCGCACTCTCCTTGGGCGGCGGAGCCCTTGCCTCCACCCACCTGGTCCCTGGGCCTTCCCAGGGACCTATCCACACAATGCGGGTCGCCCACAGCCAGGGAGCCAACAGCGCGGCCAGCAGCCTCACCACGGGGGTCTCGTGGCAATCCCTCGTCCTGCAAAACGCCTGGGCGTCGTCCAACGGAACCTTCGGTACCGGCAACCCGAAGGTGGCGCTGCAGGGCAACGTCGTCTACCTGTCCGGGTCGATGCACCAGACCACGCCGGGCAGCGCGATTTTCGCCTTCCTGCCCTCGACGTACCGCCCGACCCACAACATGTACATCACCGTCTACACGAACGGCGGTACCTCGGGGACGCTGTACATCGGCAATGACGGGACCATGGAGGTCTTCTCCTCGGCCAGCTGTGGCTCGGGCAACGCAGCCCAGTGCTTCACCTCACTCGCCACCGTTTCCTACCCGATCAACTCCTAGCCATCTGGCACGCGCGCCGGCCCGGCCCTCTGCTGAGGGCCGGGCCGGCGGTCGCGGCGACCACGCGGGATTTTTGGGCTGGATGCCGTACCGCAGCCAGTTCGCGCATGTCGGTGAGCACGGCGCTCGCGCTCGGCGGGCCTGGGCAGCTTGCCGGGAGCGGCCAGGGCCGCGCTGAACAGCCCCGCCGTGCCGCAGAGTTTCCTCAGCCGGAACCGTTCTGGGATTACCTGACCATGCGGAAGCAGATGATCGTCGGAATCCGGAACGGCTGGCCCTGGTACGCCCGGACGGCTCCCAGGATCAGGTACACCAGGTGCGCGATGCCGAGAGCCAGGAAAGCCAGCACCATCAGCAGGATGCCGAAGCCGTGGGTGGCAACCGCGAGGAGGATGCCGATGATGAGGATCGCTATCGACTCGATGAGGGCGGTAATCCCCAGGTTGAGTGCCTGTGCCGCGTGGAACCTGACGTAGCGGGATTGGTTCATCTTCACCAGGTAGATCACCAGTGGCGCGATGATGCTCGCGACCAGGGCCAGGATGTACGAGAGCATTGCCCAGGTCTGGTCATCGGACACCCCGCGCGGGCTATGGCCCTGCGGGTTGTCCTGCTGGCCGTAGCCCGGCTGGCCAGGGGGCGAGATGGAGCCCGGCTGGGCAGCAGGCGGGATGGAGTCCGGCTGGGTATAGCTCTGCGCGCTGTCCTGCGGGTTTCCGGGAGTGGTCATGAAGCCCCGCCGCCTTTCGTCGGCCACAGCCGTCCAAACTGTGGAACCACGGGACAGGATGGCGCAGCCTGCCGACCACGCGCAAGCACGCGGACCACTTACGCGCAGCAGGGTGGTGGCGTGGATGAGGCGTAGGTCGTGGAGCCGAGCGTGGGGGGCGGATCGCTTGGCTTATCGCCGTCTTCGGGGTCGTTGTGCACCTTGATCAAGACGGTCATAAGAGATGACACCGTGTCCGGGCGGATCGGCTGGCCCCAGGCGGTGGCGACCACGTAGTCGATAGAGGGTCTAGAGGTTCAAATCGCCCAGCTCCGCCCAAACGCGCAGCTCAGCGACCGGGATCGCTGGTGTGCCCAGGGGCTACGGCCTAACGGTGGTGGTGAAGATTTGCGAGTTGGGGCCGCTGACCGCGCTGCCCCAGCTGAGCTGGATCTTCTGGGGCGCGTGCCCGTGGGCTGGCAGCAGGGAGATACCGATGGTGTCGCCGGGCCAGACGTTGCGGCGGCCGGACTGGCGGGACACCCGGATGGGCCCGGCCAGCCATCCGGCGTGGATGGAGAACGGCCGCAGGTACTGGGAGAACCGCCGCGCCGAGCGAGTGAAGATCGGGCCGCCGGTCAGCCAGCCGACGTAGGCGAGGCCCGGCGGTCCCGCGGTGACGGCCATGATGTGCTCGGCGTTGTCGTGATCGGGGGTGACCCGCCGGGCCGGTGACCATGTCCGGCCGTGGTTGGTGGAATACGACAGCCAGCCGATATCCCCGCCGGGGTGCTGGGTGTCCCAGGTCGCGTACAGGTTCCCCGCCGCGTCGATGCTCAAGGCCACGTCGATCCAGGTGACGAAGTAGCCGATCCGGCCCGCGCCCGGGCGGATGGCCACCGGGGTGGACCAGGTCCGGCCGCTATCGGCTGATGAGGTGAAATAGATGTGGTTCGGGGGCAGCGCGTAGGGCGCCAGCGCCCCGCCGGACCACACCCAGAACGCAACGTCCAGGCGGCCGCCTGGCTCCACCAGCAGCGGGGCCGCCACGCCGCCGCCATGGTCGGGGAACCCGGGGCTGACCACGGCAATCCGGCTCCAAGTCTTCCCGCCGTCCACGGACTTCTGCATGACAATGTTGCCGTGCCTGCTCTTCACGCTCAGGCTGCGCCCGAAGTCCCAGGTCAGGTAGACCGTGCCAGTGGGGCCGACGGCGATGAAGTCCCGGTCACCCCAGTTGTTCCTGACCGGCGAGGCAGGCCGGGACACCCGGGCGAATGTGGCCCCGTGATCGTAGGAGATGTCCACCATCGGGTGGACATGGGAGTGGCGGTACAGCATGTAGGCCACGTAGACGGTGTGGTCGGGGCCACCGCGACCGAGGGATCCCAGCCGTACTTTGGCAGCCCGAACCCGATGCCGCTGCGATGGTAGCCGTGACCGATCGAGCCGGGGACGGTGACCGGCCTGCCGAAGGTCCGGCCGCCGTTGGCAGAGCGGGCGAACCCGATGCCGTCGCAGCCGATCCAGGTCACATAGACATAGTGGCCGTCGACGGCCTGCTCAGCCTCCGCGTTCTGGCCCGGGCAACCCTGGCTGATCTCGGTAATCGGCCCGACGTGCGGCCCGTGCCCGCTGCTGGCGGGATGCCCCACAGTGGCAGCACCGGCCGCCGGGATGGCGGTCGCGACCGCGGGTGTAAGTGCTACACCGAGGATGATCAAGCCCCGCAGAACGCGCCGGGAATGCCTGCGGTGAACTGTCCGTCGAAAGGCCGAGGGGGACATGGCGCCTCATCTCCTCCCAGAGAGCCACAGAATAGGGACGCCGGGGTCGCAGGCCCGTTACTGCCCGGTTTCGATCCAGCCACGTGCGCCGCGCCAAAGTGGCCATCCTCAGGCCCCGAACAGCGCACGCTACGGGCGCCCGGACCTCATCATTGGGGACGCCCGCCCGGCGCGGGCCGGGACGTCAGGCTCCGCGGCGGCGCCGGCGGCCAGGGCCAGAGCACCGGCACGCCGTCATGGCAAGCACGCCGGAAACAGGAGACAGCACGCCGGAAAGAAATGTGGCGCGGGTTCGCGCAGCAGCAGCCCGGTACGCATTGCGCCGCCAACTCCTCTGTGCAGTGCCGGTGGCCCTTGCGCTACCAGTCTGTGCAGTGCCGGTGGCCTTGCGCTGCCAGCGGCCCAGATCAGCGAGCGCGGGCCAGGTCCTCGTGCCACGCGACGTGCGCCTCATACTGCGTGACGCCGGTATCGAGCAGGTACGGGCCGCGGAGGCGCTGCAGCCGGGGCGGAACGTCCTGGTAGTCCCGCCGGGGATCGTCACCGCAGTCACTGCAAATGATCTCGAAGGCGTTGGTGTACCCGCCGTCCAGATTGCCGCCCTGGGTGTGGGCCTTCTGGCGCCGCAGCGTTATCGTCGTGGCCCGGGTGGGTGCCGAGCTGGTCGTCATGATGACCCCCTTGTCGGCGGTGATGCACTGGCGCAGAGCCTTACGTGCAGGCCCCGCCGCAGCCCGGACCATGCGCTCTCAGTGATCACCGGGCAGGCCCCGGCGCTGTCCGGCGATCCCGCGTTGGTAAATCCCCAGGGTAGGGCGCGGAGGCCCGCCGCAGGGATACAACACGGACATTACGTCTAGACATTAAGGCCAGCGGCCTTGGCTTTCGTGAACAGCAAGCGGCATGGACCTGAATGTTCAAGAGATGTCCTCCGCGGGATGCGGGTGCGCCTGCCAGGCGTGCCACCGCTGCTGCTATAGGCGCGGGTGACTGCTCAAACCTGATCCCCGGCGGCCGGGCCAGAGTGCGGCAGGAGCCCGTCAGCCTGTGCCCCGCTGAGCAGCGTGCTGAGGCTCTCGCCAACCAGCGCCCCGAAGTGGCTGATGATCTGCAGGTCACGATGCGGCGGGGTGGTGGGCCGGGGAAAGTGGGTGGAGAGCATGCCAACCAGGTGGCCTGCCCGGTTCACCAGCGGCGTTGACTGAACCGCATAGAACCCGGACGCCAGCGCTATGTCCCGGTGCGGGGCGAATCCTGGATCGGTGGTGACATCGGAGATCACCACCTGGGCATGTTGCTGGGCGGCCCTGCCACACGCGGATTTGTCATCGGTCACGGTGGCGAAATACTCCATAAACTCCGGGCCGAACCCGTGCTGAGCTGCGATCCTCAGCACCCCCGTGGCCGGGTCGGCCAGCTGCACGTTACCCCGCTCGGCATGCAGCAACGTCAAGGCGAACGCCAGCACCTCATCCAGCAGCGCCTCCACGGTAGGGGCGGCATGCGCATCCCGCAGCGCTTCATGAAGCACCGGGGCCGCCTGCGGCCCGAGGCGCTGCACCCTGTTGACAAGCTGTGCCGCCAAGACCCGGACGGGAACGTTGAACTGCTGCGAGGCCCGCCGAAGCAGATCAAAAGCCTCCTCGGGACCACAGCCGCGCTGGGCCATCAAGATGCCCTTGGCTTGCTCGATCACTGGCGTAGCGCCCAGCTGAGCCACGCGGAAAGACGCAGATCCTGGCCGCCTGGATCCAGCCCGCCGGGATCCAGCCTGCATAGAGTCCACTACGGCCCTCCGGCGGTCACTCGAGCCCTCCGGCGGTCACTCGAACCCCCTGGCGGTCACTCGCCCGCGCCCGGAGCGGTTGCCTGGCCGTTATCGACGTCGACCCGGTACGGCCAGGCATCGCTAGCCGGTCTGATCATGGGTGCTCCCGATGCCCGCGTGCCGTGCTGGATGTGGGGCGGTTGAGCGGCCCGCGCAGCGTACGGGGGCCACGCTGCGCGGGCCGCGTCCGCCTGGGAGCATCGTGGGGGGAACACGAGTGGGCCCACCAGGCGGATACCAGCCGGGGCCACGTGCACGCTGAGGGTCTCGTGTCTCGGGTGAGGAACGCGAGCCGGGCATGCTTAAGCTCCCGGCTGGTTCGTCAACCGCAGGTCAAAAGAGTAGCCGATGGTGATGCGGTAATCCAGCCCCCGGATTCCAGGGAGTGCTGCCAAACGGCGCGGCTCATGGACTCGGCAGCCGCGTGGCGACACCGCGTTGCGCCGGTTTGTGCGGCGCCGTTATGGTCCGTCCATGCGGACGAACCTCACCGTCGAGGATCTGGGGGACCTGCTGGACAGGCCGCTGATCGCGGTGCTGGCAACCTTGCGCACGGACGGGACCGTCCTGCTGTCCCCGGTCTACCACGAGTGGCGAGATGGCGGCTTCAACATCTGGGTCGAGCAGCAGAACGTCAAGGCCCGGCACCTAAGGCGCGACCCCAGAGCGACCATCCTGGTGGCCGAGTCCGACCCTCCGCTGCGCGCAGTGGAGGTCCGGGGACGGGCCCGCTTTATCGAGGAGGGTGTATCAGGGATAGCGCTGCGCATCGTGACCCGGTACGAAGGCCCGGAAGATGCTGCTGCGGACGTGGAGGCCCTCCAGGGTGCGGATGTCATCGTCCGGATCGAGCCCGGTGACATCCGCGCCTGGGACTATGCCGACGAGATCGGCGCCGGTTGAAGCATTGGGTCTGATCACGGTGCGCCCGATAAAATACCCGGGTGACCAGCAGATCCGCCTCGGACCAGCACCTGCGCGACCTCGCGCGGCTGCGCCGCGTCCGCGACCGGATCGACCGGGAGTACGCCCAGCCGCTCGACGTCGAGGCGCTCGCCCGCGGCGCGCACATGTCGGCCGGGCACCTCAGCCGTGAGTTCCGGGCCGCATTCGGCGAGTCGCCGTACGGCTACCTGATGACGCGGCGCGTCGAGCGCGCGATGGCGCTGCTGCGCCGTGGTGACCTCAGCGTCACCGAGGTCTGTTTCGCGGTCGGCTGCTCATCGCTGGGCACCTTCAGCACCCGTTTCACCGAGCTGGTCGGGGTGCCGCCCAGCACCTACCGGCGTGAGGCGGCGGCCGCCACGGCAGGGATGCCGCCATGTGTGGCGAAGCAGGTGACCAGACCGATCAGGAATCGAGAAGCTTCCTCTAGCTCGGCATCGGCATACTCCTGACGAGGCACAAATCCACAGCCAGGGCGATCGGGCATCGCCTTCCGGGGCTTCCCGTCTTAAGCCTGGCCATCCCGCCGGGTTGATGTGACCCACGACTTCAGGAGTGACCGTGACCGGCTCTTCCACCCAGGGAATCAAGATCGTGCTGCATCCCGTATCGGACCTGGAAACCGCCAAGGCGGTGTACGCCGCCCTGCTCGGCATCGCGCCACAGGCCGACTCGTCCTACTATGTCGGATTCGACGTCGAGGGCCAGCACATCGGGCTGGTGCCGAGCGGTGGACCGCAGACGATGACCTCGCCGGTGGCCTACTGGCAGGTGCCGGACATCGAGGCGAAGCTGGCCGAGGTGACCGCCGCGGGTGCCACCGTGAAGGAGCCCCCGCGCAACGTTGGTGGCAGCCGTCTGGTGGCCACCTTCACCGACCCCGACGGCAATGTTCTCGGGCTGGTTCAGGACTGATCGGGCTGGTTCACGACCAATGAGTGCTGGCCTGCTCGAGGGCAGGCCTGACCTAGCCAGGCGACGCCGGCGCAGACCGCGAAGGCGGGACCGTCCAACGGGGGGGACCGTCCAAGGGGGGACCGCCCTAAGGGACGGTGGCCCGCCTAACAGATGGAGACACGATGAGTATGGCCACGAGGACGGATACGCAGTCACCGGCGCAGCACGTTGCGGACAGCCGTGATCTGATCCGGGTGCACGGTGCGCGCGTGAACAACCTCAAGGACGTGAGCGTCGAGATCCCCAAGCGCCGGCTGACGGTGTTCACCGGCGTCTCGGGCTCGGGCAAGAGCTCTCTTGTATTCGACACGATCGCTGCGGAGTCGCAGCGGTTGATCAACGAGACCTACAGCGCCTTCGTGCAGGGCTTCATGCCGGCGCTGGCACGGCCCGAGGTCGACGTGCTCGAAGGGCTGACGACCGCGATCCTCGTCGACCAGCAGCGGATGGGTGCCGACCCTCGCTCCACGGTCGGCACGGCCACCGACGCCAACGCGATGCTGCGCATCCTGTTCAGCCGGCTCGGGAACCCGCACATCGGCTCGCCCAAGGCGTTCTCCTTCAACGTCGCTTCGATCAGCGGAGCGGGCGCGGTCAGGTTCGAGCGCGGCGGGAAGACCGTGAAGGAGCGGCGCAGCTTCAACATCACCGGTGGCATGTGCCCGCGCTGCGAAGGCCGGGGCGCCGTTTCCGACATCGACCTCACCCAGCTCTTCGACGACTCCAAGTCGCTGAACGAGGGCGCGATCACCGCCCCCGGCTACACCGGAGGTGGCTGGAACTCGCGGCTGTACATCGAGTCGGGCTTCTACGACCCGGACAAGCCAATCCGCAAGTACACCAAGAAGGAGCTGCACGACTTCCTCCACCACGAGCCGGTCAGGATGAAGATCGCGGGCATCAACATGACCTACGAGGGGCTGATCCCGCGGATCCAGAGGTCGATGCTTTCCAAGGACAAGGAGGGGATGCAGCCGCACATCCGCGCGTTCGTAGACCGGGCCGTGACCTTCACCACCTGTCCCGAGTGCGACGGAACCCGGCTCACCGAGGCGGCCAGGTCGTCGCGGATCGGCAAGGTCAACATCGCCGATGCGTGCGCCATGCAGATCAGCGACCTGGCCGAATGGGTCCGCGGGCTCGACGAGCCGTCGGTAGCGCCGCTGATCACGACGCTGCAGCAGATCCTCGACTCGTTCGCCGAGATCGGGCTTGGCTACCTCTCGCTCGAGCGGCCGTCGGGCACGCTGTCGGGTGGTGAGGCGCAGCGCGTCAAGATGATCCGCCATCTCGGCTCCGCGCTTACCGACGTCACCTACGTATTCGACGAGCCGACGATCGGGCTGCACCCCCATGACGTCCAGCGGATGAACGATCTGCTGCTGCAGTTGCGGGACAAGGGCAACACGGTGCTCGTCGTGGAGCACGAGCCGGAGACGATCGCGATCGCCGACCACGTGGTCGACCTTGGCCCCGGCGCCGGCACCGCGGGCGGCACCGTCTGCTTCGAGGGGACCGTCGGAGGGCTGCGGGCCAGCGGGACCCTCACCGGCCGCCATCTCGAGGACCGGGCCGCAGTCAAGGAGAAGGTGCGGACACCCACGGGCGCGCTGGAGATCCGCGGCGCGAACGTACACAACCTGCGCGACGTCGACGTCGATATCCCGCTCGGGGTGCTTGTCGTCATCACCGGCGTCGCCGGCTCCGGCAAGAGTTCGCTCGTGCAAGGGTCGATCCCCGCGGGCGCGGGCGTCGTGGCGATCGATCAGGTCGCGATCCGTGGCTCGCGACGCAGCAACCCGGCGACCTACACCGGACTGCTCGACCCGATTCGCAAGGCGTTCGCAAAGGCCAATGGCGTGAACGCCGCCCTGTTCAGCGCCAACTCCGAGGGCGCCTGCCCCCACTGCAACGGCGCGGGGGTCGTCTACACCGACCTCGCAATGATGGCCGGAGTGGCCACCACCTGCGAGGAGTGCGAGGGGAAGCGGTTCGACGCATCCGTACTGGAATATCACCTCGGCGGCCGTGACATCAGCGAGGTGCTCGCCATGCCGGTGGCCGAGGCCAGGGAGTTCTTCGGTGCGGGCGAGGCACGCACACCGGCCGCGCACGCCATCCTCGGCCGGCTCGCCGAGGTCGGGCTCGGCTACCTCAGCCTCGGCCAGCCGCTCACCACGCTGTCCGGCGGCGAGCGTCAGCGGCTGAAGCTGGCCACCCACATGGCCGAGAAGGGTGGCGTCTACGTCCTCGACGAGCCGACCACCGGCCTGCACCTCGCCGACGTCGAGCAGTTGCTCGGCCTGCTGGACCGGCTCGTCGAGGACGGCAAGTCGGTGATCGTCATCGAGCACCACCAAGCGGTGATGGCGCACGCCGATTGGATCATCGACCTTGGCCCCGGCGCCGGTCACGACGGCGGCCGGATCGTCTTCGAGGGCACGCCCGCCGACATCGTCGCCGCGCGCTCCACGCTCACCGGCGAGCACCTCGCGGCCTACGTCGGCGCCTGACGGGACCCTTGCGGGCTCGACCGGAGCGACCTGGGCCGAGCTAGCCCGAGTCCGGTGCGTCTTCGCCGGGTGTGGGCTCCTGCGGAGCCGGGCTGGGGAGTGTTCCGGCCAGGCGCGCGGTCAGGGCCTCCACCTGCTGGCGCAGCGCCGACACCTCGGTGGTCAGGGCCTGCAGCGCGGCGTCATGCGGCGGTGTGGCGGTACCGGCCGGCTCACCGGCTGGCGACACACTCGGTGGCGTGCCGTTATCGAGCCGGAAGAAGCTCGCCAGGGAACCCGCGAGCAGGCCCAGGACGGCGATCCCGGTGAGCATTATGACGACCGCCGCCCAGCGGCCGGTCGTGGTCTTGGGGACGATGTCCCCGTAGCCGACCGTGGTAAGGGTGACGATGCCCCACCACAAGGCGTCGCCGACGGTGGCGAATCCGGGGTTGGTGGGATGCTCGGCGTGATAGGCGACCAGGGAACCGAGCACGACGACTCCGCCCGCCACGCCGGCGACCCGGCCCAGCCGTTCGAACAGGCGGCGTGCCCCTTTGGTGGCCATCACCAGGCGGGCGAGGCGGGCCAGCCGGAGCAGGGCCGCGAACTGGACCGCCCCGGCACCGGGGATCAAGAACCACGGTGCGGTCGCGACCACCACGAACAGGTCAAAGCGGCCCACTCTCGTGTGCCGATAGCGCACAAGACGGCGGGTGTGCACCACATAGTCGAGCAGGAACACCAGCCAGGTGACCACGCCGACGACTGCGCCGACCCAGCCGTTGGACTGGGGGACGATCACCAGGGGCAGGATTGCCGATACCACGATCGGCACCTGCATCCAGGTGTTGTACCGCTCGAGGAAGGCGGCGTCCCGTTCCGAGCGGGGCTGGCCCGGCCGGTGTTCTGTTTTGGACGCGACATCCACGGCCTCGATCGTGCCAGATTGGCCAGGCCAAGCATGCAGATCTGGCCACACCAGCGCAGGCCCGGCCCCTAACGAAGGATGTTCACCGCTCTGGCGACCACCAGGATTCCGACCACAACTGAGATCGTCTCTTCGGCCATCATCATGAGCTTCGCCCACGGCTTTATCGCCGAGACGTCCGTCGGGCTGAACGCCATCGCCGTACTGAAGGAGTGATGCAGGTAATCCACGAACGACGGGTACCAGCCGTCCCGGACAAGCTCCGGGTTCGACATTTCGGGAAACAAGAACGCCGGTGAGGAGCCGGTTCCGAGCGCGCGGGCGGCCGCGCCGCCACGGTCGAGAGCCCAGTACCAGAGCCCGAAGGCGATCACGTTCGTCACCCAGATGACTGCACCGCTGACCAGCAGGGTGTTCGCGTTATCGGTGAAGCGCTCGGTCTTGATGATGGCGTAGACCAGCCGGACCGATGAGCCCCCGTTGACGAAGGTGATGACTCCGATGAGCACCCCGGTCAGAACCTGTAGCCAGGTCGCCTGGCGGTCGATGCGGCCGGGGTCGCCGACGATAAGCGCGATGATCAGCGCGGCCAGCACCACGATGAACGCCGGGCGTGCGTCGTCCAGCCTGAGCTGGTCTGGCAAGAAGACCCGTAGGCCCCCGGCGATGAGGACGGCGACGGCCATCGGCCACCGGCGCTCACCCACGTGGGCCTGCTTCGCATCCATAAGGCAAGATAACGCGGCCGCCGGTGATCTACCGTCGGCCACCACGCTGGCCGGGAGAGGACCGGGACAGGATCAGCCGTCCCGCACCAGGCCCGCCGGCCGCGGCCCCCTTCCGGCGGCCGGGACCACGGGCCGGGGGGTTCGGTCTACCAGGCGGGCAGCCGCGACATCACTTGCTGACCCCCGAGCTGACGAGTGATCAGGCGCTGGGTCTTCGGGGGCAGCGGAGTGAATTGGCCCTGGGCGGTCTGCACGCCGAACACAGTCCTCGGGACGTTGGGGCTCTGCCCCGGCGGTGGCCGGACGGCGATCATCGCGGTGCCGGTGTTGTTCACCCAGTACACGCCGGTGGAGTTGGCTTCGTAGCCGGTCCGCACCCGGTACAGGACCTGTACCGGCTTGCCGGTCCGCACCGAGAGCTCGGTGATCATGAAATCAAAGACTTTCGGCGGGGGCTCATTGCGGAAGGTCGGGGTGACAAGCTTGGTGCCGTCACCGGTGATCAGCGGAATCCCGGGGATCCGGAACGGCAGGTTCGGGTGAACCGGATGAGCGCCGAGCACCGCGCCCGAGATGGGAACGGGCGTGCTGGCGGCCTGCACGCTGCCGCCTGAGGTGGCCGTGTCGAGCAAGCGGAGCTGGAAGGTCCACCCGCCACCCTTGACGTTGAGTTCCTCCTCGAACAGCAGCGTCCGGCTATCGGCCTCCCAGGACATTCTGCCGGTGCCGCCCACACCGATGCTGATTTGCCCGATCAATCCCTTCGCGGGCAGCACCCACTCTCGCCCGGCCCCTGTCGCGAGCGAGTAGACCTTGATATTTGACCCGACCCGCCCGGCGCCGGGGCCGAGGAAGGACACGGCGAACTTGCTGCCGTCGGGGGACACCGCCAGGCCGGAAATGGACGCCTTCTGGGCGGGTATGGGCAGGCGTACCAGAGGGCCCGGGTGACCCGACGGGCTCAGGACCAGCCGGTAGAAGCGGATCGGCCCCCCGTCGAAGGCAGAGTGCCCCGCGGCAAAGACGAACGTCCGGTCGTCACCGGCGGCCGCCGTCCAGATGAAAACCGTGTGCTTGGGCGGCGCCACGGTGCCCAGCACGGCTCCGGTGGCGGTCGCGGCGACAATCGCACGGCCCCTAGCCGGGGGAAGCCCGACAAAGAACCGGGGCACCTTGGCAAACACACCCGTGGGGTTTGCTCCGCCGGGACTAGCGGGGCGCAGAAGCACGCCCGAGATGGCCAGCGACGCGACTACCACACCAACCATTGCCGCCGCGGCGGCCACCGGGGCCAGCCAGCCCGGCCAATGGCGCGGGGCAGCGGCCTGCCCCGGCCGGCGACGGGGGCCAGTGGCCCGGCGAATCAGACCAGGCGCGTGCCACCCCCGGGCGATGCGGGTGCGCTCGGGCGTGCCGCCCAGGGCGACATGCTCGAGCTTCAGGCGGGCCGCCTCGACGACCTCCGGCCCGGGCAGCGGCTCCGTCAGCAGCTGCTGGATCGTGCTCAGCTCATCCATGGGGTTGCTCCTTCCGGCCCCCGGCCGGTGTCACGATGTCCGACGGGCCGTAGCTGTCCGCCGGGTTGGTGCCGCCGAGCGAATCCCGCAGCCGCGTGCGCGCCCGGCTCAGCCGTGAGCACACCGTGCCGTAGGGAATGCCGAGCGACTGCGCGACCTCCTGGTTGTCCAGGCCGGCCACGGCCACCAGCAGCAGCACGTCCCGGTCGCCGCTGTTCAGCCTCGCCAGCGCCACAGCCAGGGCCGGGCCGACCGCGGCAGCGGCGACCCGCTCGGCGACCAAGTCCTCATCGCTAGGTGCCACACCCTGGGCGTGTGCCCGCGCAAGTGCCCGGTAGCGGCGCTGCTCCTGGCGCCGGTACGTGCCGGCCAGGTTGGTGGCGATCCCATAAAGCCATGGCCGGGCACAATCGCGGGCGAGGTCATAGCGCTGCCGCTGCGCAAACGCGGCGGTAAACACCTCCGCCGCCAGGTCGTCGGCGATCCTGCTCCCGACGCGCGCGGCGAGGTACCGGTGTACAGGTGCGAAGTAGCGGCGGAAGATCGCTTCGAACTGTTCTGGCTCGGCCCACGACTGCTCAATCACCGCGGCATCGGTCGCGGGTGGGCCGGTGGCTTCACCGGTCACAATCACCGCTCACATCCTTTGTGAGGCGACTCCTTCACCCTGTTGTTAGCCGGAGCCCCTTGCCGTATTCGCGGCGGCCGCTCGGCTGGCCAAGCGATCAAGGCCGGCCGAGCCGCTTAGCTGGCCAAGCGATCAAGGCCGGCCGAGTCGCTCAGCACTTACAGGATGGAAGCCGCCTAGCACCTCAGGATGGCAGCAGTTACCACATGCCATGAAGCCCTGGCGTGCGCCTATGACGCAATGGCCTGGCCGCTGCCGTGGTCGAGGTCTTGGAGGCTGACGACATGCATAGCCAGGTCGCGCAGTTGTTCCAGCAGTCCCCAGAACTCCGGGTCGTCTCGCACCAGCGCAACGACACACGTGTGCCCGTTCCGGGACGACACGACTTCGACGTTCTCCAGGAGACTGGCCAGCAGCCGACCGCATTCGCCCCGGATGACGATTCGATATCGCCGGGCGTCGCTGGCCGATCTGATCATGAGGGCTCCGCTGCCGCGATCCGGGGTGAGGTTAGGGCGGCTGAGCGGCCCGCGCTGCGCACGGGGCCTGCGCGGCGAACTTGTGGCCATCAGCACTGACCATCACGCCACCGGTAACGGGCGGGTCGGGCTACTCGCGGATGCAGTTCCTGACCGACAACCCGGCCTCGAACCTCAAGTGCAACCCGGGGACCGGCGCCGGCTGCGTGCTACCGCCTTCCCAGGCGCCCGGCAAGTTCTACCCGTACTGGACGCTGGCCAAGGTCAACGGCTCCTGCGTGTGGGAGTTCGGGCAGATGACCAACGGCAAGAGCTTCGGCGGGGTGAAACAGTACGGCAAGTTCACCACGGCCCTGGGCCTCGCCGAGTTCGCAAGCAAGATCATTCCCAACCCGCACTGCTAACTTCGACCCCGCCACCCCGCCCAAGTTAGCCCGCTGATCCGCTGATCTCAGTGCCCTCGGACGAGGGCGGCGCCTGGCGCAGGCCCGGCCCGCTTCCCGTCCGAGGGCACTTTTTTCATGCCATACGCAGCGGCGTGGCCAGCCGCCGCCCGGTCCGGTGAACGGCCACCGGGGCGGCCAACAGCGGCGGAGGGCCCGGCGCTAGCCGGGCCGGGGCCGGCCCGTAGCGGCCGCGCACCATGCGGGACCGGGTCTTGTACGGTTGAGCGGCTCATGGCACTATCCGCGCTGACCTGGTTCCGCAGTGCCGCGTGACGGTGCCGTGGGCGCCGGCCCGGGCCGCCTGCTGGTGGCCGCCGCTGCGAAGGACCGGCGGTCGCCTGCCCATCCCGCGCGCGGCACCGCGTCGTCCAGGCCGCGCAGGTCAGCCTCGGTCAGCTCGACGGCCGCCGCCGCCACGTTCTGCCCGATGCGGCCGAGGCGGCGGGTGCCGGGAATGGGCACGACATCGGGTCCCTGCGCCAGCAGCCAGGCCAGGGCGAGCTGCGCGGTGGTGAGCCCAAGCCCATCGGCGACGCTGCGCAGCGCGGCCACCCGGGCCAGGTTCTGGTCGAGTTCACCGCCCTGGAACCGGGGATCGCCGCGGCGGAAGTCGCTGGCGTCGATGTCGTCCTGGGTCAAGGTGGCGGTCAGCATGCCACGGCCGAGCGGGCTGTAGGGCACGATCCCGGTACCCACCCGGCGCGCGGCAGGGATGATGTCGTCCTCCGGGTCGCGCCACAGCAGCGACCATTCGAACTGGATCGCGCTGATGGGGTGCACCGCCGCGGCCTGGCCGAGCTGGGCCGGGGTGACCTCGGAAACACCGAGATGGCGGACCTTACCCTCGGTGACGAGCTGGGCCATGGCACCAACGGTGTCCGCGATCGGTACCTGCGGGTCGGGCCGGTGCAGGTAGTAGAGGTCGATGACGTCGACGCCGAGCCGGGCCAGGGACGCCTCGCAGTAGCCGCGCACATGCTCGGGCCGCCCGTCGAGGTGCACACCGGCCGCGTCCCGCACGATGCCGAACTTCGTGGCGACCTGCACCCGCCAGGGCAGCCCCGCCAGCGCCCGGCCGATCAGCCGTTCGTTGTGCCCCTGGCCGTAGCTCATCGCGGTGTCGAACATGGTCACGCCCAGTTCGGCCGCCCGGCGGATCGCCCGGATGGACTCGTTGTCGTCGGCCGGCCCATATCCCTGCGACAGGCCCATGCATCCCATGCCGAGGGCCGAGGTCACCAGCCCGTCACTGCCCAGCTGTCGTTGCCGCATGGCTTCCAGCATCGGCGGCAGCTACTGATAAGTCCAAGACCTGTTTGCGAAGACACTTATCACAGATCATTCTAGATGGATGGAGCTGCGGCAGCTTGCCTACTTCGACGCGGTGGTGCGCCACGGCAGCTTCACCAAGGCCGCCCAGCGGCTGCATGTCGCGCAGCCGGCCGTGTCCGCGCAGATCAGGCGGCTTGAGACCGAACTCGGCACGACACTGCTCGAGCGAACCACCCGCCGGGTGGCGCTGACCCACGCAGGTGAGCTGTTCTTGTCCCGCGCCCGCCAGGCGCTCGCCCAGGTCGACGCGGCCCGTGGCGACCTGGCCGAACTCAGCGCGGTGCTCCGCGGGCGGGTGCGGATCGGCGCGACGCAGGTGCTCGGGTCGCTGGACCTGCCGGCGTCCCTGGCCTCGTTCCGCCGCCGTTACCCCGGGGTGAGCCTCGCCCTGCACACCGGCCTGGTAGCGAAACTGCTCGGCCTGCTGGACGCCGGCGAAGTGGACCTGATCCTCGCGCCCGTACACGACGACCTGCCCGCCGCCTATCAGGCCCGCCCTCTGGTGCCCGAGAGCCTGGTGCTGGTGACCCCGCCGGGCCACCCGCTCGCCGCGCGCGGGAACGTGCCGCTCGCGGCCGCCGGTGACGAGCCGTTCGTCTGCCTGCCCGCCGATAGCCGGCTGCGCGCCATCCTCGCCGATGCCGCCGTGGCCGAGGGCTTCGTGCCGCGCGTCGAGTTCGAGACCTACAGCCCGGCCAGCATCAGGGACCTGGTGTCCGCCGGGCTTGGGGTGGCGCTGCTCGCCCGGTCGGCCGCGGAAGGCCCGGGCCCGGCGATCGGCGTCTGCGAGCTTGCCCGGGCGCCGGAACACCCGTCGATCGGGCTGATCCGCGCCAGCGGGCGGCGGCTCACACCTGCCGCGCGGGCCTTCGCCGACCACCTCGCCCAGGCCGCCGGTACTCCCCGCCGGCGGCCGCCCGCCGCCCCGGGATGAACGGCCAGGGAATGCCCTTATCAGGGCATGACAAGCTCAGGCAAAGAACGCGGGGGGCACGCGGATCC
>Ga0306925_10001776_pt1 | contig 17955 bp, 19 predicted proteins | sample flu12Cox44000176_FD_203755 | JGI IMG/M metagenome (GOLD analysis project Ga0306925, IMG submission 203755) | Lab enrichment of tropical soil microbial communities from Luquillo Experimental Forest, Puerto Rico - flux8day.12C.oxic.44.000.176 (v2)... | ecosystem: Environmental > Terrestrial >... | reverse complement strand
CAGCAAAGGCTTCATCAACCTCGGGTGTATAAGTTTCGGCTTGCCATTTCTTCAGAAGCTCAGCGATCTGCGCCTGCTCTTCATTATTGGCAAACGCGCGCTTCGGATATGCCGCAAGCCGAAACCCTTCCCATCCAGGCTGACCAACATCAAAGTGGAAGCGAGGATACTCCTTCCGATCCGCAAACCAGGTCCGCATCCATGCGTAGTACCCTGGATTCCAAGGCTGCCAACGTATAACGCCGAATTCACCGGTAGAGGCGGCTTGTAAGGCAATAAGGCCCATCAGAGGGATGATTGCGGCCACCAGCATGATGACAAGGGAAGCTCCGCATTGCTTCATCCAACCTGAGCGCCAAAATTGCAGCCCTTTGTGACCGACAATAAGTAGCCAGTAAACGCCGCAGAAAGCGACCGCCAAGGGTATCAGCTCGGTCCTCGTTATTGCACTCAAGCCTAGAAGGAACGAAGCCGCGACTGGCACTGTGGCTTTTACGAATGATCTGGCAAACATAAGGAGGGATGCAGTCAACAAAAACGTATTTGCAGGTTCAGTGTACAGTCCAATCATCGTCGCTGTGAACGGCTGGATGGCAACTGCCACTACCGTCAATCCAGCAAGGACAACCGAATATGGGGCCACCGTCCTCCAGGCAATTACGCCGAGTGCGCTCACAAGCGCTACGTCAAGGAACACTTCAAAAATCTGCACGGCTACTACCGCATGATGAGGGAAGGCCGCAATGATGGGTGAAATCAATACCGGGTAGCCGCGGGGCTGGATTCCCAGTGGCGGCAATGTGCCTGTTTCGACGAGATGAAGTGCAGCTTTAAAGTATACAGGCGCGTCGCCCGAGAGCTCCCCTGTGCTGCTGCCCAAAAGCAGAATTGTGGTCCTCAATGCAATGAGCAGAACGGCGAGACCAATCCAAACTACTTTGTCAGAGCGCACGGCTTATCAATCTCCTTAGAGGTGTGCATCGGCTTCGATGCTGATGCAACTCAGCATAATCCTGCCGACGCAACTCAGCATAATCCTGCCGACGCCGCCAAAAACCATACATTTCAGCCGTTATCGGCGTATTTTGTAACCGCATATTTGAAATCGCCATCATGTAGCGAATCCATGTTATGGAGCGTAGTCTTCATGAAGTTTCCAATCAGGAGATCGTCAAAAATCTCATTTTTGATCGATGTCATCAGGCTAGTCCGGGGAACTTCGAAAGTAATCCCTCGGCCAGCTTAGAGATCTGGCCCGATGAAGTCGGGGTCGCTGATGAAGCGCGACAACAGCAGACCATCAGCAGCAATGCAAAGCGTCAGCCCCACGAGGACTGAAGCCAAAATTATCGACAGGTTGCTCAGCGCCCTCATCGCACTCCCCAAGTCTGATGGCGGCTTAATAGTTCCGGCAGCTTGGCGATATTCGCCGCAATATGCCGGGCCTCATCGCGCGTCAAAAGCTTGGCCGCTGAGCCGCGACCTGGCTCGTCCTCGAAATAACACCGCGGGATTGACCGGTAATAGATCAGAGAGAACATGGCTCAGGCTTTGACGCGCATGGAGTGTCGCATCCTCTGGAATTCGAATTCGTTGCTCGCGGTCCTTCGAGGGTGAGAAGCTCTATAACTTACCTGCCCTCTGTCCCTGACGGAGTAGAGAAGATGCGCGGCTTACGTCTGGCCAATGCGGCTGAGCTGGTGGCAACGGCGGTGGAGGATACGCTAGCCTAGATGTCGCTGTCACCGCCGTGTGAGACGGCAGGATTGAACCAAAGAGGTGGGGGCTGTCATGCATGGCGGTCTAGCCGCGTCTCTTGATCGTTATCTAAGATGAGTTTCACCAATAGGCGTCAGATTCTGAAGTTGTTCGCCCAAGGCGGAGCGGTCACAAGCCTCTTTCCCGCCAGCGTCGCTCGGGCTCTCGCGATTCCTGCTGCGCGAACGGCCGGCACGATCCGCGATGTCGGACATATTGTCATCCTGATGATGGAGAACCGTTCGTTCGACCACTATTTCGGCACACTCAAAGGCGTGCGCGGCTTCATGGACAGGCACCCGGTGCCGCTAACGAGTGGCAAGCCAGTCTGGTTCCAGTCGGACGGCGAAAAGGAAATTCCGCCCTATCATCACGACACCAAAACAACCAGCGCCATGCGCGCGCCGGTGACGCCGCACTCGTTTGCGGATGCACAAGCCGCCTGGAACCAGGGCAAGTTCGGCTTTTGGCCCAAGCACAAGACGGCCTATGCGATGGGCTACTACACGCGCGACGACCTGCCGTTCCAGTTCGCGCTCGCCGAAGCCTTTACCCTCTGCGACGCATATTACTGCCAGGTTACCACCGGCACCGATCCCAACCGCATCGCGTTTTGGTCGGGCGCTAATTTCGACCCAAGGTTGAGGGCCCAAGGTGTCAACTGCACTGATGCGGATTCTGAGCCCGACAATCAGCGCTGTTGGATCAGGGGGAGGCTGCCAGAGCCCGGCTACACCTATCAGGGCTCGGCGCTGACCTGGCCGACAATCCCAGAAGTGTTGCAGGATTCTGGGATCACTTGGCGCATCTATCAGGACCCGAATGACAATTGGACTGGCGCCATGCATGGTGGGTTGGCGTTCGCGGGCTTCCGAGGTGCAAAGCCCGGTCTGGCGCTCTACGAGAAGGGTATGCGCCATTGGTCACTGGAACAGCTGGCCGAAGATGTGAAGGCCGGAATGCTGCCGCAGGTGTCGTGGGTGCTGCCGCCGGCGCTGTGGTCAGAGCATCCAGCACCTTCGAGCCCGGCGCAAGGCGCGGAGTTCACTGCCCGTGTGCTCGACGCCATCACCGTAAATCCGGAGGTCTGGTCGAAGACCGTGTTCTTCCTTACCTTCGACGAGAATGACGGGCGCTTCGATCATGTGCCGCCGCCGGCGCCGCCCTCTTACAATGCTGACGGAACGCTGGCCGGCAAAGCCACGCTCGATCTGAACGGCATGTATTTCTCCGATCCGGAACGCAGACATCTCGTCGCGGACGACACGGTTTCTGGTACGTTGCGGCCGTGGGGTTTGGGTCCGCGCGTGCCGATGTATGTGATCTCTCCCTGGAGCAAGGGCGGCTGGGTCAATTCCCAGGTGTTCGATCACAGCTCGGTTGGGCAATTTTTGGAGAAGCGCTTCGGCATCATCATTCCAGCGATCAGCCCATGGCATCGCGCTGTCTGTGGCGATCTGACTTCCGCCTTCAATTTTGAGAACCCTAACGATCCCGTCGTGCCGCGGTTGCCGGACACGCGCGGCTCCGCGGCAGTTGTCGCCGAACTAAGCACGGCCCCGGAGCCTCTGCCGCCGGTACGACCGGAGAAGCTGTTTCAGGAGCCGGGTGTCCGGCTGTCGCGGGCGCTGCCCTATGCGTTGCATGTGGATGCGCTGCGTGAGCATTCGTCGATGGGGATCGCGCTGACATTTCGCAACACCGGCAGAGTCGGAGCCGTGTTTCATGTGTACGACAAGCTGCATCTCGAGCGCATCCCGCGGCGTTATACGGTGGAAGCAGGCCGGGAGCTCATGGACACCTGGACGGCGGTGGACGGGAAATACGATCTCTGGGTCTATGGTCCCAACGGTTTCATTCGGGAATTCCGTGGCGCACTGAACCTGCACAATCCAGCTTCTGTGTTGCGTTATGAAGTCGGCAACCGTGCGTTACGCGTTACGATCGACAATAACGCCGCCATCACCTGCACGCTCGTTCTGCGGCCGAACGCCTATGGGGAGCCAAGCTCCACTATCCTGCGGCTCAAACCCCATTCCAGCATTGTGCGCAAGCTGTCACTCGGGAAAACCGCCAATTGGTATGATTTCACGCTGGCGAGTGAAGATGGCGCATTGTTCGTGCGCCGGTTCGCCGGGCGCATGGAAACTGGTGAGCACGGCGTCAGCGATCCGGCAATATCTGCCTGATGCGCGAAACGATGCGCTCGGCTTTCGGGTATCCAGACACTGCCGATGCAAAGTGATCGGGGGGCGGCGTGGATCCTGCACGCCGTGATTGACCGGCGTACACATAGGCGACCTCGGCGTGCAGCAGCACACAATCAAAGCACTGCTGAAAAGACGCCAGTGGTCGCCGGGCTATCATGATTCAGTACCGGATGTGACCAGAACCGATCAGTGGCTCTTTTTAGCGAGGCATGCGGGCCTACCAACCCGTCTGCTCGATTGGACGGAGGGTGCTCTTATCGGATTGCACTTCGCCGTGAAGGTTGAGGAGCCGGTGGTTTGGAGCTAAATCCACTTGAGTTGAATCAACTTGCCGGAGTCGTTTCTCGCTCAATTGAGTTGGTCGCAAATCCCTGGTGCAATCGCTAGAGGCGCTACGATATCAAGCCGGAACCGAAGAGAAACGTGCCGAAGTTTTGAGGTGATCGGAGAGACGCGCACTAAATCCGATGAGGGGCGCTTCGATAAATGCATAGGAAAACGCCGCCAGCACAATGATCGCGATGACCGCTGCGATGTAAAATGATGGACCTTGACCGTCATCCGAGCACAGAAGCGGTTGCTGGAACAGGTAGACTCCGTAGGAAATTCTACCGAGGTATCGCATGGGTATGCTTTCGAGGATTGGGTGAAGCGCAGTTCTAACGCATGTGGAGGTAAATACTGCGTACGCGATGAGCGGATAATGGACGAAGAGCGTAATGAGGGTAGCCGCTCTACTGCCGGAAACAAATGTCACAAAGATCATCGGAACCGCAACGTAGAGACCGATCGGGCCGATCCGCCGCACGATGCGAGCCGCCTGCTCGCGATAGAGAGCAAAGGCCGCGCCAAAAAGCAGAAGCTCGAACCAACTCAGGAACAAGGCAAGCTCGCCATGCTTGAAATAATACAAGGCAGTCAAGAGTATCGGCCAGGCGAGCGCTACGCTTAATAGAATCCAACGCTTTCTGAACGTCAGGAGAACTGCAAGGGTGACAGGGAACACAATGTAGAATTGCTCCTCATATGCCAGGCTCCAAGTGTGATCGATTGCCGGCCGGTCTGCACTGCACCTAGTTAAATTGCATAAAAACAACGCCGCCTTCGCGATGAATCGTGGGGGGGCGATTGCGAGATACCAAGCGGCTAAGAGAAAAAGGATTAATGGGGGCAGGATGCGGAAACAACGTCGGATGTAGAAGCTGGTGATCGATATTCGTCCCGAACTTTCAAACTCCCGAAGCAGGCCCGAGCAGATCACGAAACCGCTGATTACGAAGAAGAACTCCACCCCAACGAACTCATACCCCCCCACGGGCAGCATATGCTTGATTGATGACCATGTGGTAAGATGCCCATACATGACGAGCAAGATGCTGCAGCAGCGCCAACCGTCCAGCGCTGCAATCCGACCTTTAGTAGGCTCGGTATTCCACATTACCCCATCCCCAATTGGTTACGGTCGCGCAGACTGCTACCGCAAGTCAAGAAGGATGGTTACTTATTTTTGAGCTTAAAGGTAAATCGTTGAAGAAGACAGACAGGCATAAAAAACAGGCAGGCGCTCCCTAGCTATTTCGAGCATGAGCCGGTCCGTTGCTCGGCAGCCAACTCAGCATGGATGGGGCGCGAAGGATTGCGGCCAATATCGCCAAGCTGCCGGAGTTAGTGCGGAAAAGGCCTAAAAGCGCGCCACCGGGGCCCGCGCCTTTCACCTGATCCACAAATGGAAAGGCTAGGGCCCATTTATTCCTTTCTTTTTCCTTTCTTTGCTACCATATCGGTCTGCCATTAAGGGTCGTACTGAGGCCTTGGGGCACGGCCATGAACCTCATCAAGATGGCTATCAACATCTCTGTCGTTGACGGAGTTTAGCCTCGGATTATTAATGGGGGTCGTCATTACCGTACTGCCAGTGTGATTCCGCGGTCGGCATGATTTCGCAAAGCTCTGCCAGATGCATGAAAACAAATTCATCAGATTTGTGCAAAAATCCCCTCGCGAACAATGGCAAATAGCGTGCCACTTCGGCAGGCTTGTGACTCTGCTCACTACTTGGCCGCCAGCCTTTTTCGCTCCCACCGGCTCGATAGATTGGGGTTGGGTCGTTCCTCGTCTGCGGAACGACAGAACAACATATATTATTGGACTGTTCGGCAGCGGACGTTCGTATATCAATAACTTGATAACGGAGAACATTGGAGAAAGGGCGCAATTTTTTGTGGATGGAGTCCTCCGCTTGCATTCAGCTCCGACATCCCTGATCTACAGTGGCCATGCTACAATGAGGTATCTTTCTCGCGGTCAGCTTCCGCCAGCCGTAATGAGCGGTATCCTGAAAGCGGTCAAAAGGAGATTTGCTGACTTGATTTTTGTTTATCGTCATCCCCTTGATACACTGTTGACGAATTGGATTTGGTGGCGGACGGCTATTCGCGACAGGCGGTTAATTGGCGGACTATCGGACGTTTATAAGAACACAGATGATCTATGTGCCGATTTGGACCAGAATTTTTTGGAATTCAAAGCCTTTGCTGAGGGTGATCCTGAATTTTTCGCGGCTGATGGATGTCAGCTGCCGGGTTTTGGGCATTACCGATTTCTGTCTTTTGCGGAATTTGTTGAGGAAACTGAACTTCATCTCCGATTCGCCACCCTTCCTTTGCGCTTTGAGGATTTCACGATCGATCCGTCTAAGGAATTTTTCAAGATCCTTAAAGTCATGTCGGTCGATCTCGATTTGAGCTGCGTGCGGATCGCCCCTCCGACAACCAAGCCTTATCGCTATTTAGCTGTTAAAGACAAAGTCCCTCGATTCAAAAACTTTATCGATGTGCTGGATGCCGAGACAAAAAGAAGGATTGAGAAAATCGGCTATAATACGGGTGTCTAATCGGAGTGGCTATGGCGCCGCCGCCCACGACATCGGCGTCCTCGCGGGCGATTGCGGCCTGGCGAAGATCGACGCCATGGTGGATGAAGTGGTGTTCAAGCTGATGAAGAGCTGGTTTCCGTGAACACGAAGTGGAAATGTCAAAACGATGCGCAAGACCTATCGCGAAAGGAAATCGCCCGAGTATTGGACTTCACGCTGGAACCAGATCCCCGTTGATGCGCCTGCTGAAGGGCACGACTGCTACCCCCTTATGTATGCCAATATGGTCGTTTGCGACCAGGATGGTGAAGTCCTAGAACTGGGCTGCGGTGCCGGCCGCCTCGTGCGCCATTATCATGCGAAGGGCGTGAAGATTGTTGGGGTAGACAACGTCAACGCTGCCATAACGAAGCTACAGGCCTGCGATCCGCAACTGCACGTCGTTAATGCGGACGCTCGCACCTTGCCATTCGAGACCGGACGATTCGCCACGGCTCTTTGCTTCGGTGTTTATCACAGCCTTGAACATGACGCAGCCGCCGCCATCAGCGAAACATTCCGGGTGCTGCGACCTGGTGGTCGCCTCTGTGCGGAGTTCCGCTCCGACAGCCTGCATAACCGCATGATCGACTACTATAAGGGTGTCGGAAAGCGCGCCACCGAGTTTCACAAATGGAATTATCGGCGGCAGGAAGCTCGAGCAATGCTCGTACACGCTGGCTTTCTCATTGAAGAAGAGTATCCGGCACTCAACATGCCACTGCTCTACCATATACTGTGGTTACGGCATCCATCGCAAAGGCAGAGCGATGAACACTCCGCCAGAATTTCTGGCTATCGCCTCCAGCCGTGGCTTCAAACTCTACATTCGATCGGCCTGCGGCTTCTGCCAGGGCTCCTCGCCAATGAGTACATCTTTGTTTGTCGCAAACCCGGCGTGCAAGACCCACTGAGAGGATACGGCATTAGTTGTGAGGCCTAAATGGGAGCCGGCGTTGCACATCTTACGCTGATTGCTGGCCGAAGCCGCCCCTTCACCGAGTCACTTTAGTTTTTAAACCGGTTCTGAGCGGTTTTTGACGCCTAGGCGCGGCGTGCCGTCCAAGCGCGAGTGAGATAAGTCGTTTCTATCGAAGAAAGGCCTTCAACCTTGCGCTCAATATAGCGCAGAAACTGTCCGAAGAGATCAAGACCGAGTTGTACCTGAACGTCATTGACCGAACGCCAGACACCCAAGTACTGCTCCGGGGTCTGCCGCGCGACGTGCCGCCCCTCAAGATAGAGGACGTCGTCGAAGCCATCCTTGGAACATAACATATCGGTCAGGCGTTCGGTCAGGCCCAACCGGCCAGAGAATGCGCGACGAAAATCGGGCTTCAGGCGTGTAATTTCGTTTTCGATCTCCATTAGCAGCGGATTGAGCTCGATGAGGCGCGGATTCCACAGCGCAACAAAGACGCCGCCCGGCCGGAGAATGCGGTGGAATTCGTCGCAAGCCTTGTCGAAATCGGCCCAGTGGAATGATGAAGCCATGCTGACTAGATCGACCGAGGCGTCCGGCAATCCGGTGGCTTCGGCCGAGCCTTTGCGCCACGCAATGGGGGTGCCGCGCGATGTTTCGACCCCTCTTTTGCGCATCTCATTGTTGGGTTCTATCGCGACTATTGAGCGCAAACCGTGTGCGGCGAGAATACGAGTCCAGATGCCAGTGCCGGCACCAATATCGGCAGCATCGATGTCGGTGGGATCGAGGCCTACCAAGCCAAGGATCGCGGTCGCAACTTGCGGCGCGTAGCCGGGGCGAAACTTCGCGTAGTCGCTGGCCAGCCCCGTATAATCTCCGTGCTTCAATTTGACTGACAGGTTGTGTTCCTCCGATCCCCGCTGTCATCCTCAATCGGTTCTTTGCTGGGTAGACCCTCCTCGAGGATGAGTTCGCCATTCCGTACCATGTTCTGGTACAGCGCAACGTCTTCCGGACTGTCTATCTCGCCCCACTGGCCATCCGTGCCAAAAGCACTAACACGGGGCGCTTTTCTGACGAGAAGTCGGCTTAGCAATCCGGTCATGTCGAGGCGATTACGGGTTGGGGCGTCGAGTACATCGAGCAGCGCCTCGACAGCACTCCATGCCGGCGGGGTCATTTTCAGGACGCCCATATATTGCCCCTCGATATCTTCAATCCGCGTCGTCCTGCCGCCAATCTCTAGTAATTGGCCAGCCGCGTCGATCCGAAAGGTTTCGGCGTCGGACAACGGATCGGCGAAACGTCGGGTCCACAGGCTAAGCCAGGTCCGATCGTAACTGACGACCAACTGCCCTTGAGCACCGGCCAAACCGAGCACCAAGTCGCTGCGGTAGAAGATATCGGCATAGCTGACAATAACAGGCCCCGAGCGGAGCCAAGTGGCAGCTGAGGCGAGCGATACCACCATGTTGGTTTCAGCCCATCGCGTGTTGGTGAAATAGGTGAGGCCTGGAAAATCGATCATTTCAGCGCGATAGCCGCGGACGACTCCGATCTCGTCGACTCCACCACGCCGGAGCGCTGCAATCTGCCGAGCGATCAAAGGCTTTCCTTCGAGCTCAACTAAGCATTTCGGGCGGTCATCGCCCAGATGCCCCATGCGGCTCCCGCGGCCGGCGGCGAGAATTACTGCGCGCATCATTCGATCGCAAAAACTCGGCGGAACAGTGTGACGTCGGCCGGTGAAAACGGGGCGGATCGCTCAGGGTGCCACATGATCCCTGTTATAGGCTGGGTCGAATGGCGAATCGCTTTAATGACGCCATCGTCGGCGACTGCCCAGACATCGAGCGGCGGACGCGAATCGAAGGCAGCAAAGTGATGATAGCTGTTAACCTCCCTTGGCTCGCCCTCAATTCGGATGATCTGACGTTGCACCACGTGGCCTTCGACGCGCCGTAACTGAATTGCAAAACGCTGCTGAATCACTTGCATGCCACGACAAACGCCCAGGACCGGCAACTCGCGCCGTTCTGCCAACTCAAGAAGAGCATTTTCGACGGCGTCACGCTCCGGGGCATTGCCACCCAATGCTGCAAGATCGTTACCGCCGGTGAGTACCAACCCAGCGATATCCGTCCCTTCGCTCAGCGCAAGCGCTACCTCGATGACGTTGGGCAGCAACACGGGAAGCAGCCCGCAGGCCGCCAGGAACTTGGTCCATCCCTGGTCCAGGCAATCAAAGCGCTCGCAATAGTTTGGAACCACCGATACCCGCTGAGTGATGGCGACTGCTTTCATGCGATCAGCAAGACCTTTTGGTTCGTGCAATCAAGACACAACTTATGCGCGGCCCGCCAGCGCTCAAACAGGGTTTCGCCGGCGCCGATTACAGCAGGTATGTCGAGTTCCCCGGCGCGGATCGCCATATGCGAATTGGCGCCGCCGAACTGGGTGACGAATCCACTGATGCCCCGAGTAAAGATCCAGTCAAAGCCAGGGTCCGCACTGGGCAAGAAAAGAATCCGTCCAGCGAAACTCTCCGGCGGGTCGCCGATTGATGAGACCGATGCAGTGACACTTTTTCGGGTAATGAAATTAGGTTGGCTGTGGGGAAGGTGAAATGCGAACACTTCGTCGGGGGAAGTGATGATTGGCGGAAGCACTAGATTACGCGTCAGGGCGTGACGCTTTCTGCCTTGTGCGACATTCTCCCGCAAGGCCTCGCGCACCGAACCGCTCTCGCCATAGAGCGCGCGGATGACGTCGTAGTTGAGAAATGCACAATCTTCCGCCGAAAGACCGTGCTCCTCGCCCAGGTGCTTGATCAGCGACAAAGCGTCGCTCAAACTTCGCGTAAACACGAATTTCGCGTATTCGCGACCCTCAATGCCGACCTTGATATACTCGATTAAACTCAAGACGTCGATGTCGAGTTCATGTTCCTTCAGCAGTTGCTCAATGTGACGCAACTGCTCGATCGAGAGCGCGAAGCGAGCCGGGGGGGACGAGGGGTGTCGAGCAATCGACCAATCGAAGTAAAGATCGGGCGCTTCGTCGTAGCGCGGCGACAGGATATCGTAGGTCCCCGGCCGGAGATGGCCGTAGTGCGCGAGGAAGTCTGCCTTCGTGAGCCGCGTGAAATCTCGCCCGATGCGCGAGCCGACTGTATCGACACTCGCCATGAATTTTGCAGCTTCTTCGGCACTGAGAACCCCTGTCTCGACGAGGGATTGGAGCAGCTGAACCGCCATGAAGCCCGCCCGCGCGAGACCAGCAAATGGCAGTGTGCCGTATCGCTTACAGTCCTCTATTAGCCAGTAAATGCGGCTGATCTTGTCGATCTGCGCGTTGCAAATCGTCGGAATCCGCCGTGCCAGTAGGTCGATCTTTTCGCGATCGGCGCGCCACAGCCCAGTCGCGCTATGCAAAATCCGATTGGTGAGACGCCGCAGGGCGCCCGAAAGTTGGGCGAGGTCTTCTGGAGAAAATCCGTGCTCGACAAGCGCGTCCAATCGCTTCGGTAAATCGAGAGTGTAGCAAGAAAAGATAATCTCAAATTCGACCTTGTCATGCAGATGCGGCTCGGAGAGGAGGCGATCGATGTAGTAATTAACGAGACGCCCGGCGAGATCGTCCGGTACATCGCGTGGTATGAAAGAATTGAAGCTTACACGCACGTCGATGTAGGGCTGTCCGTGAAAGCTCACCAGCAGCGGAAAACTGCGAAGATTTTGATATCCGTAATTGTCTCGCTGATAGGCCCAGATCGCGTCGGTGATGAGTTCCCGATAAAGCGACAACGAGAGAGGCCAGGGCCGCACCCCGATGATTTCGGCCGGATTCCAGTCCGGCATGACGCCGAATATCGCTCGCTTACCGTGCAAGTAGGGATGCGGTCGACTGAGCAGCTCGACCTTGCGCGCGGTATCGCCAAGCGCGGTGTAGACATCCCTGTCGCCTGCTTCCTGGCGGCCAAACGCTAGCGGTCGCACTTGCAGAAGGCAAAGCTGTCCGTCGTTGCTAACAGCGAATTCGACGTCAATTGCATCACACGCAAGAAGGGTCTCAAGCTCCCTGACCAGAGCGATGACCGGTCCTAGCGATGGAGGGCAGGCCTCAGGCCGCGACTTGAGGCAAAAAAAGGTCTCCAAATTATCGCCGACACCGGCAGTAACACGATCGGTTAGACCGGAACAACGGTCATAATTGATAATGAAATAAGGACCGCCGCCGAGACTGCGCGAAAATGCCACCCCAGCCATTGCTACACGTTCTAGCATGGGCTGCACGAAGATCTGATCGTCGTCGCTTCCGTCTTTGCCGAACGACTCGAAAACCCTGTCAATTGCCTCTGCCACTGCTGCGCTACCGACGACACCGATTACGGTAGCGTACCTCCCGGCTTGGGAGCTCACGGGGCAATCCTCGCGCCGTGCACTGCTCCGGACGATGACCCGACCGGAACCCCAGGGGGCAGCGGCGACGGAAGCGAGCACGCCAGCGGCATCCGAGCGCCAATCTCTAACCGAGAAGCGGACCTGTGGCAGTACGAGCCCGTTGCGCAGCAGGGGGGCCAATGCTTCCAGAGTTTCCGCTTTCGTTTTAAAAGCGACGACTGGCGCCGGCCACGCCGCACCCATGCCATCTCGCTTAGCGCTTATCGCCAAAATGCGGTCCACCGCCGCGGTAACGCCGAGAGCCCCGTAATTGTCGAGGACGAGGTCCGGCGCTTCGGGAGCCTCAGCAGGCACGTCAAGGCCAACAACATCGCGTGCATCCCCGCGTTGAGCCCCCAAGTAGATGCCCTTGCTATCTCGACGACGTAGCTCGTCTATCGGGACCCGAAGGTAAATCTCGAGATAGCCGGGGATGTTCTCGCGATTCCAGCGTTGCACCTGGTGAAACAGGGAGATGGTTGCGCAGACCACATCGGTACCCTGCTCAGCCAGCAACCGGCACAGCCGCGCATTTCGCATTGCCGATCGCAGCCGATTGCCTTCGCTGTAGCCAAGATCTTCAGCGATCACGGCGCGGAGCGCATCGCCATCGAGAAAGACAATCGGACGACCAGCGGCACGCAGCCGGTCAGACAATTCTCGCCCGACGGTTGTCTTTCCAGCGCCGGATAATCCGGTAATCCAGAAGACGCGTCCCGATCGAGCCTCACGTTCGGCTTCAGGCTGGCGTTCCGCCGCTTGCAACTTTGTCAACATGTGGAGATTGTGCCGCCCCCGTGACAACAAATTTATTATAATGGCTTATGTCATGATTTCGCAATATGATTGTCAGGTCGCATTCGACCCGACTCCGCAAGGGGTTAGAGTCTCTTTGAGATATTTTGATATTGTCTGGACTAAGCAATGTTTGGAGCAAGCCGCGATCGCTGTATGAATGGGTAAGGGTAGTCCACGGCTTCAACATAGCTGTCCTTGTCGACCACTGACAAACCGATACGTTCTCGCCTGCGCGGAACGATGGATCGTGCTGGCGGGTAAAAAGTCGCTTTCAACCAGGTGTGGTAACGTGCCTAAAGTCGGGCGCAGCGCTCCCGCGATCAAAGTCCTCTACCGGCACTGGGAGGCTCTCGCATGAGGGCCAATGTCCGTTCGTGGGCGTCGCGGGCTCCATCTCTATCGGACCGGGATTACATGGCTGCGCCGACGGCGGGAGTCTCGGACGCGAACCGGCTTCCGGGCAAAAGCGCTGGCCGCACTGAGCGCGCGCTGCTGTGGGGGTTCATCGCTGGCCTAGCATGGTGTCCATTTTGGTTCGGTGGCAGCGTCCTGCTGGCTTGGGGCATTAATGCCGTTCTGTTCCCCGGCTTGGTTGTCATCTACGAGCTCTCGCTGCTGATAAGAAGGAAACCGCACGCAGTGGCAGTTGAGCAAATCAAGCTGCCCGCCGCGCTGTTCACCGCCGTCGTGCTGTGGATCTTAATTCAGAATGCCACATTGGGACTATCGATAGAACAGTTGGCGTCTTCCTGATCTCATCGGCAAATTGCTGGTCATTGGCTCGGTCGTCCCGCCGTCGCGGCGGTCACCGCAGCCGCCTGGGATGCTGGCAGCTGTTTGACGATGGCCTCGAGCGAGGTGCGGTCGGGGCTCGGCAAATAACACGTCGAAAGCGACGACGGCGGCGCTTGCCGATTCGCATCATCGATATCGACGAGGTATCTCTCTCGCTAAGATCGGGCAATGGCCCTGGCCGCGAACCACGGCGCGCGATCCGTTGGCCGAATTGGCCGCCATGCTCAACCAATATTCCCGCGACCGAACAAGGAATTTTTTGCCAACCAACTGGGAATATCCTTACGCCCCAACAGAGTGGAACCTTAGCCAGAATGGCAAGAATGGCAAGAATGGCAAGAATGGCAAGACAAGCACTTATCAGCCTTCTATTCCAAGCGACTTGGGCGGATTGAAATGCTGCGCTTCGTTCGGGCGCGGGTCGAACTTCGCCAGCATATCTGAACCGACACACTTCATCTTCGCCGTATAGTGCGCGCAATACCGAGAACCTTCGTACAACGCGCGCGAGTACGCGCGGGCGTGTGCAAATAGGTGTCGTCGCCCCGACTTGTTGTAATGCAGGCGAACCATGCGATGGCAAAACGGACATTCCGCATTGAGAGGGTGAAGCCGCCTTCCCCCCACCAGCTTCATAAATTCGATTAGCCATACGGATAGACGCATGAGTCCTTCCCTCTGGTTCCAGACGGCAAACTGGAGCGCAATTGTGTGCCTGTATTGTGACCCTTCACGCAGAAATGGATTCGAAAAAATTACGCCTGACCCCACTAGCCAGCGGTACAAGCCTAAATGACAAAATCGCTGAGTTAATTACCCCCGGCCGCCCCTCTGCCAGACGGGTGTGCCGCATGTCAACCTTGTACGCGAACATTGCTCAACATTGGTAGCCCAATGCCTGCTCGCTGCTGCTGATCAATTCAGGATGCTGAGGTAGATACTCATTAGCTCGGACTACGCGCCCGGAACTGGTCAACGCGATCTGCCCATCAGCATCGTGCGTGAGCAATGGTGATAACTTTAGCAGCCCGGCCAAAACGGCAAGGACAAATGATGCCGCGACTTCACAGAAATAGGCTCGCCTGGGCAGAAACGCGCAACTTGGTCATCGAACTCTGAAATATTTCTGCGCCACCACCCTGGCTCAACAGGAATGCCGTGATCCGTTCCCCTCGCAAGGTCGAGCGGGCCACGCTCTCAGTAACAGCTGCTCACCCAGGTGTAACCGTTCCACACGAGTGGACACGGCGGGGGAGGCGGTGGTGCGTAATAGCCATAAGGGTAATAGGGCCGTGATGCGATTGCGCTCCCGACGACGGCGCCGGTTACGACCCCGGCCGCCACTCCGCCCCAAAACGGACCCGGGCCCCGGCGCCCCCACCACGCATTCGCCGGGCTCAACGTTGCCATCTGTCGCGCCGACGATTGCCGCCGCAACCAGACCGTTCCGAGTCTGTCTCATGTCATCACCCCGAGCTTACTGCCTAAGCGCACCCGAGCTAACTGCCTAACGTGCTCAAAAAGTTTGCTATTCCACAAGTGACCTAAGAGGCTGAGCAGCTTGGCAAGCTCCTCCTCATAGGAGACGTAGGCGAGTTTCTCCCCCGGTGCTGTCCTTAATGACGCGAGCGCACTGTCCACGTGTGGGCTGTACTGCTCCGGCAACCTCGCAAAGTTCACAGCAATCATTCGTGCCTCAGGGCGTGCCCAACTTCGGCTCTGCGTACCGCGCCTGCCGTCGTGCCAGCATCGCCTCCAACTCTTTGGCTTATTGGCGTTAGGGCGATCCGCGGCCATCAGAAGTTTGGTGGCCTTCTTTTGAGACATGGCCAGCCCTCGTCGCTTCCCCTGGCCTCACTCATTGGGCGTGCATCAGAATAACGAAGAGCAGTAAACGCAACGCCTGCGCCACGCCCAACATGGCAACGCCGCCGCATAACATGCTAATTGCCCCGCCATAAGATTTAAGCGGAGCCCGCACCTCTTGCCTGTACAGATCGATGACGCCCCAGGTCCCACCTCCGATCATTACCAGGCCCAGTAAAACGATTACCCAAGCGAGGATAAGACTACGCGCCATATGAGAGCCCTCCGTTTACCAATGAGATTATCAGGCAAAGCCAAAAGGGCAGCAACCTATAGGGAGCGGGGAAGACAAACCCTCGTCGCTTCCCGCCACCATGGACAGTTGAAGCGACCGACGCCCGTGCGGAACTGCCCGGCATGGCGCAACGTTTCTCTTGCGGAGTTTAGTTCTCGGAGCGTCATAGTCTGGGCGCAACATAGCTAATACCGAGTGGGTCAAGCTCGATGTGGGAAGCGTCTTTCTTTGTGCCAACGAATTTTGTCAATACTTCCACCTGGGTGAATACCGTTGTGATTGAAATTTGCACTCATTATCTCAATCTCAACCTCGCTGGGCTCGATCGCAACAGCGAATAGATCAGTCAGCAAACAATTGGTCGATTACAGCCGGGGCCATCGTGAAGCCCATCGCGGTGCAAAGCGTTTGAAGATGGCGATGGATATTGTCATTATTTCATCGACCACGGTCGGGATTGACTGCCGAGCTTGGCGTTTGGTGAGAAGGTCGAGGGCCAGATCAGTCGGGTGTTTTGCTGCCGGTTTTGCTAAGGCGCACCGCGAACAAGGCGACAACTAACTCGGCACCGCGTCCGCTTGGCGCTGATGAAACCGGACGGTAGCAGGAAAATTTGATGATTTACTACGTTTCCAAAGTGTTTTGGCGAATAGCAGCCCCGACAAACGCCCTGGTTTTGATGAGTGCGATTGTCGCTTTCTGGGAAGTGCTGCACAGTCCAAATTACGTGGCTTGGTTGGCGGCAGCAGTTGCTTGCGGACTGGTCATTGGAACATTCACGCCGATAGGTATGGCGCTCACAGTGCCGCTTGAATACAGATTCGCGTTCTCACCGCCGGATTCGCGGGTCCCCCCTGACGGCATTATCTTTCTCGCCGGCAGCAGCATCGGCGAGATTGCAACGGCGGCGGCGCTCAGCCAGGACTACCCGAAGGCACGGCTCATCTTCAGCGGGTTTAGCGCGACCGACCCGGCCCACGGGTGGCACAAGATATTTGCCCAACTCGGCGGCGACCCGGCGCGCATCATCGACATCGAGCCCCCACGGACGACTTCCGAGGACGCACTTTACGCCGCCGCGTTGCTTAAACCAAAGGCCAGTGAAAGGTGGATTCTCGTCACTTCGGCCTATCACAACGCCAAATAGGTGGTTTCCGGTCGAGTTTCACACCGTGCTGCCAGTCGTGCACTGGCTGCCGAAGAAGGCGTTTCGGGCGCTGATGCGCGCAACTACTACAGCTTTTTTGCTGAGGAAAGTAACCTCAATCTCCTGTCCGTGAACGAGGTCCGCGGCATCAGCGCCCAGGTCAGCGGATTTATGTTTGAGGTGTCATCGGTGTCGTTGCTAGGATGGCCGAGCAATATTCTATTGACTGGGCGACGGTTAGATTCTTCAGTATGAGCCGCCACCGGATCACTGCTATGATCTTCTTCCAACACGATCTAAGTCGAGTCTGCCCCATACCGCGGTTGCCGATCGAGTAGAGCAATGATGAATGCGGCAAAGACGAGTTGAAATCCTACTGAGACCAGGACACTCGCTGCGCACACAGTTCTGATCAAAGTGTCACCTTCTATTGCCCCAAACGAGAGATTATACCAGTAAAATAGAGCGTAACACGCAATTGCCAATCCGATTATCACCAGTAAGCCGCCAGCGACGAGACATTTGGCCAGGTGAAAGAAGCTCCTGACCCTTCTGAAGATTGGGGTGGAAAACAACAACTGCTTCTGAATGGCAATGGACTTGGCAAAAGTCCAGAAGAACACCGATTGGATACCGATGACGGTGAGGGCACAAGTCATGATCAGTGTATGTTGCGCTAGGGTGATAGAACCAATTTTGATATTAGTGAAAAACAGCACCATGGACGTCAACCCGCTCAAAGCAATCAGCACCAGACCAGGATAAAGAAAAAGTCCCTCCGGGCTTAGGGAAAGATAGAAGCGCAGGCTGCGCCACCCGTCGCGCCAGCTTCGGAGATGCGGTGGTCGTCCTCTTCCATCCGGAT
>Ga0306925_10001770_pt1 | contig 17985 bp, 19 predicted proteins | sample flu12Cox44000176_FD_203755 | JGI IMG/M metagenome (GOLD analysis project Ga0306925, IMG submission 203755) | Lab enrichment of tropical soil microbial communities from Luquillo Experimental Forest, Puerto Rico - flux8day.12C.oxic.44.000.176 (v2)... | ecosystem: Environmental > Terrestrial >... | reverse complement strand
CGGGTGGCCGCAGGAAGCGGCCGTCCTTGACCGCCACTGCGCGCGGCAGGTCAGTGCGCGGGTCGGGACGGAAGAATGGCTCCGCCGGGGGCCGAACCAAAGAATGCCAGGAACCGGAGGATATCATGACGTAAAGCCAGAGAGCCTGATCCCAAACTCTCACCTCTCCACGAAACCGGGGTAAGTCCAATCCATCTATATCATCGGGTTATGGATACCGGCTCTCCGGCTCGTTACGGCGGGAATGTTGGACTTTGAGGTCATCGGGCATTTTCAGCATCCTGTTGGTGGTGGGTACGTTCGGACAAAAAAGAAAGAACAACGATCCATTGAGGCAAGGATTGAGTTTCGCACCTATACTTCTTGAACAATTAATCGCCTTGAACCTCGAAAGGGGCACCCAGCAATGCACAGGCCGTCAATCGGGAAATTGATGGAAGTTATTTTTGTAGACAATGGTTTGATTGGCAAGGGAGAGCATAGCTACAGCTTAATAAAACTGGTAGGAGAAAGACTCACGCTTTGCGGGGTGAGAAATCGTGCCTTTGGGATGAAATCCATCGACCCCATGATCGTCGCGGAAATCGGCGCGTTCCCGCATTTCAGCCGCTCCCTCTACGAAAAGGAGAGCCCGACGCCGAACGAGCGACGCTTGCTGAGACTCTCTGCCTTGGCGCGCGGCCGCGCCTTCGACGCGACTATTCCCTCGGAGCGGAGGAGCGCAAGAGTCCTCAACGCAGCTTATGAGCGGGATCTCGCCGCTCTGCCGCCTGATATATGGAGTTCCGAAAAGCTCATCGTCGCCCCCGCCGTATCGCAGAACCAGATTGTTGGACTGGTCCGAACCCTGCGCGCGAAAGCGGATGGCGAGCGCCTGCGGGTCGTCTGCCAATTGATGTTTGCACCAAATTGGACGCCCTGGGGGCGCACCGGCGAGCTCGGGCAAAGTATCTATCGGAAAGCCTTCGCGCTGGCGGGGCCGATAATCGGCAAAACGCTCTTCTTCACCACCGAAAACGAAGCGATCGCCGGCCTTTATCGCGATCAATATGGAATTGAGACAAGCATCCTACCCGTGCCCTTTGGCGACACCGGGCCGGCGGCGCCTTGCTCGGGCCGATCGGCGTTCGGTTTTTTTGGCTATTCCAAACGCGAAAAGGGATTTCACTTGTTGCCCCAGGCGATAGAAATTTGCCGCGCACACGGCCTCGACGCGAATTTCACCATTCAACTCCAGCATAGCGGGTGGGAGCCGGCGACCGTCGCGGCCGAACGCGCGTTGCGGCAGATCCCGGGCGTTCGCCTGGTGGAAGGCGTGTTGAGCCATGAGGAATACATGGTTGAGACCGGCAAGATCGATGCGATGCTGCTGCCTTATGATCCGGTCCTCTTCGGCCTTCGGGGATCTGGCATATTTACTCAATCGGTCGCCGCCGGACGCCCGGTCATCGCCTCGGCCGGAACTTTCGCGGGCGCCAGCATCGCCAGCGGAAAGGCGGAGGGAGAGGTTTTTTCTCCGCAAGATTCTGCGGCGCTGGCCGCCGCCATCATGCGGCTCTGCAACCGGCTGGCTGATAGCCATGCGCGGGCGGCGAAATTCGCCAAAGCTTGCGCGCACAAGCACAGCGCGGAAGCCTATGTCGACGTTCTTTTCGCTCACGCGGCGCGCTAAATTTTGAGTCACGCTACGTTTGCTTGGAACTGTCCGAGCGCTATCCGGAAGCGGCCGAGAGGCGATCGAAAAACTGGCATCATCACGCAGCCGTTTGTCGCCTGGACATTAGAGACGGTCTCAGGCCAAGTTCACGATAGGTCCAAGTTAGGGTGAAAAAAACCTCGCGCTGGTTCGTAAGAGGATATTAGCATGCGATTTAATATTGTAACGCCCGTTCTCAACGGAGAGAAATTTATCAACGAGACTATTTTAAGCGTGGTGAGCCAAACGGGGCCATTTTCGATCCGCTACCATGTTCAAGATGGCGTATCAACAGATTCAACTATCAAGCTATTGACCGCGTGGCAAAACCGCCTCGCAAACGACTTTCCGATCAATTGTGCGGGAATAAAGTTTTCTTTTTCGAGCGAGCCCGATCGGGGACTCTATGATGCAGTCAATCGCGGTTTTGCGGCCTGCGGCGATTCGGATTTGATGGCCTGGATCAATGCCGACGACCGTTACGAACCGGGCGCCTTCGTTACGGTCGCGGAGATCTTCGACAAGCATTCCGATATTGACTGGGTGACGGGGCGGCCCACCGTCATCAACGAAGTAGGCGGAATGCTGCATATTTCGCCAATCGTTCCTTTCCCGCGAATAGCCATAGCCGCTGGTATTTTCGAGGGCCGTTTCGCACGGCCTTTCATTCAGCAGGAAGGCACGTTCTGGCGACCCCGATTGTGGGAAAAGACAGGTGGCCTCAATGCAGATTTCCGCGTTGCTGGCGACTTCGATCTCTGGCGGCGCTTTGCGGTGCAATGCGACCTCGTCATTGTCGACGCCATTCTGGGTTGTTTCCGGAAGCGAGCAGGTCAGCTCACCAATGATATGAGGCGCTATCACGCGGAAATCGATTCATCGCTTTCTCCCGACGAGATGGAGACACGCGTCAAAATCTCAAAGAGATATGCGAAGGCAGGCTTCGAATATCGAGTCTTGGTGCGCAATCACGGCGGACTATGGGTGTGTCAGCGTTGGCCCATGTGCGTGCTTCCATTTCTCGGCACCAAGGCGTTCAAAGCGGAACATTGGCGTCTCAGCCTCTTGGGCGCGTTCCACAAGGATTTTGCCGAATCAAGAAGCGTTTGACAACGGGGGAAACCGCGGCGGTGTGTGGTATGGGCTGTGCTACTAAGTTGAGGAAGCAATGATATCATACGCTCAGAATTTTGAGGACGTCATGATTGCCCGGCTTTTCGATGATACATACCGCGGCTTTTATGTCGACGTTGGCGCCGCTCACCCCGACTTCCTTTCGGTCACCCGTCTTTTTTACGATCGGGGATGGTCCGGAGTTAACGTCGAGCCGTCTTTTTGTTTCTATCCGCTGCTACGCGAGGCACGGCCGAGAGATATAAATCTGCAATACGCCATCGCCAACGACCCGGGCTTCGCGACTTTTTACGAAATTCCGGCCTTCGCTGAAAATTCGACGCTTGATCCCGCTGTCGCCGACCGCCTCACGGCCGCCGAACTCACCGCAACACCGCATCAGGTTGAGGTCGTTCGGCTCGCTGAGATTTGCGATCTTCATGTCAAGGATCGGACCATTGACTTCATGAAGATTGACGTCGAGGGAGGCGAGCTCGGCGTTCTGCAGAGCGGGGACTGGACGAGATTCCGTCCTCGGCTCCTCATAGTCGAGGCGACAGCCGTAAATTCGAAAGAGGAGAATTGGCAGATTTGGGAACCGATCCTCATCGAAGCCGAGTATCATAAAGTCTGGTTTGACGGGCTCAATAATTTCTATTTGCGCGGGGAGGACTTGGATCTGCGTCAGGCGTTCCGGCTGCCGCCAAACATTCACGACGGATTCGAAACCGCCGAGGTTGTGGAGTTAAAACGACTGGCGTCAGACCGGGAGACTCTAGGCAAGCAGGTTGAGGCCTTGTTCTCTCGAAGGCGCTTCCGTTGGTTGACCCGGTTTGCAAATTGGCCCGAATTGAAAGGTTTAACGGAATATTTGAAAAATAAAGAATACGACCTGAAACCTGCTAGCTCGAAAACGACGGCGTCGCTGCTTGCCGCAAAAGACGGCATTGTTGCGTGATCTTGGAAGGGAGCAATTCTTGTTTTCCATAAAAGGGATTTTCCGCCCTTCCTCGGCAGGGACTGATTTGTCACCGGAAAAATTGCTTGTCGAGCCACCGGAAATCGCCACGCTTCGCGCCATGTCCACCGACCGCGCGCTCTGGCGCGTGGCGAACCGCGACCTCGAAATCGGTACAGTGATCGATATCGGAGCTTCCGACGGGAGGTGGTCGGACGTCTGCGCGAAACATTATCCTGATGCTCATTATCTGCTCATCGAAGCGCAAGATCCACATGAAGAGGCACTAAAGGCCTATGTCTCCGCGCATCCAAAGGCTCAATATGTCCTAGCGGCTGCGGGAGACGCGTGCGGGGAAATCTACTTCGACGACAGTGACTTATTCACAGGGTTCGCAAGCAAGATACGAAGCGAAAGCGCGCGCAAGGTCGTCCGAGAAACCACCATCGACCATGAGATCGGCGCATCTAGTCTGCCCGGTCCCTATATGATCAAGCTCGACACGCACGGTTACGAGGTTCCCATTCTATGCGGGGCGACGGAGACCTTGCGCAATACCAATCTCCTCGTTATTGAGACTTATAATTTCCGACTCATGGAAAGCAGCCTGCTTTTTCATGAAATGATAGCCTACATGCGCGAACGCGGATTTGGCGTTATAGACATGTCCGAGCCGCATTGGCGCGTTCTCGATTTCGCGTTCTGGCAGATTGACCTTTTCTTTGTGCGCCTTAACCGCCCCGAGTTTCTCGTGAACACATATCGGTAGGCGTTCCCGGGCGCATGATTTGAAATTGCCAGTTCGGCTTTGGGCTGCTAATGCGCAGTATCATGGCACAAACGCACCAACCAATAGAAGTAAAGAGTTAAATGTCGATCTGATGTACCTCGATCTGGCTGTCGGCGTCGAGAGTGTAGATCGATCGGGAGGGTATCATCCGCCCGGGTATCTGATTGCCTCCAAAAGGCAGTCCGGTATAAAGTTTCATTCGAAATTTCGGAGGCATTAGCATTCCCTATAATCAACTAGGTGATTTGCCGAGAATGAACGTCATTCTCGCATTATGTTGAGCCGGGCATGGACAATCCGATAAGCGATGACACGTATTAGGGTTAGTGGGCTTGGGCTGCCAAGCCGACGAGGGCATCGCGCACGAGCACAGCCCAGGCGCGGTTCGCGACGCCGGTCGGATGACCATCGCCAGGGATTGTCAGAGTCTGGCCCGGGAAATCGTTCGGGTCGAGCCCGGCATCGATGACGAGCAACCCTCCATCGCGCAAACGCTGCATGATCTGTCGGTCGGTGAGGCCGGCACGCCGGACATATGCATCGTACGGCTGGTAGAGGATCAGGGTGGGAACGCCATAGCGCTCCCGCGCAAGCTGCCCGGCCCGAATCAGGATGGCGACATAGAGATCCATATCGGCCGGTCCTGCACCGCCGAACACCGGCTCGAAGAAGACGCTATATATCGCGGTCCGCGTGAGCAAATATCTCAGCCGCACCAGCCAATGGTCGATGCATTCGTCTTTGTAGGCCGGTCGTCCGTCAACTATCACGTAACGTGGCGCGCGCAGCATGAAAGTGCTCATGCAAGCGGACCGCTCGGCGTGCCACGGCGCCGTCAGAAACACGAACAGACGCGGCTCGGTCAGCAGATCCCGAAACATGTCGGTTTCGAGCGCCCGCAAGAATTGCTGAGGCCCATACCCGGGAAAGGCGAGATTGAGGACGCGCAGCCGATATCCGGTGGTGGCGTCCGCAAACGCCTGCGGCAACGTCTCGGCATCCGGCACACCCTGGCCAAACGTCATCGAATCCCCAAAGAACGCGACGCTTTCACCCAATGGCATAGAGATCACCTGACGGTTGCGGTACTCATCGATCGTATAGTCAACATCGTAGATGACCCTCCCTGTCTTTCCGTCGAGTTTTCGATCATGGAACACGCCGGGATGCCCGGGCGCCCACCCGAGAACCGGGTGAGGCAACGAATAGCCGGGCGTACTAACTTCGATCGCAGGCGCCGACGCGACCAGGGCATATGCCTCCGCGGCGGCCAAACACAGGACAACGGAGGCGACGACGACGAAGGCGTCGCGCAGGCGCCCTCCAACCACAACCGCAGCAAACACAACAGCGGCAAAGCCCAGTGCCAATTCGTAGAACCGATCCCAATGACTCCAAGGCGCTCTGCTTACGAACAAGCCAGCGGCGCAGAGGATCAGCAGGCCGATAATTTTGGCGATCGTACCAGGCGACGGCATGTACCGGGGGCGCAAATGTCGATCACGCGCGTTCCCAGTCGAGGTCCCACGGGACAGCGCCATCATCGCCCCGGAAAATCCCTTGCAACCCGGCGAGCATAAGGGAAGGGCCGGCAAGAAATGTACCGAAGTTGATCGTGCATCCGACGATGTCGCGGATTTCGGAGACGGTCGGGTCCAACCCCCTGGGAACCCGTTCGCCGAAATCTGGCACGAGTTGCCTCCCGCATCAAGAGAACGAATCGATGGTCGGGCACCCGCCCCCTTTCCGGCGTTACCGTCGAGATCGGCACAGTGTGGCGGTGCCTTATTTGAACGCTGCATCTGCGGAAGCGCCGCCCTGGCATGGCGCGCGAGCGGGAGCTCCTGGCTCTGCCGCTCCCGCCAGACGCGGAACTCCCCGCTGTGCTCATCCAGATCCCGACTTTCAATGAAGTGGGGCTGTTGCACCGAACACTCGCGGCTGCGATGGCTCTCGATTGGCCGGCGGTAATAGCGATCGAACCGTAAAACTGTCCGGAGCTAGAGAAACCAGCCATTTGGCTCGTTCCGCCTCCAACGCGCGTCAAGACGATTTAGCGGATCGGCTTCCATTCCTTGCTGAACGTCCGGTCGCGGACTGCGAGAAAAACCATGTTGACGAGCCACATCGCGATCAATTGCGGGTGACCGACCTGATGGCCGCGTCGTCCGCTGTGCAGCACACGAAGTTTTGGAGCGATCATCGTCCGGCCGATCCGGGAAAGACGGCGAAACATGTCGGCGTCTTCGAACGCAATCAGATCTGCACGGTACCCGCCCACGCGAGCGAACGCCTCTCGCCGGATCATTTGAAATTCGCCGAAGGAAGCCCCTCGTTTCAATAGGTTATTGGCGACCCACAGTCCAAGGTTGGCGATGCTCGAGACGAGCTTGTCACCAACCGTCTCCTCCGCCGGAAACACGCGCAGGTAGGCAGTCAGTCCGACCAACCCTGGGTCTCTCTCAAAATAGGCAAGCGCCTGTGCGAAGAACCGGTCCGGCTCTGGGATAACGCAGTCGGCATCAAGAAAGACGAGAAAATCGCCTGTGGCAGCCTTGGCGCCGTCGTTACGCCCTTCGCCAATTGTCTGACGGCCTGCGCCCGAATATACGACGACGGGGTTCGCATGCCGGGCGGCCAATTCGGCTGTCCGATCGGAACTGCCCCCGTCCGAGACGATCACCTCGTGCGGCAGGGTGAGTGTCGCTGCCAATGTTCGCAGAGTCGATTCGATAATCTTCGCCTCGTTCAAGGTTGGGATGATGATCGAAATCATGCTGCACTCGTGATCGTCAAAGGCAATTACCGGCCGATCACGCCACCGGGCGGTCCAAGAAGGTTCCGAAGAGGCGGTCGCAGATATTGAAATATTGCCCGAAATTGTAACGAAAACGGGTATGGTGCAGGTCGTGATGGGTTACCGCGTTGAGGTATTTGAGCAGCCAATGCTTCTGTGAGGCCTGCGGGACGAATTCGTGGCCGCAGTGCCCTGCGGCGTTGACGATGCCGTCGAACAGCAGGTAGGCGAGCAACGTCACCGGATGTAGCGGAAGGAAGAAAATCACCAGGGCGAAGAAGCCGAACTGAGAAATGGTTTCCAATGGTTGGAACGACAGAATTGCCCAGGGTGTCGGTGTGATCGATCTGTGGTGTCCGGCGTGGACCGCCCTGAACAGCGGAGCGAGGTGCATCAACCGGTGGGTCGTGTAGAAATAAATGTCGTGCAGGACAACCAGGGCGGTGAACCCCGCCGCCGCCCACCACCACGGGTACTCCCCGAAGTCGAAATAGAGTGCCGTCGCACTGTTCCTGGCCGCCTGATAGATGATCAGGCAATAAACCGAGAACAGCAGCAGCGCGGAGACCGAACCGCGAATCTCGCGACGGATATCCTGCGGTCGAGGCCGCCGCTTCTGGATCCGCATGGCATCGATCGCCGGACTGTGACGGCTGAAAAACAGGTAGTGGAACAAGCCCGCCGGTGCGACGTAGCCGATCAGCAGAAGCGACAGAAAAATCACGCAATATTCGGTCGTATAGGTCAGCATCGATCCCGATCACTCCTCGTTCGGGTTGACATCGAGCTTGACTGAAATTCCGTCGGCTGTCCACTGACGGAAAAACAATGATCGAGCCAGAACTCACGGCATTGCACACGGAACGTCACGCTCATCAGGTGGACTGGCCGCGCTTTGATCTTCATGTGGCTCGCCAATTTGTTTTTCGTGAGCGTCTATTACTGATCATTCACCAAAGAGTAGAGGGAAATTCGCTACTCTCCCATCGAGCCTCGCGGGTCGCAGCGTCCTCTCCGAGGATCGAAACTCAAATGGGGTGCTTCGGATTGGCGGTTGCGGGCTTTCGCTTCTACCAACGGCATATTATTTTTGAACCGATTGTGCTTCGGTGCACCGAGCTACCCCCGGTTCTCCAGCTTGCGGCACTTGGTTTGCTCCAAGGATTGGAGGACGCGCTCCCAAGGGCGCTGCGGAGCAGCAATTTTCCGTGGCGGTCCGTGGCAATTCCTAGACCCAGGGCTTCGTGACGCGGTGCCGGCTCGCATTGCCGACTTGTAGTGTAGTCGACGGTGGAAATGGCCGCAGCTCAGAATTTGTGCGATCAGCGTTCCGATTTCGTTCATATTACGCCGCGCCCATGCAGAGAACCGCGGTCGGTGGATATCACTCCCGGCCAATAACACGCCACCGACGATCGCGGGCACCGTCGGCATCAAGTAGAGAATCGGCATAAGGTTGATATTGCGTGTCACCATGGAGATTATCGGACCGGGCAGCGTGTTCGTGGCAAATGCCGAAGCCACCGCGAGCCCGAACATGAGCGTTTGCCCCACTCTCCGTCGCGTCGGCACCAACAGCCCTAGAACGAGGGTGCCGTTTCCGACACAAAGCAGTGGATTAATGATTCGCCGATGCCCCTCGGCCAGCGACTGCGCCAGGACCATTGGGTCATTCCTGACCTGGATCGGCGGGTTGAGTAGCTGTTTAATGGATTCTTCGTAAAACCCATGTGGGCGCTGTGCCGGCCCTCCAATCGGCACGGGCACCGAAAACGTGTCGAAGACAACCTTCTTGATCCCGTTGGCGGTATGGACAAAGTAAGCTCCGCTATCGAACAGGAGCAAAAGATCTCGATCGTTTTCAACAAAGCGGCCGTGTCGCGCCCAAATCTGGGTGAATGCGTGCTCCTTCCGACCATCCAGCACCACGATGTCGTCGAGAGTGGAGCCGTCGGGGTCGCGTCGCGCGAACGCGACCGATATCCCGGGGGCGATTTCCTGCTGATAACCGGGTTGCAGTCCATCGGCGCCGAGGTTGACCGCAGCTGCGAAGCGAATGTCCTCGAGCTTGGCCCAACTCAGCGGGAGCAGGCACAACGAATTGAGGGCGCAGAACAGCGCGGCAAGCACGGCGACAGTCATCCCGGGACGACTAATCTGGCGATTGCTCCGCCCGGCGCTTCGCAATATCAAGACTTCATTATTCTCGATCCATCGGTAGTATCGGAAGGCGACGGCTATCGAGACTATTTCGGGGGTTGCGTGGTAGAAGATGACCGGCAGAATATAAAGCCAGATCGACAGAAGCCGACCGAGGGAGAGCGCACCTGCCATCACGAGATCATAGAGCTTCGGCGACTTGTGGAGGATCTGCTCGACCACAACCGCCGCCATGATCACGGCGGTGGCAACGGTCAGCTGGCCAAGCATGCGGCGATGGATCGTGACCACAGGTGCCCCGCCGGTTAGCGCTCGTTAGGGCTGGCTAAACGATGAGCCGGCCTCGACCCTGTGTTTCCGCGGCAGGTATCAAGAGTCGCGCCTGCCCTCTTGGGTTTTCTACTATAAAGACAAGCACCGCGCAACCGTCGGGGGCAGCGCGAGGGGTTTCGGGATGTCGGTTCATATCAACCGCCAGGACGAGGCGAAGGGTTCGACACACTTCTCGAGTTGGCCCGATCAGATGTCTAATGACCGAGGCGCGGCCGCGACTGCGGCAATGAAACGACATACACGCATAGGCCAATTACGCGAAGCGGTCAGCCGGTGCCACAAATAAGGCATGCTCTCGCCCCGTTGAGGGTAGGATGGCGCCACCGCGAACTGATTTTGGCGGTGCTGCGACGGGAGCTCGCGGACCGCTTCAGCGGGTCTATCTTCGGCTGGGCATGGGCTGTCGTTGGGCCCTTGGTTACGCTGCTGATCTATATCATGACCTTCACGAAGGCCATGCAGTTGCCCTTGGCCTCTGCTCAGGGAGGCACATCGAGATATGCGCTTTCGACTTTCCTCGGGCTAATTATATTCAGCCTATTCGCGGAACTGTGCGGCCGCGCCCCGCTGTTGATGCACGAACATGCTTGGTTTCTCAAAACCTCGATCTTTCCAAGCGAGACGCTTGCCTGGACCGCGGTATTGCGCGCGCTCACTTATGCCGGGATTAGTTTTCTCGTCCTCCTTGTATTCGAGCTTGTCCTGAACAGAATGCTGCCGCTTTCTATCTTGCTGCTGCCGTTCATCGTGGTGTCGCTAGTCTTGTTCTTGCTCGGAGTGGTGTGGTTCCTGGCAGCAATTGGGGCCTTTACTCGCGATATCTCCTATCTGATGGTTACGCTTGTCCCGTTAATGATGTTCGCGACGCCGGTGTTCTATCGGGTTGCAGACTTACCGGCCGGGCTGCGCCTGCTCGCCTATGCTAATCCGCTCGGGGCGGCGATAGAGATCGCGCGTGCCCTAGTGCTGGACGGTATCTTTCCGCCGATCTTCGCGTGTCTCGGATTTCTCGCCGTGTCGCTAGCGGTTTGCCGTGGCGGTTATGCCGTTTTCGAGCGCTACAAGGGCATCTTGATCGATGTCATCTGACTTAGCGATCCAGTGCTCCGGCCTTGGCAAGGCCTATCAACTCTATGCCAGGCGGACCGATCAAGTAAAACAGATGTTGTTCGGCGGCTTTCATCGCTTTTACCAGGAATACTGGGTGCTGAGCGACGTCGATCTGGAGGTGGAGCGAGGCGAATCGGTTGGGATCATCGGCCGAAACGGCGCCGGCAAGACAACTCTGCTGCGTCTGCTATGCGGCATTACGCAACCGACCTGCGGAAAAGTCAACGTAGCGGGACGGGTGGCCCCGATCCTGGCCCTCGGCGCAGCCTTCGATTGGGAGATGACGGGCCGCCAGAACGTGTTGATCGGAAGCGCGGTCCTTGGACTGCGACGGTCGGAGATCCTTCAGCGTCTGCCGTCGATCGCCGAGTTTGCGGCAATCGGGCCGTTTTTCGACCAGCCGGTGCGGCTCTACTCCGCCGGCATGCGCTCGCGGCTGGCTTTTGCAATCTGCGTTCACGCCGATGCCGACATCCTGATTGTCGATGAAGCGCTGGCCGTGGGCGATGCCGCTTTCCGACAAAAAGGTGTCGCCTTCCTGGAAGCGTTCCGGCGCCGCGGCACGCTCGTCCTCGTCTCTCATGATATCGAGCAAATCAGGGCCTTATGCGACCGAGTGGTCTGGGTGGATGATGGGGGGGTCCGTGCAAGCGGCGAGGCGGCAAAGGTTCTCCGCCTCTATAACGATGCGACCGAATGCGAGGAGGACGACGGTATCCGCTTTCGCCTGGATGCCAAGTCCCGCGCAGCACTATCTCCAGCCGCCGCGAGCCGATGGCAAAGAAAATGGTGGATCCGTTAGCAGGGCATGGCGGATTTTGACGAAATCCGGTGCGACCAGTAAAAAATGCGACGCGGGGTCGGGGGCGGGTTATATTCCACGAGTGAAGGATCCTCGCTCCATTCTCATTACCGGCGCAAGCAGCGGCATAGGCGCCGCCTTGGCACGCGCCTACGCCGCGCCACGAACCCATCTAGCGCTTTGTGGCCGAGATAGTGCCCGGCTCGCCGCAGTGGCCAATCTATGCCGCGAGCGCGGCGCCGCGGTGATCGAGGCTTGCCTCGATGTAACCGCGGCGCCGGCGGTCGCCGCTTGGATCGACAGCGCCGACCGCGCCTCGCCGCTCGAGCTGGTGATCGCGAATGCCGGAGTTCAGGGCGGGCTGTGGCGAGACGGTGCTGGCGAGACGCTCGGCGAAATACACCGTGCGATGGACGTCAATTTCGGCGGCGTTTCGAACACGATCCATCCGGCGCTTCAATCGATGCGCCGTCGGGGGCGAGGTCAGGTAGCACTGATCGCCTCGTTGGCGGCCCTGCGCGGGATCCCCTTCTCGCCAGCCTACTGCGCGAGCAAGGCAGCGGTTAGGATCTACGGCGAAGCACTCCGGGGCTGGCTGAGGCCGGAGGGGATCGACGTCTCGGTGGTTTTGCCGGGGTTTGTCGCAACGCGTTTGTCCCAGACGGTTCGCGGGCCCAAGCCGCTAATGCTATCGTCCGAGCGTGCCGCCAAGATCATTCGGCGCGGCCTGGCAAGAGGACGTCGCCAGATTGCCTTTCCCTATGCGCTCTATCTCGGCACGCAGCTGACGCGCGTGCTCCCGTCCGGTTTGGTCGACCTCGTCTTGCGCCGCCTCGCTGTCGATATTGGCCCATACGCGTAATTATGTCGCCGCCAAAATTACGCCAATATCGATGGCTCTCAGTGTGATCGGTTCAGCAAATCGCCATCCTTGCGCAAAGTTCTAAAGCAAGTTATCTCCAAATAACGGCAATCCAGTTCACTTAACTAGACTGGGTTTCTGAGGGCGAATGCTTTTCCTCCAATTACGGAAGGCGCGTTCCACCGCGTCGCCTGGTCTGCTCATCCTGCGCCAAGAGAGATACCGTCGCCGCCGGTCACTGAACACCCGCGGCTCCCTGAAGGGGAGCAAAGCGATCTGGATTGCGCCGCGCCGAGCTCCGTACACGCCGTCCAATAGAACACTCCAGACTCGATCCATTGGCGACAACGGATGAACGGGATAACCGAGCCTGCGCTGCTCCGCTCCCGCCAGCCAGGAGAATCGTACGAGCCGGTGCAGCGGCCATGACTGCGCTCTCGCCAAGGGATCGAATGATGGATCCTTGGGTACCGGCCGCCAATGCACCCTCTCTCCGTTCGTTCGCCCAAAACTCGATGACCCAAACACCGGGATTTCATCAATCCGGTTGAAGGGGTAGAGCACCGGGTCGAGTCCAAGGAAGACGAGGATTCGCGACACCTCGCGGTCCGGATCGGCTGTTAGATCTTCAAACCGAACTAGGTGGCAGCGAGGGCCGTCAATACTCGCCAGATAAGATAGGATGCGGCGGACCGACTGGCGCCAGGCCAGTATGGCCTCTTCATACGGCCAGCCGAAGCTCCTACGCCCGGACTCGACCGTCGCCGGCCCGTTCCGTACCACTACCAGCACCCGCGCATCCGGAAACAGGATGGTCGCGGTCGCCATTCCTTCGGTCGTGGGAGAGCGCAGCACCAGATGGAGATCGCCGACCGGATCCCCTTCTTCCAGGCCAGGGTACGCAAAGCGTAGCAGCGCCGTGCCGATATACATTGCCAAGCTGGATGGCCCGCCCAGGCGCTCAAACCACCAATCGTCCCAGCTGTCAGCAACCGATCGGCAAAACGTTAGTAATGTATCACTGTTGGCGAGAAAAAAATCCTCCGGAACCTTGGACCTCCGACACTGCGGATGCAGCGAGAGCAGGTTTTCCAGGTAGTTCGATCCGCTTCGGGGGCACGCGGACAACAGTATTATTGGGTTCAGCCGATGAGAGTTGTTGCGATCCGGGAATCTATTTTCAGGTCGCTCGCGATCGTTCGCCGGGCGAGCCGCAGCGGCGGGAGGGTACTGCCCTGCTGACATTTGCTCCTCAAATCGCGGATAGCGCTGACGACTCTAGCGAGCGCTTCGCCACAACTCGCTTAGGCTGTTGGCCAACCCGTACCTCGCAGTTCGGTGATACGGCGAGCCCTCCGGCAACATCCCCATCACCCGATCATGCGCTGCGGCTAAATTATGATACGGGATGCCGGGAAACAGATGGTGCATGGCATGAAACCGCAGCCCGACCGGCGCCCACAGCGGTACGACCCAGGATCGCCGCGGATAGCTCAACGTATCGAGCAACTGCTGGGTTTTCGTCAGTGGATCGCCCGCCGAGCGATAGCGGTGCGCTGCCAACGTACGCAGGCTGTTCAGGAACATGCCAGCGCTGCTGATCAGATACAGCTGCACCAACAGCTCCGCGCCTATCAACCCTGCCGCTAGGCCAGCCGCGATTGCTAGGAGATAAGCGAAGACGCTAACTTCCTGCATGCGCCAGCCGCGTGCTTCCTGCCGCGACGGCGGGTCACGACGGTAACGCGGCTCGACGACCAGTGAAGAGGCATAGATTGCGACCCATTCTCGAACGCTTCCGCTAAACCAGGAGAGCGGCCCGAGCAGTCCGAATCTCAGCGTGCCCGCCGGCATCGCAAGAAAGCTGGAGAGGACGAACATCACTATGTCGATACGATTGCCGGGGCACCCCCAGGGTCTGTATTCCCCGTCTTTCATGGTGCCGTAGGCGTGGCGCGTGTGATGGTCGCGGTGCGAGCCGTAGAGAAAGCTCGGTACCAGCAAGGGGATGCCGCAGAGCAAATTCCACGCGAAATGGAACCCGGGGACGCGGCCTGGCGATAGGTGAGCGAGTTCGTGGATGAACACGACGGCCCGATACAGGCAGACCACTGCAACCACGGCGCCGATAGGCTTGAGGGGATTGTTCAGCGGCAGGAGCGCACTAGCCGCAAACGAAGCGTAAAAGCAGGTGATCGAGGCGAGGAAGTCGATCCAATAAAAGGCGGGTCTGGGAGCCATCAAGTCGCCAAGCGCTTGCCGCAGCTGCCTGATTGGCAGCTCGTCCTCGTTGGCCCTGGTCTGCTTCCAAGACGCAGTCGACACCATGGGAGCTCCCTGAGCTTCAGAAGCCGTCACCGAAGGGCGTAGCCGAAATCAAGATCTCCTCATTCGTCGGGCCGGGAAGAGCAGGGCGCAAGTCACTTCTCGGACTCTCGGTTTGCCGATACGGCCGACCCTAAATAATATAGGTTGAAGCAGCAGTTCGGCGCCTGACGCATCTTCAGGCTCACCGCATTTTGCTCCGATGACGACGAATAACCCTCGCATGCCTTTGCCCACTTCCGACCCGCCGGACGCCGCCGATGCCGGTCCCGCGCCCAAGGGGACGCCGACAAAGGGTAGCCGTATTACGGTGACCGCGCTCCGCGACTGGCGCGACCGCATTCGCTTTGTCGACCTGCCCTATCGACTCCATGGCAATGATCCAAGCTGGGTTCCGCCGCTGCGTCGCGACATGTACCGGTTGCTCGATCGGCGTCGGAACCCGTTCTTCGATCATGGCGAAGCCTGTTTTTGGCTGGCATGGCGCGACGGCACACCGGTTGGCCGCATAAGTGCGCAGATTAATCACCTGCATCTCGAGACCCACCGCGACGAGACCGGCAATTTCGGCTTGCTCGAAGCAGTGGATGATCAGGCTGTTTTTGCTGCTTTGCAAGGCGTCGCCGAAAACTGGCTGCGGGAGCGTGGGATGCGCCGCATCCTTGGCCCTTACAGCTTGTCCATGAACGACGACATAGGTGTCCTGGTTTCTGGTTTCGACAGCCCGCCGATGGTCGGAATGCCCTATACGCCGCCCTATTACGCGGATCGCCTCGTCGCCGAAGGCTACATTAAAGCCAAGGATCTGCATGCACTTCGGCTCACACTTGCTGATGTCGTAACGCGGCATCTCGACCAGTTAGAACGCGTCACTGCTCGGCTGCGCGCGGACGGACGGATCGCCGTCCGCTCTCTCGATCCCAGCCGCTTCGCTGCGGAGATGCGGCTGGCGCTCGATATCTACAACGAGGCCTGGACCCATAACTGGGGGTTCCTGCCCGTGACTGAGCGCGAGGCAAAACAGATCATCGACCAGTTGGCGCCGGTTCTGCCGCCACAAAGTGTTGTATTCGCGCTCGCAGACGGGGAGCCAGCAGCAATGTTGATCGCTCTCCCCAACCTCAACGAGATCATCTCTGATCTCGGCGGCAGATTGTTTCCGATCAATTGGCTTAAACTGTTGTGGCGGCTGCACTTCCGAAAACCGAAAACGGCGCGGGCGATATTGACCGGGGTGCGGCAACGCTATCGCGGATCGGCCTTGAGCACTGCTCTCGTCACGTTGATGCTGGCGGCGATCCTGGACGCTGGGCGCCGAGCCAACATCGAAACCGTGGAGTTCTCTTGGATCCTGGAAGATAACAGACCCTCGCTCGAAGGCTGTCGCGCTCTTGGCGCTCAGCTCGATAAGCTCTATCGCATCTATGCAAAGCCTCTATAGGAACGCCACGCGGCACATGAGCATTTATGCGACAGAAAGCTCTTTGTCCTCGGCTGGCGCAAGCCGAGGCGGGCTCCAACGACCGAGGTCGATATCTTCGATCTGCCGATCAATGAAAGCGATCACTCGTCGCGAGAATGGGCCATGATGCAAATAGAGGGCGCTCAACATACACAGGAACGGCAAAGCCCGAGGATTGTGAATCGCGCAGTCGAGTACCGTCTTCCAAAATTGCCGGGCTGTTCGGGGACCCGCAGCAGGTAAGCGCAACGCCAGCCGGACGAAGCCGCGCGCATCCCGCAACATATACGGCAGCGGCGCTTTGAGCCTGCGCTTCCCGCGTCCGAGCATGCGGCCGACACGTCGCACGCGGCCGAAATAGGCGGCCGGATCATATACCGCATCCAATACCGCCCGGTAGTCGGCAAGCACTTCGCGGCGCGGGCGCTTGGTTTCAAAGTTCAGACCGGCCGTGCATTGGTCGCCCTCATCCTGTGGGCTCGGCGCGTCATGGCCGGAAAAGAGGCGACCCTCGCGCAACAGGCGGCGTCCCAATTGTGTCGCCGACAGCGCGTACAACAGCCCCACCGCGCATACCGGGATCGCCGCATCTTCAATGCACTCGATGATCCCCTCGGCGGTGCCGACCTTCTCGCTGTCGAAACCAACGATGAAGCCGGCGAATACTACAATACCGGAACTATATATTTTGTAGACGCTCTCCGGCAGGCTGCGCCGCGTATTCTGCTTCTTTCGCATCGATACCAGGGTGTCAGTATCAGGGCTCTCAATTCCAACGAAGATCCCGAAAAAATTTGCCGCTGCCAAGGCGCTTAGCAATTCGGGATCATCCGCCAAATTGATCGACGCCTCCGTAGTGAATTCGAACGGAAATTTCTTTTTGTGCATCCAGCTCTGCAGCGCAGGGAGAAATTTCTTGAGAGCCTTTTTATTGCCAATCAGGTTGTCGTCGACAAAATCGACGTGGCCCCGGTAGCCCAGCGCGTATAACGTATTGAGTTCGGCCAAAACCTGCTCGTTTGTCTTTGTTCGCGGCACCCGGCCGTACAACTCGATAATGTCACAAAATTCGCAGTTGAACGGGCAACCACGTGAGAACTGGATGCCGACATGGAGATAATCTTCGAGCTTTAGGAGGTCGAAGCGCGGGACCGGGCTTTTCGTAACATCTGTCTGCCCCATCGGTGCTCGAAAAACACCTTGCTCCGCCCCGTTTTGCCAAGCAGCGACGAAATCATCCATGATCTCCTCGGCTTCTCCGAGAACTCGGAAGTTCGCGCGGCTATAGATATTCGGCGTCGAGGTGACATCTGGGCCACCGACCACGACCGGCCGTCCCCGCGCGCGGCACATCTCGATGATGCGAAGAGTATCGGGCTGCTGGAACAGCATTCCCCCCGTCATCACCAGGTCGGCCCATTCGAGGTCGGCTTCGGTCAAGGTTTCGGTATTGCGATTGACGAGCCGCATTTCCCAGGATTGGGGAAGAAGCGCGGCAACGGTGATCAGGCCGAGCGGCGCCGCCGGATAGCGCGCCCCTTTTAATTCGCAGGTTGCCCGGTAGTTCCAAAACGAAT
>Ga0306925_10001769_pt1 | contig 17986 bp, 12 predicted proteins | sample flu12Cox44000176_FD_203755 | JGI IMG/M metagenome (GOLD analysis project Ga0306925, IMG submission 203755) | Lab enrichment of tropical soil microbial communities from Luquillo Experimental Forest, Puerto Rico - flux8day.12C.oxic.44.000.176 (v2)... | ecosystem: Environmental > Terrestrial >... | reverse complement strand
CCAGCTTCAATATGCGCCGGCAGTCCTCGTAGGCCGCCACCATCGGGCTGATTTGCTCCGGCGTGAAGGCCGTTTGTTGCAATAGTCGATAGATCGTCATGCGTGACGCTCCCGTTCAGCTCTGTAGGATTTGGGAGCGAAAGCCTTCCCCACTGCTGCCAACGCGGCCAGCAACGGGGTAAAGATTATACCGGGATGACGGTGTCGGCTTTGTCAAAAGACACATCAAAATACCAGGGGATGTGACGCTACTGCGCACCTTGGATCAAGACAATGTCGCCGAGAGAGCTTACAATTAGAGGCGCTGGCTAACCCGATCTCTTCCCCCGACTACCCCGAACGGGTTAGCTGCACCGCGGCCGGCCCTTTGTCCCCCGACGAGAGCCGGCCGCACCCAGTTCACGGCGCAGGCCACGCGCCGCAACTTCATTCTTGTCTTTGTTGGAAAGTCCGACCCCCGCCTGAGTTCCCGACAAGCACCAAGCGTGTTGGCGGAACAAGGCGATTGGAAGGCCGCTGGGGTTGCGGAATATAATCCGTGCATGGGCTTCAATAAAGCAAGATGGAAGACGCCCGGAAGGAGCGGTTGATTGCCGCCTGGAACGAGCGCCAAGCCAAACGGATGCCTATGCTGTTCGCGCCCACGATCAGCGCCGCCATCGCGGCCCGGCATTGGTGGCTGTGGGTGCGCTGTCCGGCCTGCCACACCACGAAAGCAATCGACCTGCGCACGCTCGACGGCCACCCCGACGCAGCGATCACGAGTCTTATCCCCGCGCTGTCCTGCCGATCCTGCCGGCCGAATGCGCCGTTCGCCGAGCTGGTGCAGCTGTCGCGGCTGAGTGTCACTGACGAGTGGAATGTGGAGCGGGGCAGGGCACTGTTCGGAGAGTAGACCCCGACCAACAGGGTGGATGGTCGGGGCCTCCCCGTTGCCCGCGGGCCATTGGTATCGCGCCATGCGTTTAATGGCGGAGGCGATGGCTTTCGCTTGCTCGATGACATTAGTGGCGGGTCAATCCACTACAAGATCAAATGTTGTGCTTATGCACAGTGGTTGACCAGGGCGGCGGGAAGCGGCGGGGCATTCAATCTTCCAGCCTCTCAAAGTCGATCACGAGCGAAAATGCGTTTCCGTTCGGTTGCAACCTCATCCAGAGCGGTGATGTGGCAGTTTCGATGGGCTCCTGCTGAACGTCATGCGCCACGACGTTGCGCACGCGACCCGCATTTTGCTGCCGCCATTCTGTAAGCGCCGCCAATACAGCTCGGCGCGTCTCGTCGAGAAAAACTTTGCGGTCCTTTACCCAGCGCTCGGTGACGGGCCGCCGCTTTGGCGTCTTCCGTTTTTTCATTTTCATGACACTATCCTTGTGTCATTTTGCCGTCTTCCCATAGGATTCCCAAATACGATGCCTGGGAAGATTAGTCGCCTTGGATATGCAATAAAGTATTGATAATATTGGCGACCCCGGCAGGATTCGAACCTGCGACCTTCAGCTTAGAAGGCTGTTGCTCTATCCCCTGAGCTACGGGGCCACTGCCGACAAGCATATATAGACTCTCGCGCCAAAACGCGCGGTTAATCGTAACCGCCGGCCCGCTAGCTTGGCCATGAACCAGCCCGGCACTCCGCGCAACTAAGACCCGCAGACGAGGCGGCCTACGCCGCCGCAGCCTCAGTCGCACGCGCCGGTGGTCGGCGGCTACCGCTTTGTTTGTGTGGGGTGCTCAAGATTGCCGATTGTTTAGCTTCGATGGCGGACCTCGGTCAAAACCTCGACACGATCGTCGGTTCCACTTTTGCGCACCGGGTCACCATGCTGACCCCTGGGAGGATTCCATCAATGCTCGCGCTTATCCGCGCCCGTTTCGCGGTCGCCGTCGCGACCGCGATGGTCGCTGCATTGCCGCTCGCTGCCTTTAGCTCCGCCGCCAACGCCGCCGAAAAGCCCTTCGTCGATAGCGATCTCGCCGCCTCCGCTGTCCAACTCGAGGCGCAGATCAAGTCCGACGCCGGCCCCGCCACCAAGCCGCTGGCGCAGATCCGCAAGGATGCCGACGCCGCCTTTGCCAAGAACGACTTCCGCGGCGGCATGACGCTGCTCAGCCAGATCGTCGCCGCGCAGCCTAACGACGCCACCACCTGGCTGCGTCTCGGGCGCACTGTGCTGCAGATCCGCCCGGTCAACGACCAGGAGCGCGGCGCCCTCTTGGAGCGCGCCTCGACCACGGCTTATATCGCCTATCAGCGTACCACCAATCGCAACGAGGAGGCCGACAGTCTCGCTTTCCTTGGCGACGTCATGCGCCAGCGCCAGCAATGGCGGCCAGCTCTCGACGCGCTGCGGCTGTCGCTCGATATTCGCGAGGTCGCCGACGTGCGCGGCCAATATGAGCGCTTGCGCGAGCAATACGGCTTCCGCGTGCTCGACTATTCGGTCGATGCCGACGTGAGCTTGCCGCGCGCCTGCTTCCAGCTTTCCGAAGAATTGCCGGAGCGCACCGATTTCTCACCCTTCGTCGTCGTTGCCGGTACCGACAAGCCGGCGATCTCAGTCAACGACAAGCAGCTTTGCGTCGAAGGCTTGAAACACGGCGACAGCTACAGCGTCACTTTGCGCGCCGGCCTGCCGTCAGCGGTGCACGAGACGCTGTCGCGCTCTTCGGACTTCACCGTCTATGTGCGCGATCGCCGCCCGGCGGTGCATTTCACCAGCGCCGCCTATGTGCTGCCGCGCAGCGGCCAGCGCGGCATCCCGATCGTCAGCGTCAACACCAAGGACGTCGCCGTCGAGATCTACCGCATCGGCGATCGCAACCTGGTCGCCGCCATCGACGGCGGCTCGTCCTACGATCGTGGCGATTTCCAACGCAGCCTCGAGCGCTACGAGATCGAGCAGCTGAAAAGCTCGCGCGGCGTGCAGGTCTGGGACGGCGAGCTCGCGGTCGGTGCCGGCAAGATCAATGAGGACGTCACCACGGCGTTTCCAGTCGACCAGGCAGTCAGCGACCTCAAGCCCGGCGTCTACGTCATGGTGGCGCAGCCGAAGGAGCTGAAAAACGTCGACAATAGCTGGGACACGCTCGCGACCCAGTGGTTCATCGTTTCCGATCTCGGGCTGACTGCGTTCTCCGGCAACGACGGCATCCATGTCTTCGTCAATTCGCTGGCCTCTGCCGACGCGAAAAAGGACGTCGAGGTGCGGCTCGTTTCCCGCAGCAATGAGGTGCTGGCGACGCGGCGCACCGACGCCTCCGGCCACGTGCAATTCGAGGCGGGGTTGGCCAATGGCGACGGCGGCAACGAGGCCACCGTACTCACCGCTAACGACGGCGCGAACGACTTTGCCTTCCTCAATCTCACCGCGCCAGCCTTCGATCTGACCGACCGCGGCGTATCCGGCCGGCCGGCGGCGAACGGCCTCGATGCCTTCGTTTATGCCGAGCGCGGCGTCTATCGCTCTAGCGAGACCGCCTATCTCACCGCGCTCGTCCGCGATGCGCGGGGCGCCGCGGCGGTCGGCGTGCCGCTGACCTTTGTGGTCGAGCGCCCTGACGGCGTCGAATACAAGCGCACGGTGGTGCAGGACCAGGGCCTCGGCGGCCATGGTTTGGCGTTACCGCTTGCCGCGTCGGCGCCGACTGGTACGTGGCATGTGCATGCGTTCACCGATCCGAAGCGTCCGGCGGTCGGCGAGACCACCTTCCTGGTCGAGGACTATGTGCCGGACCGCATCGAGTTCGATCTCACGTCGCCGAGCCAAACCATCTCCAAGGCCAATGCGGCGACGGTCAATCTTTCGGGCCGCTTCCTCTACGGTGCGCCAGCAGCGGGGCTCGATCTCGACGGCGAGATGAATATCGCCGCGGCTCGCGAGCGCTCGGGCTTTGCCGGCTATCAGTTCGGCCTCGACGACGAGGGCAGCCAAACACTACGCCAGCCGCTCGACGATCTGCCGTCGACCAATGACTCGGGCAAGGCGAGCTTCCCCGTCGCCATCGACAAATTGCCGTCGAGCACGCGCCCGCTTGAGGCCAAGATCACCGTGCGCATAACCGAGGCCGGCGGCCGTGCCGTCGAGCACAACATCACGCTGCCGGTCACCGCGAGCGGCAACATGATCGGCGTCAAGCCGCTGTTCGTCGGCCGCTCGCTGGCAGACGGGGCCAGCGCCGCCTTCGACGTGGTCGAGGTGGCACCGAACGGCGCCGCCATCGCCGCGCCCGGTCTGCATTACGAGCTTCTACGCATCGAGAACCACTATCAGTTCTACCGGCGCGACGGGTCGTGGCATTACGAGCCGGTCAAGGTGACCAAGCGCATCGCCGAAGGTACCGTGGACGCAACCACCGACAAGCCAGGCCACATCGCGCTGCCGGTCAATTTCGGCCGCTACAAGCTCAACGTCTCGGACGCGAACGGGGTGACGACCTCGGTCGGCTTCTTCGCCGGCTGGTATGTCGACGCCAGCGCCGATACGCCGGACATGCTGGAGACTGCCGTCGACAAGAGCGAGTACAAGCCCGGCGACACGATGATCGTTGCCGTCACCGCGCGCAGCGCTGGCAAGCTGACCTTGAACGTAGTCGGTGACAAGCTGCTCGCTAGCCAGACCGCCGACATCAAGGAGGCCGGCGTCGTCCAGGTCAAAGTACTGGTCGACGCCGACTGGGGCTCGGGCGCCTATATCGTCGCGACGTTACGCCGGCCGCTCGACGCGCCGGCGCAACGCATGCCCGGCCGAGCCATGGGTGTGCAGTGGTTCGCCATCGACCGCGCCGCGAAAACGCTGACGGTCGATCTGAAGCCGCCGTCGCTTATCCGGCCCAACACCACCTTGCACATCCCGGTCAAGGTTGATGGGCTGAAGGCCGGCGACGAAGCGCGTATCGCGATCGCCGCCGTCGATGTCGGCATTCTCAATCTCACCAACTACAAGCCGCCGTCGCCGCGCGACTACTATCTCGGCCAGCGCGCGCTGTCGGCCGACATCCGCGATCTCTACGGCAATTTGATCGACGGCATGCAGGGCACGGCCGGGCAGATCCGCACCGGCGGGGATCAGGGCGCCGAGTTGCAAGGCCCGCCGCCGTCCGGTCCACCGGTCGCCTTCTTCTCCGGCATCGTCGTGGTTGGCAAGGACGGCAGCGCCGACCTCGCCTTCGACATTCCAGACTTTGCCGGCACTGTGCGTGTCATGGCGGTGGTCTGGACCAAGGATAAGGTCGGCCAGGGGTCGACCGACGTCACCGTGCGCGATCCGGTGGTGCTGACGGCAGCCTTGCCGCGGTTCCTGCTTCCCGGCGACCGCTCCACCATCCATCTCGACCTGGACAACGTCGAAGGCGCCCCCGGCGATTATGCGATTGCCGTAACCGCCACCGACACGGTGGTGGCCGGCGCCGGCGCGAGCTGGAAGCTCACGCTGCGTGCCAAGGCGCGTGGCGCCGTCACCGTGCCGATCACCGCCAGCGGCGCCGGTACCGGTGCCGTGAAGGTCGCCGTCAGCGGCCCCGCGGGCTTCGCGCTCGAGCGCAACTACGCGCTCAGCGTGCGGCCGCCGGCGCAAATCCTGGCGCGGCACACGGTCAAGCCGATCGCCAAGGGCGACAGCTTCACGCTGTCCGGCGACATGTTCGGCGATCTCGTGCCCGGAACCGGCAGCATATCGATCTCGGTCAGCTCGTCGGCGGCGCTCGATGCCGCGGGGCTCCTCACCGCGCTCGACCGCTATCCGTATCGCTGCTCCGAGCAGATCACGAGCCGCGCGCTGCCGCTGCTCTACGTCGCGCAGCTCGCCAGCGAGACCAATCTCACGCTCGCCACCAGCGCCGACCAACGGGTGCGCGAAGCCATCGACGCGCTGTTGACACGACAGGACTCCGTCGGCTCGTTCGGCCTCTGGAGCGTCGGCGGCAACGACATCTGGCTCGACTCCTACGTCACCGAGTTCTTGACGCGGGCGCACGAGAGGAAATTCGCGGTGCCGGATGTGGCGTTCAAGCTGGCGCTCGACCATTTGCGCAACTTCGTCGCCAACACCGCCGATCCGACCAAGAACGGCGGCACCGATCTCGCCTATGCGCTCTACGTCCTGGCGCGCAACGGCATCGCGCCGATCGGCGACCTGCGCTATCTCGCCGATTCCAAGCTCGATACGCTGACGACGCCGATCGCCAAGGCCCAAGTGGCCGCAGCGCTGGCACTGATTGGCGATCGCGCCCGCGCCGAGCGCGTCTATGCCGCGGCGCTGGCCGCGGTCAACGCGCAGGCCGACGACGCTACGCGCTGGGTCGATTATGGCTCGACGGTGCGCGATGCCGCGGCGATCGTCACGCTCGCTTCCGAAAGCGGCGCAGCGCCCGCCACCGTGCAGGCCGCGGTGCAGCGCGTCGAAACCTCGCGCACCTTCCTGCGGCCGACGTCGACGCAGGAGGATTCCTGGCTGCTGCTTGCTGCCAGCGCCATGGCCAAAGACCCAGGCGGCGTCACCCTCGACGTCAACGGCGAGGCGGTGCGCAAGTCGTTCTATCGCACCATCCGTGCCGCCGACCTGAAGGAGCCGCTGAAGGTCGCCAATACCGGCGACACTGAGGTCAAGGCCGTGGTCACGGTTTCGGGCGCGCCATTGACGCCCGAGCCGCCCGCGGAGAACGGCTTCAAGATCGAGCGCCTGACCTATACGCTCGACGGCGATCCGGTCGATGCCGCCCACGTGAAGCAGAACAGGCGCCTCGTAGTGGTGCTGCGGGTCACCGAGGCGCAGCCGCAATTCGGCCGCGTCATCGTCGCCGACTATCTGCCGGCGGGCTTCGAGATCGATAATCCGCGTCTCGTGTCCTCTGGCGACACCGGCACGCTGTCGTGGATCACGGACGCGGTCGAGCCGGTCTCGACAGAGTTACGCGACGACCGCTTCACGGCGGCGTTCGAGAGAAAGCGCGGCGACACCGCCGTGTTCACGGTCGCCTACGTGGTGCGCGCGGTGTCGCCCGGCACCTACGTGCAGCCGCAAGCGCGCGTCGAGGACATGTATCGCCCTGACCGCTATGGCCGCAGCCAGAGCGGCAACGTTGAAGTGACTGCGGCGAAATGACAGCGACGATGCGGAGCAAACTGCGCATCGCCCTGGGCGTCGCCGCGCTGCTGAGCGTGGCGGCGGCCGTTGGCGCGGCGTGGTGGGTCGCATCCCTTGGCCCGCCACTGCTCGACAAGGATCTATCGTTTTCGACCACCGTGCTCGACCGTGAAGGCCGGCTGCTTCGCGCCTATGCCACCGCCGAAGGCCGCTGGCGTCTGCCGACGACCGTCGCCGACATCGATCCGCGCTTTTTCGCCGTGCTGTTCGCCTATGAGGACAAGCGCTTTCGCGCCCATCATGGTGTCGATCCGCTGGCCCTGATGCGGGCCGCTCTCCAGCTCGCGTCCAGCGGCCATATCCGTTCGGGTGGCTCGACGCTCACTATGCAGGTGGCGCGGCTTCTCGAGCCGCGCAGCGAACGAAGCGTGTTGGCAAAGCTCCGCCAGATCGTGCGCGCCGTCGAGATCGAGCGCGTGCTGAGCAAGGACGAGGTGCTCGCGCTCTATCTCGATCTCGCGCCCTACGGCGGCAATATCGAAGGCATCCGCGCCGCCTCGCTCGCCTATTTCGGCAAGGAGCCGCGGCGCCTATCGCTCGACGAAGCGGCCCTGCTGGTGGCGCTGCCGCAATCGCCCGAATTGCGCCGCCCCGATCGGTTTGCCGACAAGGCTCGCGCCGCGCGCGATCGCGTGCTCGATCGCTTTGCCGCAACGGGCGCGGTGCCGGCCGACGAAATCGCCTTCGCCAAGACCGAGCCGGTCCTGGCCGCGCGCCACGCCATGCCGATGCTGGCGCCGCACGCCGCCGATCGCGCCGTATCCGTGGCGCCGGACCTGAAGGTGCATCGGCTCTCCATCGACGCTGTCCTGCAACGCAGCCTAGAAATGCTCGCCCGCGAGCGCGTCCACGCGCTCGCCGCGACCTTGGGACCCGACGTGTCGCTCGCCATCCTCGCGGTCGACAACGCGACCGGCGACGTTGTCGCCCGCGTCGGCGCGCCGGATTATTTCGACCGCCGCCGCTCCGGCCAGGTCGATCTCACAGCAGCGCTGCGCTCGCCAGGCTCGACCTTGAAGCCGTTCATCTACGGCATGGGCTTCGAGGATGGCGTTATCAATCCGGAAACGCTGATCGAGGACCGCCCGGTCGCTTACGGCACTTATGCGCCGAAGGATTTTGAGACGAGTTTCCAGGGCACCGTGACGGTGCGCAAGGCGTTGCAATTGTCCCTCAATGTGCCGGCGATCGCCGTGCTCGACGAGGTCGGCGCAAGCCGGCTTTCGGCCCAGCTCAGTCAGGCCGGCGTGACACTGGTGCTGCCGCCAGGCGAAGCGCCGGGTCTCGCCATCGGGCTCGGCGGCGCCGGCATAAAGCTGGCCGATCTGGTGATGCTCTATGCAGGTATTGCCCGCCAGGGCACTACCTTGCCGCTCAACGAGCATGCCGGCGCGCCGGCGCCGCAAGCGCGCCGGCTGCTCGATCCCGTCGCCGCCTGGTATGTCGGCAATGTCCTTCTCGGCGCGCCGCCGCCGGAAAACGGCGTTGCCGGCCGCATCGCGTTCAAGACCGGCACCAGCTACGGGTATCGCGACGCCTGGTCGGTTGGCTTCGACGGCAAGCATACGATCGGCGTTTGGGTCGGCCGCGCCGACGGCGCGCCAGTGCCGGGCCTCGTTGGTCGCACCGCGGCGGCGCCGATCCTGTTCGATGCCTTCGCGCGGCTCGGCAGGCCGACCGTTGCGCTGCCGCGCGCGCCGCACGGCGTACTGGTGACGTCGAGCGCGAAATTGCCGCCGCCGCTAAGATACTTTCGCGCCAACCGGCTTGCCGGCGGCGCGTCGCAAGCCTCGCTCCGTATTCTGTTCCCGCCCGACGGCGCACGGCTCGATACGCAGGGCACAGAGGATAGGGCCGATCCGGTGCCGCTCAAGGTTGCTGGCGCTTCCGGCCCACTCACCGTTCTGGTCAACGGCGTGCCGGTGACCCAGCCGCTACCGGGCGCGCTGTTCTTTGCCCCCGGCGGCCCCGGCTTCTCGCGCGTCACCGTAATGGACGGCTCCGGTGCGACGGCAAGCGTCGTCGTTCGCGTCGTGGATGGCTCAATGGCCGCAGGGACAATTCGCGCGACACATGCGGTGTGCGTTCTAAGCCATTGTCAATAAACGATATAGCGAGGGCAACTTATGCGCCCTTCGCCCGCTCTCCTGGCCGCTTCCCCGCCCGGTGGGGTTTCACTATTGTCCGGCCGGCATTTGGGTCGGTGAACGCATGACCACGAATTCGACCGCGGCAGGGCCGTCCTCCTGGCCGAAGACCGGCTTGGCGTCCGTTTTCGCCTTTGCCGCGCGCTCGAACCGGCACGCGGTGGCGTTGCTGTTCTTGATTTCGCTCGTGGTGTTTCTGCCGGGCTTCTTTCAGTTGCCGCCGCTCGATCGCGACGAGTCGCGCTTCGCCCAAGCCACCAAGCAGATGATCGAGACCGGCGACTTCGTCGACATCCGCTATCAGGAAGAGGTTCGATACAAGAAGCCGGTTGGGATCTATTGGCTGCAAGCGGCTGCGGTGAAGACGGCCGCGGCGCTCGGCGTTGCCGATGCGCGGAACACCATCTGGCTCTACCGCATCCCCTCGCTCGTCGGCGCCATCGGCGCCGTATTGGCCACCTACTGGGTGGCGCTTGCCTTTGTCAGTCGGCGCGGCGCGATGTTGGCGGCCTTGATGGTGGCGGCTTCGCCCCTGCTCGGGGTCGAAGCGCGAATCGCGACGACCGATGCCGTGCTGCTGCTGACTTCGGTTGTCGCCATGGGCGCCTTGGGCCGTGGCTACCTTGCGGCGCGCAAAGCCGACGATCGCCCGCTGGGCTGGGGATTGCTGGCCGTGCTATGGACCGCAGTCGCCGTCAGCATCCTGATCAAGGGACCGCTGATCCTGATGTTCGTCGGGCTTATGGCGGTCGCGCTTTCGATCCTCGATCGTTCGGCGCGCTGGCTCATGACGCTGCGACCACTTCTCGGCCTTGCCTGGGTTCTCATCGTGGCGCTGCCGTGGTTCGTCGCAATTTATCTGCGCGTCGGCAGCGAGTTTTTCGTCGATTCCGTGGGCACCGACCTCTTGTCCAAGGTCTCGAATTCGATGGAAAGCCACGGCGCGCCGCCGGGTACATATTTCGTGCTGTTCTTCGCGACTTTCTTCCCTGCATCGATCCTGGCCGGTCTCGCCGCGCCGGCGGTTTGGACGGTACGGGACGAACCGGCCGCACGTTTTCTGCTGGCGTGGCTCGTGCCGTCGTGGATTGTGTTCGAGCTGGTGGTGACCAAGCTGCCGCACTACGTGCTGCCACTCTATCCCGCCATCGCCATTCTGATCGCCGGCGCCGTCGAATCCAATGTGCTGTCGCAGCGGCCGTGGCTTAAGCGCGGCACGGCGTGGTGGTTCGTCGCGCCGATCCTGCTCAGCGTCGCGGCCGTGGTCGCTTCGGTCATTGCCGCCCGCGATCTGGCGCTGCCGGCTTGGCCGTTCTTCGCCGGGGCAATCGTCTGCGGCCTGTTCGCGTGGCTGCTTTACGAGCAGGACGGTGCCGAGCGCGCCTTCCTGCGCGCCGCAGCCAGCATGGCGCTGATCGTGATTGCCTTCTATGGCCTGTTGGTGCCGTGGTTGACGTCGGTCTTCCCGAGCGTGGCGCTCGCCAATGTGCTGCGCAACGCCGATTGCAAGGATCCTGTCGCTGCCAGCGCCGGCTATGAGGAGCCGAGCCTGGTGTTCCTCGCCGGCACCGCGACGCACCTGACGGATCCGTCCGGCGCGGCGGATTTTCTCGGGCAGGGTGGCTGCCGCTTCGCCTTCATCGACGCGCGCCAGGAGCGCGCTTTTGCGCGGCGGGCCCAAGCCCTCGACTTGCATTACAATCGAAAACCGCACGTCACGGGATTCAATATCAGCAATGGCCAGCCGGTGACCATCGAGGTCTTCCAATCGGCGGGCGCGCCGTGAATGCGCCCAAGCCGACGTCCGGCGAGATGAAATCGGTGCGGTGGCTTGCGCCAGCGCCAAATACGCTAGGATTGGGTACGGCGCGATTGTCGAGCACACTGAAAAATCTTGGCGTATGGGGTGGTGCTCTTCTGGGTACGCCACGGACGCGCGTTCCACCACCATCGCGAGGCGCCATCGTGGCGATCGCATTGACGCTGATTGGCGTCGTGGCGTTGATGTTTGTTCTCGACGTTGCCGCGAGCGCGTGGGCCCGCGGCCTGCCGCACTGGTTCGAGTCCACCTTCGAGGTCATCACCGATTTCGGCCTGTCCAGCTGGTTTCTGATTCCGTCCGGAGCCATCGTCTTGCTTCTCGCCGCCGTGATGTCTCCGTTGCTCACGCACATGGCGCAAGGGGTGCTGGCGGCGCTGGCGGTGCGCTTCGGCTTTTTGTTCCTGGCCATCGGCTTGCCAGGGCTGTTCGTCGCCATCGTCAAGCGCCTGATCGGGCGGGCGCGGCCCTATGTCGACAATCCCGACGACCCGTTCACCTATATGCCGTTTGCCTGGCGGCCCGAATTCGCCAGCATGCCGTCCGGCCACGCCACCACGGCGGCCGCGGCGGCCATCGCCATCGGTGCGATCTGGCCGAAGACCCGCGCCGTCATGTGGGCTTATGCGCTCATCATCATGGCAAGCCGCGTCATCGTGCTGGCGCATCATCCGAGCGACGTCTTGGCCGGCGCGCTGGTCGGGGTTATCGGCGCCTTGCTGGTGCGCCGCTGGTTTTGCGCGCGCCGGCTCGGCTTTGCGGTCGTCGCCGTCAGGGTGGTCGCCTTGCCCGGGCCCTCATTCAAGAGGATTGCGCAAACCGCTTGGGTGGCGCTCGTGGGTTGCGGGCGATCATGAGCGACCAGCAGGCTATGACAGCGCACGCGGCCGCGGCGCTGCTCTCGATCGTCATCCCGGCTAAGAACGAAGTCGTCAATCTGGTGCCGTTGATCGAGGAAATTGCTGCGGCGCTGGCGAGCGTCGCGTTCGAGATCATTGTCGTCGACGACGGATCGGCCGACGCTACGATCGCGCAGCTTGCCGGCCTGAAACCGGGCCGGCCTTGGTTGCGCTGCCTGCGTCATGAATTTTCCGCCGGCAAATCGGCCGCTATCCGCACCGGCGTCATTGCCGCACGCGGCGATGTCATCGTCACTGTTGACGGTGACGGCCAGAACGACCCGCGCTACATCCTGCCGCTCGTTACCGCTTTGACGCAGGGTGGCCCCAAGTGTGGCTTGATCGCCGGCCAGCGGCTGCGGCGCGAGGACGGCGGCTGGAAGAAATTGCAATCGCGCATCGCCAACGCGGTGCGCGGCGCGATGCTCGGCGACAACACGCGCGACTCCGTGTGTGGCCTGAAGGCATTTCGCCGGCCGGTATTCCTGGCATTGCCTTATTTCGACACCATGCATCGCTTCCTGCCGGCGCTGGCTCTGCGCGAAGGCTTTGCGATCGGCCATATAGATGTCGTCGATCGGCCGCGTCAGCATGGCCGCTCCCACTACGGCATGTGGGACCGCCTGTCGGTCGGCCTCCCCGACCTCCTTGGCGTGTGGTGGCTTATTCGGCGACGAAAGCGCGCTCCGCAATCGGAGGAGGTTGATCTTGCTCGTTGATCTGACGCACGCGGTCGGCGCCTATCTGGTCGACGTCTTCGTCACCCGGCTCGATTGGTGGGTGTTGTTGGGCTTCGCCGCCCAGGGCCTCTTCACCATGCGCTTCTTGGTGCAATGGATCGCCTCCGAGCGCGCCAAGCGCAGCGTCATTCCGCTCGCCTTCTGGTATTTCTCCATTGCGGGCGGCCTGTTGCTGCTGATCTATGCGCTCTATCGCAGGGACCCGGTGTTCATCGCCGGCCAGGCGTTTGGCGTATTCGTTTATTTGCGCAATTTGTATTTCGTCTTGCGCGATCACAGGGCGTCCGTGGTGGCATAAGCGGGCAAACGGCTGCGGCTGCCATCGCGACAAAGCCGCGCTCGAGGTCGGCGGTCAAATCGCGGCCGTCCTTGCTGGAGTCGTTTACGTCGGCGTCTCGCCCTTGCCATAAACATCGCCCATACGCCATTAGCCCGGCTGCCGGCGCTCTCGTCAACCCCTTGACCCAGCAGCGTGATCGTTCTCAGATGGCGGCGGGCGGGGAATTGCCGTACGCGTTACCTTGCCAAAAGCTCTACGCTTAAGCCCAACCTCGAACATCTCGCGCGATCCATTCTGAAAGGCCTGATCATGAAACGTCTAGCCACGGCATTCGCCATTGCAACGGTGCTCGGGTTCGCCATGCAGGCGGCGTCCGCGCAGACGCTGAAGGCGGTCAAGGACCGCGGCGGGCTCCTATGCGGCGCCAACGGCCAGCTGGCCGGCTTTGGCATGCCCGATCCGCAAGGCAACTGGACCGGCTTCGACGTCGATTTCTGCCGCGCCATCGCCGCCGCGATCTTTAACGACCCAACCAAGGTCAAGTTCATGCCGTTGACCGCCGCAAACCGTTTCACCGCGCTGCAATCGGGCGAGGTCGACGTGCTGTCGCGCAATACCACATGGACCATGTCGCGCGACACCCAGCTCGGGATCGATTTCGCCGCAGTCAATTACTACGACGGGCAGGGCTTCATGGTGCATAAGGCGCTCAAGGTCGCCTCCGCACTTGAGCTCAATGACGCGTCGGTCTGTGTGCAGCAGGGCACCACCACCGAGCTCAACCTCGCCGACTATTTCCGCTCCAACCATATGTCGCTAAAGCCCGTGACTTTCGCCACGCTTGACGAGGCGCTCAAGGCCTACGATTCCGGCCGCTGCGACGCTTTCACCACAGACTCGTCGGGGCTCTACGGCTCGCGGCTCTTGCTCAGCAATCCGTCCGACAACATCGTGCTGCCGGAGATCATCTCCAAGGAGCCGCTGTCGCCGGCCGTCCGCCAAGGCGACGATACCTGGGAAGACATCGTGCGCTGGACGCACCACGCCATGGTCAATGCCGAGGAGCTCGGCGTCAACAAGGCCAATGTCGACGAGCAGAAGAGCTCGACCAATCCGGAAATCCGCCGCCTGCTCGGCGCCGAAGGCCAGTTCGGCGAATCGCTCGGCCTGACCAACGACTGGGCCGTGCGCATCATCAAGGCTGTCGGCAATTACGGTGAGAGTTTTGAGCGCAATGTCGGCCAGGGTTCGCCGCTGAAGATCACGCGTGGGCTGAACGCGCTTTGGACTAAGGGCGGCCTGCAATACGGTCTGCCGATTCGCTGAAAGTTTTAGAGTCGTGGCTGGGCGTCGCCGCGACGAGGCCGGCCGATGAGCGATGTCGCCCGCGCATCCCCGCGGCTGCCGCCGCACCGCGAGCGTCGCGGCCTTGACGCCAGCTGGCTTGTGCTGCAGGTGGCGCTGTTCGCCGTTATCGCCGGCCTGATCGGCGCAGCAGGCTACAATGCCGCACAAAACTTGGCGAAGGCCAATATCGCCCACGGCTTCGGCTTTTGGAACAACACCGCCGGCTTCGACATTTCACAGACGCTGATCGACTATTCGTCGAGCACATCGACGTTCGGACATGCATTCTGGGTCGGCTTGCTCAATACGCTTTTGATCGCCGGCGTCGGCATCGTGCTGGCGACCATTCTCGGCTTTGTCATCGGCATCGCGCGGCTGTCGCGCAATTGGCTCGTGGCGCGGCTCGCGGGCGGCTATGTCGAAGTTATTCGCAACATCCCGCTGCTCCTCCAGCTTCTGTTCTGGTACAACGCGGTGCTGAAAGCGCTTCCGGAAATGCGTGGCAGCATCGCGCTGCCGCTCGGCGGTTTTCTCAACAATCGCGGTCTGTTTTTGCCGAAGCCGGTGTTTGCACCGGATTTTGAAGCGGTGGTCATCGCCCTTGCCGTCGGCATAGCCGCGGCGATCGGCTGGCGCATCTGGGCCAAGCGTTATCAGGCGCGTACCGGCGAGCAGATGCCCATCGTCTTGCCGGCACTCGCCGTCATATTCGGTCTGCCGTTCATCGTCTTCGTCGTGGCCGGAAAGCCGCTGACCTTCGGCATTCCGGACATGGGCCGATTCAATATTCGAGGCGGGCTCGAGATTCTCCCCGAATTCGCGGCGCTGCTGTTCGCGCTGACGGTCTATACGGCAGCCTTCATCGCCGAAGTGGTGCGCGCCGGCGTGTTGGCGGTGCCGGCTGGCCAGATCGAAGCCGCGCAGACTCTCGGTCTGCGCGCGGGTGGGACGCTGCGCCTCGTGGTGGTCCCGCAAGCGATGCGTGTCATCGTGCCGCCGCTGACGAGCCAGTATCTCAATCTGATCAAGAACTCGTCGCTGGCGGTGGCCATCGGCTATCCCGATCTGGTGCAGGTGTTCGCCGGCAGCGTGCTCAACATCACCGGGCAGGCCGTCGAGGTGATCGCGATCACCATGGCGGTCTATCTCTTCATCAGCCTGGTCACCTCGCTGCTCATGAATTTCTATGGGCGCATCGTCGCCGTGGCGGAGCGTTGACTGCCATGGCCGCAGCTTCGGACATGACCGTTTCATTTCTGCGGCAAACGCCGGCAGCGCGCTTGCCGACGCCCGCGCTGCGCGGCGGCGTTGCGGGCTGGCTGCGGGCGAGCCTGTTCTCGTCGCCATTCAACATCGCGCTGACACTGCTGTGCGCTCTTCTCATCGCCCGGGCAGTGCCGCCGCTCATTCGCTTCTTTCTGATCGACGCGAATTGGTCGGGCAGCGACCGGGAGGCGTGCCTGCCGTCGGCGGGCAATCCGGATCCCGGCGCCTGTTGGGCATTCGTCCGGGTATGGCTGTCCTATTTCGTTTACGGCTTCTACCCGATCGGTCAGCGCTGGCGCGTCGACCTATTTTTGGCCGCGCTTGCGCTTGGCGTGGTGTGGCTGCTCTGGCTCGGTGCACCGCGTCGTGGCATCGGCGCCATCTACTTTTTCATCGTGCTGCCGGTCCTGTCGCTGATTCTTCTCGCCGGCTTGCCGGCCATCGGGCTTTCATTTGTGCCGACCAACCTGTGGGGCGGTATTCTGGTGACCATCGTGGTCGCGACCGTCGGCATGGTGGTCTCGCTGCCGCTCGGCATTCTGCTGGCGCTCGCGCGCCGTTCGCATCTGCCAATGGTCAAGTGGCTCGCGGTGGCGTTCATCGAGTTCGTCCGCGGCGTGCCGCTGATCACCGTGCTGTTCATGGCGAGCGTGATGTTGCCGCTGTTCGTGCCCGAGCAGTTGGCGCCGGACAAGCTCGTCCGCGCGCTGATCGGCGTTGCCATGTTCGCGTCGGCCTATATGGCGGAGGTGGTGCGCGGCGGGCTCAACGCCATCCCGCGCGGCCAATACGAGGCGGCGGAGGCGCTGGGTTTGAGCTACTGGCGGATGAACGCGCTCGTCATCCTGCCGCAGGCCCTGCGGGTGACGCTGCCGAACATCGTCAACACCTTCATCGGCCTGTTCAAGGACACCACGCTGGTCTTCATTGTAGGCATATTCGATTTCCTGCGCACGGTCGAAGCCGCGCACAGCGATCCGCGGTGGGCGTCGCCCGAGATTGGCGTCACCGGCTACGCGTTCGCCGCCTTGTTCTATTTCGTGTGCTGTTATGCCATGTCGCGCTATGCCCGGCGCGTCGAATTGCGGCTGGCGCGGCGCGGCGGCCGCGAGCATGATCGTGAGCGACGGGACGGCTGATGGCGGACCCCGCACGAGACCCTCACACTTCGCCGCCGCGTGCCGCGCTGGCGGTCGAGATCGTCGGCCTCAACAAATGGTTCGGCGAATTTCATGTGCTGCGCGATATCGACCTTACGGTCGCGCGCGGCGAGCGCATCGTCATCTGCGGCCCTTCGGGCAGCGGCAAGTCGACCTTGCTTCGCTGCATCAATCATTTGGAGGATTGGCAGGGTGGCCGCATCGTAGTGGACGGCATCGAGCTCACCGACGATCCGAAGCAGATCGTCGCGGTGCGCCGCGACGTCGGCATGGTGTTCCAGCAGTTCAACTTGTTTCCGCATCTGACCGTGCTGGAGAACTGCACGCTGGCGCCGATCTGGGTGCGGCGAATGCCCAAGCGCGACGCCGAAGCTCTCGCCATGAAATATCTTGAGCGCGTCAAGATTGCCGATCAGGCGCAGAAATATCCGGCGCGGCTGTCCGGCGGCCAGCAGCAGCGCGTGGCGATTGCGCGCGCGCTGTGCATGAATCCGAATATCATGCTGTTCGACGAGCCGACCTCGGCGCTCGATCCGGAAATGGTCAAGGAAGTGCTCGACACCATGGTCGCGCTCGCCTTGGACGGTATCACGATGTTGGTGGTGTCCCACGAGATGGGCTTTGCGCGGCAAGTCGCCGACCGCATGATCTTCATGGACGACGGGCAGATCCTCGAAATCAACAAGCCGAAAGCCTTCTTCGATCACCCGCTGCACGAGCGCACGCGGCTGTTCCTGCAGCAGATCCTGCGCTGATTCGGCGAATGCCCGGACGCAAGATCGTGGAACCTCTTGCGCGTTAATATTTCGGCATTACTCCGGTGTGGGAAGATTACAAACCCGTAATCTCGAGCCTTTCATCCTGTCCAAAGTTTAACTTGCTTCGGCGCTGCGCGGGCGCATGATTTCCTCACGCAAAAAGTGTCCTCGTGGAGGATCGCATGCTCAAGCCCGTCATCGCGGCGACCGCGTTTGTTGCCGTCGTCGGCTCCTCGTTCGTCTACGCGCAGCAGCGCTTCGACGACCAGCATAGCTTCAACGACGGCAGTCCACGCATAGAAGATCATCATCGCTTCAGCGTTGAGGACATTTCCGCATTCGCCGACGCGCGCATCGCGGCGCTAAAGGCAGGTCTCGCGCTGACGCCGGATCAGGCAAAGAACTGGCCGCCGCTCGAAGCCGCATTG
>Ga0306925_10001766_pt1 | contig 18027 bp, 12 predicted proteins | sample flu12Cox44000176_FD_203755 | JGI IMG/M metagenome (GOLD analysis project Ga0306925, IMG submission 203755) | Lab enrichment of tropical soil microbial communities from Luquillo Experimental Forest, Puerto Rico - flux8day.12C.oxic.44.000.176 (v2)... | ecosystem: Environmental > Terrestrial >... | reverse complement strand
CGAATCCCGGATGTCGCCGGGGCGAGCCGGTTCGTATTGGACCGCTATTTGGCCACCCACTATTTTTTCCAGCAGACTCACGACTTCATTCAGCGTTACCCGCACGCCCGTGCCGCCATTGAGGACTCTTCCCGGCGCGCCGGCCGCCTCGCATGCACGCAGGGTCTCGTCAACGACATTATCTACATATGTAAAATCGCGCGACTGCCCGCCGTCACCATAGATGGTCAGGGGCGTACCCTCGATCAGGGCCAGCATGAACCGCGAAAGGACACCGGAGTACTGTGAACTGGGATCTTGCCGCGGCCCAAACACGTTGAAGTAGCGCAGGGAAACGTTTTCCAATCCGTAGACCCGCCCAAAGACCTGCCCATAAAGCTCGCCCACATACTTGGTCACCCCATAGGGCGAAATCGGTTCGGGCCGCATCCCCTCGGTTTTGGGCAGCGCGGGGGTTTCGCCGTACGCTGAGGAGGAGGCAGCAAATACAACCCTGCGCACTTTCGCATCGCGCGCCGCAAGCAGGACGTTGAGCGTCCCGTCGATGTTCACGCTATTGGTTTCTAGAGGGTCGATGACGGACTTCGGCACAGATGTCCGTGCGGCTAGATGGATCACGTAATCGACACCCTGGCAGGCCTCCTGCACCGTGGCAAGGTTGGTAATGCTCCCGATGTGGAGACGGATCTTGCTACGCACGGACTCAAGATTGCTCTCCTTGCCCGCAGAAAGATCATCGAGGACAGTCACCTCCTGCCGGCGCCGCACCAGTTCGTCGGCGATGTTCGAACCGATGAAACCCGCGCCTCCCGTTACCAGGTAGCGCATCCTGATAGTCCCCTTTTTTAGGAAATGGCCGGCAAACCGATTATCCAGTTTCGCGACAGGCCGGGCACGAGATGATTGTGTCGCCCGTTTCAGGTAGGCTTGAATATAGTCCGGCGCGAGGGATCCGAGCAAGAATTGGAGCGACTGTTTACATTGTTGGTAAAGCGCGTAGCCCAGCGTGCGCGGCTCGGCGGCCAGCTCGTCGCCCCATGGGAGGGCCCGGAATGCGCTGGCCAACATCGGGCTGTTTGGCTGCTGACCGCGCTCGCCGTGCTGCTCTCGGTGTGTTACTGGTGGCCTGCGCCAACATTGGCCAGTTTACAACAACGCACAAACGCGAGGCACCGCGCCGCGCCCGATGCTGTTTCTAAAGAGCAGCCGGTCCCATTTCATACCGGCGAGAAGCTGAGTTACCGCGTTTCCTGGTCTGTCTTCTCAAGCGCGGCTTCTCTCGAATTGAGCGCCCCCGAGCGCCGTGACCTCTTCGGTCATCCTACCTGGCACTTTCGGGGGGTCGCGCACACATTAAATTCGGTGCGCACGCTGTTCGCCATCGACGACCAGTTCGATTCCTATAGCGACATCGCCAATCTGCACTGCCTTCAGTTCGAAGCGCATCTGAACGAAATGGGAAAATCGACTAACCAGGTGCTGCGTTTCGCGGCTAGCAATCAGCCGGCTCGACTGCCGCCGCCAACTGTCGTCGTTCCGCAAGATACGCGCGACCCTTTGGGTGTGGTCTACTCGCTGCGGGATGTCGACTGGCTCCGAACTCCCGAGTTTCGGACCCCCGTTTACGATGGCCATGACCTGTACGAAGTTCGTGCTTCCCGGCAGTCGTCCGAGGAACCGGTTCAAGTCGCCGCAGGAGCGTACTCTGCCTCACGCATTTCGATTGCTGTGTTTCAAAATCACAGGGAGGTGGAGGCGCTCCACTACCTGCTGTGGATTGCCTCGGACGCCGCGCGCACACCCGTGCTGATGGAAGCGAACCTGCCATTTGGAACGATTCGCGCAGAGCTTAGCTCCGCAAACGACTAGAAAGGGCGAACTGGGGTGGGGGCGCTCGCTGCTCAAACCGGACTAATTTTCTGGCACGACCCAATCATCAGGGGGGAAGTCGATCTGCCAGAACAGGGGGCACGGCTCGACGAATTCGAGTCCCATCTGCATCTTACCTGCCACCGGATTGCCCACGTAGACCACCCGGCACTCCATCGATTTCTGCGTGGCTCGGTTGTTCACATTGACCTGTTGGCCCGCAATCACTTTGGCCGCGAGCGAAATCAGCGCGCCATGGGCGTTTACCACCAGCGTGCGGGTTTCTTCTTCGAACCTCTGGTTGTCTTTTGTTTTGCCGGTGACGTCGATCGGCACGCTAAGCAAAACCCGCATGCTTCGCCGCCGGCCGGTGTCAAGTTGCAGCCCCTGCTTCTCTGGCAACGTGTTGGTTGGCGCTCCCATAGACGGCACGATAGTACGCGGGTAGGCGCGCCGCAATAGGACTATGGTCCCGGTTGCTATTTCGGCAACCGGCCCACGGGACAGCCAACTGTCGAAAGGGCGCATACTAGCAATGGACGATTTTCTCGCGCCCGAGCTTCACACGGCGCGTCGCATTCCGCGTGTCCACTACGAGCTTGGCATTCTGCACAATGGCTTCGTAATCGTAGGTCGAATGGTCGGTTGCGATCAGCACGCAGTCGTAACCTGCGATCGCGTCGGGCGTGAGATCCACTGAGCGCTTGTGCGAAAAGTCATAGTGCCGCATCTTGTGCAGTGCCGGAAAGTAGGGATCGTTGTAGTCCACGTCGGCACCGCGCTCTGTCAGCAGCTCGAGCATTTTGAGTGATGGCGATTCCCGCAAATCGTCCACGTCCTTTTTGTAGGCCACGCCCAGCATCAGCACTTTCGAGCCTTTGACGCTCTTCTCGCGATCATTCAATGCCGCGCCTACCGACCGCACCACGTGATATGGCATTTCAGTGTTGATTTCGCCAGCCAGCTCGATGAAGCGAGTGGCAAAATCGAATTCGCGGGCTTTCCATGACAGGTAATAGGGATCGACCGGGATGCAGTGCCCTCCCAGGCCCGGCCCGGGATAAAAGGGCATGAACCCGAATGGCTTGGTCGCAGCGCTGTCAATTACTTCCCAAATATCAAGACCCATTCGCAAGCTGAGCAATTTCAGTTCGTTTACCAGAGCGATGTTCACACAGCGGAAGATATTCTCGAGTAGCTTCACCATTTCGGCCGCTCGCGTAGAACTCACCGGCACTACTTTCGAGACGATCTGCGCGTATAAGTTCGCGGCGGCACGTCCGCTCGGCGGATTGACCCCGCCGACCACCTTGGGAATCTGGGCTAAGCCAAAATGCTTGTTCCCTGGATCCTCACGCTCGGGCGAAAAAGCGAGGTAAAAGTCGGTCTCAACCTCCTTGCCGCTATGGACGGGACAGCGCAGCCCGCCCTGCTCGAGAATCGGCAGCACGAGCTCATCTGTCGTGCCTGGATAGGTGGTGCTTTCGAGCACAATCAGCTGGTTCTTTTGCAGATGCGGTGCAATGGCTAGGGCAGTCTGCTGCACGTAACTCAAATCCGGTTCGCGCCTTTCGTCCAGCGGAGTGGGCACGCAAATGAGCACCGCGTCCGTCACGCTGATTTTGGCAAAGTCGGTCGTCGCGCAGAAGCGCTTTGCTTTCACGTGCTCGCAGATTTTTTCCGATGCAATGTGTTGGATGTACGACTTACCCGCGTTCAGCCTCTCAACCTTCGTCTGATCGAGGTCAAACCCGGTCACATACTGACCTACGTCTGCGAAGCGCAGCGCAAGCGGCAAACCCACATACCCACACCCAATGATTCCGATCTTTAGGTTTTTGCCAGCGAAAAAGTCGGGAGTGCGCTCCGTAGCCATTCAGATTTTCTCCATAACTTGTACCGATGATTGGTCTTCGACCAGGCCTGCTCGCCGGGGCTCCCCCGGCATCCTTGCCGAAACGAAAAGCATAGCAAGAGCGTGCGCCGATTAGAAAGCGGCGCACGCTCGATAGCAGCACGTCCACCTATGGGGACGATCCGGAGGTGGGGACCTAGGTTCGAACCCCTTCGCCTTACTTTCACCTGGCTCTTTTCAATGCCCTGTGGATTTCCTGTGGAAATGTAGAGTGCGCAACTCGGCAGTAACATTCGCCCTTTCGTCACGTTGCCTTGTCAGGAAAAGCAGCCTAAGCTATTCCTGAGTCGCGATGGTCGACATTCACTGTCATATTCTCCCCGCTCTTGACGACGGATCTGATTGCCTGGAAACCTCCTGCGAGATGGCCGAGATGGCCATCGAGGATGGGGTGACGCACATTATCGCCACTCCGCACGCCAACTCCGGTTACGCGTTCCTCCCTGAACTGATACGCGAGCGCCGGAATGAGTTGCAGGCCCGTTTTGAAGGCCGCCTGACTTTGGCCACCGGATGCGATTTCCATCTCAGCTTCGAAAACCTCCTTGCGATTCGTCATGCTGCCGAACGCTTCACGCTGAATCAACGGAATTATCTGCTCGTTGAGTTTGCCGATTATTCGATTCCCCCCTCCCTAGATCAGGCCCTGCATGAACTTAGGCTGGCGGGCCTGCGCCCGATCATCACCCATCCCGAGCGTAATCCGCTGATCCGCACGCAACCGGAGCGGCTGTACAAATGGCTGCGTCAAGGATGTTATGCGCAAGTGACGGCCCAATCGCTGACCGGAAAATTCGGCGAGTCCGCCCAGGAGATGGCGGAAGTTTGGCTGGACGCCGGGGCGATTCATTTTCTAGCAAGCGATGCCCACAATTTGACCTCGCGCCCCCTGCGGCTTAGGGAAACCTTCGATCGTGTCGTGAAAACGCGAGGCGAAGATGTAGCGCGCGCACTTCTGGTCGACAACCCGCTGGCTGCGTTCGAGGGCCGTCCGCTCCCCTGGGTTCCCGAACTCCCGGACGACTCCGATCTGAATGGATCAGCCGCGCGCAGGCGAAAGCGCTTTTGGTTGTTTTAAACGGGAGCTCCTCGCCAGATCAGTAGCCCAGCAAACCATCCCCCACGGCATAGATACTATGCATCGAGGTTCTTAGCGGGTTCAGGAAAGGCCCAGGCCCCCACCAATTGCGCAGGGGAGCCAATCTAAAACGGGTTAGAATCTCGGCGGTTTGAGGACTAACAAATTAGAATTGCCTGAGGCGAGAAATCCATGAAGATCGCAAAATGCGTTTTATCCCTTGTCGCCGCTCTGGGCCTGGCAGTAGCAGCTTTCGCTCAGCTTCCCGCCCCTGTCCCTACGCAAGCAGGCCTCGTTCAAGGGGCCATAGAAAATGGCCTGACCGTTTACAAGGGAATTCCATTTGCCGCGCCGCCCCTGGGGGATTTGCGCTGGCGCGCTCCCGAACCTCCCGCCAAGTGGACGGGGGTAAGAGTCACCGACAAATTCGCTCCTGGCTGCATGCAAATTCCGATCGTGATGCCGGCGCTTGGCCTTGAAGGGTTTCCCGTCAGCGAAGATTGTCTTTATCTCAACGTATGGACTCCCGCGAAATCGCCGAACGAGCATCTCGCCGTGATGGTTTGGATTTACGGCGGCGGTTTCACCATAGGCGCCACCTCGATGTCCCTCTATGACGGCGCCAACCTTGCGAAGAAAGGTGTCGTTGTCGTCAGTATTGCCTATCGAGTGGGCCCGTTTGGCTTCTTTGCCCATCCGCAGCTTTCAGCTGAGCAGGGCGGACATTCCGGCGATTACGGCCTGATGGATCAGATTGCCGGCCTCGAGTGGGTCAAGCGGAATATCACCGGCTTCGGAGGGGACGCTCATCGCGTAGCGATTTTCGGCGAATCCGCGGGAGGAATCTCCGTAAGCATGCTGGCCGCCTCCCCGCTGGCGAAGGGGCTCTTCACGGGCGCCATTTCGGAAAGCGGAGGAAACTTCGCTCCGGCTCGCGCCGACAACGAAGGCGGCGAAAACATGCTCTCGCTTGCCACTGCCGAGGAAAACGGCAAAGCCTTCCTCGCGAAAATCGGCGCCTCCTCCATCGCCGATGCCAGAAAAATGCCGGTTGAGACAATCCTGAAGGGCGTGACCCCCGGCTTGGGCGGCGCCTGGCCGGATTTCGACGGCTACGTACTCTTGAAAGACCAATACGATCTGTATGAAAGAGGCCAATACAACGACGCTCCTGTCCTGATCGGGAGCAACGCTGACGAAGGCGCGCTGTTCGTTGCCACTGCAAAGGCCGAGGCGTACCAAGCCTCAATTCACTCCGGCTATGGCGAATATGCCGACCAGATCCTCGCCGCGTATCCGGGCCGCACCGACGCGGAAGCACTTCGTTCCTCGCGGGATCTGTTTCGCGATACGGCTTTTGCTTGGCCTACTTGGACCTGGGCGCGCCTTCAATCGAAAACCGGGAAAGGAAAGGTCTTCGTCTACTATTTCAGTCACCGTCCTCCCTATCCCGATATGCCGCAATTCAAGGATTGGGGCGCGTCCCACGGCAGCGAAATGCAGTACGTCTTTGAAAATTTTGGAAAGAATGCGGCCAGCAATGCCGATAAAGCGCTGGCCGATCAGATGTCCTCCTACTGGGTGAATTTCGCGAAAACAGGAAATCCCAACGGTGAGGGCCTGCCTACGTGGCCAGCGTTCACCGCTGCAAATCAACAGGTCATGAATCTGAACGATCCGTCTAAACCGATTCCCCTCCCGAATATTGAAAAACTCAAGGTGCTCGACGGCTACTACGCCAGCCGTCGCAGCCAAGCCGAAAAACACTAGCGCTCGGAGGACAATCAGCGCTGAAATGTTGAAACGACGGAAGCGCAATTCAGAAGTCTGAAGAATTAACGAAACCGCAGCGTCGCTTTGTCTAGCTCGGCCAGCACCTCCGAGTCAAGTTTCACATCGAGCGCCGCGATTGTTGCCTCAAGCTGTTCGGGTTTGCTCGCACCGACGGTCGGACTCGTGATCGTGGGGTTCGCGAGCACCCAGGCGACCGCCATCGTCGTCAGTAGAATCCCCGCAGGGGTTGCGATTTGCTGCAACACGTCCACCCCGGTGAAGACTTGCTCTTGCCAATAGCGGCCCCGATAAAGATCGCCGATCCGCCCAGTGTAAGCGAAGCGCGTGCCTTCCGGCGCTGGCTTCGATCGATCGTATTTGCCCGTGAGCAGTCCGCCCGCGATCGGATTGAACGGAATTACCCCGATTCCTTCTTCTGCGCACAGCGGCAATAGTTCGCGTTCGATCTCGCGATGCAACAGGTTGTATCGTGGCTGTACACAAACGAAACGCGCCCAGCCGCGCACCTCACTGCGTCCGAGCGCTCTCGCCATCTGATAGGCCAAATAGTTCGAGCAACCGATGTACCGCACCTTGCCGGCCTGGACGAGATCGTCAAGAGCGCCCAGCGTCTCGTCCATGGTCACGTTGGGATCAAATCCATGCAGCTGGTACAGATCGATGTAATCGGTGCCTAGCCGCCTCAGGGACAGATTGACAGCATCGAAAATGTGCCGCCGGTTATTTCCAGCATGAAACGGCTGCGAACCGGTCTGGCCGAAGCACTTCGTTGCGATGACGAAATCGTGGCGCCTTCCTTTAATCCAGCGGCCAATAATTTCTTCCGTGCGACCGGCTCGTTCCAGCCCGCCGCCGAGTGGATAAACATCTGACGTATCCATGAAGGTAATCGCCGCGGTTGCCGCACGATCGAGAATTGCAAAAGAGGCTGCTTCATCGCACTGAAAGCCAAAGGTCATCGTGCCCAAGCAGAGCCGCGAGACCTTCAGTCCGGTGTTTCCGAGCCGTACATGCTCCAAGTCGTTTTCCTTTTCGCTGGGCCATCAAAAATGAACAACGAAACTGTTGGCGTGCTGACTGTTTTGTTAAGGCGGCACCTTGGAAGGCGCCTGACGCCGCGAAACTGTTGAAATCGGTGCTACTATGCTGCGATTCTTGCGTGCATTCCCGAACGGTCATGAGCATTATTGTCACAGGTGCTTCGGGCAGCTTTGGGCGGCAAGTCGCTGCCCTGCTCATCGAGAAAGTCTCGCCGTCGGAGCTGATTCTCGTAACACGCAATCCTCCTTCGCTCGCCCAGTTCGCCGCCCGTGGCGCACAAGTGCGCTTCGGCAATTTCGATGACCGCGAAACACTCCCGCAAGCCCTCGCCGGCGGCGAAAGGATCTTGCTCATTAGCACTCTCGCCGTCGGCCCGCGCCGCCAACGCCAACATGCTGCCGCGGTTCGGGCGGCAGTTTCAGCCGGGGTCAAACATATCGTCTACACGTCGAGCGTAGGCATTCACCCGAAGAGTCCGTCCCTCGCGGTGGCGGACCATTACTTCACGGAGGAGCTTCTGCGCGGCGCCGGGCCGGCCTTCACCTTCTTACGAGACAGCCAATATGCCGAAGTGATCGTCACGATGATGGCTCCCGTGGCTCTCCGCACGGGCCAATGGATCATGAGCGCCGGCAATGGCTCTGTGGCTTTTGTTTCCAAAAAGGATTGCGTCGCCTCCGCCGCGGCAGTCCTCACTTCGTCCGGTCACGAAGGCGCTACTTATGAGATCACCGGCCCCGAACTTTACACTTTTCGCCAAGCGGCCGCCATCGCCGCGGAGCTCGCTGGCCGCCCAATTGAATATGTGGAAGTCACCGACGACGAAAAGCTGGGGATGTGGGACGCCGCGGGGGTGCCCCGCCAATACTCTAACGGACTGACAAATGACGACGGCACGGGCCTCTGGGGCAGCGAAGAGATGATCTCGTATGAGCGCGCCATCCGCGAAGGATACTTTTCAATTTGTTCGCATCATGTGGAGCTTCTCACCGGCCGTCCCGCGCGTTCTCTTGGCGAAGTCTTCCGCCTAAATCTCGACGCTCTCAAATAACCCACCCTGTGGTCGCCAGTTGCGGCCATAACATGAGATCCGTAAGATGTTCTGAGCAGCTTACGGAGGATTTTCGAGCATGGCCGACGAAAAGCAAGGAGCGCAGCAGGTCCGCATGGTGAAGTGCGTAAAATTCGGCCGCGAAATGCCCGGTCTCGACCGCGTTCCCTGGAAAGGAGAACTGGGCAAGCGCATATATGAAAATGTTTCAAAGGAAGCCTGGGCAATGTGGGTCAACCACTCCAAGATGCTCTTGAACGAATACCGCCTCAACCCTCTGGATCCCAACGCGCAGAAAATTATGGAAGAGCAGATGGAGCAATTTTTCTTCGGCGAAGGGGCCAAACTCCCCGAAGGCTACGTCGCCCCCGAACATTAGAAAGGAAGCAAGTTTTCTGAACCTCTTCGATCGTCTGTAGTGGCCATGGCTGTGGGCTTTGTGCAAAATCATCCTCTCCTCGATGGTTGCTAGGCCCCTCTGGTGATTCCGATCCTTCCGGGGGCTTCTCATCAGAAGGCATGTCGACGATGCAGTTTCTATTGACGCCCTGGTCTAACACCCGCGCGTTCCTAAGAGCACCGCCCCCTGTGATAGAATTCCGCTTGGTTGAGAGGGATCCAATGTCCTTTGAGGGGGGACACTCCATGCGTCTTCTAACTCAGCTTTTGCTAGCCGCGCTCTTTTGCTTCTCCGCCGCTGTAGCACTCGGCGACACCGCGCCGAAATCGGCGCAGGCCGGCATCATGAACGCACAAGGCATGAAGATAGGCAGCGCCAAGATTACGCCCACAAAAGATGGCGTGAAAATTGCCGTAAGCGTAACGCAGCTTCCTCCGGGTGAGCACGGAATTCACATTCACAATGTTGGCAAGTGCGAAGGGCCGGCGTTCACTTCCGCGGGTGGACACTTCAATCCCACCATGGCCCATCACGGCGTCAACGGCCAGCAGACTCCTCACCCGCATCTCGGCGATCTGCCCAATCTCGTTGTGGACAAGGACGGCAAAGCCAAGACTACCCTCGTCGCCAACGGTGTAACTCTCGGCGAAGGCACAAATTCGCTCTTCCATGAAGGCGGCACGGCGCTGGTCATCCACGCAAAAGCAGATGATTTGATGTCCGATCCGTCTGGCAACTCGGGCGATCGCATCGCCTGCGGCGTCATCGAAAAGTAAAGGCTGAGGCTTCCCGCCAACGGCAGCGGCTGGTGTCCCTGAAGAAGCGCAGGCTCGTTCTAGCCTCGCGGACAGGTTGTGGATTGGCGGTAGCTGCTTTTCCGACCCGGGAAGCCTCCCCTCTTGGGTTCGCTGGGCGTCGGTTATAATCGTTGCTCCCATGGCGGGCTTCCTAGCGAACCTCCTGCAGTCGCTTCAGCGCCATCGCACCGACATGCCCTTTTTGTGCCGTCGCCTGCTATCAGAACGCGGCGAAGCCTCGCAGACAACCATCGCCCAGCAAATCATCGACGCATATGACCACATGCGTCCGGAAGACCGGCTGCAATTTTTTGAACTCCTGAGCCGCGAATTTTCTCCTGACCCGAGCGGAGTCCGCCGCGCTGCAGAGCAATACGAGCGCAGTCCTACGCCAGCCACTCTCGCGGCTCTCTCACTTGCCGCCGAGCCGCCGCGCCAAGAACTCTTTCGCCGAATCAATACAGCTCCGGGCGGCACCAAGACTCTTGTCGGCTTGCGCGCGGACCTGCTTGCCGCGCGCTCGCCGTCCGATGGCACGCGCTTCGCCGACCTAGACGCTGACTTGCGACACCTTTTCCGCTCCTGGTTCAACCGCGGCTTTCTTCGCCTGCAACGGATCAGCCTGCAGACTTCTGCCGTCATCCTTGAAAAGCTGATCCGCTACGAGTCGGTCCACGAAATCAATGGTTGGCCCGATCTGCTTCGCCGCATCCAGGCCGACCGGCGCTGCTTCGCTTTCTTTCACCCGGCCCTGGATGATGAGCCGATCATTTTCGTGGAAGTCGCCTTGTTGAAAGGTTTGACCGGCGATCTCGAGCCTCTGCTCGATGTAAATGCTACCGTGCTCCGACCCGAACGCGCCGACACCGCTATCTTCTACTCGATCAACAACTGCCTGAATGGCCTGCGAAACGTCCCCTTCGGAAATTTCCTGATCAAACAGGTCGTCACTGAGCTCGAGTCGGAATTCCCTAACATCCGTACCTACGCCACCCTCTCCCCTCTACCTCACTTTTCTCGTGCGCTCGGTGACCACAAAAACGAAAACGGATTCACGCGCGACCGCCTGTCCCGGCTTCTCGTCGAGTACTCCGGCGACCTCACAGCGGCCGCCCGCCAACGCGATCCCGTGGAAGCGCTTTTTGCACTGCTCGAGCACCCACTCGCTCACCGCCATGTGTTATCGGAACCGCTTCGCCGCCTCGCTTTTGCCTACCTCACGCGCGCGCACCGCGACGGCAAACTCTATGACCCCGTCGCAACGTTTCACCTCGCCAATGGCGCGCGCCTCGAGCGAATAAATGTATTTGGAAATCTGCGCCCCTACGGACTTCAAGCTTCTTTCGGGGTCACGGTCAACTATCGCTACCTGCCTGATGAAGTCGAGGAAAATCACGAACAGTTTGTCCGCATTGGCAAAATTCGCATTCCGGGAAGCCTGTATGACGAGCACAAAGCGGTCGCCGCAGCCTGGGACCCCGCCCCACCCAAACCCGAGCGTGATAAGCCTCGCTAGCACATTGTGAGAAGCACCGGCAGAAAACGATCGAGGAGGATTGGGGATCGCCAGGGGCAGGCTCATCTGTGAACCGTTAGGTTTCGCTTGTGGCCAAGCCCCGAGGGGGCCGAGGGCCCACATCGCGTCGAACTGCTAGGCGCATGTGGCTTCATGGGAATCGATGGATACACCTGCCGAGGAGTCCTGCCGTCGTGAGACTCTCGTGCTTGACAACCACTTCACTGTGCCTAACATGGATGTCGTGAGAACACATGGCTTTGCGGCACGCTGGCCCTACAAAGGCGCGCCTCCTTCGCCCTGCAATTCGAGGGACCTCTATGAATTTTCTAATCACCACTTCGTGTCATTACACTCACGTCTAACTCATTGGAGGCACAGCGGGCCAGCTCTAATCGAAAATACCTTGGATTCCCCGGCCGCGTCGATCAATTGCCTGGAATTTCAGGAAATGGAGACTTCCCTCTCCCCTCTACCCGCTAAAATGAATCAGGCAAGCTTCCAGCACTTGGATGGAGAGACAGCCAGCAGATGAGCATCACTTCGAAAGACTCATTTTCAACGCGCGGAATCCTTCGCGTAGGCAGCCAGTCATTCGAAATCCATCGTCTCGATGCACTCTCCCGCGCCGCCCTCAGCAATGTCGAGCGCTTGCCTTTTTCGCTGAAGGTCCTGCTCGAAAATCTGCTCCGCCATGAAGACGACCGCTTCGTCCATGCGGACGATATCCGCGCCCTTGCGACTTGGGATCCGGCGAATGCCAGCGGCGCTGAAGGAAAAGAGGTCTCCTTCATGCCGGCCCGCGTTTTGCTTCAGGATTTCACGGGCGTGCCCGCCGTCGTCGATCTGGCCGCCATGCGCGACGCAATCAAAAATCTCGGCGGCGATCCGAAGAAAATCAATCCCCTGCTGCCTGCCGAACTCGTGATCGATCATTCCGTCCAGGTCGACAAATTCGGCTCGCCCGACTCGTTTGCCGTCAACGCCCGGATGGAAATGCAGCGTAACATTGAGCGCTACGCCTTCCTTCGCTGGGGACAGAAGAGCCTCGAGAATTTCCGGGTTGTTCCGCCGGACACGGGCATTTGCCACCAGGTCAATCTCGAATATCTCGCGCGCGTTGTCTTTCGGGAAAAACAAAACGGCACGTGGTTGGCCTTTCCCGATTCGCTCGTGGGCACCGACTCGCACACCACAATGGTCAACGGCCTGGGAGTCTTCGGCTGGGGTGTCGGTGGGATTGAAGCAGAGGCCGCCATGCTCGGCCAGCCGCTCTCGATGCTGATTCCCGACGTGGTCGGATTCAAATTGCACGGACGGCTGCCCGAAGGCGCCACTGCCACCGATCTGGTCCTCACGGTCACGCAGATGCTGCGCAAGAAGGGTGTGGTGGGGAAATTCGTTGAATTCTACGGCACAGGCCTTTCCAGCCTCACGCTACCCGATCGAGCCACCATTGCCAATATGGCCCCGGAGTACGGCGCTACCATGGGATTCTTTCCGATCGACTCGGAGACCCTTTCTTACTTGGGCTTCACGGCCCGCAGTGAAGACCACGTCAAACTCGTCGAGGCATACGCAAAGGAGCAGGGTCTGTTCCGCACTGACCAGACGCCCGATCCGGTTTTCTCCGACCGCCTCGAACTCGACCTCGGAAAGGTTGTTCCGACGATGGCCGGACCGAAGCGCCCGCAAGATAGCGTTCCGCTCACGCAAGCGAAGACGGCATTCGAAAAATCGCTCACCGAGCCGCCGCGGCGCGCGAGCGTTCAGAATAACGGCGACAAATTCGATCTCGCTGATGGCTCGGTGGTCATTGCCGCCATCACCAGTTGCACCAACACATCCAATCCGTCGCTGATGCTCGGCGCGGGCTTGCTCGCAAAAAAAGCGGTGGAGCGCGGCCTTACCACGAAGCCTTGGGTGAAAACCAGTTTCGCCCCCGGCTCAAAGGTCGTCACCGACTACATCGAAAAAGCGGGTCTGTGGCCTTACCTCAATCAACTTCGCTTTAATCTAGTCGGCTACGGCTGCACCACGTGTATTGGCAATAGCGGTCCGCTTTCCGACCCTATCGGCAAAGCGATTAAAGACAACAATCTCGTTGCCGTCTCCGTGCTCAGCGGCAATCGCAATTTCGAAGGCCGTATCAACCCGCTCTGCCGCGCGAATTATCTCGCCTCGCCCCCGCTGGTGGTGGCCTACGCTCTGGCCGGGCGCATGGATTTCGATATCGTCAACGAGCCTCTGGGTAGAGACAAATCCGGCCAACCTGTCTATCTTCGGGAAATCTGGCCGACGCCCCAAGAAGTCGAATCGGCGATTCGTGGCGCCATCTCGAAGGAAATGTTCTCGAAGGAATACGCCGACGCCTTTGCGGGTGACGAACACTGGAAGGCGCTGCCGATTCCGGAAGGAGATCTCTACGCCTGGGATCAAAAATCCACATACATCAACAATCCGCCCTACTTCGAGGGCATGAAACCAAAGCCCGGCGAGATTTCCGACTTGCGCGGCCTTCGTGCGCTTGCGCTCCTGGGCGACAGCATAACGACCGATCACATTTCGCCGGCCGGTTCGATACCACCTGACAGCCCCGCCGGAAGATACCTGATCTCCCATGGCGTCCAACCGAAGGATTTCAATTCCTATGGCGCCCGTCGCGGCAATCACGAAGTCATGATGCGCGGGACATTCGCCAATATTCGCCTGCGCAATCAGCTCGCGCCGGGCACCGAAGGCGGCTGGACGATCCACCAACCAAGCGGCGAGAAAACATCCATCTATGAGGCGGCCATGAAATACCGCGCCGAAGGCGTGTCGCTTCTGGTAATCGCCGGCAAAGAGTACGGCTCAGGGTCATCTCGCGATTGGGCCGCAAAGGGAACGATCCTGCTGGGCGTTCGGGTGGTGCTAGCGGAAAGTTTCGAGCGCATTCACCGCAGCAACCTGGTCGGCATGGGCGTGTTGCCGCTCGAATTCATGCCCGGCGAAAGTTTCCAGTCTCTTGGCCTCACCGGTCTTGAGGTATTCGATTTTGAGGGTCTTTCTCAAACATTCGAGCCGCACAAACGCATTCGCATCACGGCGCGCGGCGCAAACGGCAGCGTGAAGCGGTTCACCGCCGTCGCGCGGGTCGACACTCCTTTTGAAGTCGCCTACTACCAGCATGGCGGGATTCTTCATTACGTGCTACGCCAGATGCTGTAGTCTGTCGAGCTACGCTCACGGCCACTGACGTCGACAAAATCGGTGATATTCAGTTCGCAATATTGTGGGTAGACTGATTCTGCAAACCTCGCTAATGACACCACAAGCCCCGGGGATCCGGTCTCTGCGCGATACAATGGCGCGATGTCAATCATCCGGTGTCGAAGAGCGGAAATCTGACCCTTACTTTCACCGGGTGCACAATCATGGGGCCTCGCAGTGCCGCTAAACTTCACGCTCGAATGAGCAGCCTATTGGGTTTTCTTTTTCCCCAAAATGCCGCTGAGGGCTCCTTGTGCCGCTTGACCGGCGTTGCCGGCGCTGCCAGCGTTGCCCAGAGCGCCTTTAGCCATGCTGCCCGCCATCCCTTTTACGTCAGGCAAAAACACAGGATTCGAAGTCGTCCCGCTGATGGTGAACGGAATTCCGCCAGATTGAGAGTTTTTTCCGCCGCCGGTAAACGTCGAAAGACCGGTTGTCAACGCGCCTGCAGGATTACTTCCAGAAAGCTGCGCGACCATTTTGCAATTGAGCTGTCCGTTCGCGCTGACGTTGGCCGTACCGGTTACAGTTCCAATCGCGGGGACCACGAGTACTAAATTGTTCGCCTGCGTTCCGCTGGGGTCCTGGTGCAGGTCGGCGCTGAGCTTCTGAATTTCCGTGTCGGAGCCTCCGCCGCCACCGCCAAGGCCGGTAAACGAAGAAAGCGCGCCCAGCTTTTGTTTCAAACTGAAGCCTGCAAGCTTGCCATTTGCCAGATTCACCGGGCCTACAATCACTAGCTTGTCGACCGGGCCCGAAATCGAAAGGTTCAGATCGAGGTTGCCGCTTTGAAGAGATGCACCGGAGGGGAGCGTAACGCCGGCTGCCGGCAAGAAGTCGTCGAGGTCTGCAACCGGCATAGACTGCCCCGTCATTTTCATACGGACCGTTGTTGTGGAGCCCGCCAGGTCATACGGGCCATTCAGATGAGCCGTCGCTTTGCCGATTCGAATGTCGCCTTTTTTTAGTGTGCCCGATTGGCCCTTCAAATCGTATGCGGTGGCGTAATTCACATCCAGGGGCACAGTGGAGGGCCGCCCACCGGCAACAAGCTTGACCTTATTGGCCTGGACCGTGCCATCGGAACTGGCCTGGTGGCCGTCGGAGGAGACATGGCCGCTGAAGTCGATCACCCCGGCCAGACCGGAGGAAGGATCGATGAGACCCGTCGCTGCAAGGTCGAGATTGTGCACGGTGACCTTGGCGTCAAGCGGCGTTAGAGAAGTGTCTTGGGAGTTGATCGGGCCTGCTTTGCCATCGAGAGTGATCGTGCCACCCCGGGGCGTTTTGGCCGAAAACTCGAACGGAAATTGCGATGTGTAGGACAGGTCGGACGCATCGAGATCGACGTTTTGATAGGTCTGCGTTTTTCCGTGTGCGCCGACTGTCCCCACAACGACCGTGCCGTTGGAGACCGTCAGCTTGTCGACCGAGAACTCCGAAGGCGGCGCGGAGGTTCCGGACGGAGGGGGTGCGCTCGCGGGTTTCGCCGAAGAGCTAGACGCCTTCCCCAGGCTCGAGTAGTTCCACGTTCCTTGCGGCGACCGCAGCAACGAAACTTGTGGCTCCTCCACGGTGAAAGATCGGACCTGAAGTTTCTTGGAAAAGATCAGAGGCAGCAGGTTCACGCCGGCAGTTAATTGTTTGGCTTGCAGAAAGGCGGACTGGCTGAATGCAGGGTCGTCGGCAATAACCACGTCATCCACCGTCACGCCCCCGGAAAGGATCGAGAGACTGATCTTTCCGACCACAACCTTGCGGCCGAGTGCATTGGTCAGATCGGTTTCGAGAGTGGGCTTGAAGTGATTCACATCGATTACGAACGGCAGCGCGATAGCGATAACGATCAGTACTGCGACCACAATCCCTACAATGATCAAAATTTTCTTCATGGGAACCTCCGAGAGGAACTGGCCCGGGCGCTGGACGCGCCGAAAACGCAATCATACTCTCGGCGGGCGCAACGGGCGAATGCAATAATCTCGAGGGCCCAGGGCGCCGATCTGGCTATTCAAAGCTGAGTTCGACGATCGAGCTCAGGCCCATTTTGTAGCGCGCCTGGGCCGGCCTGATCGAGAGCGTCAGTCGTATTTTTTCAGAAGCTGCGAGGCAACCGAAAGCGGGGGGTTTGCACCCAGCCACGCGGTGCGCACATCTCGCGAACAATCTAATCCGGCAAATCCCTGACCTACTCATCCTTGGCGCACGCGCGCGAAACCTCTTCCGTTGCTAACGCTGCCGAACTGTGCGCCGACCTAGCGTCTTAGCGAAGGCTGGCGGCTAGTTCTGCCGGCCAGTCTGCGGGCACCCTACAGCGGGCAAGTAGATGCAAAATGTGCTCCCGCCGGAGACGAAACTTCGCAGGCCAATCTTACCGTTGTTCGCTTCGACGGCCCATTTTGCGATGGCCAGCCCCAGCCCTCCGCCCATTTCCGCTGCGCCCGTCCGCGATTCATCCACGCGATAGAAGCGCTCAAAAATCTTTGGCGCGTGCTCGGGCGAGATGCCCGGGCCTGTATCGCTGATCGATAGCTCCGCCTGAGACTGCCCGTTACACTCGACACGGGCGCAAATTCTTCCGCCCACGGGCGTGAATTTCACGGCGTTGTGGAGAATGTTGACCACCGCCTGCCGCACATAAACCCGATCCGCCTCCACACCGACATTTTCGTCACCGGTAAGTTCGAAGCGGAGCTTCTTCTGCTCGATGAGAACTTCCAAAAGCGAAGCGGCTTCTCGCACCAGAGCTTTGAGCGGAAAAACGGACACTTGCATTTGAATCTGCCCGGCATCGGCGCGTGAAAGGGTCAGCAGCTTTTCGACGATTCCAGTCAGGCGATTGACTTCTTCGAGCATGCTGCCGATCGCGTCGCGATACTCTTCCGCAGTTGCGCCATCTTGCAAGCGGACTTCTCCGACGCTGCGAATAGCCGCAAGAGGCGTACGCAACTCGTGCGAAGCGTCTGCGGTGAATCGCCGTAGCTGTTCAAACGATTGCTCGATGCGGGACAGCATGGAGTTGAAGACCGTCGCCAGATGCCCGAGTTCATCGTCCGGAGTTGCGACGGGCAAGCGTTCGCTCAAACGCTCCGAATTGATCTGCTCGGCCCGATTGGCCATCTTCGTGACCGGACCGAGTGTGCGCCCGACCATTTGGTAACCGACATAGGCAGTGCCCGCAAAAACCAATGGTGAGGCGACGATCAGAACCAGAAGAGTCCCTTTGAGCTGATTCCAAATCAAGTCTTGCTGATAGCCTGCACGAATGAGTAGGGTTTTGCCTTCCAGATCATACTTTCGGCTGATAAGAACCA
>Ga0306925_10001763_pt1 | contig 18041 bp, 20 predicted proteins | sample flu12Cox44000176_FD_203755 | JGI IMG/M metagenome (GOLD analysis project Ga0306925, IMG submission 203755) | Lab enrichment of tropical soil microbial communities from Luquillo Experimental Forest, Puerto Rico - flux8day.12C.oxic.44.000.176 (v2)... | ecosystem: Environmental > Terrestrial >... | reverse complement strand
ATTTTTTTTTGGGCGGCCCCCGCCTAAAAAAAAATTTTTTTAAAACCGGCGGGGCTTGGTGTTTTATGGCCCCGTAAACGGGGCACTTCTCACACGTCGCGCAAGCGAGCAAACAAAAATGTGCACGAGCGGGCAAAAACCAACAAATATTTGAAATCGTTATATATATCTATACTATTAAACAAATATTTATATATAAGCGATTCAATTTGCATTTGCGTGAAATTGGCCGGGGGGTCTCCTCGTGGCCAATTTCACGCAAATGCGAGACAAGGTTTTCCCTCTTTTGGGCATATTAGTTTAGTTAGCTTTATGGTTGCAAGGATATCAACCACTTGACGTGGCCAAAAAAAATTGCGTTAATATAGTTTGAAAATACCTTTAGTAGGATGAAAAACCATGCCGGATTACCTCTGCCAAGAAGGTCTAGCGCAGGCGCTAGGCCTAAGCGTGTCGGCCGTGCGCCACCAGCAACAGCTGCCAAGCATGGTGCAGGAGCGCGCCTACCAGCTCGCCTATGCGGCCCTGCTTGTTGGCCTGCCTCCTGCGCCTTCGCTGACGAGGGCGCAGCTGCAGCGCATCTTCGAGGATTTCAAGATCTCAGGACGTACCTTGCGCCGGTACCGGCGCAACCTCGACCTGCTGCTGGGCGAAAAATGGTTCGCGCTTGCGGTCGCTGCCAGCCTTGCCGGGCTGCAGCCTGCAACGTTCGTCGAGCAAAAGAAGCGCACGCAGACCCTGCACCGCGAGGGTGGATCGATCTTCGTGCCTAAAGGACGGTTCAAGAAAGGACCGACGACCGATCCGTTAACGCAGGAAAAATAAACGGCCGCGGCTGGCGCCGCGGCCTTCGACGACGTCGCTGACACCGCCTAGACGTGCTGGATGCACTCGGGCCCGAACCCCGAGGCGATGCTCTCCGGCACGGTCAGCGTCCGCCCGCAGCGGCCGCAGCGCCCCTCATGCCAGACCGACATGCTGCCAGGCAGGCGGCCGGCCGTGATCTGCTTCCAGAACCACCGGAACGCCACGACGCTCTGCGCCTGCTCGCCGGCCCGCGATTTGGCGGTCAGACGGAAGCTGAGCGGATCGTCCTTCGGGATGATGCCGAGGTAGGAGAAATCCTCCTCGTTGTTCGACCCGCTCAGCAGCGAGACGAAGAACACGCCGGCGCTCGCCCGCGTGCCGGTCGTGTCCGGCTCGCTCGCCCGCACCTTGTACGTGAACCGCGTGCCGGTCGCCTCGCTGCGGATGGTGAAGCGCGCGTTGCCGCCGAGCACGAAGGCGCGGACGGACGCGGCGTCGGTGAACTTGGGTTGCATATTTGTCACTCCTGAAAAAGAAAAAGCTGGGGCTCAGCGCCCCAGCCTCTCGACCTTCATTGCGAATTCCATGCCGCGGTCGAACGCCTGCCCGTCGGCGCTGTCGATATCGTATGGACACTGCCAGTTGTGGTGTCCGTAGTGCATCATGCCGATCGCGAACGCCCGCATGCTCTCATACGGTGCATATTGTGCCCGCAGCATGCCGATCGCCTGCTGCTTGGGTGTGAGGTATTTGCTGATCATTTGGTACTCCCTTTTGTTGATAAAATATTTCTATCCCATCTCTTGACACCTGTCAAGAGCCATGTATGATGCCTCTTGCGACATCCGTCGCACCAACAAGAGGAGTACCGACAATGCACAGACGCTTTTTCCTCGTGGCGCGCGAGCGCCTCGAGCGTTCCAACGAGGCAGTCGAGCGCATGCTGGCGGATCGTAATGATCCGGCGAACTGGGCGAGCCTGCAGCTTGATGCGCAAGAGGCCCTGCACGTCCACCTGGAGCAGGAGGTGGTGCGATGAGCCGCTATATCGTGATGACTGCCGCGGCGCAGATGCCCGCATCCTGCAATTATCCCTACCGCCGCGTCGCGGTGGTCGAGATCGATGACAGCGGCATCGCGCCGCGTTTCATCGGCGAGCGGGCCCGGCATCTGGTCCGCATCGTGCAGACCTGGGAACGCTGCAACGTCGGCAAGAACAAGCGCAGCGCCTACACGCGGGCGCTGGCCGAGGCCGAGCTGCTGTGCGCCGAGCTAAACGCGGAGGTGAGCAAATGAAGCTCCACCCATCGATCACGCCCGACCGCGTCGTTGACGCGGTCGAGCGCCGGCTGTTCAGCCTGGACAATCCGGGCTTCTGCGTCAGCTGCGGCGAGGACGCGGAAGGCGTCGAGCCCGACGCCCGCCGTTACAAGTGCGAGCACTGCGGCAAGCGCGCGGTGTACGGAGCCGAAGAGATACTGATGGAGATCGCGCCGTGAAAACTTACCTCATGTGGATGCTGATCCTGTGCAGCCCCGGCGATCATTGCCGTGACTACCTGCCCTACATGACCGAGCAAGCCTGTCAGCAGCGCGCAGCAGATTGGCCCGCAAGCTGGCATCCTACCTGCGTTGTACGGCCGCGGCCGCGGATGGAAGGATGGGATCAATGAGCATCACCTTCATCGAGCTGCTGTGCTGCCTGGAGGTCGCCGCCCTCCTTGCGCTCATCGCCGGGATCGTGCTAGGATGTCCGCGTCGGTATTTCTGACTTTGCCCAGAACCTCTACGGGCCTCGCTGCCGCGGGGCCCGTTCTTTTTTCAGGGCAAGCTGTAAGCTTTGTTGGCTTTCCTGCTGTATCTCCATACCGATACAGCAGCCTCAGGTTCTACGCAGACCACCGTAATCCCGCGCGGGTTCCAATGATCCTGCATTCCTACCCTCTGGCAGCCCTGCGGAAGGCCAAGGACAACGTTTTGGGGTGTCCGCCAGGCTTCCTTACCTCCTGAGCACCAACGATCATTCCAGGGCTCCCGCAGCAGCCCCAGGCTTTCAGGGCTACCGCGCCGGATCGGGCCGAATAGTCCTCTCGGTTGTACGGTCATGTTGCTCTCTCCTCGCCAAAGCGTGCGTCCTGGCATCCTTCCAGTCAAAAAACTTGCTCCACCCGCGGGGCGAGATATCGCCGGCGACCTTGCTACACGCGTGGGGTGCAACGAACATGCTGCACAACTCACAGCGTTGAATACCCTTCGGGTGCGCCTGGTAGCGCGCCTCGGCCTTGCCGGCCTTCTTGTCCATCTTGACATCCGTCGCTAACGCGTCCACGCTAGTGGACCGATGCAGCGAAAGTCAAGAATGCAGGTCAGCGACGCCGAGCGTGCCCACATCCTGGAGCTGCTCGACTCCGGTCTCATCTTGCAGACCGAGGCCGCGCGCCTGCTCGGCGTCGCCCGGCAATTGATTCATCAGTGGTGCCGGGCCGAGCACATCGAGCCGGTGGTGCGCCGCCGCAAGTACCTGCGCGAGCTGATGCGTGATCGTTGAATGCACTTTTGCGGAGCAGAAGCGCGCCGCCGGTGCGCTCAACAGGCAGTGGAGAGAGGCGCAGATGAGCATTGTCGAGAGGTTGCGGATGAACAAAGAGCCCCAGCTGCCGGCAGTTTCGACTGAGTCGAAGCTGCCGGAGCGGCCGCTCTCGCGGCGCGCCGCCGAGATGCACGACTACGTGGCGACGATGGAGGAGAAGCTCGCCGAGATGCTCACCCGCGCGCAGGTCGCCGAGGGGCTGCTTGATAAGGAGAAGCGCGAGAACACTTACCTGCTCAACTCGCGTGACCAGCTGATGCGTGACAATGCCCAGCTGGCGACCCTGCTCGCCAGCATGTCGGACCTGATCGAGCGCGCGCGGGCGATCAAGTCGCTGCCGCAGGAGGAGGTGTCGCATGCGCTGGCTGCTTCTGATCCAGCTGTGCAGCCCACTGACAGCACGTTGTGAGTGGCGAGTGGCGGATAGCTATCGAACGCAAGAAGCGTGCGTGCTCGGCGCGCTCACGATCCCGTCGATCAATTTCAGATGCCGCGAGCGGCGCATCGAGAGTGTGCCGCTGCCGCGGCCGCGGCCAAGGATAGATTGATGGTTGTCGTATATGACAGCATGGGGATGCGTGACCCTGATGCGCAGTGTGCAGTCTGCGCAAAAATACTCGGTAAAGATGGGGGATATTACGGTTATCCCTACGTAGAATGGACAACGGCTGTCGAACTTGATCGTGCGCTTTGTATTTGTGGAGAATGTGTTCTTAACATTAAAAATGGTTTTATGGCCGACATGATCCATTTAGCAGCGTCCATGCGATTGCGTAAATTGCCGCATCAACTGTGGGTCATGCGACGCGAGAAAGCAGGTCCGCCTAACAGGGGAAAACCGTATTTGACACATGCTGAAATGATTGAAGAGATAAAGAAAACCAAAAAATGATCGTCACCCTCGATTTCGAAACCTTTTTCAGTCAGGACTACTCCCTGTCGAAACTCACTACGGAAGCGTATGTCAGAGACAAGCGTTTCGAGCCGCATGGCTGCGCGGTGCGCGCGCCCGGCGGCGATCTCGCTTGGATACCGCCGCTCAACCTGAAAACCTTTTTCGACAGCGTCGACTGGTCAAAAACTTGTATTCTCTGCCACCATTGTCAGTTTGATGGTTTGGCGCTCGCTCATTACTATCGTGTCCGCCCACGTGCCTGGCTTGATACTCTCAGTATGGCAAGATTGGTGCACGGCATCCATCATTCTAACAGTCTGGACGCTTTGGCGAAGCGTTACGGCCTTCCGGCGAAGAGCGTCCCCTACCAGGCCTTCCGGGGGCTGCACTGGGACGAGCTGAGCGGGCTCGTGCAGGAGCAGCTCGCCGAGGGTGGCCAGCACGACGTGCTGCTCACCTACGAGTTGTTCACTCGCATGCTCCCCTACGTCCCGGACGAGGAGCTCCGCCTCATCGACCTGACCATCAGGATGTTCGTCGAGCCGGTGCTGCGCGGCGATATCGCCGCGCTCAAAGCGGTCGAGTTGGGCGAGATCATGCGCAAGCAGGCACTGCGCGCGCAGCTCAACGTGACCGACGCCGAGCTGCAGAGCGCCGAGCGGTTCGCCGAGCTGCTGCGCGCGTGCGGCATCGAGCCGCCAATGAAACAGACGCCTGCCGGGCAGGCTTATGCGTTCGCCCGTACCGACAAGTTCATGACGGAGGTCATCCTTGAACACCCCGACGACAGAGTACGTACCCTCGGTGAAGCTCGTCTTAGAGCTCGATCGACCATTGAGCAAACCCGCGCTCAACGTCTTGCGGGCATGGCTGGACGAGGCGCTCTGCCGGTGTATCTGCAATATGCAGGCGCGCACACCACACGGTGGAGCGGGGGAGACAAGATTAACTGGCAAAATTTTAAGCGTGGAAGCGGTCTCCGAAAGGCAATACACGCGCCTGCTGGCTATCAGATCGTCAAGGTGGATAAATCGCAGATCGAGTGCCGGTTTCTCAACTATCTCGCGGGGCAGTGGGACGTCGTAGAGCGGTTCCGCAAAAAGGAAGACCCCTATGTTTCCATTGCTTCACAGGCGTATGCTGAGAAAGTGTACAAGCCGCAGGCAGGTGATCCGCGCTTTGATGAGATGCAGCAGAAGCGAGGGACTGGTAAGCAGCTGGAACTTAGTTGCGGTTATGGAGCTGGAGCTAAAACAATTCAAACAACGGCTGGAAAAGGCACCTACGGACCGCCAGTGGCAATTACCATTGAAACCGCCGAGCAGTGGAAGAAACTCTACCGGCGCACGCACCCGCACGTTGTCGACTACTGGCAGCAGGCCGAACAGGTGCTCTATGCGATGAGCCAGGGGCTCGACTACAACTGGTCGATCTTCAAGACCCGCGGCACCGACCTGATCCTGCCCAACGGCACCGCGCTGCACTACCCCGACCTCGAGCGCGTGCTCGACGACAACGCCTTGCCGTTCTGGAGATATCAATCGCGCTACGGCTGGCGCAGGATTTGGGGCGGCTTCCTCGTCGAGAACGTGATACAAGCGGTGTCCAGGGTCGACATCGGCCAGTGCTGGCTGCGGCTTGCCGACATGGGCTACCGCGTTGTTCTGTTCGAACATGATGCGCTCGGCATTATCGTGCGCAACGAGACGGCCGAACACGATCGTGATGTGATCCTGGCCGAGATGAAACGCGCGCCGCTCTGGTGTCCCGAAATTCCTTTGGACGCCGAAGCAACGATGGGAGAAAGCTATGCCTAAAGGTAAAGGTAAGAAAACGGTTCACGACGTGATGTCTAAATTTTCAAAAGGAACACTCCATTCCGGTTCTAAAACAGGACCGAAGGTTAAGAGCCGACCCCAAGCAGTCGCAATCGCAATGAAAGAGAGCGGCCAAAGCAAAGGTAAGAAAGGTGGACGCAAAAACAACCCCTACTAGGCTGCCCCCGGCCAGCTACACGTTCTACCGCAACTGGCTCAACTGCCCGCGGCAGGCGTGGCATGTCAACATCGCGCGCGACGTCAAGCCGGCCGCGACCGAAGCGATGCGCTGGGGCACGCGCGTGCATGAGGCGCTGGAGGCGTACCTCGGGTTCGAGGCGACACCATTGCCCCCTGAGCTGAAGCACCACGAGCACCTCTATCAGTTTCCCGTAGGGTATGATGTCGACGTCGAGTTAAAACTCGGCATGCACGAGGACGGCAGCTACTGCGACTTTTTTGACAGCGACGCCTGGATGCGCGGCGTTATCGACGTGCTGTTGACCAACCCAAATGTGCCCACTTGGGCGGTGCTCATCGACCACAAGACTGGCAAGCTGCGCGAAGACCCATACGAGCTGCAGCTGCACGCCTGCTTGCTGCGTGCATACAATCCGACCATCACCGCGATCAAAGGTTGGTATAACTGGCTGCGCGACAACCAGATGGGGCGCGTGTACGATCTGAGCGACACTGAAAGCACGCTCGAACAGGTGCGGTGGACGCGGCAGAAGATCGAGGCGGCGTTTGCGCTCGGCGAGCGGGCGTTCCCACCGCGGCAGAGCGGGCTCTGTCCTTATTGCCCTTGTAAACAATGTGAGTTTCATCCGTGATAACGAGCGGCCATAAGCCAAAGTCAGGGTATGCCAATCTCGACGAAGCTGTAGAATATCTGATGCAAGCAAAAAAGATTAGCAGACGTACAGCACGACGCCTGCTCATGAAAGCTCTCGCTGATGGCGAGCTGGAAGCAACCGGCGTCACTCCTGAAGGACGGCGCGAGCGCATACCGCCTGAGGAGTGTTTTGTAGAAAACGTGAAAGGGTGGAGCAAATGACGACGTTCTGCATATCTTCAGGGCACGGCAAATACATCCGCGGCGCCTCCGGCTATCCGGTGCCACCGCAACTCGACGAGGTCGACGAGGCGCGTGTCGTTGTCGAGAAAGTGGCCGAGTATCTGCGCCAAGCCGGCGACACGGCGCACACGTTCCACGACAACACGAGCCACGATCAGAACACCAACCTGCATACGATCACCAATTGGCATAACTCGAAAACCCGCGACTATGACGTGAGCGTGCATTTCAATGCATATGACGGCAGCGCGCATGGCTGCGAGGTGCTGTATGTCTCGCAGGAGGCGCTGGCGGCGAAGGTTTCGGAAGCGATCTCGGAAGCTGGTGATTTCACCAACCGCGGCGCAAAATATCGTTCGGACCTGTACGTGCTGAACAACACCGAGGAGCCGGCGGTACTGATCGAGACATGTTTTTGTGATAACACCGGCGACAGCAACAAATATAATGAAAACTTAGAGACGATATGCCGTATGATCGCCGAGGCGCTCAGTGGACAGTCGATCGGCGAGCAGCCACCGGAGCAGCCGCCGGAAGGAGAGCGCCCCGACCTACCACCGCTGCCACAACCCCCGCAGGTCGGCACCGTGCACGGGCTGGTGGCCGGCGACGTGCTCAACATCCGCGCCAGCGCGAGCAGCTCCAGCCCGATCATCGGCATCGCCGACAATAATGATCTGCTTACCGTTGTCGGGTATGCGATGAACGGCGCCACCAAATACTACAAATGCCAGTGGGGCGACCCACACATGGCCGGGATCGCGGTGTACGGGTTTGCCAGTGCTGCGTATGTCGAGGTGGAAGGCGATGTCGGAGAGATTGAGCAAGGTTGGCACCACGATATTGAGGCGACTGAGTTTGGTGGTGGCAGCGATCATCAAGATAGCGCTTATCCCGATATTGATTGGATCAATGATACGACGCGCGGGGTCGCGCTCCCCTACAAATGGAAAGAAACCCCCCGACCTCGGATCGTTGTAAAGGGGCCGAAGGGCGAGGTCGAGACCGAGATCGTTGACCTCGGGCCGTGGAACACCAACGATCCCGACTACTGCCTCGGATCAGCCCGGCCGCTCGCCGAGGCGCAGTATGAAAATCACACCGAAGCGCAGAACGGCCAGGTGCCGACCAACAAGGCGGGCATCGACCTCACGCCGCCGATCGCTGACGCGGTCGGCATTAGTGGCAAAGGATCAGTAAGCTGGAGATATGCCGATGCAGGTAACATTCTTTCTGAAGGGAGCGCTACAAGTAAACTGGCGACCAGTGGACGACAAGCAGTTCAATTTTTTTCTGCTGGTCACGAAAATCCGGTCGGACGGGCACTTTCTCGTGGACGGAATATACCTGCAAGCAAGCGAGATCGCAGCAATCCTGTGCGACACGGAAAACCCAGCGGACGAGCCAACCGCGGAGGTACGAAAAAGAAAGGTCGAAAAGGTTAACTGATGCCGACCGTGCGCGGCTGGTTCTGGCTGCTCTACCTCGCTTTGGTCTTGACAATTGTCCTATATGTGATCTAGACTTGTGACCCCTGAAGGAAAAGTTAAAGCGAAGCTCAAAGACCACTTACGCAAGCAAGGTATCTACTACTTCATGCCGGTGCAGACCGGCTACGGCGCGACCAGCCTGGACTTTCTGTGTTGTAGCCTGGGTGAGTTTGTCGCGTATGAGTGCAAGGCGCGGGGTGGCAAGCTCACCCCGCGCCAGGAGCTGGTCGCCCGGCAGATCAATGCAGCCGGCGGTAACGTATTTGTTGTGACGCTGGATGAAGACGGCGAGCTGGAGTTCAAGCGATGTGGCTAGATCGCGAGCGTAACATCGTCATTTACAACGACCCCGAGCGTGCCGAGCGCGTCGTGCGCTCGGTGCCGGGCGCGAAAGCACTCGACGCGAACGGTTACTTTGCATTTCCCAACACGCTTTACAACCTGCAGCTCGCGAGATGGATTGGCCTGACCGTGCCCCCTCCGTTGGAGGGGTACGACTGGCCGGGGCGGTTCAAGCCGTTCGCCAAGCAGAGGGACATGGCAAACTTTATGACGGTGCATCCGCGATGCCTGAACCTAAGCGACATGGGAACCGGGAAATCTCTAGGTGCCCTCTGGGCTGCGGATTTCATCATGCAGCAGCAACCGGGTATTCGTTCGCTCATTGTCTCGCCGCTTTCCACCTTACACCGCGTTTGGTCCGATGCTATCTTTCAGCATTTCATTGGCCGGCGCACCTGCATCGTGCTGCACGGCAGCGCGAAGAAACGCAAAGAGCTGCTCGCGAAGCCGGTTGATTTCTACATCGTGAATTATGATGGCGTGAGCGTCATCAAGAAAGAGCTTGAGCAACGCAAAGACATCCAGATCATCATCATTGATGAAGCGTCTGCTTATCGCGACGCTACTACTAAACGCCACCGTACTGCTCGTGCTGTTCTGGCTACGCGCTCATACCTCTGGCTGATGACCGGCACGCCAACGCCCAATCTGCCAACCGACAGCTACGGCTTGGCCAAGCTTGTCAACAACGCCTTCGGCGAATCGTTTCTCAATTGCAAAAGCCGGATGATGGAGCAGGTGTCAAGATGGAAATGGCTGCCGAGGCCAGGCGCGCACGAGATGGCGCACCGCCTGATGCAGCCATCAATTCGCGTGAGCATCGATGAGTGTGTTGACCTGCCGCCGCAGCTCGTCGAGCAGCGTGATGTTGAATTGAGCGCTGAGCAGAGCAACGCCTATAAGACGCTCAAGCGCGACTGCATTGTCATGCTTGAAAAGGGCGAGGTTACCGCGGTCAACTCGGCGGTCGTGCGTCTCAAGTTGATCCAAATTGCGTGCGGCGCAGTGTACGGTGAGGAGCATGTTATCAACAAGCTCGACGCGCAGCCGCGGCTTGACGTGCTGCGCGAGGTGCTGGAGCAGTGCAACGACAAGGTTATCATTTTCGCCCCGCTGCGCAGCGTGGTCGAGCTAATTCACGAAGAACTGAAAAACGACTACGCCTGCGCGATCGTTAACGGCACGGTGTCGGAGAAGACGCGCGCAGTCACGTTTCGTGACTTTCAGGAGCAGGCGTCGCCGCGCATCCTGATTGCCGACCCGACCACAATGGCGCACGGGCTCACGCTGACCGCCGCAACCGCGATCATCTGGTATGCGCCGACCGATCGTGCAGAATTATATCAACAAGCCAACAAGCGGATCGACCGGCCGGGTCAGACCAAAGTCAACATCGTGGTGCAGCTCGCGGCCACGCCGATCGAGCGCGGGATTTATGAGACGTTGGAAGGCAAGGCAGAGAAGCAGGAGTTGATATTGCAACTGGCGAAGGAAGGGAGCAATGGATCAGAAGATACTGACAGTCGCTGAACGTATCAAAGCAGTGTTGGAGTGTAGGAGGATCATAGAAGAGGCACAAAAAGGTTTTGATGAGCTGGTGAAACCCTACAAAGAAACAATCGAGTACAACGAGAACATACTCGGTGCTGAGATTAACCGCTTAGGCGGTCAATCGATCAAGACGGTGTACGGAACGGCGTACCGGACAACGGTCACGTCGTTCCGTGTCGCCGATCGGCAAGTGTGGCTCGATTGGGTGTTTGCAAACAAGGCTCGCGATATGCTGACAACGCACGTCGCGAAAGACGCGATCAAAGACTACCAGGAACGAACCGGCGCGGCGCTGCCGCCCGGCCTGAACATGACGCAAATCCACAGAACAGGTGTAAGGAGCCCATCAGATGGCTAATCAGCTTATCTCGACGCAACGGCAGGGACCGCGCCTGCTCGACGGTGCCCAGGCCGGCGGCGGCAACCGCCCGCCGCGTATCAGCATCGACAACGGACGTTTTACGTTATTTGTGCCAGGCGGCAAGACAATCCCGCTCGGCATGTCGATGGACATCGTGATCGTTGGCAAGAACCCGCACATGAGCAAGCTATACTGGGGGCCGCCGGGACCGAACGGCCAGCGCATCTTCGATCGCAGCAATCCCAGGCCTCCAGCGTGCTGGTCGGACAATGGGACCGCGCCGAGCGCAGGCGCGAGCGAGCCGCAGAACCCGACGTGCAGCGGCTGTCCGCAGAACGTGTGGGGTAGCGCAATCAATGCGTTAGGGAAACAGGTCAAGGCGTGCGAAGATTTTCGTAAGTTCTCGTGCGTCGTGAAGGGACAGCCTGGCATCTATTTGTTTGAGGTCAAGGCTGGCAGTTTCCGCAACTGGAATGCTTTTACCGGCATGCTCGCGATGCAGCGGCTCGAAGGCGAGGGTGAGCCCGACCTGATCGATGTCGTGATCCGGGTGTCGTTCGCCGGAACCGGCATCCTGCAGTTCGAGCCGGTCGCGTTTACCAGCTCGGACAGCGAGCTGACCCGGCAGGCGCTCGACGTGAGTGACGACACCACCAACATGATTGTCAACGCGCTCGATCGCCCGGCGCAGGGTGTCCTGCCCGCGGCCGAGCACAGGGCGGCGGAAGCGCGTGGCGTGCCGGCGCAGGCACCGATGCCGCCGCCCCAGGCACAAGCACCGTTTGTCTTGTCCGGTCAGGCTCCGGCGGGCCCGCTATTCCCGCAGCAGCCAACGCCGGAGCCTGATCCACCGAAGACCCGTGGCCGGCCAAAGAAGGTCGAGCCCGCTCCGCAGACGCAGCCGCCTGCTCCGCCACCACAGCAGGTGCAAGGCATTCAGGCACCGGCTGACGGCCTGCCCGGCGGCATTACCGACCGGCTTGCAAGCTTATTTCCCAAGTCACAAGCTTGACATCTTGTGGGCGCGGGTCAAGCCTGCGCCCTCTCTCCTTTTTGCTTCCACATCGGCAGACCTGTGGAGCGGTCATGGACACCGCAGATTTTCTTCGTCTTATCCTCGCGGGCACCGGTTACATCTGCATCGGTATCAAACTCGAAAAGGGCTACAGCCACCGCTTCTTCTCGACCCCCGAGGAGGCTGCCGCCTATGCGCTCGCCGAGGACGCGCGCGGGCAATTTGTCTACCATGCGTGCGCAACATTCATCTCGCCGGCCAACCGCAAGCAGGTCAATGTCGCTTACCTGAAATGCCTGTACTGCGACGTCGATGTCGGCGACGGCAAGCCGTACAAGACGCGTGTGCAGGGCGAGGATGCATTGATTGCATTCCTGCAGGCGAGCGGGTTCCCGCCGCCAACCATCATCGTGCACAGCGGCGAGCGCGGGTTCCATCTGTACTGGGTGCTCGACGCGCCGGTCACGCCGGACGTCTGGAAGCCTTACGCGGTAGCCCTTCGCGAGCTGATGAAAAAGCACGGGTTCGCGATCGACACCTCGCGCTCGGCCGACAGCTCCTCGGTGCTGCGCCCGCCCGGCACGCACAACAGGAAGCGTGGCCGCTCAGACCTTGTGCAGGTCGTTCACTCTGCGCCGCCGCTTCGGCTTGCGGATTTGCCGCTCAAAACGCAGGTCGATGTTGAACGCCAGCGCGTGCGTCCGCAGAGCTTGTCTAAGCATGCGATCGGGTATTCGAACAGTCCCAGTGATGCAAACAAAGTTGCCGACGGGTGCTCGCAGATTGGCAATTTCCGAGATAGGAAAGGGAACGTCCCTTATTACGAGTGGCTCTATGCGATCTGGACGCTCAAGCATACGACGCAAGGCGAGCCTATCTGTCACGAGTGGTCGGTTGATCATCCTACCTACTCGTTTGAGGAAACACAAAATAAGCTCGACGAGGAATCCGGGCCGATCAGGTGCATAAAGTTTCACGAGCACGCGCCCGAGCGGTGCGAGGCTTGCCCGCACTGGGGCAAGATCAGCACCCCTTTGCAGCTCGGCCGGGAAAATATTCAGCGAGTTTCAGCGAGTTTCAGCGAGTTTCAGCCAGTTAACGGCCACGCCAGCGCCCCGTCATTCATCAACAACACCGATGGTCTGTATTTTGTTACCGAGACTAAATCCGGCGAGACCGAGCACAAGCTGGTCAGCTCACGGCCGTTGCGCTTGACCAGCGTCTGCCGCGGCGAGCGTAACCCCGATTTTAGCCTTATCTTCGAGATGGACATGCCGCACGCAGGCACGCTACCCATCTCGATTGGCTCGGGCGTGTTCTTTTCCTCCCAGGGCATGCCCGAGCTGCATCGCTTAGGTGCGGTCATCCACGATAACGACTTAATGAGGAAATACGTGCGCGACAGTATTGACACTTTCAACAAAGAGCACCCACCCGATACCCGCTTCGAGCAGATGGGATGGAAGGACAATGACAACAGCTTCCTCGTCGGCACCAAGCTCTACACGCAAGCGAAAGAGATCATCTGCGCGGGCTCGCCGGAGGTGGAACGGCGGGCTCGTTTACTCGGTCCGCGCAGCGGTTCTCTTGCTGCGTGGTCCGCAGCCGCCAATCAGCTCTTCGCGGTTGGCTGCGAGCCACACTCATTTGCGCTGTGCTGCGCATTCGGTGCCACGCTCATGCGCTTTCATTCCGAAGAGGGAGGCGCGATCATTAATCTTGTCAGCGAGCAAAGCGCGACCGGCAAGACGACCGCGCTGGCGGCGGTAGCCTCGGTGTGGGGCGAATTGGACGGGATAAGGTTGACCGATGATGACACGCGCGTCTCTCGTGGCCTGCTACTTGGTGTGCTTGGTAACTTGCCTTGCGTATTTGACGAGCTGCACAGGCGTGACCCCGACGCTATCCGTCAATTTTGCATTACATTCACCAACGGACGCGACAAGCTACGTGGTCGTGCTGATGGTTCTCTTATTAGCCCTGCTGGAGACTGGCAGACCATTCTGATCCTGGGCTCGAATCAATCGTTAGTGGACATCCTGCAGAGCAAGGGGCACGAGGAGGCGCAGGCGTTTCGCATACTGGAGTTCCCGTGCGAGCAGAATTTTGCCGGGACCGAAGGCGACAAGCTGCGCCGGACACTACGCGAGAACGCAGGCCACGCCGGGCAGGCGTTCATCAAGTGGTTGATGCAGCCGGGCGCGTTGGAGTTCGCGCGCCGGGAGCTGGACACAGCCGTCAAGGAAATCTGGGAGCATCCGGACTATGGGTTCCAGCGCGAGCACCGGTTCTGGGTGCGTGCGATCGCCTGTGCTTTCGTCGCCGGGAATATCGCCAACCATATGGGCCTGATCGACGCCAAGGCGTCACGCGTCTGCCGGTGGGCGATCGACCGCTGCATCGAGCGCCGCAAGGGTGAGTTCAGGAAAGAGGCTGCGCAGACGCTTAACGAGGCGCTCTACGAGATATGGGCAATGACGCTGGTCGTGGACGTCGAGTGGAAAGCCAAGAATATGTGCCAGATATTAAGCTCTCCAAATCCGAATAAGGGTTTCCACGCACGCCGCGTACGTGAGAGCGGGAAAATGTATGTCTCGCGTACGTGGCTCTACAAGTGGCTGAACGAGCACGGGATCAACAAGACCGCCTTCCTGAAAGAGCTGGCCACCGAGCATATCATTCTCAACACCAACAAGTTCTGCACGCTCGGCGCCGGCACGTCTACGATGCACGGCGGCGGGCAGATCATGTGCGTCGAGATCAACATGAGCCACCCGAAGATGAGAGAAAGCCTGGACATCTCCGAGCTGGACGTGGCGGCCGAGGCTAGGAAGGTTCTAAAGTTTCCCCAAGAGCGAGCAGCCGCTCCTTCTCCTCCTGCATCATCGCAATGATCTTCGGCATGATGTCGAGCTGCTGCCGCCGGTAGATCGTGTCGTCCACCTTGATCCGGTTGGTGATGATGGTCTGCGCCGCGGCGAGGCGTAGCTGCATCAGACGTAGATGATCTGCATCGATCCTATGCTCAGCGAGGCATTCGGCAAGGACGTCGAGGGCTTGGTCGGCGATGCGGTCAAACTTGCCGGTTGAGACGTGTACGACATCCCCTTCGCCAGGCCGTGCTTCTGCAGGAGGGGGAGCTCCTTCTTCAGCCGGTCGCCAATGTCGGTCCTCCACGACGGGGAATTGGGCACGTTCAAGCTTTTCAAATGGCGATACACGGCGCGCTGCGCCTCCCTCACCGTCTTGCCCTGCTCGCTCATCACCAGCACGTAATCCCCCGCCGTCCCCAGGCACCTTTGGCGGCCGCCCCCGCTTTCGCTCGGCACCTCGCATTGCATCATCTCGCACGGGTGGATGTGCTCCAGTGTCTCCGGCGCTATCCCGTATACCGGTATCCCGACCACCTCCTTGCGGGTGAGGTGGCTGTAAGGGTAGTCGGGGATGCTCAAAACAACCCCAACCGCTACCTGATCGTAGATCAGGTTTTTCGCGTCGGTCCCGTCCACCAGGCTTGCTAGCCATTCGACGCTATCTCCGCGCTGCAGCTCCTGCTGGATGTTAAAAGTAGGCCAGCCGGGACGCATCGTCCATTCCAATGGCCACGGCTGGCCCTTCTCGTCGATGATCGCATTGCAGTCCACATAGCCGGTATGACCCGTGCGGACTAAGTCATCCGTAAGCGGCAGCAGGAGCTGCTTGGCGAGTTTCGACGATTTAGTATAGCGCAGAACCGTGCCCTGTTCACCAGTGCTGCAACCGAGATTCCCCGTGCAAAGCTTTTTGAATTCGAAATTTTCGCACCAGCCCTCGTTCCATCCATGCGGTCCCAGCCAGCCGCCGATTGCCATCTCGACGCCTTCGACTTTTTCTTGCAAAATAAACGGTGGCTTTAATTTGCTCGACGCCTTCCAGCGTTCGAGCATGTACAGAAGGTCAACCGGCGTTTGTGCAACGTAACTCAAAGCCTTGTCCGCATCGCCGCTTGGCTTGGACACGAACGGACGATCGTTCTTCTTCACGTAGCGAATAGCATCGTCGTAGTTGTTGAACTCTTTGTAGTCGGGGACCTCGACGCCGTTCTCGCGCAGCATTTCCATGCCGCAGGTGCGGTCAAGCTCCCACTCCGCGCTCTCGACGGTTGCCCCGCATACAGCTATGCCTTCGCGGCGCGCGGCATCCATATTGTGAATGTAAGTTGTATTGTCAGTGATGAAGACCAGATCGGCCCAGCGCAGACTGGGAAAGAAATCATTCACCCGGGTAGTAAGACCTTCGCCGATCCATTTGTTCTTGTCATTGGGCGGGTAGGACCAGCGGACCTGGTGCCCATCACGTTGGGCGCGCAGGACGAAGTCTAGGCCATGACAATGCTTGCTATCGATTACGAGCAGTTTCAAAGCATACCAGCCTGCATCATCTCGCGAATGAACTGCTCCATCTCAGGATCATTCTTCGATGGTTTCGAGTCGCCTGCCTGCCCTTTGGAGATGCCTTTCGAAAGCAGGTTGAGCAAACGGGCCTCCTTCGACCCGTGTCGGTGTCCCGCCTGGTGCCGCGCGACCTCTTGCACCAGCTTTTCCAAGCTCTGCTTCGACGCGTTTGATTGTTTCGCCATATCCAGCCTGCTCTAAAATGTTTCTGAAAACTCCGCGCGTAAATAATAGCGCAAAATCGGGTGTATCTTCAATCTGAGAATGAGATATATTTCCCGCCTTGAGCAAATCAGCAACAGTGCCGCCGGTACCTTTCACGCCGGAACCGCCATAAACTTTTTCACGCACCGTCTTGGCCCAGCTCCAGATGGTTTCCTGTATTTCAGCCGGGGTCCACGTATCACCGGTCAGCTCGGTCAGCCGCTCGGCCGCTCGCCGGGTGGCGGCCGACATGGCCATATAGCCGGGGCTCTTGAAACCGGTCTTGCTGCCATATTCAGGGTCTTTGCGGTAGGCTGATGCAAATTTTTCCTGCGGCACTCCGGCATAACGCGCGATCCAGGCGTCATTGGTCACCTCGTGCACGTGGTCACGCAAATTGAGCATGAATGAATTAACCTTGGGTCCGCTCAATCGCACCTTGGTCGGGTCAGTCGCCTGCAGTGCGCGCACCGAGTTGCCAATCCAGGCCTCGAGCACGCTCTCCTCGCCTTTCTCGCCCTGCACGCTGCCGGCAAGAATTTTGCGGATTGCAGCCTCATTCGTAGGCCGCCCGGCATTGGTCCAATTCATCCACGTGCGCAGTGCGTTCTCGGTGTTGCTCTGCACCGAGGTCTGCGGCGATAGCGCCGCCAGCAACGAGGCAAAACGCGGTGCATCGGCATCGCCGAACGTATCCCGCAGCGCCTGGGCGCTTTGCTGATACCAACCGCGCTTGGCGCGCCCAGAATAGGCTACCGCTGCCATCTCGTCGGCCGAGGGCATGCCCTTGAAGGCCGCGAGCAGGCTACCGGCATTGCGGCTGGTCACCTGCCCAAGCTCCTCGGGGGTCAGATACTGCGCGATCCCCTTAAGCCCGCTGCCTAGCTCCGACATGACCCGCTCTCCGCCCCAGGTGCCGACCTGGCGCGCCGCCGCGCCTAGTCCTGCTCCGGCCAAACCAACCTTGGCCGCCGCTGCCCCCGGCGGCCCGGCAAACTGCGACAGGAACGACGTCTCCTCGCCCAACGCTTGCGTTGGGCGAGGATCGGCCGTGGAAGGCACCTTGCCGGCCTCAGGGAGGCCCGGAAGAGGCGGGGGCTTCTCGCCCTTGAGGATGGAAGCCCAGGCGTCCGAAACCCAGCCCATAGCCTCCGTAGCGGCCCCGCCGGCCGCCTGCGCCGGGCTCGGGCCGCGGTCAGGGATAAATAATTCCGGCTTGGGGGTATCCGGGGTAGCCCCCGGCGCGTCCCCCACGCTGTACGCCCTCCCTGCGGTCACCGGACCCCCTTCCTGGCGGGAGGGCACATCCCCGGAGGTGCCGCCATAGGCCCCCTCCTCGGGGGTCACAGTCAGCTTGAGGGGGCGGTAGCCGCCGAGCACGCGCTGCGCGGCCTGCATCGCCTTGCTGTCGGCATTGGGGTCGCGGGCGACCTTGCGCACCGGCTTGAGCTGCTCCTGA